>OCTX012258114.1_pt1 | contig 26658 bp, 15 predicted proteins | sample 1539691 | NCBI WGS metagenome assembly OCTX01 (sample SAMN02144231, study PRJEB22623) | gut metagenome | biome: sheep rumen | host: Ovis aries | place: New Zealand
TATCTGGTTCCCCGTTGAGAACTTCAGCTTGATTGATTCGACCTATGTTCCGCAAGCTTTGGATACAATCCACTTCGTATATAGCATCGTCGACTCGGCACTCGCAGTTGAGCTCGTAGGTCGTCCTGTAATTGAGGAAATCCAATACTACATCAAGAACAACTGGAATGGTGGCGAATGGACTTGGGAGGAGATGACTCCTGCCAACGATGGCAACATCACCTGGACCTACCGCGGCATCTTCGGTGGCACGGGCGTGAACATCAACAACCTGCCTATTGACGCTAATGCTATCTGGTTCCCCGTTGACAAATGGCTCTTCACCACGCTCGGCTATGTACCCGAAGCCGGTGACGATATCCTCTTCGAGTTCGACTCCGAACTCCTTACGCTTACCGCTACCTTCATGGGTAAGGATGGTCTGGATACCGTTACCTTCCAACGCGAGGGTGAGACCATGAAACTGATCCACAATGGTCAGCTCTACATCATCCGCGATGGTAAGATGTACAACGCTCTCGGAGCTCAAGTTCGCTAAGTCGAAACAGCTAAATAACAAAAAAGAGGCCTTCGGGTCTCTTTTTTGTGCCTAAATATTTGCGTATTCCAAAAAAAAGCAGTACCTTTGCACCCTCAATTGTGAGGCCTTGTAGTTCAATGGATAGAATACGAGTTTCCTAAACTTTAGATCCGGGTTCGATTCCCGGCGGGGCTACAATCCCACTCTAAAAATCGACAGATTTTTGGGGACCCCATAGAAGAAAGATATGGCTATCTCACCAAATATGTTGCATCCGAAGCTGCCGGCATTGGCAGTAGATGCAGCATGTTCCGGCAATCCCGGTATCATGGAGTTCCGCGGCGTCATTGCCGACACCGGCACCGAGGTCTTCCACCGTGGACCCTATGTGCAGGGTACCAATAATATCGGCGAATTCCTCGCACTCGTCTTAGGACTGGCGTACCTCAAGAAACATAACCTCCCCTGGCCCATCTATACCGATAGCGTCACCGCCCTCGCTTGGGTAAGGCAACGTAAGTGCAAGAGCAAAATCGAATGGACCGCTGCCAATCAAGACCTTTTGCTCACCGTCCGTAAGGCGGAGGCTTGGCTTTTGCAAAACACATGGACTACACCATTACTCAAATGGGAAACGTCCATCTGGGGTGAGATTCCCGCTGATTTCGGCAGAAAATAGCTCTCAAACACGCCCAAAATGCTAAAAATGATAATCTCACCTGACAAAAGATAAATTTATTTGCACATATTAAGAAAAATGTGTAACTTTGCACCCGATTTGAGAAACTAAGTATAATCAACCTAATAAAAAATTAATTCGTATGACAAAAGTAGGTATTAACGGCTTTGGCCGTATTGGACGTTTCGTATTCCGCGCTGCTCAGAAACGCAACGACATCGAAATCGTAGGTATTAACGATCTTTGCCCGGTAGATTATCTGGCATATATGCTCAAGTATGACACTATGCACGGCATGTTCGATGGCACTATCGAAGCTGATGTAGAAAATAGCCGCCTCATCGTTAATGGCAAGGCTATTCGCGTTACCGCATGCAAGGACCCCAACGAACTCGCTTGGAACGAAGTGGGCGCTGAGTATGTTGTTGAATCCACCGGTCTCTTCCTTACCAAGGAGAAAGCCCAGGCTCATATCAACGCCGGCGCGAAATATGTCGTTATGTCCGCTCCCTCTAAGGACGACACCCCGATGTTCGTTTGCGGTGTAAACGAGAAGACCTACGTTAAAGGTACTCAGTTCGTCAGCAATGCAAGCTGCACCACCAACTGCTTGGCTCCTATCGCTAAGGTGCTCAACGACAAGTGGGGTATCACCGATGGTCTCATGACTACCGTTCACTCTACTACCGCTACCCAGAAGACCGTTGACGGCCCCTCTATGAAGGACTGGCGCGGCGGTCGTGCCGCTTCGGGCAACATCATCCCCAGCTCCACCGGCGCTGCCAAGGCTGTTGGTAAAGTCATCCCCGAACTCAATGGCAAACTCACGGGTATGTCCATGCGCGTTCCCACGCTCGATGTATCGGTTGTTGACCTCACGGTTAACCTCGCTAAACCCGCTAAGTACGACGAGATTTGCGCCGCCATGAAGGAAGCCAGCGAAGGCGAACTCAAGGGTGTGCTGGGTTACACCGAAGATGCTGTCGTTTCCAGCGACTTCTTGGGCTGCACCCTGACCTCTATCTTCGACGCTAAGGCCGGTATCGCACTGACCGACACTTTCGTGAAGGTTGTCAGCTGGTACGACAATGAGATCGGTTACTCCAACAAAGTCCTCGACCTCATCGCCCACATGGCAAAAGTTAACGGCTAATAGCCAAAACCAACGGCCAACGCCAACGGCCAATGGCCAACGCCAGAAAAGAGACCCTCGTGGTCTCTTTTTTTATATCGTCATACCGTCTTTCGTTAAAAAAAAAAGATATTCATTATTCATTATTAATTATTAATTAAAAAAAATTTGTGCATGTCAGTTTTTTTTTGTATCTTTGCAGGCTTTTTTTGATACCAATTGTATCTATGGCTGAGATATACGAAAAAGATAAGTTATACGAATTCTTGCGACCGATGCAGGAATGGCTCTTTCGTCGGTCCTTCCGTCGTTTTCAGCAGGTAGGTCTCGAGCGTATTCCCGAAGACGGAGCTGTCATCTTTGCGCCCAATCACACCAACGCGCTCAACGATGCCTTGGCGGTGCTCGGGCTCAAGATGGAACGCAAAGTCTTTGTCGCACGCGCCGATATCTTCCGCAAACCCAAACAGGCTGCCATCCTACGTTGGCTCAAGATCATGCCCATCCGCCGCATGCGGGACGGAGCTGCCGAGGTGCTCCACAACAACGAGACCGAAGACAAAGCCATAGAAACGCTCCGGCATGGCGTCAAGTTCTGCATCCTGCCCGAAGGTACGCATCGCCCAAAACATTCGCTCTTGCCCTTGGCGAAAGGCATCTTCCGCATCGCGCTGCGCGCCAACGAAGAATTCGGCACCGAAAAACCCGTTTATATCGTGCCTGTCGGCCTGGAATACGGCGATTATTTTCATCTTTGGGATGACCTCACGGTCAATGTAGGCGAACCTATCAACGTGACCGAATACGTACGTCAGCACCCCGAGATGGACCAACCTCACCTTATCCTTGCTCTGCGCGATGAACTGACCGAGCACATGCGCCGCAGTTTCCTCTGGGTGCCCGACGACGAGCATTACGAAGAGAACTGGGCACGCCTTAGCGCCAATCCGCCAGCACCCTTTGACCGTATGAAGAAACGGCACGTACCGCGTCCGATCCGCCTTGCCGGACTCATACTGACAGCACCGCTCTTTGCGCTCTGCGCTGCGCTGACTATCCCCCTCTGGGCGCTCATGATTTACGTGCGCCGCACCGTCAAGGACCCCGCTTTCCACAACTCCGTTCAGTTTGTGCTGCATTTCCTGCTCATCCCCCTTAGCCTCTTTACGATGCTCCTACCCTGGATGGGCTTCCAGGAATATCTATACCAGATCCGAAGACTTAAAATCGAAAATTAGCAAATCGTCCAATAAATCGTAAATTGTTAATCGTCAAATCGTCAATATGCTACGTGTTTACCTTATCATCGCCTTGTATGTACTGATTCCGGTACTGATTATCGAGAGTTTCAAACGCTGGACCTGGGCGCAGAAGACCGGCACTGTGGTCATGGCTTATGCCATCGGTATCCTGTTTGCACTGACGGGCTTTGTGCATTTTGAGCCCGGTACGACAGAGGCTGCCTCGTTTAGCAAGCTGCAATCGTTGCTGATGTCCATCACTGTCCCCCTGGCAATCCCCCTGATGCTTTTCAACTGCGACTTCAAGCTCTGGACCAAAGCCCTGCCAAAGACCATTTGGTCGCTCGTAGGCGGTCTGACGGCGGTTATCGTGGCTATCGTCAGCGGATATTTCATCTTCCGCAACCGTGGCATCGAGGAGTTTGACAAGGTCTGCGCCATGATGACCGGTATCTATACCGGCGGCACCATGAACTTCAACGCCCTCGGTTCCTCATTGCGTGTAGATAAGACAACGATGGCGATCGTCCTCGCCTTTGAAATGGTTTTGACCACACCTTATATATTCTTTATTATCGGCGGCGGTTTTAAGGTCTTCCGCAAGATCTTGCCCTACCAAGACATCACGCGCCGCGGACGTTACGACGAACCCGTGCAGACCATGGATGTGGAGGATTACAAGGGTATGTTCCGTAAGAAAAGTGTCGGCGGTATGTTTCTCGGTTTGGGACTTAGTGTGCTGTTCCTGGCTATCGCAGCCGGTTTGGCGTTGCTCTTGACCGGCAAACTCAACGAACTCGTTATCATCCTGACCATCACGACGCTTTCGATTATCGCTTCGTTCTTCAAGAAAGTCCGCGAGTTACCCAAGACCTTTGAGTTAGGTATGTTCTTCATCCTCATCTTCTCGGTCATTGTCGCCTCGCTCTTTGATATCCACAGCGTGAATGGCGGTTCGCTTGCCATTGGTATGTTTGTCTGCTGGGTGATGGTTCTTTCGGCGGTGTTGCATCTTATCTTCTGCCGTATTGCGCACGTCAGTGGTGACCTGTTCTGTGTCAGTCAGGTCGCTCTACTCTGTTCGCCGCCTTTTGTCCCGCCCGTTGTTGGTGCGATGCAGAATAAGAAAGTGCTCATCTCCGGTATTGTCATCGGCCTTGTCGGCTACGCCTTGGGAACCTATTTAGGCGTAGCCATCTACGGCTTCCTCCGTATGATAGGCTAACAGCCGAACTCTCTCCGGTTATACCGACGGTTATCGCCTCACTTGGCCGTTGCGGAGTGTCTCAAGTGTATCGAAAATCTCATGCAAAAAAAATGAACAAAGCTAATTTTTGCATGACCAACTTGACCAACTTGACCAAGTTCCCTTTCTTAAGTTGGTCAAGTTGGTCAAGTTGGTCAAGGCATTTTTTCAAAAAAAACATATCGTTTAGTTCCGGTGAACGGCATTCGCCCCTTATGCTACCGAACGCTATTGTTAGTTGTTATTAGATGTTCTTAGAGGTTCTTAGATGTTCTTAGTGATTATCAGGGGTATTACGATAGTAAATAAAGGGTATCACCGATTACGCCTACAAGCGTTACGCCACAAAGCATAATTGGCAATATATTTTTGCAAAGAAATCGCCCAAATAGGCGATTTCTTTGTTGCATTTGCCATTGGCACAGGCTGTTGGCGTTGGACGCTTACTCCTCGTCAACCTTAGTACCTTGCAGGTTGTAGAGTTCTCCGTTCTTACGGATGTACATCTGCCCATTACGGAAGAACTTGAAGGGCTTATCCTCCTGAACATCGTCAGCCTCTTCGAATGCCGTCGTAATAGTTCTGGGTCTGATGGTCAGATTGAGGGTATAGGTGGAATCGCAGCCGTGTACCGTGGTATAGATCACGACGAGTGTGGTGTCGCCCACCGGTAACTGGCTCAGGTCGATACCTTGCCATTCTTCCTCGCTTCCTTCGATAATCTCTTTCGAGAAACTCATATCGTACTTGTTCGATGCCAGTACCCACAGCTCTACGATGGAGTCACCGCCAAACTGATTCGGAATACTCAAGGTCACCGTGAGCGGCGTCTTGCTCGGTTTGGTGTACGCTACATCATCGTAGAACGTTACCTCGCCTCTGCCACAGATGTATATCGAATCAACACCATAGGTGGCCGGTGCTTCGTTGACCGTCAGGTGCATCGTATAGACGGAGTCACAGCCCATAATAGTGCTATATGCTTTCGTCAGGACGGTATCTCCTACCGGCAGCAGGCTCAGGTCTATCTCTCTCCATTCGCCGGGCAGACCTACATATACGGCGCGCGCTTCATCTTCAAACGCGTACGACGGATAGACGGTCAGCGTCAGTTCATATACCGAATCCATGCCATACTGCGACAGCAGCGAGTCGTACAGTACGAATGTACCGGCTTCCTCGGTAGGCAGTGTTCTGTTGCGCCAGCCACTCTGCTCGTTTTGGCAGACTGTAGTAACTTCCTGAATGAGGTAATCAATAGCCTCTACGGTGATGTTGAGTGCATAGACTGAGTCGCAGCCTTCAATGTTTTGGAGCGAGTCATACAGCGTGTAAGCACCCGGTGTCAGGAGGCCGTATTCCTGCTCGCGCCATGTGAGCGGCTCATCCATGGTAATGGTGGTGTCCTCGGCGAAGAAATGACGCGGTAGCTGCGTTGCGGTGAACGTCACGATGGAGTCGCCTCCGTAGATATTCTTCGCCGCTACCGTCACGTTCTCTTGGGTCGTAGCGGCATACCATTTGCCTTCGAATTCGACCGAGTCACCCTCGCAGAACGATGCCTGATACTCGCCATAGGTGGTCGGAATCGGCGAAACGACTACTTGTTTCGCAACCGGCTCAGCAGCAAAATAGAACTTATTACCGGCCTCGGAAGCCGTGATGGTTACCATACCGGCTGCCAGGGGGTAGAGTGTCGTACCTTCTACGCGAGCGATACTCTCATCCGACGAGGTATATACAACCGGCAGCTCAGACGATGCGGTAGCCGTCATTTCGAAACTCATACCATAGTAGAACAACTCGGGGAACACATCCTCCCAGGTGATGGTTTGTGCGATTTGACCATTCTCAACATGCACGGTAACGTCAGTCGTAGCGCTCGCATAGATGGCTGCGTTTGTCGGTGTGAAGACGACGGCATAGGTCTGTTCGCCTGCCTCCGGAATAGTCTCGGGGGCTTGCCAAGCGAATGAACCTTCCACCGAGGCCACACCGCCCGTGAGTTTAGAGTCTGCTAAGGTTTGTCCGGCAGCTATCTGCGAAGCCGTTGGTGCTGTTTGAATCGCTGTCGGCGTAAGCTGAATCGCGATGGTCTTGGCATCCGAGACAGATTCATAACGGGCGTCGCCGGCCTGATAAGCGGTGATAGTAACCATGCCGGCTGCCAGGATGATCAGTTGCTTGTTCTCGTCCACGTAAGCAATACTGCTGTCCGAACTGAGGTAAACAACCTCCAGACCGCTCGTTGCCGTAGCGTGGAAAGGCGCTATGGTGTCAGTCGTCAGGCAGGATGCCGGCAACTGGAAGTCATTGATGACTTGGTTCAAGCCCTGCGAATACAGACGCACGGGAATCTCAATAACCGTCGGCTGAGCTTTCAGGTCGGTGATGACGATGGTATCGAGATACTCAATATATTTCTCGGTCGGCGTGAACGATACGGTAAAGGCGTCATCGCTGTAGTCATCGCATCCTTCGCCCAGGGAGTTGACATTGATATCCATGATTCCCTGGCTGCTCATCACGGTCATCAGGTCGATATTGGAGTGACTGATGGTAATGGTCTTTTGCCAGGTGGCATTCGCCTCAATGTTTTCATCGATTTCCGTTACGTCCGAACGCATGAATTTACTGCGCGTAACGCGGATGTTGCTGATAGTATGGTCGGTACCGGTCTCCAGGGTACGGAAACGCAGTTTCGTAGTCGTCTCGTCCAGGGTAATATTGCCGGATTGCGTATCGCCGGTTCCCACTACTTGGTTATATACCTGGTGCCAATCCCATAGATTATTGATGTACGCATACTGCTCTACGATCAGGGCAGAATACGTCGCACTACCCCACGAGCTGGTATTCTTGGTGCCATGTTTGGCAGTAAAGGTCAGTGTGGCCGGAATGCCGGATAAGTTATAATCCTGGCTTCTCTTACTGCCATTCAGGGTCAGAGTGCTTTGCGAAAGGGCCATTCCATTGCATTGCGAAGCCGGATTGCGTACTACCACATAGTTATTTTGCGACACAGCAAGCCATTCGATTTCATTTGCATCCACAAATCCGGCTTGGGTAGCGGTAACATACGTCTCACCTTCACCTACGACTGTCAGCACATTACCGTTAACCGTCACTACGCTTTCGTCAGCAGAGGTATAGACAATCGCTCCGCCGCTGGTGGCCGTTGCCGTCAGCACGATAGGATCGCTGGTCGTAAGGAGCCCATAGAGATTCTGGTCCCAAATAATGGACTGCTTCTGCAGCGGGGTTACGATAAATGTCTTGGTGTCACTAACTTCTTGATATTCACCATCGCCGGCTTGGTAAGCCGTAATGTTGACCGTGCCTACCCCCTTGGCTAACAATGCGGTATCGGCTATCACCTCTATCAGCTGCGGGTTATCCGATGTATAGGTAATACGTCCTCCGCTGGTAGCTGTTGCTATCTCCGGAACGTTTCCGTAGTCGGGATATTGTTCCCCGATATTCATGGCAAAGCCCGTAGAAGCCAGATCATTGTTCCAGGTGATGGTCTGCGTACGCTTGGTCGTGGTAGCCGTCACATGAATCGTCTTGGTGTACGTGCCGTTGGTGATGGTGATGTCACCTTCGTGGCTACCGGCTTCATTGGTATGCGTGTATGCGATGTCGAGAACCTGTGAGCCGTAGGTGTCTATCGCACCGAAACCGGTAGGACTAACCGTAAAGCGCGGGTTGGAACTGCTGACAGTCAGCGGAGCAATGTTACACCAGTTCAGCAACGATGTCTTGGTCACCTCGCCTGTATTGATGACTGCCGTACCGAAATCCACCTGTGCGGGATCCGGGTCCTCCAGATACTTCAACTCCGTGATGCGGATGTCGGTGTACGAGTTTTTGAAGTTACACGAGTGGTGGAAACGGATATAACGTGTCGATTTCTGCAGCTGAATATCGCCGGACGGATGGCTGTTTTTATCCGTTGCATCGTCATTGGTCCAGATCGTTGTCCAGTTCGTTCCGTCCGCACTCTCTTCGATATAGAGCATATGCGTGTTGCCCACACCTTTGCGCTCATCGCTGTAGCCACCTATTCCTAAAATAGCTTGAGCAAAAGCCGATAGGCTGGAGAAATTCAGCGTCGGGTTACCGATGTTGGACTGCGCCGTATAAATATAGGCATAGTTAAACGATAGTTTATCCGGTACACCGGCAAACGACAAGGTCTCATATTTGTGCGTCCAGTCGGTGGCACTTCCATTACCAATGGTGTAGGATTTCCCGGATATGGGTAAGTGCTCTTGCGCATAGGATGCAGGAGAGGCTAAGAGGGTTGCAAATAAAATAATTTGCGTCAGAATGTTAAGTTTTTTCATATCTTATATTACACTATTTATTTGTTACTTTTATTTGTTACTTTTTTTTGCTATTTTGAGTTTGCATAATATACGATTTTTAAGATGAATCATAAGAATCGTTTCTGTATACCCCCAAAATAGTGTGCAAAATTAATAAAATTATTTAATATACGCAAATTTTTCACACACGCGCGTGTGTTTTTGATAATAGGTTGTAACTGATTCTTAATAATCGTATCGGAGTACAACACACAAAAAAAAGAGAAATCCCCAAACCGAGGATTTCTCTAATCTTAAATTTTAAATTTTAAATCTTAAATTGTAAATCACATCACTCTCACGCCTGCAGCATTGAACCACATATCGCCGCGACGGATGAACAGTTGGCCATTGATGAGCACTTTCTCGCTGTCGATGGTATTCATCTGCACGTTCTCGATGCCTTCCTCAATGGGGTCGAGGTCATCGGTCTCGCTGTCGCTGAACTCAATGCGGTACATCTGGTAAGCGCCCGACTGTGCAAAATCATCTGCAATGACATAGACATGAATGCACTTATGGGTAGCATCAAAGCCGATAAAGGTCTGCGCCGAAACACCCTGAGCAGCTGCGATATAGTCCGCGCAACTGTCGCAATAGGTCTCTTCAATACTTGCGATATGCTCGTTGAAGACCAACTCGTCTTCGTTGATCGAGAACGAATTCAGCGTCTTGTTGTAAATCAGCTCTACATCATCCAGATACAGCGAATCCATTTTACCTCTCGATGACGAACCGCCGGCGGGTACTTGGTTGGTCGTAAAGGTGGTGAGGATGTAGGCAGGTTCGCGTTCGATGTCGATGTAGTTGAAGGGCACAGCGATACGCTGCCAACCCATATCAGACGTAGCGGCATAGTTGATAGCGGCGGTTGCCACTTTGACTTCCGAATAGTCAGTTGCCTCCGGATCCTGGTAGCGGGCATTGGTGGTAATGACCGTATGCATACGTGCCTTGTTGACCTCGTTGGCGGGGTTCTTGTCGGCAGGCTGGTATTTTACCCAGAATGCAATCGAGTCCGGACGACCGTTGAACGGCGTGTTGAAGCCATCATTCGCAGGGTCGGAGAAGTTGTAGTTGTCAGCAGCAGCGTCAGCTGTCATCGAGCCGGCGTTAATCTGGCCGTTCGTGCAGTTGCCGTTGGCGGGTACACCTGCAGCCATCTTGGCAGATATCAGGGCGCTATAGTTGCCTTTTGTGCCGGGACGAACTACGGTTGATTGCTTGAATTGGTCGGTACCTTTGACAAAATCTACCAACAGGCCGGTAGCCGAGTTGAACGAGTGCCAACCGGCGGGCTCGCCATTGGTCCAATTGCCTTCGAAACCGCCGTTCGGCAATGCGTAGTTATGACCGCTTACTACCTCACCATCGAACGTAACGATAATATCTTCCGCCAATGTCGGGGCGCCGATGGATAAGGTCACTTGTGCTCTTTCGGGCGACAAAACGGAATAATACGTGGTGCTGTCATAGTCGTCAAAATACGACTCCAATACCGCAATCTGTGCACGCAACTCCAGGGTGTCCAGATACATGGTTGTGGGCTCCATTGAGAGTTTACCGGTCGCATCTAAGGCCAGATTCGTTAACACGATGTTGCCTAACTTGCCGGATCCAAAAGTAAAATCGGGCAGTACAAACGTAACGGTGTTCTCCTTTGCGCCCGGAAGCAGATAGATAACTTTGTCAGGATAAGGATCCCATCCAATCTGCAGGAATCCCTTGAATTGGCCGCAGACATCCTTCGTGGTGACTGCAAATACTTGTGCCGACATCATGAGTGCGGCAGCGATGATTGTGAAAATTTTTTTCATACTTTTGTTGTTTTACTATTTATTTTATTGTATTGCGTTTCCTATAATATCATATATCTTTTCGTCTTTACGGATGATATAGATACGTCCGTTATAGAGCACCTTGCGGGCTACCTGTTTATCCGAGCCGGTGTGCGGAATGCCTGTGGCAATCGGTCGGGGCTCGATGGTTAGGTGCAGCACGCGGATAGAGTCGCAGAAGTCATCAGACCAATATTCCGCCTGCAGCGTGGTAGAACCGATCGGGAACTGCCCCAAGTCATAATACTCCCACTGAATATGCTCGCCTACGATGATGGTCATCGAGTCCTCTATATAATACGATGGGAAGACGGTAATGGTCACATGCACGATCGAGTCGCCGCCGTACACGTTGCGAGCCGAGACGCGTACATCGTCATCAAACGACGTTCTGTACTCCACGCCGTCGAACAGGATAAACTCACCCTCGCAGCATTCGTTGGTATAGCTGCCATAGGTAATGGGTATATCCGATACATGCAGGCGCAGCATATAGACTGAGTCGCAGCCGTATTGGCTGGTCAGCGAGTCGTAAATCAGATACGGTTCTTCGCGTCGAGGCAGGTTTTGTATCGTCTTGCCGCGCCATACTAAGTTCGCTTCGTTGACGTATCTCTCTTCCGTAAACAGATAGGTGGGGTGAACGCTCAGCGTCAGCTTATAGACAGAGTCTTTGCCATACTTCGATACCAGCGAGTCATAGACCGTGAATGTACCAACTTCCGTGGTGTTCAGCGTCTTCTGGTGCCATTCGACCGCTTCATGGCGGCAGGCACTCATCGCTTCTTCAAACATATAACCTATCGACTGAACCATCAGCGTCAGCGTCAGTATAGAGTCGCAGCCGGCGTTGGTCCGGAGCGAGTCAACATAGTTATGTACGCCCGGAGTCAGATTCTCATAGCTCTGCCCACGCCAGGTGTACGACTCGTTCATCTTGATCGTCGCATCGGTATGCACGGTATAGGTGGGCAGCACGTTCAGCGTCAGCTTATAGACGGAGTCTTTGCCGTACATCGATACCAGTGAGTCATACACCGTGAATGTACCCACTTCCGTCGTATTCAGCGTTTTCCGGTGCCACTCGCTCTCTTCGTTCCGGCAAACGGTAGTGCTTTCTTCATAGAAGTAGGGTATTGCTTCTACCGTCAGCGTCAGCGTATAGACGGAGTCGCAGCCCGCTTTCGTACGAAGCGAATCTGTATAGTTATAAACACCCGGCAACAGATTCTGATAGGTATTTCCGCGCCAGCTATAGGTCTCGTTCATCTTCATCATTCCCGTTGCTGCGAAAGCATAAGTCGGCTTCACCGTCAGCGTCAGCGTGATGAGCGAGTCACCGCCTTGGGTGTTCGGAATCGTGGTCGTATAAACACCTGACTGAGTCAAGTTATGGAACAGATTATCCGAATACGGCTCGTTGTCGCAAGTCGAGGCTGCGTAGGCATATTCGGTGTCACGGATGGGTTCTGCCATCTGCAAGGTATATAAGGAGTACGCGCGTGCTTGCGAGTAGTTGTGGCCTACCACATAGACATGCACACGGTACGTACTGGCATCGTAGCCGATGAACGTCTTAGCGGCTTTACCATTCGAGGTGGCAGCAAAACTATAGTCCTGATCACTAAAGATCTGCGTGCTCTGCGCCTGCCCGTTTTGGAACGTTATCCGCGAACCGTTCATCTTCAGCGATGTCAGACTATGGTTATAGACCATCTCAACATCGTCCAGGTAGATTTTGTCCACCTTACTGCGGCTTGTCGTTCCGGCGCCCGGCGCCTGGTTGGTCGTAAAGGTAACCAACATATACGCTGCTGAAGTCGGATCCAGCGATGAATACGTGAAGGGTACCGACAGACGCTGCCAACCCATCGATGAGGTGGCGGAATAGTTCACAGTCGCCTCCGCTACTTTCACCGAAGCATAGCTGCTGGCTTCCGGATCCTGGTAGCGGGCATTGGTGGTAATGACCGTATGCATACGTGCCTTGTTGACCGAGTTCGAGGGGTTCTCATCGGCGGGGATATATTTTGCCCAGAAGATGATGGAGTCCGGATTACCGACAAACTTCGTGTTGTACCCGCTGTTCGACGGGTCGGAGAAGTTGTAGTTGCCCGACGGATCATTAGCGGTCATCGAACCGGCGTTAATCTGACCGTTGGTGCAGTTACCATTGGCTTTGGCACCAACGATATACTTGGATTGTATGAGTGCGCTGTGCGAACCTGCCGAACCCGGACGTACATCCGTGGCTTGCGTAAACTGCGTAGAGTTTCTCGCCGTGCTGGCCAAAGAACCGGTTGCTGTATAGAACGAGTGCCAGCCTTGTGCTTCATTATTGCTCCAACTGCCCTCAAAGCCACCGTTCGTAATGGCATAATTCTGGTCGGAAACCTTACTGCCGCTAAAGGTCACGGTGGTAACTTGCGGCAATGACGGTGTGGTTATTTTTAAGTTGAACGACATTGATGACGCCGAAACCGACGACGAACTGATTTGTTGAACGTACGTATCTGCGTGACCGATGGCCAACTTACCATTGCTGTTCAGGGTCATATCCACCAATACCAGATCCGCATTCTTGCTGCTGAAGGCTACACCGGGCAGCACAATCGTCACGGCGCTGCTTGTCGTACCGGGCAGCACATAGATCTCTTTGTTCGAATAAGTCTGATTGCCGACTTTCAGCGTTCCTTTGAACGCTCCCGCTGCGTCATTGACTGTTACGGCCTGCACACTCATCGCCAGCAGGATACAGATAGCAGTAAATATTCTTTTCATACCATTCTCCTTTCCATTTTCCATTATCCATTTTCCATTTCTCAATCACAGATTGAGATTCAGTCTGCATACAAACGTACGCGGTGCAGCCAGTGCCATGGGGCGGTAACTGTACTCGGTGTTGAGCAGGTTGTTGATGATAAACTGCACCTCGGCACGCTCTTTCAGTCTAACGGCGCAACGCAGATCCATCGTGAAGATTCCCTTGTTGTGCTCCATCCAGTAGTCGTGCAGCGACATACCGTCCTCGTAGCCGAAGATAAACATGCGGGCATAGTCCATCAGGTCTTTTTCCGGCTTCTCACGTTCGTCCACCATGATGTAGTCCACAGCCAGAATCTTACTCCTGTAGGCCATATTCACGCCTAACGATAACCAGCGGTACGTGTAGTCAATGGTGGTCTTGAACGAGTGTTTGTTTCTGTATTTCAGGTACTTGCTGTCGTTCGATTTATTCTTCATCTGCAGCGGGTCGGTGTAGTTCTTCTCCTCCTCGATACGTTTCTTGTAGTCCATATCCTCCGGCTCCGTGAAGGTATAACCGATGACGTAGTTCAGCGTCATATCCTCCCGTATATCCACTTTACCCGTTGTGCTTACCTCCGCACCGTAGATGCGGGCGTGGCTGACGTTCACAAACTGCGCACCGATGCCGATACCCGCACCGCTCAGCGATTTGGTCGCCTTGATGCCGTCAATCATCGCCTGTGCCTCGTCCAGCACGTCGTAAATGGAGTTGATCATCGAGTAGTCCGAGTTGCGGAACAGGCCGAAGCGGTACTCAATCATATCCTTGTACTCCGTGTAAAAACCTGCCACATCGATTACGCCCGATACCGGCCCAAACTTATACAACTGTTTGTAGCCCAACTCGGCGTTATAGCCGCTCTCGGGTTTGACGTCGTGATTGGGATACACACCCACACCACCGATATCCTTACGCGCGAACTTCTCCGTGATTGACGGGTTACGATAGCCCTGACCGAAACTGGCTCTGAGGAAGCCGGCCTTGTAGATCTCCCAGTTCAGACCCGCGCGGAATACCGGACGAACCGGGCACAGCCATTTGCCGATTTGGATATTGGCTTCCTTATAGTTGTTATCCATGCGGTAGTACTCCAGACGCATACCCGCCGATAGCGACAGACGGTCTGCAATACGGTGGTCGTACTGGATATAGGCGGCCAGATTGTCAGTATGGTGCGTACCGGTGATGTTGGCGGTATTGGTGATGTGATTCCAGTTGATACCCGTCGTTAGACGTACACCCGACTTCCATTGTTTGGCAAACTGGTAATCGATGTACCCGTTGTAGGTCAGCTCCGGCTTCGTCGGTGCGTCACTTGCCAGCAACGCCAATGCGTATGCCGCAGCGTCTTGCAGCTCGCTGACCGTGCCTGTGTAGCCTAAACCGTTCTTGACCAGGTCGATACCGTTCACCACGGCGTCTAACCATTGTTCGTTCTTAAAGGGTATCGCTACGTCGCTGAATGTCACCAACAGCGCGTCTTGCAGCGATGCGCCGCCGTCCATATAGCCTTTTACCTTGTCGTAATACCCTTTTATCTTGTCAAAGTCAAAACTCGTAGCAGCCCATTTCAGAAGGTCTTCGGTGCTTATGACTGCCGAAGGCGTCGTCAGGTTATCGGCGGTCATATAGAACCGCGCACGAACCTTGTGCGATATACCGCGCTCTGCATCATCGTAGTTGAAGAACGGGTCGATATTGAAGTTGTGCTCCTTGCGACCCATATTCGTCAGCGGTGACGGATGAATGGGGTCTTTCGGACTCCGCCAGATGAAGAAGTCACCATAGCGGTTGCCTACGTAGTTTACGTTAGCACCCATTGTCATGTATTGGTTATCGGGCATCGGAGCGTGATAGGTGAAGTTACCGCTCAGGCGGACACGGTCGTTGAAGCTCTGCTGACGGTAGCCCTCATCCTTGAAACCGCTGATAGCACCCGTCACATCGAAGTCACCCACGCGACGCGAATGCGATGCCTCGGCACCATAATACAAAGGCAGGCGCGCGCCTGTGTACGCGTAGTTCTTGTAGTTGTCGTAGATGCCTACGTAGCCGCTCACGTGCGTCTCAGGCGTCAGACCCGGACGTTGCGTGCGCACGTTGATAACACCGTTCAGCGCCGACGAACCGTACAGCACCGATGATGCGCCCTTGATAACCTCCACCTGAGCTATGTTCTCCAGCGGCAGGTTGTTCCAGTTTATCTCGCCCGTCTTCGGATTCAGCACCGTCATACCGTCCAGCAGCACCTGACAACGCGAACCCACGCTGTACGTCCAACCGCCACCGCCGCGGATACTGGGTTGTTTGTCGATAATCTCCACGCCCGGCAGCGTCTGTAGCGACGACGATAGGTCGGTCGGCGCTTGCGAACGGATCGCCTGCGGCTTCAGCAACTCCATGCTGACCGTCACATCCGTCATGCGCTGTTCAAAACGACCCGCAGATACAACGACCTCGTCCAGAATCTCATTATCGCCTTGCATCGCCATATTCAAATGGCTTGGAATACTCTTCAGCGTCTTGTCTTCGGTCTGATAACCGACGTACGAAAAGCGAATATGGGCGGGTACCGACTGCACGTCTAACTCGTACTGGCCATTCTCGTCTGTCACTGTTCCGGTGTTGTTGTCGGTATTCAGTATCGTTACACCTATTAGGGGTTCGCGCGTGAAAGCGTCTGTAATGGTACCTTTTAATATCTCTGCCGATAGCAGCTGGCATACGGCGATACATACCAATAATGCGTAAATTTTTCTCATTCTATTTTCTATTCTTCTATCTATTAATATTCGTTTTTAGCCTGTTTTTTCAAAAAAACGTGCAAAGGTACGTCTTTTTTTTTACATAGCAAAATATTTGCTTGTGAAAAAATGTACTATTTTTAATAATGTAAACTATTTACAGCAATTTTTGGCAAAAATAGATATACGATTGTTCATTTTTTCGCAAAAAATGACAGAATCAGATACCAAACAAGTACACCAAAAAAAACTAGTACACTAGAACACTAGTACACTAGTTCTTCACTATAACACCTGTTCACTATTTAGGCGTAGGAATGCAGGCCACCTAAGAGGTAAGAAACACCGAAATAGGTAAAGAGCACAAAGAAAAAAGCAACAATACTGAAAATATGAAAGAGTTTGGCAGCACGCTCGTTTGCAGTATAGCCGGCGGGGGAGGTATTCGCCGGAGAGTCGGCAGAGGGTGTGGTTGCACGACGCGTTACAGAACGGATGATAACGGGCCAATGAAGCAGAGCGGCATAGACGAGCATGGTGATGAGCGCCCAGGTTTCCTTGGGGTCCCAGCCCCAGTAGCGCCCCCACGACATATTCGCCCACACAGCACCTATGAAGATACCCGCAGTCAGGCAGAACTCCGCGGGATAGAGGAGGATAGTTGACAATTGATAGTTGACTGTTGACATCTTTTTGCTACAGAGCCCCACGATGCCCAAGATGGCAATAACGGCAAAGAGCGTATATGCCAACATAATGACCGACACGTGAATACCCAGCAGTGGTGTTTGTAGCACAGGCTGCAGCGGCGGTTTGGGTGTGACGACCTTGGTCATAATGATGGCCAACACCACCGCCATAACGCCCAAGCCCGTCATCAGCCACACATGCTGTTTTTTCAGAAGTGCGCGGAAACGGGTGTTTTTCTGAAAGAAGAAGCCAATCATAGCCATCAAGAGCAGGGCATAGCCGGTATAGGTGATAGCGATGCCCCAGGGATCGTAATTGTAGGCGAGCACGACACCCATTTGGTCGCTGTCATAGTCAGACTGGCAGAAACGCCAGCCGTGATACTTGAGGGGTTTGTTCATGCGGATCGTGCCTTCGCCAACGGGCAATTGACCATTGGCAGTAGCCGATGGGTTGTTGCCGGAGCCACGATCCAGCAGACGCAGCGCTGTGATATAATCCACGGGGTTGCCCTGTTCGTCACTTAGAACCTGAAAATCCCAGAGGAAGAGTGTTATTTGTCGTTGGTTTAATTCATCCTGCCCCCTATCGAAAGGTAAGAAAGATTGGCGTTGTAGGCGGATTGTTTCCGCCTTATCGGCACGGAGGTGTATCTCGCCCTGCTCGCCAAAGAAGTGCGTCACACACGCCCCGAGGACAATAATCCCCAGGGCGGTGTGAAGCCATTTACCGTTTGTCCATTTATGATTTAGCATCTGTTAGATGGCATTGATGAAAGCAACGACGGCATCGCGGTCTTTCTTATCGAGTTTGTAGAACTGCTGCGTAGGCCAGTAGGCGTCGCTCTGGCTGCTATAGCCATGCCACATGATGGCTTCGATGACGTTGCGTGCGCGGGTGTCGTGCATGCGTGCTTCGTAGGCATCGCCGGTGGCCTTGCGGTGGAGTCCGCGTCCCCAAAGCGGTGTCGTACGGCACCAACCGGTACGGATGTCGTTGACCATGCAGAGTTTGTGCTGAATCATATCGGTATAGGGCCAGATCTTCTGGTTGGGGTAACGCGGCATTTGGGCGGTGACGGGGAAGTTGTTCGGGTCGCGCACCTCGTCGGAGCCGGTAGTCCACGTAGGACGGTGGCAATAGTCGCAGCCAATCTGCGTGAAGAGTTCCTTGCCGCGCAAGACAGCGCTATCGTTCACGTCACGCGCAGCGGGAACCGCTAAGCCGCGGTGCCAAACCATGACCTGTGTGAACTCGTCGTCGGTCATCTCTGCGGGAAGGGTTTTGCTCGTGAGGTAGTCGTATATCTCCTGTTCGGTGCCAAACTGTTCCTGCACCTCGGGGTCGCGGCTGGCATATTGGGCATAGATGGTGCCATTGAGGTCGAGGTAGTGGTATCGGCGGTCAGAGCGGGTTACATTGGTGATGTTCCAGATGGCATTGGCGCCGGCGGCATCCATGATTGGACCACGTGTGAGGGCATAGGTAAAGCGTTTGGGTCCCCATTTGGGGTCGTTCTTGTAGTAGCCGGTTTCCTGGAAGGAGCCATTCCAGAAGGCGGGATTAAGTCCGTTCTGCAGTTTGCCATCGGCAGCCTCTTTCTCGTACTGAGCGATAATATCGGCATCGGTGATAGCATCTAAGAGCCCGGTGCCATAGACACCAATGGTGTTCTCCAGTTTGACTTCGTACGTCTCGGTTTCGAGTAAGCCATCGGGGTCGCGGTAGCCTTGGTTATAGACATAAACGGCGGTATTGGGCATATGTACCTCGGGATAACGCAGTTCGTATGTCTCGCCATCGGGGAAGCGGTTGCCGTGTTCGTCGGTAGCGTTTTTCCAGTTGACCGTTATCTGGTCGGGGTCCAGGGGAGCCTTGAAGGGGTCTGAACCAAATAGTTGGGGCATACCTGCCAACCAGGGCACATATGCCTGCGTCTCGGGGTTGATAACCACCAGGAGGGTACCATTGCCCACTTCGGCGGCATTGTATACCCCCTCTGGAACGGATGTACCGTGGCTGTAGTTGGGGTGGCAATGCTGACAGGATGCGCGCACATAGACAGGGCCTAAACCATGCTGGCGGCCGGTTTCGTTGGTCACAAAGGGTTTCTCGGCAATCTGATCGCCTTGTGCAAAGAGGGTTCCGAGTCCGGCATTCTCGGTAGCCGGTGTGGGCTGACGGAACGTCATAGACGACGTGTTGGTCGTTGTACCTAACTCCCCCCCCGTGTAGTACCAATCGGGGAGTGAGGGTTGCGGCTCCTGACCGCCGCCATCGTTGGGCATACAAGCAACGAGGGCAACGGTAGCAAGAGCCATCAAAAAAAATTGCTTTCTCATATCAAACTATTCATTATTCATTAATCATTATTCATTTCGACAGAAGGGGCAGCACCTCTTTTGACAACAGTTCTTCCAGGGCTGCTACTTTATCCATGGCGTTTTTCACCTGCGGATTATTCTGCGCCGAGGTTTCGAAATTCTGAATAGCCTCAATAGCCGTGATTGCATCGCTAATGGCAGTCCGCACGTTGGCATCCAGCGTGGGGTTCTGGCGGTACACATAGTTGGATATGGAGTGGTCACCGGCTTGTGCACCGCGGTAGGCATGCTCGATGGAACGGATATTATCGGCGAAGTCGATGGTAGAGGTGCAGCTATAGGGCGACTCGATGTATTCTCGTTGCTCATCGGTGGAACTGAGATAGGGGTTACCCATCTTCAGTTCTGCTACCTCACCGGCGATATCCACACAGCCGGCGATAATCTCTTCGGCCGCCTCCTGATAGGTCTTATAGACCGAACCTGCCTGACCGGCATTCATCATCTGCCAGCCGTACTTGTCTTCGTAGGGCTCTACATCGCCATCGGTCAGCAGCTGCATCTTGTCGGTACTAACCTCGTCTGCCCAGCAGTACTCCAAGAGGATGGCTTGCTGCACCAGGTCTTCGACGATACCTAAGAGATAAACGGCCTCAGCGTGTGTGAGCGTTGTCTTGGTGAACAGGAGGTACTCGGCGGCATGGAAGCCCTTGAGCGCATAACCGAGTTTGTCACCCACATAAGCGCCGCCTTCTTGCTCGATGGTAGCCATTCGGTCGGGATCGTGCAGTAGGGCATTCATGGCATTGAAATCCAAGGGCCAACTGTCAATATGCGGGTCGATGTTATGCGCGGATGCAGGACCGTAGAGGAAGGCCTCGCTCTGCTCCCAGTACTTGCGCATGGCACGCCAAGACGTCTGCGCCTGCTTCATCAACGCCGAGTAATCCTGCTCAGCCTCCTGCGCCGCAAGGATTTGTTGGCATTGCTCGTGCAGCACAAGTCCCTCATCGGCCATATGGCTGTAGGTGGCGATGACGGTGTTGCTGACATAAGGTGTGACGGCCTCTTTCAGCGCCGTTTCTTTGTCGGAGGAAACAGATTCATCCCCCTTCTTCTCGCATGCTACCAGTACAAGGAGGCATGCGGCAAATAAAAGCATTTTCTTTTTCATAATCTATATACTTTTAACTGTAAACTATAAACTTCTTTCAACTTTCAACTCTCAACTTTCAACTTCACTCAACTCTCAACTCTCAACTTCACTCAACACTCAACTCTAAACTCTCAACTATAACTGATAAAATCCGGCATACACGATACCCACGGCGAGCTGGGGTTCGTCGTTATAGAGTTTGCCGCGCGTACCGTCGGCCCTGGTGCCGGGTTTGAGTATGCCGTATGAGAACTCAGCCTTGATACCAATCTGCCGGATGGGGAAATAGTTGATGCCTACAGCCGCCCGATGGCGTCCGCACCAGGCGTACATATCGGTAGGCTTGTTGTCGTAGCGGAACATGGAGTCGTAGTAGTCGTAGCGGGCAAACAGGTAGAGCTGATGCCTCATCGCTCTCCCTTGTGGGGAGAGACGGAGAGGGGTTAACAGATCGTATCCTATTTCGAATCCGGCCGCGAGTGCATCGCTGGCTACCCATTGTTTGCTGGAAACGGAGCCCTTGCGCATACCTATATTATATTGCGTGATGGCCGCAGCGTCGCTGAGATGTCCGTAGGTAGCGCTACCGCGGGCGACGATGCCATAGCCTTTATAGGCAAAATCAAAACTACCTATAGTGACCGTCCCCTTCACATCCTTGTAGGCACCGGCATCCAGTTCGGCATTGGTCTTGCTGAGCGTGTTGCGGAATGAGTTTCCGCAGTACGCCGAGAGCGATAAACGCAAACCTTCTACGCCGGTATAATCCACTCGTGCGGCACCGGCAAAGACGTTAGCCAGTTTGAACTCATAGGGGCTACCGGTACCGGGTTTAATCCAGTTCTTGCGGTTAAAACGGTCGCTATCGAGACCCGGCAGAAACATAGCTTGGTAGTGCCACCCATTGGGGGTAGAACCCATAAAGGTCAGCGATACTTCGTGCCAGGTGGAGGGCAGGATGGTGAACTCGCCCTCGTTGCGATAGACGCCGAAATACTCGGTTGATTCGTGGTGGGCGTTGAGGGCACCGACGGGAACGACCTGCATACCGGCTCGCAGGATGGCATAACGGTTGAACTCCTTCTGGAGCCAGAACTGCTCAAGAGCCACTTCGCCGCCGCGCTCTATCTCGGCTTCGTATTCGCCGCCTTCTTCCTCCTCAATCTCCACCGCCGATTCGGTACCGCCATGCTCAAACTCAATCTCAGTAGATACACTCCAGCCTCGACCAAAATCATAGCCGAGGTAGATGACCACGTGCGGCAGGTCGAACTCGCCGAAATGGTCGTTGGCGTATTTCTCGGGGTTCTTACCATAACGCAAGTAGCTGTTACTAAACCAACAATGTTTGGCAGTAACCTCACCGTAGCCGCCGATGTAGAAACGGCGCTGGCGTTGGCTTTCCGCCTTCACAGAATCCTCTTCACCATGAACCTTTAACCTTTCACCATTATAGGGCTTCGAGGCCCCCGAAACGGCATCAATGGAGTCATATCCTAATTTGTTGGTATGCTTCTGCGCCTGTTCGAGCCTTTCTACTCGCTCCAGGAGAGCATGCAGGTCGGCAGCACTCACCCGAATGGAGTCTTCAGCCCAAACGGTAAAAGTGCCCAAAAACAGCATTATCGCAAGCATTACATGTCTATTCATACGCATTTTTTCCTTATAAAAACACAGTACAAAATTAGTACTTTTTTTCCATATGGGCAATCCCAATTTGTAGTGATTTCACATTCTGCTATTGCTCATGTGCAATATTTTTTGTAATTTTGCAGCGTTTTTTGAGGGTAAAACTATGTACAAAAGCACGGATAAGATATGCGATTTAATGGCACATGAAGAAGATGCCATTCAGATTATCAGCCGTTTCGGGCTGGAGATGGGTGTCGGCGAACAGACGATACAACAGGTATGCGCATCGCACGGGGTGCACACACCTACCTTCTTAGCGGTCGTCAATTATAAGGTGTACAAACAACGTCCGCAGCCGGATGAGATTGATATACCTACCCTGCAACGGTTTCTGCATAATGCGCACACCTATTTCCTGGAATTCCGTCTGCCGTTACTACGCCGTTCGCTCATAGAGGCTATTATACCGGCAGACCCCACCACACGGATACCGGGGTTGATTCTGCGTTGCTACGATGAGTTTGTTGAGGAGATTCGCACGCATATCGAACACGAGAACGCCGGACGCTTTGATGAACACGAACACGACGATAGACGCATTACCGACAAGTTAGCGGAGATCAAAAGTCTCATCATCAAGTATTACCCCTCGCCGGAGGCAAAGGAACAATCGCAACTCACACATTTCAAGTCGCAGATAACGTATCATCTCATCAGCGTCATGAGTGATTTATGGCACACGGAGCAGGATTTTGCGGACCATTGTGCCATAGAGGATGATATATTGCGCCCCACCCTAACGGGTAAAGGCGATAGAAAGAAGGAGAAGGAAAACCGGTCTTCGGCAGAGAGCGGAGAGCTGAGTGAGCGGGAACGCGATGTGCTTATTCAGGTGGTGCGCGGGCTGAGTAACAAGGAGATAGCCGACGTGCTCTGTATCTCGATGCACACGGTAGTCACGCACCGCAAGCATATCACCGCCAAACTCAACATCCATTCTATTGCCGGTCTGACCATCTACGCCATTGTCAACAAATTGGTGGATTTGCCGCAGTAAGGCAGCCTCTGAGGCAAGAGTTAGCGAACTTAGTAATTCAGGCCAAAAGCCCAAAGAGGAACCGTATTGAATGAGCCGTACTCAATATCATCCTTTACAACTATGCCGTTGGGTATATTCTCAATCTGCTTTTGGCCTTTCTTCCTGCCTCCGATTTCAAACGTATAATCGCCAATCGTGAAATCCGAGACGCGTGAAGAAAAGACCTTGTTATTGACACGCATCTGGTTATAGAAGAACGTCTCACGCAGGTTACCCATATCGGGATTGCCGTAGGCCAGAACCGTCATTAGGTTCGGGTTGTCAATATAGACCTTCTCTACTTTGCCAAGCCCTCGCAGCCCGCCCGTGTCGTCTCGCAGTTGACCAATCATGCCGGCTTTCTCCAGATAAACCATATAATCCGGAATATTATTCTTGCTGACGCCGACCTCTTGCGAGAGACTATCGGCATTGGGTTTCATGGGTGCGATAGCCGATATGACGCCCATGAGTTGTATCAACTTGCGCGCCGTAGATGCTTTGAGATCCGCATATTGGGATATATCCGATTCAATGGTCTGACGCACAATCTGCTCGATACGCAAGGCAAAGTCCGGTTCGTTGCTAAAGGGATAATAGCCGGTTTGAAGATACTGCTTAAAATAGATCAGCGGATGTTCTAACTTGCTCAATATAGCTGCTTCTTCGTGTTTGAGAACCTGCTCCAAGGAGTAAACGGGTAAATCAATTTGATGAAACAATGCCAGATACTCGCGGAAACTCAAGCCCTGCATGTGATAAATGGGCGCGCGGCGACTCAGATCCGCCTCACCTTCAATGATATCCAAAATGGATGAGCCGGTGAAGACCACGCGGAGCGACTCGTGGGTATCGTAGATTTGTTTCAGTTCGCGCGACCAATTCTTGTATTTGTGCACCTCATCGATATACAAACGCACGCCGTTGTATTTAACAAACGAATCCGCCAATTCCACAAGCGTATGCGATGTTAAATACATCGTGTCGGCAGATATATACAGACTTCGCTCACGATCGGGACTATCCGCTAAATGCTGCAACATGAGCGTAGATTTACCCACGCCGCGCGGACCGACCAACCCGAACATCCGAGCCTCCCACGGCAGCCGGTCATACATATACCGATGAAACATTTTCGGCGTTTGGCGTAACTGTTCGTTTTGATATGCGATAAGTGAATTGTCTATCATAGCAGTACCTATTTACGTTTTCCGCTGCAAAGGTACTACTTTTTTTTGGTATCTGCAAATATTTTTATCAAAAAAGCACTCATTGAGGGAGATTTTCACGAAAAAGAGCACTCAATGAGGGAGAAAAAACACATCCCCACCTCTCGGCGGGGATGTGCCCAACAACTTAAATCTGATTAGAGGCAGAGTCTATTACTCAACCTTTGGTTTTATAGCGTATCAACGGATGCGTTAAGCTTTTTAACGGATGCGTTGACCGGTAGGCGTTACAATGCTTCCGTCCGGTTGCAGCAGGAAGAGCTGACCATTTCGCAGGATCTTCTTGGCTGCTTGTTCGCGGCTGCCTTGGGGTGCCTCAATCGCGGTCGTTTCGCCGGGATTAAGGGGTTCGCCGGTTCCGACAAAGGCGATGTTATCGAGCAGCACGCTGTTGCAGAACTTATTGTTGCTATCCGGATAGATCTCATCGTTATAGAGTGCGATACGTGCACCGGCGGGTACGCCGCGCAGCGGAATCGAGATAAAGGAATACGCGCTAACGGAAGGCATCACCGTGTCGCGGAAGAGGATGACGTTGGTCTTGAAATTCGCCTTGAGGGTGTCATTGAGCTGGGTGATGTAGCCAATGCAAAGGCGGCGATGATACGGCGTACTACTCTGCTCTACCTCACCGCGACCGTAGAAGGTCAGCGCCAGGGTGTCATAGACCGCATCGGTAATGAGCGGCAGGACAGCAAAGCCCGGGGTGCGCTGTACGGTGCTGTTATCGTAGATACGGATACAGAGCCTGCCATCATAGCCCTGGTCGGATGTTGATGTAGCCGTGGACACCGGATAGATAAAGGGGATGTACGCCGCCGAATTTTTAGAAGTACCGCCGTTTCCTACAATCCAGTTCCGGGGCACCAACTGCAAGTCGGAGGTGCAGTTCTTCTTGGTGTTGTCGTAACTGTCGAAGTTCCAATAGGCATCCTGCAGAAGAATGGTATAGGGTTCGTTTTCCTGAGCCTGCAAAGCAAGGCAGGCAATGAGTGCATAAGCAAAAAAGATAGTTTTTTTCATCATATCTATATATAATAAATAAAAAATTGCCATGTTTGTTATCATAGCAATCTACCTTCTCTACGCACGCAGCACGTGCCGTATGGCAGCCGTCTGCAGGTATGGGTTCGTGCTCTGCTTCCGAGAGCGGTAGAACGCTATGTACTGACGGCAGGTATTCTGACTTACTCCCTTTGTCTGCGCCTTCCCATCGGCAGAGCCAACAGTGACGTTGTGCAGCAAAGTTGCTTAAAAACATGGAGCTTACAGCAGCGGGCCTGTTCAGGATTTGCACCTGATTCCCTTTTCATCTGCGCCCTCACAAGGGTGCAGCAACCGTTAGCGGGTGCAAAAGTACTGCTTTTTTTTGATATACGCAAATAAAAACGTATATTTTTAGCATTTTTCTTCAAAAATACCGAGAATTTTGGCTATTGGCTGTTGGCTATTGGCTGTTGGCTGTTGGCTGTTGGCTGTTGGCGTTGGCCGTTCGTCGTTCGAGAACCGAGAACCGTGGCCACCTGTAGAGACGGCATTCTTTGCCGTCTCTCCCGAGAACCCGGAACCTGCAGCCGCAGAAGGAGATCCGCTTCCGGGTAAACGATGTACCCGAAGAGGTGCAGGAACACCTACATCAACTATCGTACGGCTTTAGCCGATCGTTCGAGGCTTCAGCCGAGATAAGAACTATAAACTTTCGTACGGCTTTAGCCGATCGTTCGAGGCTTCAGCCGAGATAAGAACTTTATGACTTCTCTAAACACTCAACTCTAAACACTCAACTAGAATTCTCAACTCTAAACACTCAACGATTTTTTACGAGACTACCCTTAGTTGTTCCTTATTTCATCCTTATTTCTACCTTAGTTATTACCGCACCGTCTATAGTCCCACCTTCCCCACAACCTCTCCGGTCCTGCTCTTGGCGTTAATCCGCCAAGTTAAAATTTGTCGTGAGACTTTGGAAC
>OCTX014544020.1_pt1 | contig 26644 bp, 27 predicted proteins | sample 1539691 | NCBI WGS metagenome assembly OCTX01 (sample SAMN02144231, study PRJEB22623) | gut metagenome | biome: sheep rumen | host: Ovis aries | place: New Zealand
CCTTTATCATGGAATAGACCTCGCGGAACTCCCCAATTTCCTTACTGTACCTATCGCTCCGGATAAGGCCCACCACCTCCTCTGGCTTCAGCCAGTTGGTAGTCACCTTCCCCTTCGATGGTTTCAGTATCGTGATTTTCATGTTTGTTAAACTGGGATTTGCTATATTACTTCTTTTTGCCCCCTAATAATATTGGACAGTGCTTCATAATTAGTAAAGAAAGATAGTATGATAAAACACAGACAATCACATAAGCGACTAAAAAGATGATGATCCACGGTGTAGAACCTTTCTCAAAGATTCTGTTAAGAACAACGGCAATAGTATGTAATAATAGTGGGTGAAGAACAAGGACTCCCATTGTTTGCTTACCGAAATTACCCAGCCATTTTTGATTTTCAAGTTTCTTGCTTATCCAAATAAACGTTGCGAAGGAACAGAAGGTCATAAGAAAAAATACTGGATACATATATGGCGGATGTCGTGTATAGGAAACCAATACCCACGGAAACCACCTCATTTGCATTAACAAAATGCATATTACCCCTATTACTGAGAGCCAACTAACAATCTTCCTGTTTTTATTTATAAGTGGGTAGCAGACTTTTCCTGCATAGTAGAAAGGAATGGCTGCTATACCTTCGTCCAACAGAAGAGGAAGATTAATTCTTGAAATCACACCACCAAACAGTATGAGTAATGGAACAATGATGTATGAGGGTATTTTCGTTTTATTAATGAGCCATGTGCCACACTTCGCATAGAACAAGGCGAATAGGAACCATGTCGCCCTTCCTCCTATTAAAGGCTGATATACAGAGACATTAATAGGTATAGTGTGGTCTTTAAGATAATGCAATAGTGAAATATATGTAAAACTGATAATGACCCAATAAATGCCGACGAGGAAAAGACGTTTGAATGTATTTGGTAACCAATCTTTTACGGGCTTGTAAGTGTTGTCATAGAAACCGCTCAGAAAGAAGAAAAAGGGGACAGCAATTATGGGATATGGGACATTGATAACTCCAAATACTTCTGTATGTATACGTACTACCAAAAGCATGGCAATTCCTTTTGCCACATCAACATATACATCCCGCTGTTTATTAAGATTATTCATAGCCAGTTCAAATTTGCCGTATTATTATACATGGATTTCCTGCTGCTATGCAGTCGGAAGGAATGCTCTTCGTCACAACGCTGCCTGCTCCAATTATACTGCGTGCCCCAATCGTGACGCCTTTTAGTATAATGCAGTTGGCACCTATCCATACATCTTCCTCAATGGATATAGGAGCACTTTTTATTATTGATGTTTTGTCTCCTCTACCCCTACGTCTCGCAAGGTAGTCAATTTGGTGGGCATCAGTATCCATAATCAAACAGTTTCCTCCGATTCTTACATGATCACCGATGGTAAGGCTATCTCGAATCCATATACTTGGTGAAGACATACCCACATGGTTGCCTATGGTAATTGTTGTAGTTGTTAGTTCTGTATGAATACACCCCATGTTATTACCGCAAATAGGGTTAATGCCATCGCCACTAGTAAGATAGAAATCATCGCCGATTGTTATTCTGCCTCTTTTCCCAGTAATGTATACCCTATTATAGACTTGTATGTTTTTCCCGAATTTAATCTTTTTTAATTGGAAATAAAAACGGTTAAACCAGCGAAAATATTTATTAATCAATAAGTTCATATGTTTTCTGAAGAATTAATAATATCTTGATAAGTTTTGATGAGGCTGCTTACAATTTCCTTATGGTTATGACGATCTCTCGCAACCTTTTGAGATTGGCGGCCGATACGAAGATTCCAATCACGATCATCTCCAATTCGAGTAATCCGATAGGCAGCAGTGTATGGATCATTAGTTGGTACTAAAAAACCTGTTTCACCTTCGCTTATCAGTGATGCTGTGCCACCTACATTGGTCGCCACCACAGGTACACCTAAAATCTGTGCTTCACATACTGAGTTTGGACTGTTTTCTATGTATGATGGCTGGAAATAAACCGTCGCATTAGATATAGCATCACACAATTTTATAGCCGAAGCAACCCCCATCAGTTTGATATTCAATTCATTATGCTGTAGCCCTGTAAATTTCTGTTGAAACGTGGGGACAACATTTCCATAAATCAACCATTCGAAGTCACGATGCATTACATTTTTCAGAACATTGGCTATCTGAAGGACATAATCAAATCCTTTGTATGTTGGACTACTACTGGTAGTAACAATTGTCAGTCTCTTTGGAATGACGCGCTTGTGTTCTTGATAGAATTCTTTTCGTAGAATCTCGCCACCATAATGGTATACACGTTCAGGATTAAGAATTTCTGTAGCCAACTCATCCCAATGCGTACGGCCAATAACATGCTTTGTATGGGATAGTACCTTTTGTTCACGGTAGCAACTGCGTTTCCAGAAGGTATACAATTGGAACCTGTCAAATATTTTCTTCGGGTTCCAGTCTTGAAATAGGTAACTAGTTTTCGATACCCCTGAAGGAAACCATATATATATATAGAGAGAGAGGAGTCCTTGGATATGGAGCACTACTGGACATGGGGCTACAAAGGTCGCAAGTCCCATATAGAGTTCGGAACCGAAAATGTGAATTATATCTGGCTTGAAGTCATCGATAGCCTTTTTAAATACTGTCTTGTAATGATCCCATAGGATTTCATCTCGTTTAAGATCTCCATGATGTATGATGTCAAGAATCTTGTCCTTCTTTGTTTTTTGGGGTAATGGCACAGGATAATATACGACACCGTTTCTCTCAGATTTGAAAGGTTGTCCATTCTGGCAAAAACAGATGCCCAGTTCTATTGCATCTTGTCTAACTAATTCATCCTCTAAAGAGGTAAGCCAGCCACCTCCATTATAGCCTCTAATTCCTTTGCCTGAATTGTAATCACAAGGAGTATTTGTAAACCAAAGAACTCTCATTATTTGAAATGTTTCAGTATTTTGTAAAGAAGTAGCAAGTCATACCTACAATACCAACTCGGATAAAGTCTATGCATATCATCTTTATATGCTTCTCGATTCTCCAGAAATGTACGATATACGCACATCTTTCCCCAGAAAGGTTTACCCTTCATGGTAAGATGTCCAGAATAGTCCTCATTGATGTCCTTACGTGGGGCACTGGCTTGTGCATAGTTAATGTCGTGTACTTGAACAATCTTCTTGCTTGAAAACACACGTGCCTTTGGCAGCAATCTGATAAGTAATTCTGCATCTTCAAACCTGCGCAATCTCTCATCGTATGGATATTGGCTAATATATTCTTTACGATACATAGAAAACCCTGCACCTGGCATGCATTTACTGAAGTAACATTCCTTCAGAGGATTTTTAACATAGCCTTCTAAAGGGTGGTATGTAGGTGTTAACTTGTCGCCAGTTCTGATATTACTTCGACAATTGTATATGTCAACGTCTTTGAAATTGTTTCTTAGTTCGTCAAAGTGTTCCAATGCATCAGGAAGGAACTCGTCATCAGCGTCAAGGAAAACAATCCATTCTGTTTGCGCATTTCTAACTCCTGTATTACGGGCTGCGCTTGGCCCTGCGTTTTTTTGTTGTATCAAATGTATTCGCTCATCCTTAATATGTTGTACGACCTCAACACTGTTGTCTGTTGACCCGTCATCTACAATAATAAGTTCAAAGTTTGGGTAAGTTTGTTCAAGAACACTCTTGACCGTACGTTCTATTATCATCCCCTTGTTATACAATGGAATAATGACAGATATGTCTTTCTTTTTCATCTTATTTTAATGCCTTTTTTAAGAACTGAATGCTCAATTCTTTAAGGTTTTCCCTCTTCTCGTTGACTATTTCCCAGTTTATATCTATTTCCGGTAAACAGTTTATATTGTCAACTATTCTATTTTCCAGTCCCAATTGCTTTAGTAAAGAATAGTAGCGAGCATTGCCTCCACTCTCATTCTTGATTATCAGGAAAGGTTTGTTAAATATAATAGAAAAAACCATTCCATGAAAAGAGTCTGTTACGATACATGAAGCATCACGAAAAGAAGCAAGCCAGTCTTCTATACAATCTTCCCTTTTTAGTTTGTCGCCTGCCTGTATGGTTTTTACATATGTTCTTTGTTCCTCGGCCTTTTTGTTGGAAAGATTAATGATATCATCATTTAAGTGAAGTGCATACACAAAAACATAAGGCTCTTTTTTAGGTGTGTTATAACATATCCTTTCATAGTCCTTCATATCAAGCAACAAAGTGGGGTCTAATACTAGTTCCGCATTAATACCAAGATGCTCTTGACAAAGTGCTATGGCGGAATCCTCCCTAACAGATATCGCATTGAAACGTTGAACGAGTTTTCTGCATTTCTCCGTTTGATTATTGCTGTATTCCCATCTAGATACTCCGAATGATGCTGCGTAAGCAATTTTCTTTACGGAGTCAGATGCAAAATCAAGATACATATTGTATAATCTGCCCGAATTAAATGCAGGCCGCCATACCTGATCACTGCCAACAATAAAAGCATCTATACCGTATTTTTTTTCAATGTCAGATGTGAATACACGTACAGTCTCACTGTTTATGTGTTTCAATACGAAATCGATAAATGGCTTGTGTCCTATTCTACCTTTATATGGATACTCAGGAATACGCTTTAAAGACCTTTCACTAATGATGTGCTTCACCATACGCATTAGCCATCTTCTCTTTGTATAGCAGGTGTCGTGCTCAAAAGTCAGTGGCTCATGCCCCATTCCCAGCAAAATCTGTTGTAAAGCCCAGTTTTGCAGGATGCCGCCATAGTTTTTATAAAAATGTTGAGTCAGGATGCCTACTTTCATGCTTTCCTTTTTAATATGGACAAAAATGCTCTAATAGTAGATGCCAGATGATAGTGCTTATTTATTGCCATCAACACGAGCCTTTTTTTATAATTATTTGCAGCCTTTTCAAAAACATCATTGTATTTTGAGAATGACTTTTTCCATTCGGCCTTTGTGAATATATTGCCACTTAGCGTGATATACGCAATGTTCAAAAGAGAATTGCTAACATGTTCTTTATTTTCCTTACTGACAAGTGTGTTCTTTAATGCCGTTTCATGCCATTTTAACTCTTGAACATAATACTTTCTGTCTTCAGAAAGGTATGTGTTCGTAAGGGAGGATGCATTGCTCGTCTTGTCATAACTGTATAATGCCTCTGGAAGATATGCAATCTTAGAGCAATAAGGCAGTACATCAAGCACAAAAAACATATCCTCTCGCATGGTTAGGTCTTCGCGGAAGCAGACATTGTTATCTTGGAAACAGGATGTACGTATCAGTTTGTTCCACAGTGCTCCGTATAGTTTGCCTTGTATCAAGTCGTTTGTAACTCCTTCTTGTGTCAAAACTGTTGGTCGTTGGGCATGATATATTGGTCCGTGATGATTAACTTCCATGTAATCACATATAAGAATGTCCGCACCTGAATCTTTTGCGGAATTGTACATTTCCTCTAACATATTTGGGCTTATATTGTCGTCAGCGTCAATATGAATAGTGTATATTCCACAAGCATTATTAATCCCGACCTGCCGAGCACGGGCTACTCCTTGGTGTTGCTCGTGAAAAACTCTGATGCGTGTATCTTTATTTGCATATCTGTCGCATATCTCAACTGTGGTATCGGTACTTCCATCGTCAACGAGTAATATCTCGAAATTACTGAATGTCTGTGCCAGGATATCTTCTATGCCTTTGCTCAAATAAGACTCTGCATTATAAATTGCAATTATAATACTAATTACTGGTGGATTCATTCTACTATCTGCCGACTAATACTTTAATTACCTTGTTACACCATTGCTTTAAAGCATAATATGCTATAATAGAGATGCTTGCACATGATATTGGGATAAGGAAATAATCAAATAATAACCATCCTAAAGACATATTTGTCGTGGTCCGAAATGTGGACAGTGCATGAAGCAAAAAGAAATGGAATGCGAAAATGAAGAATGTGGATTCTACGAGAAGCCTGGGCATTCTCACCCCCATCCCGGAAATCTTCTTTGTAATGTCATAGAAAGACAGAATTGCACTCAAGACAAACCATGGCAAAAGTATCCAGTAAACATGTGAGTGGAAAGTAAGACAGCATGCAATTGCAAGAGTCAGTGTCGTAAAATAAGATAATTTCAAGATGACTTTTGGTATCTTGATTTTGTATAAAGAGAAAAAAGCCCCTATAGAGAAAAAGCAAAAGGCCCTTATGCTAATACCTGGTATTATAGGCCATACTTGACTTACATATGCTAACACCAACACAGCAATAAATCCTTTCCCCATTTTTTTTATCGCATAATAAATAAGAGGTGACAATATCACCATGCACATTAAATCTCGGATAAACCAAAATGGAATAAAACTGGACAGCATGTGGGAGAGGATGATCCGAGCCAACTGATATTGTCCATATCTGCATATGTGCAATTGTAATAGTATCCAATTATGTGCCATTTGGAAACAAATACACTCCAATCATTAGATATGAAAAAGTCCAAGACCCTGCAGAATACCACATATAAGGTTATCCATACAAGGTACGGTATTAGTAGTGTATGTATCCTGGATTTTACTTTTTCTTTCCATATATTCCAGTCCCATTGTTCCAATCTTTTGTAAAATAAATAACCAGAGATTAAGAAAAAAGCAGGAACCGCGACTTGAGAAATAACTCTTGAAAGAAAAATTCGAATAAAACTATAAACATCATAATCTGATATGTCACAAAAAGATGATGCAGAAATAGTCAAGTCTCCAATTCCTGTGTAGTGAATGAAAACCACCAACACAGCAAGGGGGAAACGAGAAAAATCGATTATACAAGATACTTTATTGCTATTTTTTGTACTCATGTTCGATATTCTCATTTAAGAAAATCTTATTCCCGTCAGATGTTATAATAAATCGCTTTAGTGGGCAGAATGAGCGATCCACTTTTAGTATATGCAATTGCAAAAACTATGGCAATTCTTTTATTCCTGTACTTATCCGTATATCTTTAATGATAGACAGTCTATCCATATAGTTTGTGATAGAACTTCTTAAACATTGCGTAAAAACCGTTCCTTAAATAATTCATAAGATTTATTGCCCAGTATGCAACCTTGTAATCAATTTGAAGTTTTTTTAATCTTATATCTTTTGTTATATGAATGCCATTCTTTTGAAAGAAGTTATATCCTTTATAAAAAAGATCTCTATCTCTATATTCCATACCGTATTTTATAAAACTTTCTGCCGTTAGTTTGTTTACAATAGATTTGTAAAGTTTGGCATCCTCATTTGGCATGAATATTTCGTCAATAACAGACTCACGAATAACCTTAAACTCATTAATAGTTTGAATTCTTTTTGACAGTGGAAGGTGCTTATTACTCACGCTATCGCTTCTAACAACCCATTTTACTAATGGTTTATCGATAAAACCTCTGTTATGGCTATAGTATATGGGTAATAGCATTTGCCAAATGGCGCCTATTCTCGACTGATATATCTCTCGATTTGGGTGGGTTTCATCAAACACATCCATCCTTACCATGTGGCATGCGGCTGTAAATATTGACTTGCCCGTTAGTAGTTGGACAAAATGATTCCTATCATAACGGTTTGGATTATTTCCAGATAAAAGTCCTGTAGGCTTGTCTAAATTGTCTGATGGTGTTATCCATGCATCACATGTAACAACAGCACAGTCGGGATGTTCTTGTAGATATTGCACTCGTTTAGACATGGCTTCAGGTAACAGGATGTCGTCATATTCTGGCCAACATAACATTTCGCCTTTAACATATTTGAGCCCTTCTTGGATTGCACTGCATAGTCCTCCATTCTCTTTATAAATATATCTAAATGGAATTCCCCGAGCCTCAAACTTTTCTTTGTATGATAATACTATGTCTTTAGTCCCGTCAGTTGAACCATCGTCAACATAGATATACTCCATATTGTCATAGGTTTGCGCTATAATTGAGTCTAGCAATCTATGAACAAATAACTTGCCATTCCATCCAGGGGTTATTACACTTACCAATGGGTGGTTATGCGTATTCTGATTATTCATTAGTACTTTCTTTTGCGATCTAACATATACTTGACCTCTTGCAATTCTGGACGTTTTAGCAATATGCTCATTCCTAAGTAGAACGTTAATGCCAAAATGCCACCAACAATTATCTGAATCACATAATTGTCAATTAATAAGCATGCCCCTTGTAATAAAAGCCAAATGCATAATGATAATGTAAATGTTGGTATAATATCCTTCATTTGTACCCAGAAACCTACCTTTATCAATTTTCCTGTATAATACGTATTTATAAACAGGCAAATGACGGAACTGATGACTCCACCTACGCAAAATGCAACAATTCCAAAAGGGAGCGTAGAACATAATATGCAGAGGCCTAATACCTTTTTTATGATTTCTAACCTTAGGAAAAGATCTGTACGCCCTTTGACAAGCAATAGATTAACATTCATCGCATGGATGGGCCACCACATTTTATTGAAACAAATAATCTGTAGAAGTAGAATACATGCTTCCCATTTTTCTGTAATCATGACAATGATTAGAGGACGGGCCAGGGCTGAAAGCACCATCATTAAAGGGAAAATGATGAAAGCAGCAGTTCTAAGCATTTTTCGGTATGCTCTTTCTAATCTTTCTGGATCATCTTGTATTTTACTTATTACAGGAAAAGTTACAGAGGAAATCGCTCCGGAAATATTGTTGGATGGTAATGCCGCATAACCTTGGGCTCTATTATAAACGCCCAATAATGCAGGACTGAAGAATTTGCCAATTATGACAGGTGTTATATTATTGTAAAGTGTATTTAATAACTGAGCCCCCATCATTTTATTCCCATAATTCCATAAATATTTAAACGACTCTTTCGACCAACTTGTTTTGGGATACCATCTTACAACCCACCAATTTAAGATGAGAGATACAATGCTACTAAACAAACTAGATAATACCAATGCCCATACTCCATATCCAATGAATGCTAACGTCAGTCCAACAATCCCTGAAAGAATTCGGCATGTGATATTTACCTTTGTCGGTGTCTTAAAATCTAATCGTCTTTTTAAAATTATAGTTTGTGGAGTATTTAATGGACCTATCAAGAATCCTATGGCAGTTACTTTCATAATATCCTTAAGAATTGGGGCATTGTAAAACGCGGCAATCCAGGGTGATGCAAAAAACAGTGATAGATAGCAAAATAGTCCAACCACTATACTGTAATAGAAAGAAGTGGCAAGATCTTTTTCTGTTATCTCTGGTTTCCTTACTAAAGCGCTTCCAAATCCACCTCCATCAACAAAGATTCCCGCGACAGCCATAAATACAGCAGGTAAAGCAGTTATACCATAATCTGCAGGAGATAACAATCTTGCCATTACGATACCTATAGCGAACTGAATACCGTAATTTGCAAATTGATTAAGAAATGACCAATATAAACTTTTTTTCGTCTTTAATTTTAGATCGTCCTGTGACATGCTAAAAATGTTATCCTGTTTATTTTCTTATTAAACACTTAAAATATAAATATAAATAATGAAAGATATTTCCTTCACGCAACATTTTATACTTCTTCAAAATTCCCAGTTCTAAATGGATAAAACCATGTAGTTTAGATTGCTTCAAAATGTTCCTTGCACATTGTAATTCGTCATCATAAGATTGCACCTTTGGTAACCCTTCTAAGAATAAGGATGCATAATACTTATATGATGAAAAAATGCCTTGTGCAACAATAGGATTCTTTGTCGCTGTCAGACTGTTGGGATTCAGTCTATATGATGCTGTTTTATCTGTTAAATAATAAAAATCACCGTATGATGCAGCAGCAAGAAATAAGCCATAATCAAGTCTGCTCCCTTCTTTATATTCACGTGTCTCTAACAGTTCTTTTCTGTATGCCACAGTACACGTTAAAATATAGTTCATGTTAAAAAGTTCTGGCAAGTTGTTACCGGAAAATGAGCGTCTCATAAATTTCTCGTAATTCTCACGATAAAAATCATTTCCTCTGTTATCGACTGTTTGAAAAGCGGTGTACACTAATGAAACGGAAACATTTTCCTCTAATATGTCAACTTGTTTTTGCAGTTTTAAAGGATCTATCCAATAGTCATCTCCTTCACATATCGCAATGTATTTGCCTTTGCATTGTTGGGTAATGAGATTTGTAATATAACCAGGAATGCCTTTAGAATATTGATTTTCTTTCTGATATATTGGTTTTATTATGTCAGGATATTTCTTTTCGTACTCTCTAATAATATCTTGAGTTCCATCAGTGGATGCATCATCATGAACAATTGCTTCAAAACGAAAGTTTGTTTTTTGCATAACGAATCCATCCAGACATTGGCGAATGTATGGTGCGTGATTGTATGCCAGGCACTGAATACTGACAACTATTTGATTGTCGATACTTTCCATCTAATTCAATTTAAATTTTATCTTATAATTATTGTCCGACAAATGAAAAACGAATTAAATTATTATCTTCTTACACTTACGAATCCCTTCTTGTTGACCTGATAGTTATATTGGTCAATGACCATAACTAAGGCGTTCTCCATCCATTTGGTAAGGTTCTGAAAAGAAAAGCTCAGAATGTTCTCACCCTTTTCCATCCACTTTGAACTCATCGCATAATGCAGCTCAGAGAAATTGATGTTAGGCATCCTGACTATAGCCATGGGATTCTCCTCTATCACGAATTCGAATTCTTCCTTTGCTGCGTCAGTTCCTTTAGTGCTCATACCCTTCTTTTCTCCCCAGTGCCAATGAGGCTGTGGATGCTCCAGTTTGTCCGGCTTGTCTTTCACATCCCATTCCGCACGGCAGAAACAGAAATCAGCCCCGTGATAAAACTGAAGGCTTATCCCTTGAAATGCGAACTTTCTTTCAACAGATGCGTTACGGTCTGGCTCAATATAGGTAAGGTCGCAATGAATCAGTAGGCTGCTACCTGTTACACACAGCAAATACAAACCACCACTGATAATAGGATTCTTTCTATTTTTACAAGTGAAAGTAACTTTGTTCAGACCATTACGCTCCCAGACCAGTTCATCTTGTGCATCAACAAATTTAGATAGAATCGTTGTGCACTGTTTATTAAACTTTTCAGGCTCTATCTGTTTATCCATTGATACGCATAATACTTTTTATACACTCATCTAATTCTTCCTCGTCCCAAAAATCTCCTTCCGCCATTGCTAATGAGAATGTACGCAAAGTAATGATATATTTGGAAAACTCTTCTCGCCTTAGATCTGGTATAGGTATGTTTTTTACAGATGCAAGTCCCAGTCTATAGACATCTCCCCCCGCAAGCTGATCTGCATACATACCCAGTAGTTGATTCATATATCCGGAATTGAAGATGGCTAAATACGCTTCAGCATATTTCCGAAACTGCGATTCGTCTATGTTTTTCAACTTCCATGCGAAACCGCGCTCTACCACAAAATCACCCCTGTAGTCTATGGCGAAACTTCCGCTCCGTCCAAATTCCGTGGAAACCATTTTAGGCTGTTGCTCAGTTTGCCAAGGGCGATAGCGGGTAAGTTCCCACCATCTCCTCTTGTCAGTTATCGATAACCTTTCCGCAAGTTGTTTCTGATGCGGTTTCAGAATCTTATTGTAATACACTGGAACTTTTGTAGCCAGTTCATCTTCAGATGTTATCGGTTCCAGTCCAGCGGTAGAAGGATAGAATACATAATTGACTACTGACAACCTACCATTCTGGACGGCCAAATTATCTACTGATGGGCGGAAATATGCCTTTTCATTAGGCGAGAAAGATTCAAACAGTGATTGGTCAATAATGAATATGCGGTTAGCGCCAGTCCTGACACCTTGGATGATATCAAACAGTTTTCCAATTGTAGAGAACAGGCCATGGACCAAACCGCGCTCTAATTTGGCCTTTTCCATTATATAGCGAACTTTCTCAGGCTTCCAATTCTGCTGTTCAACACCAATCTTGCCTTTGTAGATGGAATAATTTGCCTCATCTACAATGGCCGAACTTGTATGAGATTTCCTCAATGCTTTCAACGCTTCTTCGGCAGCGCCGACCACGTTATTTGTCCATAAAATAGTAGGATCTGTACCTATTCCATTACGCTGCTTCCTTGCTACAAGCATACTAGTGTATGCCAACACGGTTTCGAAAACAAAGCTTCCCAATCCGCCAACCAATTGCAGATTCATTTGATCAAGCAGCCTTGACCGCAATCCCTTATAGGCTGTATCATTAAGAATTGAGTTAGGCAAAACAGCACCAAGAACACCATCGTCTTTTATGGATTCACAGGCCTTCACAAGGAACGCAGCCGCAAGATTCATCTTGCCTGTCTCTCCTGTTATCTCCTTCACCCGCGCTCTTAAGTCTTGTTGGCCGCTCATCATATCCCAAGAAAGGAATGGCGGATTCATTAGCAAAATATCTACATCATTAGGCCAAACAACCTCTGGAGATAATGAGTCTTGATGTTCCACTTTTAACTCCATTCTGTCACCCCATTCTCTCTTTTCAAAGTTCAATACAAATCTAGAGATGGCAATGGCCGTCTCGGCTTTATCCCATGCAAAGACCATTACCTTTTTATCATATCCAATTGCCTTTAATTGCCGAAGGGCCTCCACCAGAAAGCCGCCTGCACCGCAAGCCGGGTCGAATAGAGTGATACAATCTTTTCCACCAAGATTAAATCGCAATAAAGCTTCCTCAACTATTGAACGAGCCACATAAGACGGTGTAAAATAGGCTCCGTCTTCATTGGTCTTATATTGATAACGTATACGCTCATCAGGGAAAAGAGACAACTCATTGGGAAGATAGGCTATATAGTTTGCCTCTTCGAACAGTTTACCTGCGGAGTGACGAAGCATCAACTCAATATCTGGCATCAAAGTACTCCCATTAAGCAAAATACCATTTTTTAGTTCTTCGCTTATCATATCCCATCGGTCATTACCTATTGAAAGGGCTATTTCACGGTCTTTGTCAGAGAGTCCCCATTTAATCAAATCTGGCTCTTGTTCACAAGTCGAGGCTAATAGATAGAGTAATCCACGTAAAGAGTCTATACCTTGTTCGCGCCGTAGTTCGTTGCGTAATTTTCTATATACCCGCAGAACAAAAGGTACCACCAGGTTTTCCTCATTTCTCTTACTCTTTGCTATATAATCGAAAAACTTGTCTGCATTTCGGAGTAAAGCCGTCTCTTCATACGACTCCATCCGTGGCGTATCAAACCTTATTACATTACATCTATTACGTAAAAACTCCAGGAAGTAATAGCAGCCGGACGACCACGCCATCTGCTGATAGTCCATCATAGAACGCTCTATGTTAACCCCGGCACACACATTATTTGTCGCCCCATTCAATAGAGCATATAATGGCACACCTGCTTGTTGATTATGACAAAGAGGCACATTCAGCAGACCGACTCCCTCTACTAAAGCTTTAATTTGCGGTTCTATGAGTTTAACCATATTTCTTTTTTGCAAAAGTACATTTTTCCCCACACGGACTAAACATTATCCTTGTTTTCGGATTCTTTATGAACTCATCCAGAGCATTTTACAGTCTGCCTCGTCGATATTGTCAAAAATGTATTCGTTGCCAGTGACCATAGCTTTCTTCTAATTTACAGAATCTTCTTCGTGAGGCAAAACCTTCACAACCTTCGCAGGCACACCTACTGCAACAGAATAATCGGGTATATCTTTCACGACGACAGCCCTTAACCTCTTCTTTTGTTTCCGCAGTGATTTGAGCCTTCTCATCTGCAATGGCAACTTCTTCATCATCCTTTGAAGTATCATCTACTTCAATAAAATAAAAAGACTATCGGCTTTTGCATGATGTATCATTTCCAATTGTAATATTGTTGTAAGAACCGTTGTATATATTGTTGCTGCTGAATTTGATTTTTAACCCACTCATTCCATTCTACCAGAAATCGTTGAAAATGCTCGGATTTTTCTTGGCTGTCAATAACTTTACACATCTTCTCAGCAATTTCTTGCGGAAAATTATGTCTTATAAGAGCCTTCTGGCTCTCATGAGTAATCTTGTTTCCTATGATGTCATATAGATCTTTTGTTGTTATCATAATTCTTCAATTAGTGCAATATTAATGAATCTTTTATCGTTTTATCTTAAACTTTGTTTTGTCATTAGGCATGCCTCGCTATTAAGGGTTCAGGATTCATGTTTCCAGCGACCAGTCTCATTCTTATTGACATAAGAATCTGTATCAACATTCAGCGACTTATTCTTAACAAGGGCTACAAACCGCGACAACTCACCATCCTGCTCTATCATTCGTTGTGCATCAAGACAAGCTATTATGCCTGGTGCATGACGCAGTTTACCATAAATCAGTTTTTTAGGCTTTCCACGCTTATCCACACTGTCGGAAACAAGGTATCGCGAAAACAGCGTGTTAACTATGTCAGAGGGTTTATGTTGAAGATGTTCGATGTCTTTACCTTTAATGTTGTTGTCATCTGCCATCTTCGCACCATTTTTAATAGCGATATGCTCATTCTTTGCCCACAATTCCAAACTTTCAGGTTGTTTCAGGAACCAGGCTTCCATTTCGGGAATCCAGAAACATACTACTTCGTCGCGCCCATCAGGAAAGACAATGTCATCCTCTGCCAGTTTCTCAAACCACTTCTTACGGTTCTCGGGCTTGTCATCCAAGTCAGCATACAGAAAGTCCTCTTCCGTCTGCGACAAGAATAATTTGGCAGCCGCCTTATAGCCGCTTGCCACGCTCACTTTTATCTCAACATTTTCAATACCAAGTGCACGGCAGAAGAATACATTGAGCGATTCACGCAGCGCGGCAGAGTTCCGCTGTATCATGGCATTGTGCTGCCTGCTTTGCGAAGGGTCGGCATTAATCACGCCACCCTCCACCATCACACGTATCACCATCGCTTGCCTCCAATCTCCCCGTCAAGCCATAACTGTCCTGGCAACAGTTCGCCTTCATACTGGGGAAAGTCGTCCTCATAATACCTCTTTACCACTGTGGCATTCTCATGTCCTTTCTCAAATACGAAGATGTCTTCCAACTCAAAGTCGTTCAGCAACAATGGTGAATGCGTGGCCACCACCATTTGACGTTTATGACCTGCCGTCTTAATCATCTGTGCTATCGAGTGTATCATGTCTGGATGCAAACGTCCCTCGGGCTCATCAATGCCTATGAAATAACCACTTCGCGGATTCATAAGGATACTCATCATGATGACATAACGTATCGTGCCGTCCGACACGAACCTCATGCCGATGCTCCGTTGCATATTGTTCTCACGAAGCGACATATAGAGTTTTGCACCGAACAACTGAAAGTCGAAAGTCTCAAAATGTGGGTTAATCTGCCGCAGCATCCCTTCAATGTCACGATACGAGGGAAGCTCGCTAATTGCAAGGTTGTTAATTACATTAATCAGGTTCGCGCCATTACTGTCGAGTCGCACATCCTTGCTGGCATTAACCGGTTGCCGTATGATACTGTCACTCGAAGTGTCAAATGTGTCGTACAGAGACATTTGGGCAATGGCTGTCCGTATGGTGTGGGAAGGTAGATATCGGCGAGGGTCGCTGATCTGGCGCAGTATCAGTTCCTGACCGGAAGTGTCGCCTGCAAACCGCTCCGTCTTTATCCCCGTCGAGTGATATACGCTCAAGGTACCGCGTTCGTCCTTGAAGTCCAAGAACACGTATGGTTTGTCTACATCCTTCAGATTCCTGGCATAGAGTTTCTCCTCTATCGTATAACTGGTGTCGCCCAAAGGCTTGATAACGATACTGTAAAAAGGATCTGTTTTGAAAGGTGATTTGGGCGTAAGTTTCTTCAACTGCTTATGGTCGAACACGAATGTCAGTTCTATGTTCTTCTGGTTATTACCTGCTACCGCACTGCTTACATTCATATAACCACCCCATTCCTTCTGGAATAAGTTTTCGAATCCATTGCCGCATACCCCCTCATAAAGCAGCCGGAATGCATTGATAAACGAGGTCTTTCCGCTACCGTTAATACCCACCAGAATATTAACGCCCAGATTCAACCTTACCGTCGTCTCATCTTTAAACGAGAAGAAATTACGTAGTTTTATTTCTTTTATCATATCTCAGATATCTTTTTTGGAACTGCAAAATTTACTTTTTTATTTCCACATGGTCAAGAGAGTCAACAGGTATGTATGCCTGTTGGACAATCTCCTCAGAGAAGGGTTGTAAGAACATACGTGGAATTTGACGCATCATCATTGGAGGTTTCTGCCTGTATGGGTCTTGAGCCAAAGCCCGTTGCTCAGTTTCCAAGACATACTTTAACGCCTCGTCGATATTGTCAAAAATGTATTCGTTGCCAGTGACCATTAATGTAGTTCGGAATGAAAATCTATTTCGATATTTGTTTCTGCTTGGCCAAAATCTTCTCAGCCATCTTCAGCATAGGAGGACCGATGAACTTATTGTCTTTCACGGCTACGCCTTTACCTTCTGCTTTTGCTTCGGCAGTAAGTTGAACCATCTCTTCTGCCCATGCGACTTCTTCTTCTGATGGAGAGAAATACTGGTTGACTAAAGGGAGTTCTTTCGGATTCAACACTAACATTCCTTCGAAACCAAGGTTTTTGGAGAGGATAAGATTGCGCTCTAAATCCTCTAAATCATGAACCTTGATATGGACTGTATCAATCGGGAGTACTCCTGTAGCACGGGCTGCATTCACAATAGCATTTCGAGCATAGAAAATACTTTGACCTTCTGGGTCATGCTTGCCACCAAGGTCGGTCACGTAGTCCTCACAGCCGAAAGCAACAGCAACCACACGGGTACATGCCTTACATATTTCCTTTATTTCAACTATAGCCCCTGCCGTTTCAATCAATGGAATCAATTTAAAAGTTCCAACAGGTATGTTCTTTTCATATTCAATAGTTTCCAACAACTTGCCTACAAAATATACATCCTCTTCTTTCGTTGATTTTGGATACATGAATCCAGTAATGCCTGGAATCGTAAGTTGGTACAAATCTTTCAGCAACTCTCCACTCTCACGATCGTTTACACGGGGAAATATTATTTTCCCTTGCGCTTCAGGACGTTGAACGAACAACTTGATGTTTTCACGGGCTTGCTGCTTGTCAATAACAGGAACAGAGTCTTCAATGTCAAGAAGCAGAACATCTGCATCGCGACGCAAGGAACTGTCAAGCAGTTTCTGGTTGTGCGCAGGAACGAACATCAGGCTGCGCATCAAATATGTCTGGTTATCCATTGTTTTTCTTTTTTACTAGTACATGGCGACGGAAAGAGAGTACGTCTTCGCCACGTTGGTTATAAGCCACTGACTCCACATAGACGATACCACGGTCTTGTTTGCTCTTCGATTCCCGCTTGTCGAGAATGGTGGAGCGTACATAGATGGTATCATTGAGAAAAGTAGGTGCCAGATGCTTTACATCTTCATATCCAAGATTAGCGATGGCTTTCCCGCTAATATCTGGCACTGTAATCCCAACAGCCAATGAAAAGACAAGTGTTCCAACGACCAATACTTGACCATGCTGATTTTGGGAAGCATAGTCGATATTGGTATGAACTGGATGGTTGTTCATCGTCAGTAACGAGAACAGGTTGTTGTCACTCTCAAAGATGGTTTTCGAAAGTTCATGATTGATTACTTCACCTATGGTAAAGTCTTCAAAATAGTGTCCGATTGGTGATGGTGTCATATTTACTATCTAATAACGTGGTTTAATTTTGGCTTAATTACCGCAGGATTTCCGTAAAGGACATTGTCATCGGTTACATTCTTCGTAATATTTGAAGCCATGCCTACAACATTACCATCTCCGATATTAATACCATTACGAATAGAACTGTTAAGGCCGATAAAGTTCATATTGCCAATCTTAAGTCCACTACCTACGCAAACTTGTCCTGCAAAATAATTATTGTTACCTATTGTGATGTCGTGACCAAGGAGTGTTCCTGAATTGACAGTGTTGAAATTGCCGATCACAGCATTGCAATTAATTACAGCATTTGCAAGAAAAACGTTTCCGTATCCGATTTTTGCAGACTTAGCCACCATCACAGATGGATGAATAAAATTACACCATTTTTCAGCGGGAATGTTCAAATCATACAAAATCTTTGTTCGTTCGCGAATCACATCTGGACGATAAAGTTGATAGACGAATTTTACGTCATCAAACTTCTTATATTTTTCATATACATCCTTTATATCACACAAAATTGGATATCCAGAAATTTCATCACCCCCAGAGTGGTCATCTAATGCCAGTCCCAACACTTCAATATCCATTCCAAAACGTTGATGTGCGTCGTACATCTGATCTGCAATTACTATTGCAGTTCCACGTCCGCCAATAAAAACAATTTTCATATATTACGTATTATATCTGTTATTCTGTTCATTTCTTCTTTCCCATACCGCTGGTCAATAGGTATAGGAACAATCCTCATGGCCAAGTCATATTCCGTTTCGTAACCGTTGAGTTGGTGTATATTTGGCCAATACTTGGCAACGAAGATTCTTTTGTCAATGAGTTCTTTCCTCAAATTCCAATCTTTCTTCGTCATGAAGGGATAAACCATCGGGCAAGCGAAAGTTTCAATTTCTGGCAACTGTAGGAAATTCTCTTCCTTTAATCCCTCGTGCAGATATGCGAAATTCTCCCTGCGTTTAGTTATAACCTTTTGATAATCTATATGCCAGAGAATGTCACGTGTATTCCGACACATGAGACGAATTGGCTGATTGTCAAGTTTTGTCTCGTTCAGTTGATAATCTTTGAACCCAGCCTCTGCACCGTGTTTCTTTCGAATTAGCAAGTGGCTATTGTGCAATGTCGAATCGTCTTCATCATAAAGGAGGGAATATTTGTCATCGACTCCATAAGCGGCTCCTCCGTCTGCCACACCTACATATTTCCTTGTACTATAAAACGATTTGATGCCTGATATTGGTTTGGCAAAGAATGCTTGGGCACAATCTACGATTAAATGCGTTCCGTACTTTTCTGCTAACAATTTAATATAGGCATCTTTGACTCCAAAGTAGTTGTTGGCAATGATATACTCCCCTTCTTTGGGCTGTATATCTTCCACCATCTCAAACTTAGCGTTGATGTGGTAGAAAGAAAATGGAATATGAAGTTTCTTCAGCGGTTCAAGAACGACCTCACATGTGTAATAGGGGAGATAAACACCTTTTACTTCACCAATATAACGCAGGATATATTCCAACGCATTACGGCCTGTGTTCAGCAGAATGCCATCTTGATGAGGAAAACCATCCCCTTGCTCGTAGTCTGCCAGTTCGAAATATCCGCCTATTGCCTGCATTATTTCACTACAACTTTCAGCCATTCACGTTGGTTGGTAATGGCGTGTTCAAGTTCTTCTGCCGTCTGAAACTTTAGTACCAAGGTTCCAATAGCATTATTGGCTCCTTCAAAGGATTCCACCTTGTCACCATTCTTTACCCAGAGGTCTTCTTCAATGACTTCTGCAGGAAGTACCTTGCTGATTTCAAGGTGGTCAAAGATACCACTCTTGTCAGCATGAAGGATAATTTCTGCCCAATGACCATTGTAGGGCTTTTGTCCTATAGGTTCCAGAATGGGATCACCCACTATGGCACGGGTGATGGCTGTAATCATATCTACGCCAGTAGCATAGCGAAGCATCTCACAAAGGCGGTTTCCACCACCACGAGGTGTCAACTCCATAATGTATGGCTTGCCGTTTGTGCCAATTCGGGTTTCTATATTATAGACAGCAGTCTTTAATCCAAGGAGGGTGATGAGCCGTTGAATCTCAGACTTGAGATAGGCCTCCTGCTCCTCCGTAAAGGTTGATGGCCAAGAATAGGCTGCTGGAGTATAAGGGTTAGTCGCATTATCATCGAAACGTTGAGCGCAGAAACTTGTGAATACCAGTTCCCCGTCAATAGACATACTGTCAGTGTCAGAAGAGCATCCTGCCTTTTCGATAAACTCCTCAACGATGATATGACCAGAAATGGAGTGCTCCATTGCATATTCCAGTGCGGCTTTTAAATCTTCTGGACGGTCAACTCTGGTAACTCCTTTACTGCCTGCAGCATCTGTAGGTTTTACAATCACCGGCCATGGATACCAATACATTTCCTGCATTGCTGCCTCCACACTGTCAAATCCTTTCGCTTGAGGAACATTGAAACCGTTGTTTGCAAGGAATGCACGGAATTTATCCTTGTTCTGGAGGATCTCCACACTCTCGAAGGGTCCGAAGGACGGCAGTCCCATCTTGTTCTGCACATACGATGCAGCCACCACGCCGGGGTCGCAGGCGAAGGACATAATGCCATCAATCTGGAGTCTCTGGGCCTCTCGGAGCACAGCCTCCTTGTCGATGATGCTGACATTGCAATATTCATCGCTATATTTATGCGCAATATTGTCGGGCAAGTAATCTGCCGTAATGACATAATATCCTTGTTTATGGGCAGCTTCTATAACAGGTAAGAGATATCTAAGCCCTCCAAGGAGCATTAATTTCTTCTGCTTCATTTCTTGATTAACATTTGAATCCGTATCATAATCTATTTTAAAGCCTTCACAAAACCTGTGTTTAAGACTTCTACTTGATTTATCCCCCAAATTGTACATTTATATCGGCTGTTCATTTCTAGCACCCTATCCTCATCAAAGTCAAAACCATCAAATGGTGATGCTTCTGAATGTTCTGGAACTGAAATAACCCAGTAATAACGGTATTGGCCATCAGTGAGGAACGGACTGTCCTGAAAATCATCTCTCAGATGAAGGTATGTCCTCTCTATCTGTCCTACAGCTGCATCAAAATTGGTTTGTATATTGTCTGACTTACAGTATTTCAGTTCATGAAGCATCAGCCACCCTTTACTAGTTGCTCCATCTGCATAGCTTAGGCACTCGCATTGTGACAAATCATGTCCATGGGCATCACGAAAAAACTGCATATTGCGTTCGAAGTTTATAGCGGCTATTGAAACATGATGTTTGTTAACAACATGGAAGGAATCTAAGATAGAGGATGGTGAGTCCGTAATATCAACACCTTGCGGAATTGCCCTGTTATTTAGCTCCTCATTGGTTGTTCCTGCCTTTATACACTCTTTTCGATATTGGGTGTAGTCAGTGATATATACATCGCATGTGAATTGCTGTCTTACAGTGAATCTATTCATAACTTTCCCGATATTGAAGCATATTACTGAAATCAACCATAATACCCTTCATGATATGATTAAAAAAGTTCTTACGGATAAAACCGTTTTCATCTTGAATGGTACTATTTCTACCTGTACGACCTTCTATATATCCATCTTTTATCTCCCAGATGGAAACCTCGGATGGTTTTACACCTGCCAACGTATATAAAGCTATGTCGGACTGCATTTCCGCATCTACTTTGTCTTTTACCTCGCTGGCCAGAATGCAATTGTTAAGTGCATATAGTATATAAGGGCTATGTGTGGTTAATATCAACTTATGCTGATATGCAGGATTATTAATTTTCTGTAGCAAATAGCACAACAATTGGGCTTGTGTCTCAGGGAAAAGGTTTAATTCTGGCTCCTCTATAATTACTTCAGAGAAAGCATAGTCTGTTGAAATATTCAAGGCCTCTATCAACCGTTTTTGAATTTCGTCTCTTTTTTCAGCTGATATATTAGGCGATAGACTATTGATAGAGGATACCAGGGTGCGTAATTGTTCTTTTAGGGGTTCTTCAATTTGAATATTGTCAATCATGGTATTGATATGTACTATTTCAAATGGACTTAACCCACGTGACTTCATGTACAATTTCTCAACAACATGATTGAAGACTATCAGCAATGGCGTTACGGACATGAGGCCGCTTGATGAATGTCGTAAGCTGATTGCTTTACCATTCTCAAGAAGTATGTTATCTTGGTTATTTTCTTTTGTGTAAAAATATGATCCTGGTAAAGCTGCTATCGGCATTTCGAACTGCTTTTGATTGGTTATCTCCTGTTTATACATAAACCAATCATCGAGAAAAGCCTTGATATTATCTCTCGACTCGTTATAATTGCCAAATCCTGGAACTGAAACGAAATTACGCTCAGCTGGAATATACTCAATTTTCTTATTTCTAAAAGTGGGCTTCCCTATTCCAATCTTTGTCTCAGTAGTAAGATTCCCATTTTGAAAAACAAAATGTGTCCATTCAGTATTGTACTCGATATATGATGCTTCGCTGAAATAATTGTCTTCAAAATTGTGGAATTGAACTAAATCTGAATAAAATTCATTTCTCGATTTTCCTTTTAATATCGCATTCTTTTCAAACCAAGAGCAAAAACTAACAATTTTGGCAATGGTGCTTTTACCACAGCTCTGAGGTCCCATAAAGACATTTATTTTGTTCAAAGTGATTTCAATGTCCTTTATAGGTCCTACATTTCTTATTATTATGGATGTGCTCATAGTTGTACTATTTAAAACTGTACTATGCTAATAACACGTTCTACGTCTTGTCGTGAAAGATCGTGATGCATTGGCAGACAAATAACCTCATTGGCAATCTTGGTTGCTACAGGAAGATTTTCCGGTGCTGCACTGGGAAGCCCACGGTAAGTGCTGAAGGTGCTGATAAGCGGGTAGAAATAACGACGGCCGAGTACTCCCTTCTCCTTCATCTCAAAGTAGAGCTGGTCGCGGGTCTTGCCGTATTTCTCTGCATTGATGAAGATAGGGAAGTAGCTGTAGTTGTGGCGCACGTCGGGCATATCGTCGAAGAACCTGATGCCGGGAACATCCCTTAATGCTTCACGATACTTTATTGCTACTTGATGGCGGGCTTCGATAGCAGCATCTACCTGCTTCAAGTTCAACAGACCGTAGGCACTACGCACCTCGTCAACCTTGCTGTTAATGCCAGGAGCAACTACTTCGGTTTCTCCTGCAAAGCCGAAGTTCTTCAAATAGTCGATACGCTTCTTCGTGGCTTCATCCTTTACGATCAAAGCGCCGCCCTCTAATGTGTTATAAACTTTGGTGGCATGGAACGATAGGGTGGACATGTCTCCTTTGGACAATACGCTTTCTCCATTTACCTCTACACCGAAAGCATGTGCAGCATCATAGATGACTTTCAGACCATATTTGTCTGCAATGGCTTGAATGGCGTCCGTATTCACAGGTTTACCATAGCAGTGTACCGGCATTATGGCAGTCGTCTTTGGAGTGATGGCTGCTTCAATCTTGTTGGGGTCTATACCACATGTGCTTTCTTCAATATCAACGAAAACTGGACGACATCCATTCCACCAGATACTGTGTGTAGTAGCCACGAAACTATAAGGTGTGGTGATGACTTCACCTGTGATACGGAGCGCCTGCAAGGCTGTCAGTAACGGCAGGGTGCCGTTGGTAAAGAGACTGATATAGGGCACCTTCAAATATTCCGCTAGTGCCTTTTCCAACTGTTGATGGAATTGCCCGTTATTAGTTATCCACTTGCTGTCCCAAATCTCCTTCAATATCTCATGAAATTCATCTAGATTAGGAAGGAGAGGGGATGTGACTGTTATTGTGTTTTTGTCCATTCTATTTTAATGAATAATTATTTAAGATTTTGTCTATTTGTTTAAAAGTATATTTTTCGATGCTGTGAATTCTGATTTGATCTATAATAATGCAAATGCAGAAAACGGCAATGACACTAATCAATGCATACAGAATATAATGATTGTCCCCGTAATGGTTGGCATTTTGTAGTGTGTCTTTCCAAAGCCAGTGGCGCATTGTATTGCTATTTGCATGTATCAATAATACGCCAAACATTGATGACGCAATGGCGTTTATCCATTTCGAGTAATTTATTTTCAAGTTTTTGAACCACATGAAAGAGCAGATAGCGGTCATCAGTGCAAGTATCTTGTTAGAATCACTGACAAAATAATATATCTTATAAAGATGACCTTTTAAACTACTAATATAAAGGAGCATAAGAACACTCACCACACATAATATGATAAATAATATTAAATACCCCCCCCCATTTTTGTGCTTTATTAACATTTTTGTCGAGATAAAACCTGATATATGATGCTATAAAATATAACACACAAAACCATGAGACATAGTTCATGCTTAATTTGAAGATGGGAATCATACCGATAAAAGTGTAAATGAACAGACATAGGCATATCAGTAATTGATGCTGTCTTTTTGTCATGTTCCGCACTAAAATATTCAGAAATGGAATTGCCAAATAAAATGCTATGAAACAAGATACAAATCCATCAGAAATAGACTTAATAGGTAAAAAGCATAAGAATGCTTCTTTGAATGAAAAGTCAGATCTGCCAAAAGAAACAAATAACAAATAGATAATGACATTATAAAAAATAACCTCTAAGACAAGTTTCAGAAATTTTCTTATGGTAATATTTGATTTGCACATGAAATAGCCTGTTATCATTACGAAACAGTTAATCCCTGTTTTCCCCCACATCCCAAATAAATAAAAGAATATTGAGTTGGGGGAAGTTGGGGCTTCTTTCATAACATCCATTAACCCAGAATTAACAACATAGTGATGGGCAACAATCATGAACATTACAATGATTCGATACAACTCCAGATTGGATTCTCTAACTTTTGGCTGTACTAGTGCCTTGAAATTATTCATGATAAATATACTCCAACATCTAATGCGTTTCTATCGCAGATAAGGAATATCGTTTTTTATAGTAAGATAAATCAGCAATGACAGTTTAGGACACTCGCTCTAAGGACAAATAACAAATTCACCTAATTCTATAAAACTCGTTTTGGCATGTTTCCACAAGAATGAATACGTCAAAATTGACAACCTGAATGAAGTCAGTCTCTTCTAAACAAATCTCTTGTGTACACCTTGTCTTGTACGTCGTCAAGACATGAGTCGTAGCGGTTAGCGATGATGGCCTGACTTTGTGACTTAAAGGCGGAGAGGTCGTTTACGACCTTGCTGCCAAAGAATGTGCTGCCATCTTCAAGAGTTGGCTCATAGATGATGACTATGGCACCTTTTGCCTTGATACGTTTCATCACGCCCTGAATGCTCGACTGACGGAAATTGTCACTGTTCGACTTCATGGTCAGACGAAAGACCCCAATGATGGCCTCTCCCCGGCCCTCCCCAGTAGGGAGGGAGACTGAAGAAGTTCTTCCATTTTCCTTAATCTGATTGTACTGGTTGTTTTCGCTGTATGCGTAATAGCCTGCCAATTTAAGCACCTGGTCGGCAATGAAGTCCTTACGTGTGCGGTTGCTCTCAACGATAGCCTCGATGAGGTTTTCGGGAACGTCTTGATAGTTTGCAAGAAGTTGCTTGGTGTCTTTGGGCAGACAGTAGCCGCCATATCCGAATGACGGGTTGTTATATTGGTCGCCAATACGCGGATCGAGACTCACACCTTTTATGATACTTTGAGTATCAAGACCCTTAACCTCTGCATAGGTGTCAAGTTCGTTGAAGTAACTCACACGCAGCGCGAGATAAGTGTTGGCAAATAGTTTTACAGCCTCTGCCTCCTTCGTGCCCATGTAAAGACAAGGGATACCCTTAGCCTCTCCCCAGCCCTCCCCCGTAGGGAGGGAGCGTGAATGATGAGCGCTTAGAGTTGAACGTTGAGTACCATTGTTAATTTCATTGTCTTGACGAGGACCGATAGCGCCTTCTACAAGGAGAGATGCGAAGGTGTGGGCTGCCTTTTCGAGTTTGTCGATGTCGGCAATGCGACTAATGGCTTCGTTCTCTTCAGGGAATTTCTCTATGTGCTTGGGATAACCAACGATTATACGGCTTGGGTAGAGGTTGTCGTAAAGTGCTTTGCTTTCACGAAGGAACTCTGGTGAGAACAGCAGGTTGAAGTGTTTGCCTTTCAGCGCAGGCTCTTTCTCAAACCGTGGAGCGTATTTCACATAAAGGCTGCGGCAATAACCCACAGGAATGGTGCTCTTGATTACCATTACGGCATCGGGATTCACCGAAAGTACGAGGTCAATGACCTCTTCCACATGACTTGTGTCAAAGTAATTCTTTGTCGGGTCATAGTTCGTGGGTGCAGCAATGACTACAAAGTCAGCATCACGATATGCAGATGCACCATCGAGGGTAGCTTTCAACGATAACTGAGACGGTGACGATAACGATGACGATGACGATGAGGCACGAAAAAGGCGGATGTCTTCATCATTTTTTGCAGGAAAACCTGCCAGATATGCCTCGATGTAATCGTCTTGAATGGGTGATTGCCTACGGTTGAGCATCTCCACTTTTTCTGGAATAACATCAACGGCTGTCACCTGATGATGCTGACTGAGAAGTGTGGCGATCGACAGGCCAACGTAACCTGTTCCTGCTACTGCAATTTTCATAATGTATTGTTGTTTAGAGCCTACCCCCATCCCCTCCCGAAGGGAAGGA
>OCTX012282292.1_pt1 | contig 26631 bp, 27 predicted proteins | sample 1539691 | NCBI WGS metagenome assembly OCTX01 (sample SAMN02144231, study PRJEB22623) | gut metagenome | biome: sheep rumen | host: Ovis aries | place: New Zealand
GCTCGCTACGCTTCTGCGAGTTTGCGGGCAAATCTGCTCAAAAATAGTCTAAACACAGCCTAAAGCTAATTTTTAGAACCTGCCTAAATTATTATGTGCTTGTATGGTCAGACATCATTGTTGTTCCATGAAATATGGCATGTCAAAATAGCCTATCGAATCTCACGGGCTATGATATGCCAGACATTGTTGCATTGAGCATATCATTATGCACAGTCCTCCATACCGTCAGCGATGACAGTATGGAGGAACTCTATCGGATGGGAAAAAGAATTAGCAATATCAGATTCTTCCTATCAGGAAAAAGCCTTACCAATTAAAGATGAGTCCTGTGGAAATTCCGTGGAATTTTGGTCCGTATCGGGTGTCCAGCACATTGCATGGGCTGTATTTCACGTATGCCCCGACAAAGTTTCTGAAGGACACAATGCCGAGTATGTCGGCAGTGAAGTTGTTGAGGTGCACGTTGCGGTCGCGGTCCTTGTGTTTTTGTCCCTCCGCATCGTAATAGCGTGTCTTCAAGCTTCCATGGCCATTGATGTTGAGCAACGTGCCTGCTGCAAATTTAAAGTTCTTCGTTTTGTAGTGAACGAGGAACGGGAACTGGTAGCTGAGCGTATGAACTCTTGAGAACTTGGGGTCGCTTCCTTCAGGATACGGCATCATCACCACGTTGCTTCCCTCCTTGTCGAATCTTGTGTCGCCCGTCATCCGGTAGTTTTTCCAGTTAAACCACAGCCCGGTGCTGAATTGCCATGGAGAGTCTTTCAATTTCAGTATGGCATGGAAAGCATGCCATGTGATTTCCACAGACTTACCGAAGTCAATGTCGAGATTGCCAGGGCCTCCCAGTCCCGAAACCAGTCCGACACTGAGGGTCGGTGCCATCGTAACCTCAATTGTTCCATGGTTTTCTTTCGAGGACTTGGTGAACGGAAGCACAAAATCATAATTGGAATTCGTCTCCTTCGACACGTTCACCCCTTCTCCGTCCAGTTCCAGGGCCTTGCTCAGATGATAATCCGGGTCTCCTTCTTTTCCGAAGACTTCCACGGACATAGACTTGCTATTGGACTTAATCACCACCTTGTCGGCTTTCTCAATCTCAATCGTGTCGCTCACTTCTTGAGCCGAGACCATGCTGCAGGTCAGCATCATGGACAGCAGGAAATAAAATGTTTTCTTCATTTTTATATGATTTTCGTTTACTTTTTAAACAGGTTTTTGAGTTCGCTCATTGTTATCCGTCCCTCCATATAGACGAGTGTGACCTCTTTTTTGCTGCTGTTTTTCAGCGACGGATTTCTGTAGAATATAAATCGCATGAAATCTTGTCCAGCCGCCTCGGGAGGAAGCGAGAGAAAAGCATAATACAGACGCGAGCCTATATAGCCGATTTCCTTGTCGACCGCTTTCTTGCTGTCGGCAATCACCGCTTTTTCCATGTTGACTGCAATCTGGCTGTTCTCTGTGGAGATGCTGCGGTAGAGTGTCAGCTTGTATTTCTTAAGCTCTTTGCCTTTCACCCACACCGTTTTCGTGTCCTTGCCATAATCAGTGATATGCTCAAACACCGGGCTTATATGCAGATTTGACTGTGCCAGCAGACACTGGCAGAGAACCGTCATGACGAATAATAGGATTATTTTTTTCATATATAACAGAGATTTTATCTTTTATTACGTTTTACTCCAGTCCATCAAACATTTCCGTCATTTGTTGTTCCACTTCATTTGCAGAAGGCTGGAAGTCGATATTGTCCCAGGAGTCGTGCATGAGAGTCAGCACTTTCTCTTTGTCTGTGATGACCTCTCCGTTCACACTTGCCACATAGATGTCGTCATCATCCGTTTGGAACCAACGTGACATAGCGAATACCACCACAGCAGCCGCTGCAATTCCCGCCACCCAGCGTATGGCAGTTGCTGAGAGCGGAATTTTGAACTGCCTTTGTGATGGCAGCTCCTTGACGGCCAGCTTCTGATTTTGTCTGGATGAGGCCATGCGTCCCACCGTCGTCAGGCTCATCATGGCACGCACCTCGTCAAAAAGGGCAAGTGCAGCCTCTCCGAAGAGAGGGTCGGACGACATTTCCGAAGCCACGAATCGCATCAGGGCGGCCTCCTCCTCATCCGTAAGATCAGCCTCGAAATAGCGTTCCGAGAGACTGGTCCAGAAAGCGGCTTGCTTAATTATGATCTCCTTTTTATCCATTGTCTGATTCCTTTTCTTTCGATTTGATATGTCTGTATTCATCGCGGATGGCCTTGCGTGCTCTCGACAGCTGCATCCTGACCGCAGCGGGCTGCATATTCAGTTGCTTCGCAATTTGCTCATAGCTGATCTGCTCAAATTCCCGCATTCTGAAGATTGTCTGTTGGGTGGGGGAGAGCACCCTGCTCATGATCTCCTCTACAACCGCCATCCGCTGTTCCGTTTCGGCTTCCTCCTCCTGCGAAGTGTCGGCTATATCTACTGGCTCATGCGCAGTCGCGTTCATCCGTTGCAGCGTCCGGTAGCGGTCGATGGCAAGATTGCGGACAGTCGTGGTGGCCAAGGCCTTCGCCTCTTGGTCTGAGCTGATGCGTTCCGACAGGGGCCATAATCTGACAAACGCGTCTTGCAACACGTCTTCCGCATCCTCCTCAGACGGAAGCATACGAAGGGCTTGCCGCAGAAAACGGCTTCTCCATTTCGTGAAGGTGTCTGTCAGATTCTTTTCGCTCATTATTCTTGTTTCTGTCTATAGAACGAACAACAATGACTTTTGTAACAAGAAAAACAAAAAATTTTTTTTACACGAATGTTATTAAGTGAATAGTGAAAAGTGAATAGTGAAAAGTTTTAGTTACTCAGGAGATGGTATTGGAATTGCTTTCGTTGCGGATGTTTTTATTTTCACACGAATTTCCATGAATTAGACGTGAATAGACATGAATTTTTCGAACACTAATCAGAACGAATTTATACGAATCTATTTTTTTGAACACGAATGTCCACGAATTTTCACGAATTATTTTTTAAAATTGAAATGAATGTTATTAAGTGAAAAGTGAATAGTGCCATTCGGACGGGATGGTTACGGACATGAATCATATTATGATGTATGGAGTGCACTTCGTGCAGAAATCTCGCAAATCTGAACAAATCTTACAAATCTTCTTGTTTAACACGAATGTCCATGAATGTCCACTCTAACTTTGTAGTGTCAATGAGATTGGTGAGCACTCGTTAAAAAGTTCTCAATAAAAAGCATTTATAATTCGAGGAAAGTCCGTACCTTTGTCCGAGAAAGGAAGACTGACCTCCCGGAGAGGGAAACTATTTTTGTCCACTAGTGCAGAGACATGAATTCGCGACAGTCCTCTCAGGGCAAGCTGCAAAGGCAAAATAATGCAAGGTACAAGAGCCTAATAGTGATAGCCATCACAGCTTGGGACCAGCCTGAAATGTTTAATCTGGCTCAACTTTAGCTTTTTTATGCTATAAGATGAAGTTTCTTCTCAAATGCTAAAGTTGAGTACATTTAGCAACCGAGACAATTAGTTGTGTATTTTAGGTAGCCAAGAAGTGTCTTTTGGTTCTTTCGTCAAGCTGGCTCATGTGCTTCAAATCCATCTCAGATAATATTTCTACTGGATTATTCGTATCAGAATACAACCTTGTAAATATGTATAAAGGTACGAATTTTCTGGCAGATATCAAATATAATTAATTAATAATCAATAGACTAAATATTAAAATTGGTGCTAAAAATCATACGTGAATCAACTATAAAATCATGCTATAATGAACATTGAAAAAGTCAATAATAATATCAATAGGAGGACTTATAAATCGTCCCAACTTATTTTTTAATCATTACTTATTTTAATTTTTTCCCTTTTTCTTTGCATTTACAAAAAAGATTTGTAAATTTGCAATCGTGTAGTTGGACCATTGTTTCTGACGTGGAATGGCCTTAATTACATTACATAACATAATGGAAAAGCGTCACATGATGCTTTGTCGATTGGCTTCCTGAAATTACCACATGCAGATTGCAAGTCAAAGACATTGCGGAGTTGGATGCCTCGGGTATGCTGAATATGTGTACACGTTGTGTGCGTGAGGGCAAATTTGCCTTCAACGCACACATAACGGGCGTATTAGCAATACTTTTAGTGGGTATCACTCTGTTCGTCAACTTGCAAGGCTGTGGTAAGCCTCAGGAAGCAGATGGGCAGATGTGGATACCCACCTTTTTTGTTGTGTAAAATCAAGTTAATTATACAATAGTCCAAACTTGGGTGTCATTGGGCATAATTAAACGACAAAATGATGACTTGTGGCGATTGGGTAAGTTCTGTTTTGGAAATAATTGGAATCATTGTCTCTATTGTAGCATGTATATATACCTATAAAACGTACCGAAAAAGTTTTGATATTTTAAATGTGATCAATTCAGAAAGAAAGTATCAATGGAATAAAAGGGAGCTTGAAATATTGTTTAGCACACTTTCTATTGATTGCATTGACAGTTTCTTTTCAAATCCCACAAATATACGGGATGAATTGTGGCGTGGTCTGGGGTATGTTAATTTGAATACTTTTCAATTCAATGGTTCAGAAAAGAAGCAGATTGTTGATTTTATAAACGGACTTTATAGTTTTTGTTATATGAATTATGAGCAAACGCCTTCAAGTCATTGGAAATATCAGCCGCTACGTGAAAATGAAGAATTCGACGCAGATAAAGAACTTGAAAAAATCAAAGAATTGGAACAAAAAGCAAGAGGATTAATACCACTATACAAATACGTAAAAAAAATCTTACAAGAATATCATGTGGATATTCGGGAGATTAATGCAAAGGCGCAAGATTTCTACTATCAGTTGATTGACGAAGAGCAAGAATTGCTGAATTCTTCTATCAGCCAAAGTGAATAAAATAAATGTTCAATATTTAAATCAGTTTTATTATGAAAAAAGAAGAATTAAGGAAAGTACATTTCAATTTAAACGAACAAAATTTGTCCATTGGCGATCTTGGTTACGAAGATTCGGAAGGAATTATGAAAGATCGTCAAGGGTTATTCCATCGTTGGGGAGAGAATATGATTTATGACTCTGACCAGGAGAAATTCATTCAAACGACTGTTGCAATTGTAGAAGAAGTATCCACAGGAAAAGTGTTTGAAGTTGCTCCTCGTTGCATTGTTTTTGAAAAATGAAAAGTTATTGAAAAATAGAAAGAAATAGAATGCCTTATGATATTTAAACTTACTTTATTATTGTTTTCAATTTGTTCACTACAAAGTAAGGCTTTAACTTTGGAAGTTGACGGTATATTTTTATCGGACATCAATTAAAATAAATATCATAATATTAACTAATTAATCATTAACAATTATGAAAAGACTATTTACTTTTATAACGGTGTTTCTATCTTTATGTGTGAATAGTTTCGCACAAGCTACATCTTTGATTGTTGATTGCCAGAATCCAGGATGGTTGTCAAATATGATTACATATGAACAGCAGCAATCAATCGTGAATCTAACAGTGACAGGATATATTAATGGAACAGATATTAAATTCATAAGAGAATTAAATAAAAATTTGCGATTAAGAGGTGTGTTAAACTTAGAGAATGCAAATATAGTCTCAGGTGGAAATTCGTACTATAGCTCTTATACTTCAAAGACTAATAAACTGACTGGCTATAGTTTTGCATATTTAGACAGCATACAAAAGATTATATTACCAAATAGTTTAACTGGTTTTGAAGGTGGTTGTCAATTTCTTCAAACATATGTTGATACACTCGTGATTAATGGCAGTATGAATGAACTAAGAATAGGAGATGGAATGAATAATTTATTTTGGAAAACCCGTTGTATATATTTCCCTGAAGGATTAAAAACAATCGATATTGGTTATTTGTTCCATTCATATTCTGGATTAAAGAATATAGAATTGTTTTTACCAAGTACATTAGAATATGTAACAGGAAAAAATTCTTCACAAAATATTATTATCCATTGCAGTTCAACATCACCAGAAGAAATCACTAGTTCATATTCCTTTTTTGAAGGTGGTATAATCTACGTTCCCAAAGGTACAACTGAAAAATACAAGAATTCCATATTCCGTAAACTAACAATAATTGAAGATATCCCTGTTGAGAGGATTGAATATCAGAATAAAACGGCTTCTGTTTATGTTGCTGACTCCATAAAAGTTGAAGCTGCTGTTTATCCCTCCGATGCTCTTCGTCAAGAGATAACATACGAGGTGTCGGACAGTAATATCATTTCTGTTTCAGAAACTGGTACAGTAACAGGAAAGGCTTTTGGCCAGGCTTACGTATATGCGTTTTCGTATAATAAAGAATATAAAGATAGTTGTCTTGTTAGTGTTTTTGAACACACCACAGGTGTGACGATTCCAAAAAAAGATACTCTGAAGGTTGGTGGAACAAAAGAACTGGTGGCTACAACATTACCTCAAGGTACAAGCGATAATAAAATCGTTTATACCTCAAAAAATCCAGCAATAGCAAGTGTGGATGAAAATGGTGTCATAAGAGGATTGTCCAAGGGAAATGTTGAGATTGTTGCAACATCTGTTGATGGAAATTTTAGCGCAACATGCATAGTTTCTGTTTTATTAGGTGTTGAATCGTTGAAAATCGACAATAAGAATGTAGAATTAATAGTTGACAAATCACAACAACTGAATGTCTCATTTACCCCTTCCGACGCCGATAATAAAACTGTTATATGGTCATCTGCTGACGCATCCATCGCAACCGTTGATGAATCAGGAAACGTGACAGGCGTCAAGGCTGGCGAGACGAGGATAAAGGCCATATCAGCAGACAATCCTGAAGTATGTGATTCCTGCAAGGTGACGGTTCTTCAGCCTGTGACAGGAATCACTCTCGACAAAACGGATTATACGATAAAGGAAATAGGAGAGTCTGTACAGCTTGAGGCAACTGTTCTCCCAAGGGACGCAAACAATAAAAATGTGATGTGGAAAAGCTCTGACGATAAGGTTTGTTTTGTCTCAAACGGAAAAGTTGTGGCTGTCGGTTATGGCACATGTGTGATTATTGCCACAACGGAAGAAGGCGGATTCATGGCCACATGTAAAGTCACAGTTCAAGAACCGATAGTCATCACCGTGACGACTGTCAGCATGGAGAAACACGAGCTAACCCTGAATGTAGGTGCTGCTGAAAAGTTGAATGTGGCTGTCTCTCCTGCAAACGCAGAAAATAAGACACTCGCGTGGCTGTCCACTGACGAAACCGTCGCTACAGTAGATAGTGAGGGGAACGTCACGGCGCTGCAAACCGGCGAGACGTGGATAAAGGCCATATCCGAAGGCAATGCGGAAGCATCAGACTCTTGCCTGGTCATCATCCGTCAGCCTGCTACGGGTATTATGATCAGCCCGGAAGAATGCACCCTGTCCGGCATTGGAAGTACAGCTCAGCTTAATGTCCTGTTCCAGCCCGAGAATGCTTCCAACCAAAACGTGACATGGAAGAGCTTGAACGAGAAAATCTGTACGGTGACGGATGGTACGGTCACTGCTGTCGGCAAAGGAACTTCCGTGGTCATTGCCACCAGTGAGGACGGCGGATTTATGGCTTATTGCACCATCACCATAGTGGAGGCGGCTGCGATTCAAGGTGATGTCAACCAAGACGGCAAGGTGGATATCTCAGATATCGTCGCCATCATCAACACCATTGCAGGCGATACCACTTACCGCAACACGGCGAATGTCAATAACGACTCAAACATCGACATCTCCGACATCGTGGCTGTTATCAATATCATCGCAGGACAATAGATTTTAGGAACAGATTGAGAAACTAAAAAGTGAGGACACATCTGCGAGTCCTCACTTTTTTTGACACTATATTTCATTTATTCCGTTCTTTTTTGTAAATTTGCAAAAAAGAAGTTTGAATATGGAAAGAACGTTCAACACGGCCGGGCCACAAAAGCCACTAAAGAATTATACTATCGACCCTCTGAGCCGTTTCGATTTGGAGGAAATACTAATGTTAATCCAAGACGAACGTTATTTTGTGCTGCATGCCCCTCGCCAGACTGGTAAGACATCCTGTTTGCTTGCCCTTCGGGACTATCTGAACGAGAAAGACGATTACATTGCTGTATATGCCAATGTTGAGGGAGGCCAGGCTGCACGAAATGACAGGGATGCCGTAGTCCGTTCAACGGTTGACACACTGACAGGCGAATACCGTCTGATAGCCAAAGATGATAAGGCTGACAAGGCCCGGGCTTCAGCGATGGAGTTGAGTACGGACTCGATACTATCCCAGTTTCTTTCTTTGCTGTGCCAGTCGTTGGATAAACCGTTAGTGCTACTTATCGATGAGATAGACGCCTTGGTAGGCGACAGCCTTGTTTCCGTACTTAGACAGCTTCGGTCGGGCTATGCCAACCGCCCAGCTGCCTTCCCGCAGTCAATCGTCCTCTGTGGGGTGCGTGACGTTCGCGACTACCGCATCGTGCTTTCCAACCAGGACATCGTCACCGGCGGCTCGGCGTTCAACATCAAGGCTGAGTCGTTGCGGCTGGGTGATTTCACGCAGGAAGAAATTCATGAGCTTTTTATGCAACACACCCGTGAGACCGGCCAGGAATTCGACGAAGGCTGCTTCCCTATTGTCTGGGGAGCGACAGAGGGCCAGCCCTGGCTTGTAAACGCGATTGGACGGGAGGTGACTTTCAAGATGCGTGAGAACCGTGACCGCACCGTCCGTATAACTCCCGAGATGATAGATGCGGCTATAGAGCATATCATCTACCGCCGCGACACCCATATTGATCAGCTTATCTACAAGTTGAAGGAAGACCGTGTGAGGCGTGTGATACAGCCGATGCTTGCAAACAGTGACGAGGCAGATGACAGCCTTATTCCTGTGGATGACATCCAGTATGTGGAGGATATGGGCCTAATCAAGCGTGAGCGTGGAACGAACATACGTATTTTCAACAACATCTACCGTGAGATTATCCCTCGTGAGCTGACTTGGAGCACACAGCAGATGATGACACAGAATCCCCAATGGTATATGAATCCCGACAACAGCATCAACATGGAGAAGCTGCTCGTGGACTTCCAGCAGTTCTTCCGTCAGAACGCAGACTCGTGGATAGGCAAGTTCGACTACGCCGAGGCCGGCCCGCAGCTGCTGCTTCAGGCCTATCTTCAGCGTGTGGTGAACGGGGGAGGGTATATCGACCGTGAGTACGGCCTTGGCCGTCGCAGGACCGACCTGCTCGTGCGCAAGCCCTTGACTGACAGCTATGGTGGCCCCGTTCAGCGCATCGTGCTGGAGCTGAAAATCAAGCGGGGAGAGCTCGGGAAGGTGATAGAAGAGGGACTGGAGCAGACATGTGCCTACATGGACTTGTGCGGCTCCGTTGACGAAGGCCATCTCATCATCTTCGACCGCTCCGGGGCGAAGACGTGGGAGGAGCGCATCTGGCACAAGCCATATAAGCACGACGGACGCACCATCATTGTGTGGGGAATGTGATGGCGTAATTATCTTTTATGGCATTGCATTTTTTTGAACATTGAATTGTGTTAGTTTATAACACGAATTTCTGTATTGTCTCTTTGCCATCCGGACGCAAGGATTGATCTGAGTGTCTGTTATGAGTCGTTAATCGATGATGACAGTCTTGTTTACTACCTCATCGAAATGTTCCTGCCCCCATGCTATGAGCGCTGACAGAGCCGGGATAAGAGATTTGCCCGTATTCGTTAGTGAATACTCCACCCGTGGAGGCACTTCAGGATATACCTCACGATGTACAAGGTTGTTCTGCTCAAGGTTTTTCAACGTCTGCGACAGCATCTTCTGCGAACAGTCCGTCATGAAGCGCCGGATCTCGTTGAACCGCATCACGCCCGTATCGCTTTTGTTGAGTAGGAACAAAACCAGTAATGACCACTTGTCGCCAAAGCGACTGACCACTTGCCTTATCGGGCAAGCAAGATATTCTGCCTGTATGTCAGCCATGATTTCCTTTTTTTTCTGCAAAGGTAACAATTTGTAACTTGGTTACGAAATGTTACTGCGTTAATAATTGTTAAATTATAAAATGTGGAAGTCAGATACTTTCCCAATTCCTACCATTTGGTAACTATCCCACAAAAAAGTGCCTTCTTGTGTGGTTGTGGAAATATCCGTAACTTTGCACCAGCAAAACAGAAATAGTAACCATTAAAATCAGTAAAACAATGAAACAGATTACAGAAATCAAGGAAGGCAAGAACTTCAAGGCCGTGAGTGTAGGCAAAGTAAGTGAAATCATCGAGCATGAGCTTCCGATGGGTCCGGATTTCACGCTGAAGGGCAAGGTGTTTGTCGGTCAGGCCGTAGGTGCAACGGGAAGCGAACTGAGTTTTCAGACATTGGTTCCCGGCCAGGACAGCGGTTTCCTGCATACCCATAAGACCCATGAGGAACTCTACATCATCCTGAAGGGCGAGGGCCAGTATCAGGTGGACGGTGAGGTTTTCCCTGTAAGCGAAGGAACCGTGATTCGTGTGTCTCCTGACGGCCGGCGTGCGCTGAAGAACACAGGCAGTGACAATCTGACGATGCTCTGCATTCAGTACAAAGCCAATGCATTCACAGAGGCTGACAGTCCGATGACCGACGGCGTGATTCTGCAGGATGAATTGAAATGGTAAGCCGATATGCTTGACAACGCACTTCGATTATTGAAAGCGCATAATGAAGTCGCCTTCGCTACCAGCGAAGGCGACTTTCCTAAATTGCGCATTTTGCAGGTGATGCGTCATGAAGGCCATGTGCTCTATTTCTCCATCCCGGCAGACGGGTCGGTCTATCGTGAATTGCAGAATAACCCGAATGTCGAGATATTGTCATGCGCAGATAATGTCTCCGTACGGTGTTCCGGCATGGTGAATTTCAATGTGGAGGACAGCATGAAACGATGGATCTACGACAATAACTCCGTGCTGTCGAGACTGTATGCCAGCTACGACAAGCTGGAGTACTTCTGCCTGCCTATAGCTGAAGTGGACTTTTGCGACCGGTCCTGCACGCCACCTTCGCTTCTTCATTTCGACCTTATCACCGGCAGCTACTGTCGGGACGCTATGCAGAAGATGATTTTTTATTGATCCGCCTGGTCGTTCCGATGGCGTGGGTGGGGCATACGAGTCGGCAGAGGTGGCATCCTACGCATTTAGTGCCAATGATGCGTGGCTGTCGTTTTGACGTGTCGAATGCGATGGCCTGGTGTCCGCCGTCCATGCACGAGATGTGGCATCTGCCGCATCCGATGCATCGCTCGCGGTCGATTTTCGGATAGATGATGGTGTCTCGGTCGAGGTCGGATGGTGTGACGAAGTTTGGCAGCTCCTCGCCGACGAGTGCTTCAACCGACGCCAAGCCGCGCTCGTCGAGATAGTTCTGCATGCCGAGGATGAGGTCGTCGATGATTCGATAGCCGTACTGCATGACGGCGGTGCACACCTGTACGTTGCTGCATCCCAGCTGTATGAACTCCAACGCGTCCCGCCAGTTCTCGATGCCTCCGATGCCGCTGAGCTCTATGCGTCTGCCTTGCGATCCGTTGAGCACGGGTGAGGATGCTATCTGGTAGATATACCGCAGTGCGATGGGCTTCACAGCCTTTCCGCTGTAGCCTGAAATGGTGAGCCGTCCGCTCACAGCCGCCTCCGGCGACATGGTGATGCTCTTGATAGTGTTGATGGCCGAAATGGCATCGGCCCCTGCGAAGTAGGCACTCATGGCCGGATGCCTCATGTGCGTGATGTTTGGCGTCATCTTGGGAATGATTGGAATCTTCACGCTGTTCTTCACGTATGTGGTGTATATGGCCACCATCTCGGGGTTCTGCCCCACGTCGCTGCCCAATCCGGCCAGTCGCATCTGAGGGCAGGAGAAGTTCAGCTCCACGGCATCGCACCCAGCCTCCTCCGCCATCTTGGCCAGCTCAATCCATTCCTCCTCGAACTGTCCCATGATAGAAGCCACCACCACTTTCGACGGGTAGTTCTGCTTGAGTCGCTTCAGGATGTCGAAGTCCATCTCGTAGGGATTCTCGCTCAGTTGCTCCATGTTGCGGAATCCTGCGAACGACGTACCGTCCTTCACTGCATCGAACCTGGGCGAAACCTCCCGTATTTCCTGCTTGCAGATCGTTTTGTAGAATACGCCGGCCCATCCCGCCTCGAATGCCCGTGCCACCATCTCGTAGTTGGTGCAGATGGCGGATGAAGCGAGAAAGAAAGGGTTTTCGCATGGGATGCCGCAGAACGTGATTTCAAGAGATGCGTGCTTCATCCCTTTGCTCGTTGATGTGTCAGTCTTGGAATTCTCTCCTTCTCTTTGGTTCCGGAGTGGGGCCAGCATTTCCTTGATGCGTATAGGCCTGTCGTAGTGAATGCAGGCTTTTTCAGCCGCTTCCAGGTCTTCGTCAGTACACTCTTCAATCCATCTCCCAGCCAGATTCCGGTTACCGAAACGAATGGCACGCAGTGCGCGTGCTGGGTCGCCGTTCTTACAAGCCCGGCTGCATGGCGCGTCGGCACAGAGCAGACATCGCGCCGCCTCTTCTTCTATAAAATGCAACATTTTGTTCAATCAAGTTATTAGTTAGACCTTCAGTTATTTAATTAGGTGTTTTGAGTTTGTTCTCTTGCTTGAGGCCTGACGGTCAGGGCAGGCAGTTATTGAAGACCGAGCGCATAGCCTGTTCGTCTTCGATCATGCTTCTGAGCCGTTCCAGCTGGTGTGCGTTTGGGGAGTCTTCAAACCAGAGGTGCAGGTAGCCTCCCCGTCCATATTTTTCTCGCAGGTGGGTCATCATCCGTTGGAAATGTTCCTCGCGTGAGAGTTCCGGATAGTGGTGGAGTCCGAACTGTATGGTCCGCTGGATGACAGTGAGCGGTTCGATGCATCTGTCGGCCTCAGCGATGATTCGTCCGTAGAGCGTTCGTGGCTCCTGTCGGGCTGAAGCCCGGTGGTCCTCTGCCGCTTCGGCCATCGTCTCAATCTGCTCCCTGCTGAACCATCTGTTCAGCATTTTGTCGGCCCGTATGATCTCGGCCGATACCAGGTGGTGACGTTCCCTTCCCTCGCAAAGTCCCGTGTCGTGGAAAGCCGCTATGGTGTATGCCATGTTCTGGTCGGCTCCCAGCTGTCTGGCCAGTTGCAGGCTCTGGCGTATCACCATCTCGACATGAGCGCGCTGATGCGCCTTGTCGAAATGGTCGTACTTCGGAATGATTACTTTTTCCACATATACTTGCAACTCAGGGATGATTTTTTCTGTCACGTCTTTCTCGATTTCTGCTGTTGCCTATGAAATTTGTGCTTGTGAATCGACCGTGTTGTGATTCAGTTTTTTACCCACTGAATCCAAGCATGTCCTCACATGGCAAAGTTAGTGATTTTTCAGTTCAAGACAAATTACTTTCCTCCAGCAGGAAGGTTCTTGAGCCAGAAGTCCACCATGGTCATGCGCAGGTGGCGTGATGTGTTTTCTCCTTCGCTGATGCTGTGGCTTCGCATCGGGTACGACACTTGATAGAACGTCTTGTCCTCTTCGATGAGTTTGTTCACCAGCATCTCGCAGTTTTGATAATGCACGTTGTCGTCGCCAGTGCCGTGGATGAGCAGGAGGTTGCCTTCCAGTCCGTCCGCCCAGCTGATGGGTGAGCCATTCTCATATCCTTCGGGATTGTTCTGCGGCGTGTCCATGTACCGCTCCTGATAGATGGTGTCGTACAGCCGTTGGTCGGCCACGAATGCCACGGCGATGCCCGTCTTGAAGACCTGGGGATATCGGAACATGCAGTTGAGAGTCTGGCTTCCGCCGCCACTCCATCCGGTGACGCCGATGCGGTCAGCGTCGATGAATGGAAATTGCCGTGCGAGGTCGCGAATGCCGTTGGCCTGGTCCTCACTGGCAAAGGTGCCTACCTCTCCATATATGCATTTGCGCCATTCACGTCCGCGTGGTGCAGCGGCTCCCCGGTTGTCGATGCTTACGATGATATATCCGAGGCTGGCCAGATACTGATGCCATGTGCTGTTGGACCACACGTCCTGCACCGTTGAGCTGGCAGGCTCTCCATATATATCCATGATGACCGGATATTTCTTGCTGGCATCGAAATTGTAGGGCTTGATCATCCATGCGTCGAGCAGCAGGTTTCCCGATCTCACTTTCACAAACTCTTTCGTGTTGACGCCCAGCTCGTCGAATTCTTTCTGTGCTTTGCTGTTGTCGGTCAGTTTCTTCACCGACTTGCCTGATGGAAAAGCCATGAGTTCGGACTCTGGGACGGTGGAGGCGTTGCTGAACGTATGTACCGCCCATGTGCATGATGGCGAGAACTGGTAGCTGTGCTGTCCTTTCTGGTCTTTGTCGCTCACGAGCTCACATTCGCCATTGCCGAACAGCTTGGCGCGGTAGAGATATCGCTGGGTGGCGTTGTTGGGAGATGCGATAAAATAGACGTATCCGGCTTTCTCGCTGAGTCCCACCTGTGAAATCACGTCGAAATCTCCTTTCGTGATCAGGCTCATCTCTTTTCCGTCTGCGCTCACCCTGTAGAGATGCCGCCATCCGTCGCGTTCGCTCATCCATGTGAAATATTTATTGCCTTTCAGCCATCTCACCTGGTCGTTGGTCTCCACCCATGCTTTGTCGCTGTCTTCAAAGATGACTCTCAGGTCGTCCTTTCCAATGGTTGTGGTCCACACCTTGTTGGTGTGCTGAGGGCGGTCCATCTGCTGGATGAAGAGCTGATTCGTGCCGGGGATGAAGTCCATGCGCGGCAGATAGTTGTTGCGTGGGTCTCCGGGTATGTTCAGCCATGTGGTGGTTCCGCCGTCAACATTCACATATCCTATCTTCACGCTGCTGTTGGTGGTTCCTGCCTTAGGGTAGGGGAAATGCTGGACAGTGGGGTAGATGCTGTCCACGTTGTTGATGATGTCGAACCATCCGGTTCCGCTGGTGTTGCTCTGCCAGTAAGCGATATGGCTTCCGTCGCCGCTCCATCGGAATCCGTCCCGGCAGTCGAACTCCTCTTCATACACCCAGTCGAACGTTCCGTTCACGATGGTGTCGTTGCCGTCGGTAGTGATGGCTTTGTATGTTTTTGCTGCCAGGTCCTCCACGTAGATGTTGTTACGGCTTACGTATGCCACCTTCTTGGCATCAGGAGAGAACTTCGCAAACATCAGGCTGCTTTCTGGCAGTCCTATGCCCAGCTGGTGCAGCTCTCCGCTCTTTCGGTTGAGCACCCAGTAGTCGCCCCGCGTAGCGTAACGCCACACTTTCCTGGTGTTGGTGAACAGCAGGATTTTGTTTCCGTCCTCGCTGAAAGCCACGCTTCCCAGTCCTTTGTCGATAATGGTCTTTCCGCCTGCCTTGTCGATGGTCAGCTGTTCTGCAGGTATGATTACGCTGCGTTCGTCGTCCTTGCAGTTGTAGGACACGATGACCTCCCTTCCTTTTTCGTCTTGCTCGATTTTCATGTAATGCTCGCCGTCGGGCATCCAGTTGAACCGGCCTGCATAATTAGGATAGACGATGCTGCCATAGGCACGCAATCGAAGCATTTTTGCGGTGTGGTCCGTGTTTTGGCCATGCATGTCCACAGCAAAGAGGGTCAGCAGAATAAATGTGACAAGTATTGGATGTTTTGTTCGGGTCATCATATATTTTGTGATTAAGTTTTCTTAGGTTTTTGAAGTAAGAACGGGCATGATCCGTCTTCACTTGTTGAGGGTGAATTCCGTGGTTTTATTGGTTGAGGTGTTGAGGAAAGTGCCGGTCATGGTGTTGCCTTGGATTCGTCCGTTGAGTTTTCCAGAGGGTGTACGGTGGTCCTCGTCGATTTCGGTGAGGCTGAACGAGCCGTCGGGCTTGATGGAGCCGGAGATGTCGAGTGCGGGCGAGTCGAACTTGGTGTAGCGGATGGTGCCCGAAAGCCGGGTGCCGTCCTGCTTGAGACGGATGACGGTGGGGGTTCGGATACTGCCTTTGTACGTCCCTGCTACGTCTGGGAGCGGGGATTGAGCCTCCTCCTCAGCTGTTTGTTCTTCGTTGCCGACGGCAGGACTTCCTGTTTCCTCAGCATTGTCCTGTTCTTCCTGTACCACCTCTTCTTCGGCTTCGGTCGTCTGACCGTCCTCGTCGGAAGAGTTTCGCGTGGGTAGGAACTGTGAGAAGACGACTACGAGTATGAGCACGGCGAAGAGGCCGATTAACTTGAAAGTTCCGATTTTCTCGTCTTTGTGGATGTTTCCATCGGAGAGGGGAGCGGAGGTCTTGCGTCCGAGGAGCCATGCCCTGCATTCAGGACATACCTCGTTTTCGTCGGAAACCATCTTTCCGCATACAGCGCATTTGATGAGTGACATGGTTAGTTGAGAGTTTTTTTGAGTTTAGAGTTTAGAGTTTAGAGTTGAGAGTGTAGTTACTCAGATTTTAGTTGAGAGTTTAGCCATGCGGACTGCCACCCGACACGAGGAGCCTTTATGGGGCTGAGAATCGCCGTGACATACTGGAGGGCGCAGGGTTGAGCTTGGCAGTTGAAGATTTGGATGAGCCGCGCGTTGGCTTATTTGTCTTGTTCTCAGAGGTGTAGCGTCATGAGGATGTGAGGAATGCCGTCCTCAAGGAAGGGCTCGGATGCCTGTCGGAATCCCGCTTTCTCGTAGAGAGAGCGTGCGTAGACCTGTGCTTCGAGTGATATGCAGTCGGGCTGGAACTTCTGTTTAGCCAGCTTGATTCCTTCTGCGATAAGCTGAGAAGCCAGTCCCTGATGTCGGATTCGCGACACGACCCTTCCGATGGATGCGTCCTTGAGTTTAGCTCCAGCTGGCAGCACGCGCACGTATGCCTGCATTCCGTTGTCGTCGGCAAGCCAGAGATGCCACGCGTGGCGGTCGGCTCCGTCGATGTCCTGGTAGGGGCAGTTCTGCTCGACCACGAAAATCTCGGCACGTAGTTGCAGTATGTCGTGCAGCTCGTCCACGGTGAGGTCGTTATAGTGCTTGATGTGGAGAAGCATGGGGGTGATATGATGCGATTTTTTCTATTTGGCCATGCTGATGGCACAATTTTTTTGCAAAATTAGTAAAAAATGTTGAGAAATATGGATTTTTTAGTAAATTTGCAGTCTGAAGGGCAAGAATTGACAACGTTACTAATGAGATAATGAAATGATGCATCCAAAATTTGTTATTACGATGGATGGCGTGCTGCGTCTGGGGATGGTGGTTCAACATCGCGAACTGCTTCAGCCGGGCGACCAGTGCATCGGTGGTGGCTATTATGAATTCGACTTTGTGTCGAACCGCCTGCTGCTGCATGGCCGTTCTTACGACTTCGGCGAACCGAAATGGCATCTGCTGGATGAACTGAAGGTGGCATCCACCTATCGCGGACTGCGGATAACGTATATCTACGATGACGGAGAGGAGTTGGCGGTGAGCGAGGAAAAGGATGTGAGGTATGTGTAGGGCATAGACTTTGCCCGGAACACATTCAACTCTTGCTTCCGACGTTCGTCGTTCAATATTAATTTTTTCAATATTAAAACTTTCAACTATTCAAGCAAATGGACTGGTCGTACGTGATAGCGCCTGTGGTTGGCGGAGTGATAGGGTATAGTACTAATTGGTTGGCAATCAAGATGTTATTTCGTCCGCATACGGCGAAATATTTGTTTGGCAAGCGCCTGCCGTTCACCCCTGGCATCATCCCCAAGGAGAAGCCCCGTATGGCCACAGCCATAGGCGGGGCCATCAGCGAGAATCTGATGAGCCGCGAAGTGCTGGAGAAGAATCTGCTGTCAGACGAGATGCTGGAACGTATCCGTACGTCGATAACCGGTTTCTTTGTCCGTCAGCAGCAGAACGACGAGACGCTGCACGAGTTTCTGCTGCATTACCTCTCAGAAGATGACATCCGCAATGCGGTTGGCAGTGTGAAGAAGGAACTGACAGGACAGTTGGTGGACCGTATGTCGAAGTCCGGCTTGGGCGAGAAGATCGCGGAGTTGGCCGCCCGTCACGTGACTGACAAGCTTCGCAGCGACGGTCTGGACCTGAACCTGCCCGGCCTGCTGGCGCGTCTGATTGGTCCTCGTCTGTGGAACAAACTGGCCGACGTCCTTGAAATCCCAATACGCAAGTTCTTGACGAAGAACATCAACCAGCTGATGGAAAAAAACGGCGCTGAGATGGTGGGCAATCTGATCACGAACGAGGTGAGCGCGTTTGAGAAGACCCCGATGCGCGAGCTTCTGTCGGGAAAAGACGAGCAGATCCGCCAGTTCACTGACTCCGCTCTTGCGTTCTACCACACTGTCATCTCTGAGCACCTGCCCCGTATCCTCTCCGCCATCGACATTCCCCGGATCGTGGAAGGACGAATCAACGAGATGTCGATGGACGACACAGAGAAGCTGATACTGGACCTGATGGACAAGGAACTGAAGGCCATCGTGTGGCTTGGTGCGTTGCTCGGGATGATTATGGGGTGTGTGAATATTTTTATTTAGTTTTTTTTAGAGTTTAGAGTTTAGAGTTGAGAGTTTAGAGTGATGTTACTCTGGTTTTTGTTTGGGGGTTATAGTGGGGCCATGCAGCTGGAAAAGGGGCGTATGGAGTAGGGGTGTGTTGTGTTGGGAATGCAAAAACGGGCTTTTAGGTATTGATGAAGACTGTTTTTAGCGCTGAAATGTTAAAATAGGGGGTTGCATGCAAAAAATATTCAAAATGATTTTGTAGTAAAAAAACTTTTTACTAATTTTGCATTGAATATTTGCTATAAAAAGCAAAAACACCACGGGATGGGAAATATGGCTTTCAAGTCAACAACAATTTGATAAGAGACAAAGGTTTCTGTAACGCAATTATCCGTCGCATCTGCGAGGATGAGGGGACTGCACCAAGGCTCGTCTTTGGGGTGTCCTGGGATGATTGAGAATAGTTGTTTGGTTTACATAGATTAGTAGTTTTAAGATTCTTGTAGGGAATTTGATTACCCTATTTCGAGTTTTTGGAACAGCCCCTGCGTAGCAGAATTTATGTCTTGTAACGACGCTCTTGCTTTCAGACAGCATGAATTACAAAAATGGAATCAGCCGTCAGACAGCATGAATCATACTAGAAAACGGCATGTGCGGCGCTGCCTTGTATAACAGTCCGAAAACTGCATGCACGTTCGGAGCCAGTGCTCTTGGGATGCCGGTCGCTATAGAAGGTCGTAGGAGAGAATATGTGATAACCGATGGCACGGCGGTGCCACACCTTAGCGACACGGATCCCGGAGCTATTAACACTTGAATGCGTACGACGCGTCTTCGCATGAACATAATGGTGAGTCCTGATTCCGACTCCCCCCTCACGGCGGTCGGCGACATAACTGCCTGACAAGGCATAGAAAGAAGACAATATGACATGGTAAGGATGAAAATTGCCGCCAGCCGTTCTTTTTTTAGATGCTATATTTGTGTCAATCAATTAATTTGTGTAATTTTGCAGACTTGTTTTCAGGAACTACGTTTTTATAGAGAGAAAACAGATTACCTAACCCAAAAACTTGAAAAAAATGAAAAAAAGAAAATTTTCGCTGATCAATAAGTCTTTTTTGTGGGAGAAAATCCATGAGTATGCCAAGAAAGCAGGCCGTGCCAGCACGCGCCCAATTCTGCTGATGTACTACGTGCTGAAATCGAAGGAAACCCCTTCGAAGGACAAGCTGGCCGTGTTCAGCTCTATAGCCTATTTGGTGCTGCCCCTCGACCTGCTGTCGGCCAAGCGCCTGCCAATCATCGGCCTGCTCGACGAGGTGACGTCGCTTGCCGTGGCCATTGATCGCGTGGCCAAGCATATCACCCCTGAAATTCAGGCTCAGGCCGACGCCACGCTGGAGCGATGGTTTCCCACAGACGGACCAGAATACGTGGATTACGAGATGGTGGGCAGCTGACCTCACACCCCTATAAAATAATAGCCCCGCAAAGAACGTGTATGCAATTTGAGTGGACTTCCCCTGAATTGTTAACGGAATTTTTGGAAAGGAAATTACCGGTTTTTTTAAGAAATCAAATTTTGGATCACCCAACAAAACAACGAGCTTATGAAAAATGATGAAGATATGATGCGGGACGTCGACGCCCAGGCGCAGTACGTGATAGAGATCATGTCGAAACGAGTGACAGCCGATGAGGTTGACCTGATAAGAGATGCTTACGACTTGGCCAGCGAGGCTCACATGGGGCAGAAGCGCAAGACCGGTGAGCCATACATCATGCATCCTGTTGCCGTGGCGATGATAGTGGCCAAGGACATGCAGCTGGGCTCAGCTCCCGTGATGGCCGCCTTTCTCCACGACGTGGTAGAGGACACGAAATACACGGCCGATGACATAGAGCGCCGTTTTGGCCACGACGTGCGCGTGCTGGTGGAGGCCGTGACGAAGCCTGAGCGTGAGACGTATGAGATGACGAAGCAGCTCGACAATTTCAAGCAGATGCTTTTGCATTTCGACTACGACATCCGCGCCTTTCTTGTGAAGCTGGCCGACCGCCTTCACAACATGCGCACGCTGGATTCGATGCCTGCCCGCAAGCAGGTGAAGATTGCCAGCGAGACCGACATCTTCTATGCCCCGTTTGCCAACCGCCTCGGGCTTTACAACATCAAGGTGGAGCTGGAGAATCTGAGCATGAAATACCGCAGCCCTCAGGTGTACAAGAGCCTGAAGGATCAGATGGACTATTATCGCTTTGACCACGAAGACCGCATCAACCTGTTTGCCGGCAAGATCCGCCGTCTGCTGCGCGGCCAGGAGATCAGTGCCCGTGTTGTGGTGAACTACCTGCCTCCCTACAGCGTGTGGCGTAAGATGCAGCGTGAGAACACCGATTTCGACCATGTGCAGTGCAAACATCAGGTGCGTATTGTCTATGAATGCCCCGACAAGACGGATGAGAAGAAGCTTGCCCTTCGTATCTATTCGTTGCTGACCGACGAGTTCAACGAGCGTCCCGGAAGCATGCTGAACTACATCAACACGCCGAAGGAAAACGGCTATAAGAGCCTTCATGTGCAACTGCTGTCGGACAACAACGGCTGGGAGCAGGTGCAGATCACGAGCGAGCGTATGCTTCGCCACAACCAGCTGGGCTGTATCGCCGAGCGCAAGGAGGAGCATGTGAAGCAGTGGATAGAGAAGTTCCGTAAAGTGCTGAAAGAGCTGAACTCAAACATCAACCGCCGTGACTTTCTGGAGAATGTGACGCTGTCGTTCTACAACGACAACATCACGGTTTTCAGTCCCAACAACGACGCCTACCATATGTCGCCACGTGCCACTGCCCTGGACTATGCGTTCATGATTCACACCGACCTGGGTCTTCATGCCAAGAGTGCCCATATCAACGGTCAGCTGATGCCCGTGACGACCGTTCTGAAGATGGGTGACCTCGTGCAGATAGACACCGATGAGAACCATTTTCCTGAGCCGGAGTGGGAGCGTGTGGTGACCACCGAGACGGCGTCGAAAGAGCTGCGCAGCTACTTCTCCCGCCAGCCGAGACTGGATTTCGACCGTTGCCCTGTCTGCGGTCCGCTTCCCGGCGAAGAGATTGTGGCGTTCAAGAACCGTCAGAACGGCATCATGGTTCACACCCGCGACTGCATGACCGCCATGCGCGACGCCACGAAAGAGGGCGACACCATCGTCGACGTGGAGTTTCCTCCCCATCCCGACATCCTCTATCCTGTGGGCATCCGTATCAAGGCCGTCGACCGCTACCATCTGCTGAGCGACATCATCAACTGCATCACCGATCAGCTGAAGCTGTCAATCGACTCTCTGACCACCACGACGAAGGATGCCATCGTCAGCACGTCGATCGTATTCTCCGTTCATTCCTTCGACGAACTCCATGCCATCATCGACCATATACACCGTGTGGCTGGCATCGAGGAGGTGGGGAGACGATGAAGTTTGAAGTTTGAAGTTTGAGGTTTGAGGTTTGAGGTTTATTGCCATGCGGACGAGGTAGTTTGATGTTTATTTCATGATTTTCGGCTGCGCTCAACATAGCTCAAGCGAGCTTATTGTGGCACTCGCAGCTTCAGAATCTTGGTTATGTCTCATATTTTTCCTAACTTTGCATTTCGAAATGAATCTTTCCATTTTTGGGATGTAAAAACAACCGGAAAAATATGAGACGTGTTATTTCTTATCTGAGGGACCTGAAGGCGCATAACGAGCGTGAGTGGTTTAACGCGCATAAGGATGCGTATCTTGAGGCTCAGAGCGTGTTCAACGGCTACGTGCAGTCGCTGATAGGCCGGATGGCTGAGACGGATGGGACGCTGGGCGGCCTGCAGGCGAAAGACTGCGTGTTCCGTATCTACCGCGACGTTCGCTTCTCGAAGGACAAGAGCCCTTATAAGACACACATGGGGGCGTATATCTGCCGAGGCGGCAAGAAGTCGGGCTACAGCGGCTATTATTTCCATGTGGGCATCGGCGGACATGGCTATCCCGACGGTCATATGCTTGCCGTGGGCGACTACTGCTGCGATGCGAAGGTGCTGAAAATCCTTCGTGAGGACATTCAGGACGACGGACTGACTTTCCACAACTACCTGGTGGAGGCAGCTAAAGTCGGATTCGTGCTCGACGACAGCTGGAAGCTGAAAAAAGTGCCTGCTGGTTTCGACAAGGAGTCGGAGTGGGCGGAGTTTCTGAAATATAAGGTGTATTGCCTGTGGCAGGAGCCGGCCGAGGATTTGTTCTTGGGCGACGACAGCGTGGAGCGTGTGGCCCAGACGATGCTGACAGCCAAGCCGTTCCTGGATTTCGTGAACAGGGCGATTGAATACGTGAAAGAGGGAAACGAATAAAACTTTGAGGTTTGAAGTTTGAAATTTGAAGTTTATTGACATGATTTTCGGCTGCGCTCAACATAGCTCAAGCGAACTTGGCTCTGTATTCGCTTGCACGAAAGTTGAAATTTGAGGTTTATTGATATGAAACAGATAGAGGTAGTTGCGGCCGTGATTATAGAGGACGGCCGCTTGTTTGCCACTCAGCGCGGGTATGGTGATTTCAAGGACTATTGGGAGTTTCCCGGCGGAAAGATAGAGCCGGGCGAGACTCCCGAGGAGGCTCTACGACGGGAAATCCGTGAGGAGTTGGACTCTACGGTGGAAGTGGGTGCTTTGCTGACCACAGTAGAGTATGATTATCCACAGTTCCACCTCATTCTCCATTGCTTCCGATGCCGTGTGGCTGAAGGCAGTCTTACGCTGAAAGAACATGAAGCGGCTCTCTGGATTGAACTCACCAGGCTAAGGGAACTGGACTGGCTTCCAGCCGACCTTCAGCTGCTACCTATGCTGGAACAACTTGCTGAGGAATAATGAAACTGATACAAAAAAACAGGGGTGCCCCCTGTTTTTTCGTAAGTATGCCGTTCTATTTAGCCCATTTGAATGCATTGCCGTCCCATTTGAGGAGGAACACGGTTTCTTCTGCTGTGTCTTCCTCGTAGTCCACTTCGTAGGCGCTGATACGGATGTCCTTTCCTTTTTCCGGCATATGAGCCCTGTATTTGTCGAAAGGCTGCATCTTCTGCTCAATCATGTCCGTGATGGCCGGTTCGGGGGTCATAATCTTTTTATCCGGGTCGTAGTCGTAGAAGAGTGTGATCTGGTCGTTCTTTGACGGTATTTCGTGTTCCTCAGCGAGGAAAACTCCGAAAAGACAGTGTCCGTTGGGGCGTTTCCAATAGCACATCTCGGAATAGAGATCGAACTGTGTGAGTGCGTCGCTTCGAATGTATCCGTTCTTGGGAGAACAGTTGACGCTGAAGTGGTCTGTGTCGAGTTCTTCCGGCTCTAAGATGTAGTAATCTATGGCACGGTGTGGCGGAAAGTCGATGACTGACGGCCCTCCCGAGATGAATGAGTATGCGAACAGCTCGATTCCCGGTGATTTTATGTTTTGATTCCAGGATTCCTCGATGGGCCTGTATCTCCAGCTTTTCCTGATGTTGGCGATGGCGCCGCCTTCATAGTCGCGGAGTGATGCTGTTGCGTAGTTTACTGAGGGGGGGATGGTGACCTGCTCCTCGTCTGCCGTCACTTCTTGAGCCTCTTCAGTCTCAGCGGATTTAGGCTTTTTGTTTTTCTTTTTGTTTCTGATGGTGGTCTTTTCCTTCCCCCTGTCGGCCGTGGCATTTTCAGCCTTCTGCTGTTTGCCGCATGCGGTGAAGAGCAGCGACAACACAATCAGCAGCATTGTTTTTAGGTTTCTTCTTGTCATGGTTCGTTTTTTTTAAAATGGGAGTAAAAATGGTAGTAAATGTTTTCATCCTTTTAAGAACATGAGCCGGTATTCCACGGGAGTCATGCCGATGGCGTCTTGTATTCGTCGTTGTAGTGTCCTCACGTTGCCGAATCCAGCCTCTTCTGCTATGGCCGCAATGGTGTATTGGGGATGTTCTCACAGCAGGCGTAGTGCCGCCAGCACTCTGAGGTTGTCGATGTATGCGTCTGGTGTTCGGTAGATTGTCTGATGGCGGAAGAGCCGGTTGAGGCGTTCCTGGCTGACACCGAGCAGGCGTGCCAGGTCGCCGGCGTTGAAGCTGGGCTCCAGGTGCTGACGGTTCTCTTCCAGCTTGAGTTCAATCAGTCCGAGCAGCTCGCCGTCGTCCTTGAGGTCGGCATTATGCTGGCGTTCGATGTTGCCTTCCATCAGCTGTCGTGCCACTTCGGCCCGTCTGCGCATACGCGAACAGCGAGCGGTTGAAATTCGTCATCACTGACAGCGGGAAAGCGTTTGCCCCGACAACCTACGGATTCCCCTTTTCTTGATGAAGCCGGATGTTTGCATCTTCTTGGTTTTTGCCGTTGTCCAGTTGATGTGATCACTTGCTGGCTATGATGTTGATGACAGCCACAATGTCGGAGATGTCCACATTCGTGTCGTTGTTGACATTGGCTGAGTCTCGGTAGGTGTTCCCACAGCGGCTGATGCGTCAGCAGCTGAAAATAATGTGATGACAAGGGCTGCCACCCATGTCTGTAATCTCTTTGTTGTTTTTATCATTGTCAAAAGGTATAATGAGATTTAGTTTTATTTATCGTTGTAATGTCCTTAGGCCGCTAGAACTTCAACATAAATTTTTCATCAAATATTCTGTAGATAAGCCTATGCTTTTTAGTTATTTTTCTGCTCTAACGGCTTCCTGGGAAACCTTTGAGGGGCTCGGGATGGCCTGTACCGGACTTTGGATGGGATTCAAGTTCCTTCAGCAGGCTGTTTGCTTTTGCAAATGCTTTTGGCTCGCTTTTTGCCAGTCTTTGAAAATCCTTGGCAGCCTCTGGCATGATAACAATTTTATAACTCATATCCGTTTCTCTTCAAAAAGTCTGAAAGGTTCTCGCCTGGCAGCATGGCCATTCCTTCGCCGTTCTTGCTTTCTTGTTCTGCCCGTTCCAGTTTTGCCATATATTCTTCTTTAGTCATAATGGCAGAGTTTTCTTTTTCTTTTACCAGTTTTGCCACATACCTTGCCAAACGTTTCATAAGCGATTCGTTGTCGGCAATAGAACCAATATCCTGCCAGAGTTTGGTGTTTTGAGCGTTTATTTGTTGTAATGTCATATCTATATGTTTTTTCTACAAAATTACATATAATTTACAACATATACAAATTAATGAAACGGAAATTTTTTTCGCTTTGGAACTACGGATAAATAGAAGACGGGCATTTATTGTTATTTCAGTGATTTGCGATTCGCGAATTGCAAATTTAAGTAAAGGCTTATATCTTCAGTTTTATTTGTAGTAATCGTCCGAATTTTTCTTCCTGAATATTTGGAAGTTTCAAAGAAAAATGTTATCTTTGCGTCAAATTTACGAAATAACTGAGAGGGATATTAATTTTTAAGCAGATAAAAACGCAGAAGGCTATGGAAACAAAACAGTTACAAGACAGAGTGAGAGGGTCGCTCATGGCGGGGGCGATAGGCGACGCATTGGGTTATCCCGTGGAGTTCATGAGTTTATACTCAATCAGAGCACAATATGGTGAGGAGGGAATCACCCGACTGGACACGGACTCCTCCGAGAGCCGGGATGGGGGTAAGGCAGTGGTGTCGGACGACACTCAGATGACACTGTTTACGGCCATGGGCCTTCTGAATGCCAAGAACCTGGATGTGGAACCGAAGTACGCCATCTGCAAGGCCTATCTCGAGTGGTACAGCACGCAAAGGCACTGCCGTGTGGACGGTCCGGTCAGCTGGATTATGGAAGTTCCAGAAATCCATGCCCTCAGGGCTCCGGGAGGAACATGCCTCAGTGCGCTCTCATCCATACTACAGGGTGGGGAACCAGTGAACAACAGCAAGGGCTGCGGAGGCATGATGCGGGTGGCTCCAGTGGCGCTCTTCGCGGCCGTCAACAACCGCATGGACATCGAGACAGCAGATAAGCTGGCAGGCGACGCGGCAGAGATCACACATCTCCATCCGCT
>OCTX012283420.1_pt1 | contig 26618 bp, 19 predicted proteins | sample 1539691 | NCBI WGS metagenome assembly OCTX01 (sample SAMN02144231, study PRJEB22623) | gut metagenome | biome: sheep rumen | host: Ovis aries | place: New Zealand
CCACAATGCCTCCTTTGAAAACGTCTGTCGTCCACCCGGCGGCGATGTAGGCTGCTCTCTTGCCGTAAGGCACGGTGAGCACGCACTTCGGGGAGATGTTTTTGAAGGCATCCTTGCCGAAGACGAAAGGCTCTTCCACAAGACAGGTCACGGAGTCAAGTGCCGTACAGCCCTCAAAAGCCATCGCGTCAATTTTTACCATTCCGGCAGGAATAGTAATCTTCGGCAGGCTGGTACAGCCTTTGAAAGCACCGTCGTAAATGCGGAAATTGTTGTCGTGCAGCGTGACAGATCTCAAACCCGTGCAGTTCATAAACGCATAGTCCCTTATGCTGACGTTCATGGAAGTCTCCGGGAAGACCACTGTGTCCAGACCGGTGCATCCGGCAAAGGCGCATGAACCTAAATATACGAGATGCGGCGGCAAGGTCACCTTGGTCAGTCCTGTGCAATTCTGGAAGGCGTTATATCTGATTTCAGCCAATGAGTAAGGCAACTCTATGTGCCTAAGTCCGGTGCAACCGTCAAAAGCATGTTCGCCTATGTATGTCAGTGTCGTCGGCATCTTCAGGGAGTCAATCTTGGTACATCCGATGAAAGCATAGTTCCCGATGGTAGATAGTCCTTGCGGCATTATCACAGTCTCCAGGCTGGTACAATTTTGAAAAGCATAGTTCCCTAATGATTTCAGCCCCTTGCCCAATGTCACAGATGTCAGCCCCGTGCAGCCTGAGAAAGTATAATCTCCGATGAACTGGACGGAGTCAGGCAGAGTTATGGATTGTAATCTTGTACAATTTTGGAATCCGCAGGCTGCAATGTACCGCAAAGAGTCTGAAAAGCTAATAGATTGCAAAGCCCTGCAGCCATAGAAAGCCAATTTTTCTATGGTTCTTACACACCTGGGGAGTTCGATACTTTTCAGCTTGGTGCAACCTTCAAATGCGTGCGCGTGAATTTCGAGCATATATTCCGATCTGAAGACAACACCCGACAGCAATGTGCAATTTGCGAACGCACTGTTGCCAATCCCTCTGATAGGATATTCTTTAGGTGTGTTATAGATTGCTGTTAAAATGCGTGACGCAGGAATAAAAGCGAATGTTATTACCTTGGATTCTGTTCCGGAAACAAACCCATATAGCTTGTTGTCATAACTAAAAGTGCGTACGCCATATTTCAGATTATCTCCCTCGTCCGCATAGCACGGAGCACCAAGCAACAAGGGCAGCATAACTGTCAGTATAGATTTCAGAATCTTTTCCATATTGTTGTTTTTATTTATTGTTTGATACAAAGATATGAAAATAATATATATATATATAATTTCAGCCACTTTTTTAATCGTTCCTTGTGCTATGACTATATTTATGTGTTATGGAGGCTTATGCCGGGCGGGCCGATGAGATGGCAGGTATAATGTGGCGCGGTAGTGCGACGAGTTTTCTGTTCCATCTGCCGGAACGTATGTTCCATCCCATAGAATGTACGTTCCTTCCGGTGGAACTTACATTCCATACCGTGGAACGGAATATATTACGGCTGACATCGACATACTTGTCAGCATCCATCATCCACGTTGTCCTTGTTGTATATTGCGACTCATCACTTGATAAATGGCGGACCTTACACGGCTGAAATAAAGCCGCGTTGCCATGTTTTGCATACATCAATCTGTTTTATGCAAAAATATATACTGAAAGCTTTTATCCAAGTTCAGTGTGACAATAGAAGAGAATAAATGGTATGTATGGTGGTTATTTCACCAGCACTTTCTTGCTACCATGGATGTATATCTTGCCTTTCTCGGGCTGGGAAACCTCCTTGCCTTCAAGGTCAAACCACGCACCTTTGTCGTCAGCCTTCACTCTAACCGGATGAATGCCTTCGGGTGCGGGCAATTCCACAATGCCACCCTTGAAGACATCTGTTGTCCAGCCGGCAGTGATGTAGGCCGCTCTCTTGCCGTAGGGCACTGTCAGTACGCACTTAGGGGAGATATTCTTGAAGGCGTCCTTGCCGAAGGCATAAGGTGTTTCTATGAGGCATGTTACGGAGTCGAGTGCCGTACAGCCTTCAAACGCCGATGCGCCGATACCTTTTGCCACAGAGGCGGGGATGGTTATCTTGGTGAGGCTCGTACAGTTTCTGAACGCTGTTTCGTATATCTTGAAAATGATGTCAGTAAGGATTACGGAGTCCAGACTGACACAATCCTCGAAGGCACTGACCTGAATACTGACGCTTGTGGTTGTCTCGGGGAATGTCACGGATTTTAGGGAAGTGCATCCCATGAAAGCCTCTTTCCCCAAATTGTATATGTAGTTTCCTGCGGTAAAACTGGTTATTTTCTTGCAGTCTTTAAATGCGTAATCTCCAATGAATCTTACTGAAAGCGGCACACTGACATCTGCCAAATTTTGGCAGCCGTTGAAAGCGTCTTTGCCGATGGAGTTTATAGTGTTCGGGATAATAACGGAGGACAGGCTTTCACAGCCGTTAAAAACACCGTTTTCCAATTTATTCATTGTATTGGGCAATTCTATTTCTGTCAAGTATTTGCATCCCCTGAATGCATATTCTCCTATAGATTGCATTCCTGATGGTATATTGATGGATGACAACAGAACGCATCCGTCAAAAGCATATGCACCTATAGTTACCATCAAGGGCGGCAGGGTAATAGTCCGGATGAGGCGACAGCTTTGAAATGCCTGGTTGCCGATATGTGTGAGCTTGCTTGGCATGTTGACGGTCTTGAGTACCGGGCATAGTACGAATGCCTTGGCACCGATGCTCGTCACGGGGCATCCCAATGCCATTTCCCTGATTTTGGCTGCAGAGATTGTCGCTAATGTTGATTTTGCCATAATAGCATATTGTCCTGACTTGACATAGGACAAATTGTCATATACAATCGCATGGTTGTTGTGTGTTGTGCATACAAAAAACAACAGTATGGCTAAAATCCTTGTTTTGTTCATATGTCTGTCTTGTTATGGTTTAATGGCTATTTGTATTTTTGTCTTGTTTGTGGGATTCTGCTTCCATGCAAAGATATAAAAAATATTTATAATTCAATATATTGGTTGTTTTTTTAGAAAAGTTACGTGCTTTGCAGCTTGTCAGAATAATGTCGTCACGGCACAAAAATCTTATTGCTGGGGTAAAAAATGCGGGTAAAAAAAACGGGAGGACACCTGTATGGCGTCCTCCCGTTTTGAGAAGAATAATGTTATATCAGATAGACCAGTCTTCCTTGGTCTTTCTCACATAATTCTGATAGCGTTTCTGAGCTGCCGCCTTAGTGGCGTCATAGAGTTCCTGTGCCTGCTCCGGAAGTGCTTTCCTGAGTGACAGGAAGCGGACCTCTCCGTCGAGGTAATCTTGGAACTTATCCCATTGCGGTTCCTTGGAATCCAGCGTGAACGGGTTCTTGCCTTCGTCGGCGAGTGCCGGGTTATAGCGCCACAAGTGCCAGTAGCCACACTCAACGGCTTTAGCCTCTTCTGCCTGGCTCTTGCCCATGCCGCCCTTGGCTTTTAAGCCATGGTTGATACATGGAGCATATGCGATAATGAGTGACGGGCCGGGATAAGCCTCAGCCTCACGTATGGCTTTGAGACATTGTGCCTGGTCGGCACCCATTGCGATTTGGGCTACGTAGACATAACCGTAGGTGGCCTGCATCAGACCGAGGTCCTTCTTGGTAACGCGTTTGCCGCTTGCAGCGAACTGGGCGATGGCGCCGATAGGTGTGGCTTTGGATGCTTGACCACCGGTGTTTGAGTATACTTCCGTGTCAAGAACAAGGATGTTGACATCCTCGCCTGAAGCCAGAACGTGATCCAAACCACCATATCCGATGTCGTAAGACGCACCGTCACCGCCGATAATCCATTGGCTGCGCTTAGGCAGATAATGGGTTAGTTCAAGAAGTTCCTTGCATGTCGGGCAACCGGCATTGGCACCTTCCTGGATGAATGGTACGAGTTTCTCGGCGGTTTCCTGACTTTCCTTGGCGTTGTTCTGCTTGTCAATCCACTCCTGAGCGGCTGACTTATATTCAGCTGAAGTCTTGTCGCTGGAGATCATCTCTTTCAGAAGTTCGTTGATTCTCTGGCGCATCTTCTTGTTTGCCAAAACCATACCCAGGCCAAACTCGCAGAAGTCCTCGAAGAGGGAATTTGCCCACGCGGGTCCCTGGCCTTTTTCGTTTGTGGTGTATGGTGTTGAAGGAATAGAGCCTGAGTAAATGGAAGAACAGCCTGTAGCGTTGGCTACCATCTGACGGTCGCCAAAGAGTTGACTGATGAGCTTGACATAAGGTGTCTCACCACAACCGGAACATGCACCGCTGAACTCAAAGAGCGGCGTAGCAAACTGGCTCATGCGCGGATTGGCTGTAACGTCAACGAGACTCTGCTTGGATGTGACATTCTTGATGCAGTATTCCCAGTTTTCGTCTTCCTTTTCCTGACCTTCCAGTGGAACCATCTCAAGGGCTCTGACGGTCTCTCCGTCAACTTTCTTGCCGAGGCAAACGTCAACGCAGTTGCCGCATCCTAAGCAGTCCATAACATCAACCTGTACACGGAATTGCATGCCCTTGAACTGAGCCGGAGCCTTGATTTCGAGTGTTTCAGCATTGAAACCGGCTTTTTCCTGCTCGTCCATGACAAACGGACGGATGGCAGCGTGAGGACAAACAAATGCGCACCTGTTGCACTGAGAGCAGAATTCTGCTTTCCAGACAGGAACGAATGCAGCTACGCCACGCTTCTCGTATGCGGCAGTGCCTTGCTTCCATGTGCCGTCTTCCAGACCTTTGTATGCGCTGACAGGAAGAAGGTCACCATTTTGGGCATTGATGGGACGTACCAGATTGGTGATATAGTCTGGTTCTTCGCGCTTGATGGGTTCATCGTCTGCAAGATTCGCCCATGCGGGGTCAACGGTAAGCTGTTTGTACTCGTTGCCACGGTCTACGGCCTTGTAGTTTTTGTCTACAACATCTTGTCCTTTCTTGCTATAAGACTTAACGATAAATTTCTTCATCTGCTCTACGGCAAGGTCGACAGGAATAACCTCTGTAATGCGGAAGAATGCACTTTGGAGGATGGTGTTGGTACGGTTGCCAAGGCCTATTTCCTGAGCTATCTTCGTTGCATTGATGTAGTAAACGGTGATATTGTGCTGAGCAAAGTACTTCTTGATGTTGTTGGGAAGGTTCTCAACGAGTTCATCACCGTCCCAGATGGTATTCAGAAGGAATGTTCCGCCGTTGCGTAAACCACGCAGGACATCATACATCCTCAAATATGCCTGCACGTGACAAGCTACGAAGTTAGGAGTCTTGATTTGATAGGTTGAGCGGATAGGCGTATCACCGAAACGCAGGTGTGAGCAGGTGAAACCGCCTGACTTCTTGGAGTCATATGAGAAGTATGCCTGACAATATTTATTAGTGTTGTCACCGATAATCTTGACAGAGTTCTTATTTGCACCTACCGTACCGTCGGCGCCAAGACCAAAGAACTTGGCCTCAAAGATTCCTTCGCCGCCCAGAGCCATTTCTTCCTCAAGCGGCAGAGAGGTGAACGTGATATCGTCAACGATGCCTAATGTGAAGTGATCTTTGGGTTGTGGCAACTTGAGGTTGTCGAAAACAGAGATAATCATTGTCGGTGTGGTGTCGCTTGAAGCCAAACCGTAGCGGCCGCCTATGATAGCGGGCGCATTCTCTATGCCATAGAATGCTTCCTTGACATCAAGATACAAAGGCTCGGCATTTGCGCCTGGTTCTTTTGTACGGTCAAGCACAGCGATGCGTTTCACTGTCTTAGGTACAGCGGCAAGCAAATGCTTGACAGAGAATGGGCGGTAGAGGTGCACGCTTATCATGCCGACCTTTTCACCCTTCCCAACAAGATAGTCGATTGCTTCACGAGCAGCCTCTGTGGCGGAGCCCATCAGGATGATAAGGCGCTCTGCGTCTTTGGCACCGTAGTACGAGAACAACTTATATTCGCGACCGCATATTTTGGATACTTCTGACATATATTTCTCGACAATCTCGGGGATAGCGTCGTAATATCTGTTCGCACTTTCACGATGAGCGAAGAATGTCTCTGGATTTTCAGCCATACCTCTTGCTACAGGATGCTCTGGTGTCAGTGCACGTGCGCGGAACTCTGACAACGCTTTCTGGTTGAGTAACGGGCGCAGCTCTTCCTGATCAATGGCTTCAATCTTCTGGTATTCGTGAGATGTACGGAAGCCGTCAAAGAAGTTGATGAAAGGTACACGCCCCTCTATGGTGGCGAGGTGCGCAACGGCGCTCAGGTCCATAACTTCCTGTACACTGCCTTCGCAAAGCATTGCGAAACCTGTCTGGCGACATGCCATAACATCGCTATGGTCGCCAAAAATTGAAAGTGAATGAGTCGCAACAGTGCGCGCGCTGACATGGAATACACATGGGAGTAATTCACCCGCAATTTTATACATGTTGGGAATCATCAGCAACAAACCCTGGGAAGCTGTGAATGTCGTTGTCAAAGCACCTGCATGCAGAGAGCCGTGGAGAGCACCTGCAGCACCACCTTCACTCTGCATCTCCTGGACAGAGACTGTGTCACCAAATAGATTTTTTCTTCCTTTGGAAGCCCAGTCATCAACGTGTTCTGCCATGGGGGAAGAGGGTGTGATAGGATAGATAGCAGCAACTTCGGTAAACATGTAGGCCACATGTGCGGCTGCTTCATTACCATCACAGGTCATAAATTTTTTTTCTTTTGCCATTTTATAATTATTTATACTATTATTGATGTTTCTGTTGTTTAGAATATAAAACCGAATAGCCAAATCGGAATGTCTCCGTTGTGGCTGACTTCACAGTTATAACGTGCATATAACAAGTCGTTGTCTTTGCGCCGTTTGTCTGTCTTGTTGCAAACGCATATCTTGTGATTGTTTACAATAAAAATACCCGGCTTCTGTCCTGACTCAACTGTATGATGACGCCATACGCTATTGGTGAAGAAAGTCTCCATGATGTCTTGTTCGCGTGGAGTGTCATTCAACAGGGCATAAAGCAGATTTGTATTGTGTAATAAAATCCTGGCAGGCTTTTTCGGGCCGTTTGCACCACTTTTGTATATCTGATGAATTAGGCGTGCGTCTTCAAGACTATTCATGTAGTTCATGACAGTGGCGCGGGAGGTCTGAATCTCTTTGGCGAGATAGCTGACATTGGGAGAGTTATTTTGATTGACAGTCAGCAGATAAAGCAATTGTTTCAGTCGTGTAAGATACTTGATGTCGATCTGTTTGATGAATAGAATGTCAATCTCTATCATGGCGTTCAGATTCTTCAAAAGCCGTTCGGTAAAATTATAGCTCTCTTGATAAAACGGGTAGTATCCGTGATGCAAATAGTTTTGTAGATATATCCAAGGGCGCACTTTCATCAAGATATTCTTTTGAACCTGTTCTGTGTTGAAAAGAACTTCCTCCAATGTGACGCGAGGTAGATTCTCGTGTGTCTGCTGATTGATATATTCACGCAGTGAGAAACCGTGGAGAAAGTAACATTTGCTCAAGGTGTTGATCTCATGATCTTTTGCTTCGGCTTGCTCAACGGTCGTTGTGGAATATATGATGTTAAGCTGAGGGTATGTGTGATAACATTCGCATATCATGTCTCTCCAGCCTTCCTGTTTATAGATTTGGTCGATGACGAGGACTCTGCCGCCGCGTTTGACAAACTCACCTGCGAATTTGACGAGACTGCAACCTTGGAAATAGAAGCTGGACATGCTGATGTACAAACATCTTTCCGACTGTGGATTAAAGTGCAGTTTGATGTATTGTAATAAAAAACTTGTTTTGCCAACACCGCGCGGACCTTTGATGCCGATTAGACGATGACTCCAATCAATCTCATTCATCAAAACTCGAGGCACAGATGCATCGGTATGCTCAATAAGGTAAGCATGTCTGTGAAAGAAGTTGTCCATATCCTATGTTTAAGTTACAAAGATATAATTTTTTTTACAATTTCTGTCGCATGCATGGAATTATAGATGCAAAAAAAATAACTTTGCATCGTGAAAGTTTTTTATTTCAACTACTCGCATGATGTGCAGCTTTCTTCAGGAGATACAATGTATAATCTCTCAAAGAATGTCCGTGCATTGGAGTTTGCGTTGCAACCGTTGGCGATTTTTTCTAGTGCATTTGGTGACGTCGTAGCCGTACATCCGGAAATGGTGAGCGCATGTGAGGTGTTTTATAATCGTGATTTTTTTAAGGGTGTTAAATTCGTGTCTGCATCCTCAATGCCCGCCGCACCGGTGGAACCTTGGGGATGGGATGCCGGTGTTGCTCTCGTAATTAAGAAGGCGATGCAGACTGATCGTTATGTGTTGAAACAAGACCAACTGACAAAAATCAGGATGTTGTCTTCCAGGCAAAACGTATCAGTATGTTTGGATAAGCTATTTTCGTTAATGCCTCAGACGCCACTATGCGGGAGGTCCGATTTTTATATCTTAAAGGAAAAACTCATGGCCGAGATGCCACAAAAATGTGTTTTAAAAGCGCCTTGGTCAAGCAGCGGACGTGGAATAAGATATAAAAATGGTGCGTTGGACGATAGGCTCGAAGCATGGATAGATCGCGTGCTTCAGGTTCAGGGTGGCATAGAGGTAGAACCGTATTATGATAAACTCAGTGATTGGGCGATGGAATTTTATGCAGATGCTGACGGAAAAGTTTCTTACACGGGTTTGTCACGTTTCTTTACATCACCATTATCTGGTTACACTGGCAATTTGGTAGCTCCACAGGAACAGTTGGAAAGGGAGTGGTGTGCTCAACTGCCTGCATATGTCTTTCAAGATGTGAGACGCAGTTTGGAGATAGTCCTGTCACAAATGGTAGAAGGTGTTTATTACGGACCTATAGGCGTAGATATGATGTTCTGTAAGGTAGGAGACGGTGTCGTGTTGCATCCGTGTGTTGAAATCAATTTCCGAAGAACTATGGGACAGGTGGCACAGAGTGTTGCCGAGAGATTTCCATCGTCTGTTCCGTCACGCATGGAATTGGTGTACAAACCATCTCCGACGGCTCTACGTGCTTTTTTTGCTTCAAAAGATGCCGATGCTGTTCGTTTGCTTACTCCACTGACAGATAAGACACAATTTGCCGCATATTTGGATTTTATCGTTTAAGATAAGTGCCAAAGACATTATATTTTCCTTTTTTCTTCAGACCGTAGATGGTATAAGTTCCCAGCGGCAAACAGGAGAGATCTAATGTCTGTTGATAGGGAAGAGTCATTACTTCTTGTCCCAATTCATCTGTAATGTAGATGAAGCGAGCTGTATTTGGAGGTAAGTTCAGCGTGCCTGTATCGTTTATGGTTATATTTCCGTTAAGGATGTGGCTCTCCTTTATGGTACTCACAGGTGGTGTGTTCAAGTATGCAGGTTCACTCTCGTTACCGTAGCGGTCAATGGCTGTGATGGCATAATATGGCAGCAGGCCTTCGGTAATGTTGAGTTTGATAGGGTATGAGTTTCTTTTGTGCCTTATTTTGACGAAATGAAGAGGATTCTCAATATCTACTGGGAAATGGTTGTCAAAGTAGATATTGTATTCAACAGGGTTGCCCTCTTCTGCCGCAATACTGTCCCATACCAGTTCGTGGCCATTTGGTGTGCTTACAAAACGCAGGTTCTGAGGTTTGGGCGGTGCGGCTCTGTTCAGCCATGTCATGGCAGGTGTGAGGGCTGGCAGGGCATATATGTCATGTTGCAAGAGTTTGTAGGCTGACTTGTAGTTTTCAATGATAAACTTACTGCGGAAAAACGCTTGTCCTCCGGATTGGATGGCCCGTGAAAAGCGTATTTCTTTCTCAATAGTCTCCAAATTCCAATTTCCTTCTCTGCTGTCCAGCTTGTATGCTGCCAGTCCGTTGACAATAGGTCTCCCGTAGGAGGATTCTTTCCAATCCAGGGCAAAAGGGTAGAAGTTCCTGCCTGCCTGGAAGTACATCATCGGGACGAGCATATCCATGATGCCTTCCTTGAGCCATCCTTGTGCGTCTTGGTATACAGTGGAATAGGCATTCCACCCATAGGAGGACTGGTTGGGCAGGTTGTCGTGTTTTCCGACAGGCGAGCAACTGAGCCACACCCATGGCTTGATGTTTTTGATGGCAGTGTGGATGGTCTTAACGACTTGTGTCACATTCTGACGGCGCCAGTCGCTGAGTCTCATCCCATGTCCGTATTTACGATATGTTTGATTGTCGTTAAATCGTATGGATTGTTCGGGATATCTGATATAGTCTAAATGTATACCGTCTACGTCATAGTTTTGGACTATTTCTGCGCAGATGTCCGCAAGGTAGTGGGCTGTGCCGGGCATACCTGGGTTAAGCATCCAGAACTCGCTTGTCTTGATGCACAGTGACGGCACGCGTTTCTGCATGGCGCTTCTGCCCAGCAGGTTAGCATTTCTGAAGTTATGTCCTGGAAATGCCACTACCCATGCGTGCAGTTGCATACCGCGTTTGTGGCACTCGTCAATGGCAAATGCCAGAGGATCGTAGTTGGGCGATTTGTTCAGATGTCCTGTCAGGCATGCATCCCAGGGCTCTATGGCAGAAGGGTATATAACGGTGGATCGCACCCTTGTCTGTAAAAAGACAACATTGAAATTGGCTTTCTGCAGCAGGTCAAGTTGGGCGCATAGTTCATCCTTCTGTCGCTGTATAGTCGTGGCATTATATGCTTTTGTGTGTGGCCAATCCAGTCCGCCAAGGGTGGTCAGCCATACGGCACGCACCTCTCTTTTGGCGGCAGGTGTTATAATTCCCATGCTTGTCTGCATGGAGGCAAAAAACAGGAGAAGGAAAAGTGATAGAAATCTCATTTTTAGTGTAGCGATTGCAAAATTAATATTTTTATTGTCTTTATCACGATAGTTTTTTATATTTTTGCATACATATGACAATATTGAATATACAATTATATCAGTTTATGAAAAAGTTTATTTTATGCGCACTGTTACTCATGGTCGGTTTCGGTGCTAAGGCTCAATTTGAGGCAGGTACAAAGTACTTGGGCCTTTCAACGACAAGTTTGGGATTATCTTACAGTACCAGTGAACGATTCCGCCTGAATCTGGATGCTACAGCAGGTTATTTTATCGCTGACAAGGTGTTAATCAAGGCTAATGTAGGATATGATCATACAAAGAATATTGATGATTTCTCAGCTGGTCTGGGCGGGCGTTACTATTTCTTGGAGAATGGTATCTTCCTTGGCGCAGGTGCTGAATTCGTGCACTATACATCAAGCAGTAATGATGTTATGATACCAGTAGAGGTCGGCTATGCCTTTTATTTGAACCATTATATTACGATAGAACCGGCTGTATATTACAAAATGAGTATGGACAGTTTCAGCAATAAGAGTACTGTCGGCCTTAAGGTCGGATTCGGATTCTATTTCTAAAACTGTAGGTCATTTCTAATATACATGAAGCTGGTTCTGCCCGACGGAGCTGATGTCTGTGGTGCTCGCGTGTTGCTGCACGCCTGTTGTGCGCCTTGTTCTTCTTCCGTCGTGGAGTGCATGTTGCAGAATGGGATGCAGCCTGCTGTTTATTTCTGCAATCCTAATATTTTTCCTCTGGAGGAATATGAAATCAGAAAGGAGGAACTGAAACGCTTCTTGTCCGAATCGCATGTGCCGTATTTTGAGGATAAGTATGACCATGCCGCATGGTTGGAATGTGTCAATGGGCTTGAAGATGAGCCGGAACGTGGAGCTCGCTGCCAGAAATGTTTCTATTTGCGGATGAAGCGTACTGCGGCATATGCAAGCCGGAATGGTTTTAAGTTTTTTACCACTACGCTGTCATCTTCCAGATGGAAAAGCCATGATCAGATTGTTGAGGCTGGCAATATGGCAGCCGCATTGTATCCGGGCGTGATATTTTGGACGCAAAACTGGCGTAAGGGCGGTCTCCAGCAGCGCAGGGCGGAACTGCTTCGCGAGAAGAATTTTTATAATCAATTGTATTGTGGTTGCGAGTTCAGTCTCAAGGCCATGGAAAACAGAGTGAAAAAATGAAAAATGTAAGTTTGTTATTATTAGGAGTTTGTCTCCTTGCCGCATGTGGCAAAAGCAGGATACCTGACGGATATTATGTCAACAAAGATGCGACAGGTATATCGTGTGTTGTTTTCCAGATAAAGGGAGACACCATAATCTGGCAGAATGATTACAGACAGCCGGGCAAGGCGTTTAAATATACGCTGTCCTCCGGTAAAATCAAAGGCCATTGCCTGACGGAAGATGAGAACTTGGAAAAAGACTATAAGTTTGTAGACGACAGTATCATTGTCAATAAGCAAATGTTCGTTCCCTTCAATCCGCACATAACTAAACTGCCGGAAGGTAATTACGAGAATTATATGTCAGTTCCTCTTGAAACTTTCAAACTCAGAATTTTTGGTGATTCCGCTGAATTGAAGAGCTACAGATACGATGAGTTGCTTTTAACAACACGCAACAAAATTGCCATGAAAGGAAGTGATACAATAGTCGTGTCTTATAACAATGACAGTGTTGTCAAGGAGTCAAAGATTCTGGCTATCTATGACGGATTCATCGTCAACGAGCTGAGATATGTGAAGATAGATTAGCGCTGAGCTATCATTTGCAATACCGCGGGGTGAATTATATTCCAAAAAGGATTTAATTCACCCCGTGTCTTTTTTATGGCCTTTATGTAATTACAGGACCTGCACGTGTTTTATAACGGATAAGTGTTTCCGCATGGTGTCGTAGATTTTTCGGTTCCAGCCCGTGGAATATACGTTCTGTCCAATGGAATGTACGTTCCATCCTTTGGAATATACATTCTATCCCGTGGAACGGAGGAGATATCGCCGCAGTTAATGTGCCTCCATCCGTTTCCTCATGTGATTATACGGTCATAGAAGCTTCTTTTTGTTCTGATATCACCTACGTTACGGGGCTGACAAATGTCAGCCCCGTAACGTAGGTGTGTAATGATGTATAATCTGATTAGAACTTCCAATGCAGGTCTACGCCAAGCTGGAATGGCGTCCCTTTTTGATAATATTTGCGTTGAGACGATTCAAAGTAGAACGAATTGTACTTTGTGCATGTGAGGTTGTCGCCCCAAAGGTTGACGCTCCATTGTCCGAAGTCAAACAGCACATGGGCTTTGAGTGTGCAGTAGAGGTTTTGACGTGCGGTGTTTTCTTCGTTCCAATAAATGCGGCCAAGGCCATTGCCTTGAACGCCGACAATGATGTTTTTCAGCAGATTGTTGTCGTTGGACATAATGTTGTAGTCTGCTGCGAGAAGGGCGTTGTGCTCGGGTATGAAGGGAACGATGTTGCCGGTGTAGTCGGTTGTTCCGTTGTTGTAATCATAAAACTCAGAATGTGTGTAACCGTAGTTGGCGTGCCATGCCAGGCGGTCTTGCAGTAGTTTGCCTCGCAGACTTAGTTCCAGTCCGCAGCTATGGCTCTCGCCGGCATTGACCATAATGCGCCCGAAGCCACTGGATACCATGCGGGAAATCTGCTGATTCCTAATGTCCATGAAGAAAACGGAGAAATCAGCCATGAGCATATTGTCCAATAGGTTGAGGTGCGTTCCGACTTCGTAATTCCAGCACTGCTCGGGTTTATATGTAATGGTGTTTTTTACTTCGGGCAGTTCGGCGATGGGGATGTTTTGGTCAATGGCGTCCTTGATGGACAGGAACATGCTTGCCATTGCCGGCATTTGCTGGGCATGTTCATCCATAGTCTGGTCCAGATAATCTTTGGTCTGTTTCATCATGTCATTCTGCATGACGGAAGAAAGTATGTCTGAAAACATCTGGATGTTGTAGCCTCCAGCACGTTGTCCCTTGGCAACAGACAGATAGACATTACCCAGTTTGTTGGTGAAATCATATTGCAATGCAACCTTCGGCAACAGACTTGTCCTGTTGTTCTTTATTTTCCCGGATAATATCTCAGAGGAGAAAAAGTCTTTATCAATGTTGTGTGAAGTCATTTTGAAATTGAAGTTCACGGGTGCGCTGCCCACATAGCTGAGTTCCTGATGCTCGTTGTCAAGGCGCAAACCCAATGTTAACGCCAACCGTTCTGTCAGAAAATCGTGCAGAGTGCCCTGAAGGAACAGTGCTCCATTGACTACGGGGTTGCGGAATCGGCTCTGCGCTGTGAAAGCAGGGTCGGTGATGCTCAGTGCCATTGGCATGGCACTTGTCACTGGTTGTCCTGTGCGTGGATTGGTGACGGTGACCGTCGGTGTGGGTATGTTGTTTGCAATTGCGGTGTTTATCATGTCAACACCATCGGAATGGAATGTTACGGGACTCTGTGTGCGGATAGCCTGATATAGGGCAAATAGTCCGCCAGTCCATTCCCAACGTTTGAACGGTTTGCTCTTTAACGTAAATTCTTCAGACACAGTGTTGCTCTTCTGTCTCTGCTCCATGGAGAAGAAATCCTTGTAGGTGAAGTCCTGGTCCATGTGCATACGGTCAGACAGGTTGCGGAAGCTGGTGACAGAACTGAGTATAAAAGGCTCACCCTCCCATACGGCCTTGAAATTTGTGCTGAAGAGATTTCTGCGATATGAACTCTGACGGTTGGATGTGATGCGGTCTATGGCATTGGGAATCTCCGTACCTGAGAGTTGACCGCCATAAAAATAAGGGTAGCCGTCTTCGTCGGAATATTCGTAATTGGCATTCCAGTCCAGAAACCATTTTTCACTGGGATGTAAAACCAGTTTGGCGTTGAACCCGAAGGCATCATTACTTCCGACTTTACGGTCCAGACTGTCATTATGGAAGAAACCTTTGTTGGTCTCATAAAAGCCTCCGAGACTGAAAGCCACTTTGTCGGATATCTTCTGATTTGTCGTGGCAGAAACCTTGAAAAGTTCGTTGCGTGTCGCACCACTGACGTTGATGTCTGTACCTTGGTGATAGAGCGGATTGCGTGTGTAGAGTCTGAGAATACCACCCATGGCGTTGCGGCCGTAAAGTGTGCTCTGGGGACCTCTCAGCACGTCAATGTGGTCTATGGAAAAGAGATTTAATGTGTATTCACTTTTTTCAGCAACAGGAGCATCGTCAACATAGAGCGCCACGGCAGGGGTATTGATACGAGAGCCGATACCACGGATATAGAGGGCAGACGATAATTTGGAGCCGTATTCAGGCATGAAGAAATTAGGCACTAAAGCATTCAGGTCGCCTAACTCTGTAATGCGTCTGTTGTTAATGGTCTCTTTGTCAATGAGTGATACGGATGTTGCCGTATTGCGCAGCTGACTTGTTTGCTTACTGGTGGTTTTTACAACGACTTCATCAAGATTGACGGTTTTGGATGAATCGTTGGCCAAGGTCATCGCGGAAAGCATTGTGCTGCAGACGAGTAAAGATATAAAAGTCATGTTTCTTCTTATGTGCTTTTTTTTTAAGTGCAAAATTACAGAGAATGACAATATTACATTATACACAATTTTATTGATTTTAGTCAGTAAAATTGTTATTCTTTTCCGCTTGCATAGTTTTGGCAAGAGAAGTAGAGCGGTGTAATTTTAATGTCATTTGTTAATTGCGCCACAATGTGGGCATCGCCCTAAAACCCGTATAGGCCGTCCGCATCTGCCGCACATATATTTGGCGATGTGATGGCGCCTGTATTGCCGCCATGCAAAAGCAAGATAGATAATAAACAGAGGGTAACTGATATAGATTTTTATGCCTTGTGAGAATACGACATAGATAATAAACCATGTGCATCCCAGCCCTAGTAGATAGATAATCATATCGGTATGACTGAGTTGCTTGTGGGTTTCATCCAGCGCGGCGATAAACAGGATGAGGATTATCCAAGTACATGTTATGAACATAGAGAGAATCCCTTGCTGCCCGATGGGGTTGAGGGTGGGTGCATAATAGTAAGCCTCCCACACATCGGGTATATAGTGCTGCATAATGCCGTATAGTATAGCGGCAAAAGCTGTGAATATACATAGAAGGGCAGGGTAGATGGATTCTATATCTTGGAAATGTACGAAAGGAATGTGCTGTTTTTTCTTGAGGCGGTAGATGTAGAACAGGAGAGACAGGGCGATAATGATAAAGAATCCGTAGATGTAGTTGTTGCTGAACATATGAATGAATTGTGAAATAGGGTCACACGGTACAACATTTTTCAGCAAAAGCTCTTCTTCTATCCATCCCATTGTCTCCTGGTCGCGTGCTATTTTGATATAGAATGTTTCTTTATTGGCAGAATCAGTCGTCAGGATCGTTGCGGCGACAACCACTTTGTCATTATGGCGGACTATACTCGGCGTACTGCCCTGGGCAAATAATTCTGACTCGTTAGGCAATGCAGGCAGTAGTGACAGTGAATCAGCCGTAACAAGAAAATTATAGTTGATGGTATAGTGGTGAGTTTGGGCAAAATCAATAGAGTCTTGCCGTTCTTTGGACAAATCCCAATAGTTGGCAACATGTCTTGATTGCATGCCGCATCCAACCATGATGAACAGTGCCAAGAGTGTGGCGAATAGTTTAATGTATCGCATAAATGAGCATTTGGCAGTTGTGGCAATCAAATTTCAATTTAAACCGCTTCCCGTTATTGAGTCGCAGGTAGAGAGGTTCTATGAGTGGGTCATTGTGCGGTGCAGTTTCTTTCTTGCAGAGGCCCGACGCATAGCGTAAGCAGTGCTTGCAAGTCATAATGAGGGCATTCTCTGGCGGTGCTATCTCAAATGCAGGTGATACACCGTTCGCACCATGTTCCAAGTAGAAAACTTTAGCCTGAGAGTTAGAGATATTGTAGGAGTAGTCCAGTTCGCCGAGTGGATAAACAGTTGTTTTTCCCTGAATTGGTGCAGATGCATTGCGGGATAGGGCTGTATGGCACTGATGGAGTTGTAGGACGACCTGTCGGCGCCAGTCTGACAATAAGGAGGCAGGAATGAAGTATTCGGTCGAGCATTGGATGTCTATTTTCCTGACGGAGAAAATCGTTCCTCCAAGTTTGCTGAGCTCTTCCTTCTGCCGTTGGTCTTGAGGTGTGCGGGCTGGTGTCTTGGGAATTTCGAAATGTTGTTCAGCGGATAGCCCCATTTCATCAGTCATAGAAAGTCTGAAGCCGTTTTCTGTTTCAGTCAGGAGGATATCAACGTCAATAGTCCGCTTGATATCATTCTTGAGTAATTCCTTCAGGAAAGCCTCGTCGTGATTGCGGTAAAGTGTGGTATGCCGTGTCAGTCCTTCAGGCATAATGTTAGGGAAGAGCATGTTATTTTGTACCCGGTTTACCCTGAATCCTTGCAGTTTTTTCTGTTTATCGAAGAAACACAGGCCGTCGCCATTGGTAAAAGAGGCGACACCTGTTACACGGATGGACTTGTCGTAAATGTCCTTGACTTCTCCGACAGGCTCACCTAATGCTTTGGGCGTATTGAAGGAGAAAATATCCTTTGTGCGACCATGCAGGAAATAGTCTGTAAAGCCTCTGTTGAAAGTTTTCTGAGGATCGGGCTTGAAGGGGATATCGCTTCTGCCAAAGGACAGCCTGGTACAGTCGTTCCTGTGTTGAAGTATCTCGTCAATTTTTTGGCGGTAGTAACTTGTAATATTCTTGACATAAGTGATATCCTTCAGTCGTCCTTCAATCTTGAAAGAACTGACACCGGCATCAATGAGCTCTTCAAGATACTTACTTCTGTTCATGTCCTTGAGCGAGAGCAGATGCTGATTCTCAATGATTTTATTTCCATCGGCATCTTCCATGTCAAAAGGCAGACGGCAGAACTGGGCACATTCGCCTCTGTTGGCACTCCTCCCGAAACAATATTGTGAAGCATAGCATCGGCCGCTATAACTGACACATAAAGCGCCGTGAACAAAAACTTCCAGTTCGACATCGGGGGTTTTCTTGTGAATGGAGGCGATATCTGTTATGCCCAATTCACGTGCAAGGATAACACGTGTAAAACCGCAGTCTTTGAGAAACTGTATCTGCTCTGGTGTGCGGTTGTCCATTTGTGTGCTGGCATGGAGAGGTAGCGGCAAATTCATTTGAATTAATGCCGTGTCTTGGGTTATAAGAGCGTCAATACCGACATTGGCAAGTGCTTCGACCAATCGGCGGGCGTCCTCCAATTCATCCTCATATAAGATGGTGTTGAAAGCGACATATACTTTAGCACCATAAAGGTGTGCGAAGTCTGTAAGCCGTTTGATGTCCTCAACAGAGTTGGTCGCTTCAGCTCTTGCGCTGAACGCCTGAGCTCCGATATACACAGCATCAGCGCCACAGCGTATGGCTTCGATACCACATTCTGCGTTGCGCGCTGGAGACAGGAGTTCTATGGCTCTCATTTACTTGATTTGCGTAATGTCGTACGGTGTCGTTTGATAAACATAATAGTTAATCCAGTTGCTGAACAACAGGTTGGCATGCGCTCTCCAGGTTACTTTCGGACCTTTGGCAGGGTCATCGTCAATATAATAATTCTTGGGCATATCTACATCGCTGCGCTTACCCAGGTCGCGTTTGTACTCAGTGTCAAGGGTTTCAGGATTGTATTCCATGTGGCCAGTGATATAAAACTCACGTCCTTCGCGTGCCATCACGATGCTGACGCCACTTTCTTCTGATTCGGCGAGCAGTGTGATGTCAGGGCAATTGATAATGTCTTCGCGGTGAAGTTCGGTGTGACGGGAGTGGGGCATGTCGAATGTGTCATCGAACCCGCGGAAAATAGGGTAAGCTTCCTTGCGGACAGCATGCTGCTCAAAGATTCCGAACATCTTTTTCTTTAAAGGATATTTGGGTATGTTGTAATGGTAGTACAACCCGGCCTGAGCTGCCCAACAAATGTATAGTGTAGATGTGACGTGTGTGCGTGCCCATGAAAAAATATCCTTTATTTCGTCCCAATAATTAACTTCCTCAAATTCCATTTGCTCAACAGGGGCACCTGTGATAATCATACCGTCGAACTTTTGTTCTCTCAGCTTGTCAAAGTCCTTATAAAACATCTGCATGTGTTCAATGGGTGTGTTCTTTGAGGTATGACTTTTCAGTTTCATGAAAGTCAACTCAATGTGGAGCGGATTGTTGGATAACAATCTGACCAAATCGGTCTCAGTGGTTATCTTGAGAGGCATTAGGTTGAGAATGACGATATTCAGCGGACGAATCTGCTGAGAGTGCCCTCGTGTTTCATCTATTACAAAGATATTCTCTCTTGCCAAGATGTCAATGGCAGGCAATTTGTCTGGGAGTCTGAGTGGCATGGTTTATAGGAGAATTATACTTTAAAGAAAATTTTGTGTTTGTACAGGAAATACAGAAATGCCCAACATGTGAGTATATATGTCAGTTCAACCATGACTTGGTGTAATACGTCAGGGAAGAGATTAATGATGCCGTCAAGCAGTCTGTGTTGGGGTTCCCAAAACGGGAAGAAACGCTGTGCGAGGTAGATGGTAATAGAGTTCATGCCAATAACGACAAAGAATTTTGCCCATTTGCGCCACCCTTTGATATCAATGATATAATAAAACAGTGCAAACATCAGGAGAGAATATCCTGCGACGGCGCATACAAAAGAACTGGACCACAGGGCCTTGTTAATGGGGTAGATAAAGTTCCATGCCCAGCCTATGAGAGCCATAATAATGCCTGCTGTTGCCAGATAGAGGACCTTTTGATTTCCACTGAGGTTTTCTTTTCTGACTAATTCACCGCTCAGCATGCCCAGTAATGCCGTTGCGATGGCTGGAATAGTAGAAAACAAACCTTCAGGATCGTATTCAGGTCTATAGCAATGTCGTCCCAATATGACCCTGTCCAAATAACAGGCGATGTTGCCTTGTTTGCTGAACACATCAGCCCCGTTGGCATCAGGTGCGGGGATAAGTATAGTAATGAGCCAGTAACCGAGAAGAATTCCGGCAATAATGGCAGCGCGTATCCTGTTGCTCTTGACGGAAGTGAAAATTAATGCACCGAACATCCATCCTAAACCTATTCGCGACAATACGCTGCAGAAACGCAGGGTATCAAACTCAAACTTCATGAGGTTGTTGTAGACTAAACCGAGAAATACAAGCATTAAGCCTCTTCTGATAATTTTCAGGTAGATGTCCTGTATACTTTTCCCGTTTTCCAATTGCTTGTTGAGGGAGAAGGGAAAAGAGATGCCGGCAATAAATAGGAACAAGGGGAAGATGGTGTCATGGTGGCGTAGTCCGTCCCATGATACATGGCTCATTTGTTCTCCAATGGCAACCCAGATGGAGGAGTCGGGAAAAAGTTGCGCTATGGCAACAACGAGTGAGGATCCACCCATGATGAAAATCATGTCGAAGCCTCGCAATGCATCTAATGACTCAAGTCTTTTCATTATTGTTATGTGTTTAATTGTTCTAATTCTTCCGAAGCCAACGTCCACTCGTCCATAGTATTTTCAAGTTGCCGGGAGAGTCTGGCGTGCTGTTCTATTATAGTCAAGTCTGAGGCACCCTCAGGTGTGTTCATCTTATCTTCCAAAATATGAATAGAGGCTTCCAGTTCTTCGATACTGTTTTCACATTCTTTAATCTGGCGTTTCAGTTTTTGTTCCTTCCGTCTCAATTCTTTCTGCGCTGCCCAATCTAAGACACCTTGTGAATTCGCTTTTTCTGACGTTTCTAAGGTATTTCGGGCAACATTTGACGCTTGCGTCCTCTCCAATTCCTGAAAAGAACTGACTTCTTTAGCGTTGAGAAAGTCATATATACCTCCGAGATGTTCGATGACTTTACCGCCGCCAAATTCATATACTTTGCTGACCAGTCCGTCAAGGAAACTGCGGTCGTGGCTCACAATGATGGCTGTTCCGTCAAAGTTGCTGATGGCTTCTTTCAGTACTTTCTTCGTGCGCATGTCCAAATGATTGGTAGGTTCGTCAAGAATAAGCATATTAAAGGGCTGCAGCAATAAACGGAGCATTGCCAAACGACTTCTCTCACCACCTGAAAGAACTTTGACATATTTGTCTGATGCCTCTCCTCCAAACATGAATGCACCGAGGATGTCACGTATTTTTGTGCGGATGTCACCTTTGGCCACATTGTCAATGGTTTCAAAAACGGTGACGTTATCATCAAGCAGTTGAGCTTCATTTTGTGCGAAATAACCTATTTCCACGTTGTGGCCGATTTTCAGTTCACCGGTGAATGGTATTTGATTCATGATACACTTTACGAGCGTGGATTTTCCTTCGCCGTTTTTGCCCACGAAAGCCACTTTCTCGCCCCTCTTGATAGTGAAAGTGACATGGTCAAATACAGTGTGTGCGCCGTAATCTTTCCGTACGTCGTCACATATTACAGGATAGTCACCGCTACGATTGCATGGAGGAAATTTAAGATGGAGGCAAGAATTGTCAACTTCGTCTACCTCAATGGGAACAATCTTTTCCAGTTGTTTAATGCGGCTTTGTACCTGTACGGCTTTCGTGGGTTTGTAGCGAAAACGCTCAATAAACTCTTTGATGTCTGCGATTTCCTTTTGCTGGTTTTCGTAGGCTCGTAGTTGCGCCTCGCGACGTTCTGCACGCAAAGTGACATAGTCGTCGTATTTAACTTTGTAGTCAATGAGCTTTCCACATTCAATTTCCAATGTTCTATTGGTAATATTGTTGATGAAAGCACGGTCGTGGCTGACTAATACTATTGAACTGGGGCTTTGAGATAGAAATTTCTCAAGCCATTCGATTGACCATATGTCCAGATGATTGGTCGGTTCGTCCAGCAGTAGGATGTCAGGTTTTCGAAGCAATAGTTTTGCCAATTCTATGCGCATGCGCCAGCCTCCGCTCAGTTCTTTGGTAGGACGCCCAAAGTCCTTACGTTCAAAACCAAGTCCTGTCAGCGTACGTTCCAATTCGGCTTCATAGTTTTGTCCACCAAGCATGTTCAGTCGCTCGGTGGCGTGCGACAGTTTGTCTATGAGTTGGGTATATTCTTCACTTTCGTAGTCTGTGCGTGAAGCCAGTTGATTTCCAAGTCGCTCTATTACTTCTTTCAAATCCTTAATATTGTCAAAAGCCAGTGCGACTTCTTCCTTGATGGTGCGGCTGTCAACAATCTTCATGGTTTGTGGCAGATAACCGACAGTTTGTCCTGTCGGTACGCTGACGTTACCTGACGTGGACTTTTGGAGCCCTGCCATGATTTTCAGCAGCGTAGATTTTCCTGCGCCGTTTTTGCCGACCAGTGCTACATGTTCCTTGTCGCTGATGGCGAAGGAAACATCAGAGAGCAATGGTTTGACACCAAACTCAACTTTCAGGTTGTTGACGGAAATCATCTTTCTGGATGAAGGGTTAAATATTATACAAAGATACGAAGAAATGCGCTGAAAGCATGGCTATTTTTCCAAAAGCAATTAATTTTGTATGGAATTTAACATAATAAATTTATCCGTATGAAGAAGATATTGTTTTCTATTCTGCTGTTCAGTTGTGTCGCTGGGCTTCAGGCGCAGGTCAAGCCGTTTATGACTGAAGAGCGTGTGACTTTGACCAAGCAGCCCCGTCAGGGTGCCGCATGCTACAAAAATCTGCTTTTTCAGTTTCGTAACGCCAATCCGCTGATTGAGATATACGATCTCAAGCAGCAAAAACGTATTCAGCAGATTGAACTTGAGCCGGAGCCTGTGATACATTGTAATAATGTAAATTTTGGAAAGAAGAAGTTTGACAAGAAGGATAAGTTCCCTCTCTTGTATGTCAGTTCTGAGCGTGACCAGCGTATTATCACTTATCGTGTGACGGAGTCGAATGGAAAATATGCTGTGCAGAAGGTACAGACGATTTATCTGCCCAATAGTGATGAGGCAAGTTACTATTACACAAACTTGATTGTCAATGGTAAAGATAATAAGTTGTGGATTACCGGCTACACTCGTCATTCTTGGAACAAGGCTGACAATGGTAATCAGTTGCGCTATGTTCAATTTGAACTGCCTGATGTAAAGGAAGGCGATGTCACATTAGATTATAAGAATTGTGTCAGTGAATTTTGTTTACCTTTCCGTGTGGCTACTCAGGGTGCGATATTTTATAAAGGGAAACTTTGCCAGGCTTTTGGTTGTAAACAAGATGAGACCAATTTTATCATCATCAATCCTAAGACGGGTAAGGTGGAGAAGGAGTATTCCATCGGCGGTGCAGGCATAACCGAGGAGCCCGAAGGTACGATTGTCTATAAGAATAAGTTGTTGGTAGTCTTTGTTACAGGCAATATCTATTATGTAAGTGACTTTTTAGAGAAATAAGTATCCTGTTTCATATACAAAGAGGCCGTCAATAATTATTGGCGGCCTCTTTGCGTTAATGAATAGTTTGTTACTTGTTGTTGATGTATTCCACCAGCCATGCGCCGACTTCTTTGGTGCCATATTTTGCACCGCCTGGAATTTGAATCTCAGGCGTCCTGATGTTTTGGTCTAATGATGCCTGAACGGCTTCTCTTATCAGTGCGCCTTCATCTTTCAGGTTGAAGTATTCATAAAGCATGGCAACAGAAAGAACCTGAGCCAATGGGTTGGCAATGTTTAGGCCTTTACCCTGTGGCCATGAACCGTGGATGGGTTCAAATACAGGTGTTGATGTGCCAGTAGAGGCAGACGGGAGTAGCCCCATGGAGCCTGTGATACAGGAACCTTCGTCTGTCAGGATGTCGCCGAAAGTGTTTTCTGTCACCATGACATCAAAGAATGTGGGCTCTTGAATCATTCGCATGGCGGCATTGTCAACGTACATGAAGTCTGTCGTAACGTCAGGATAGTCCGTCATCATTTCCTGTGCCACTTTGCGCCACAGGCGTGATGATGCCAGCACGTTGGCTTTGTCTACTACGGTCAGGTGCTTGCGGCGCTGACGGGCGTACTGATAGGCTACTTTGAGAATCCGCTCTACTTCCGGACGACTATAGTAGTTGGTGTCTAAAGCATCTTCAACGCCAGTCTGCCCGTTTGTGGCGGGTTCTTGCTTTTTGCCGAAATACATACCGCCAGTCAGTTCACGGATACAGATGAAGTCCGCTCCTTTGACGATGTCGTCTTTTAACGGACTCTTGTGTACCAGACAGTCAAATGTCGTGACAGGGCGAATGTTGGCGAACAATCCCAGTTTCTTGCGCATGGCGAGCAGACCTTGTTCTGGACGTACCTTAGCTGTTGGGTCATTGTCAAATTTCGGATCGCCGACTGAAGCGAACAATACTGCGTCGGCCTCTTCGCATATCTTAAATGTCTCTTCGGGGAAGGGGTCGCCGACCTCATCTATTGCATGTGCACCGCAGAGTGCTTCTGTGTATATTATTTCATGTCCGAATTTTTTGGCAACAGCATCCATGACGGCTACACCTTGTTCCATAATTTCAGGTCCGATACCATCGCCTGCTAAAACTGCTATTTTAAGTTTCATATTATTTTGTTTTTAATTGTTGATCATGTTCAGTAATTTTATAGTTGCCTTTATTGCGGCTTCAGTTTGGTCTGCATCAAGGGCATGTGTGCGATAGGTTTTGTCATGATATTGCCATTCTATCGTGGTTTGTACCAATGCGTCTGTTCTGCCGCCGGGTGGAATGGAAACCATATAGTTTGACAACCACGGGAAGTCTCGCTTTAGCTTGTTCTTATAGATGTGTCGTACGCAGCGTACGAAGGCATCATACTGTCCGTCGCCCGTGGCTGTTTCTTCATAGATGGTGCCGTTGACTTCCAACCTTACACTGGCAACAGGCTTAAGTCCGTATGCAGTGGAGACCATGTAGCTGACCAGTTTCACCCGTTCCTCTATAGTGGTGTGTTTGAGTACGTCACTGACAATATAAGGCAAGTCTTCCTGTGTGACCAATTCTTTCTTGTCGCCAAGTTCAATAATGCGTTGCGTGACTTTTTTCATGGCCTCTTCGCTGAGTTCAAGTCCCAGCTCCTCAAGATTCTTGCGGATGTTGGCTTTGCCGCTGGCTTTCCCCAAAGCGTATTCTCTCTTCCTCCCGAAGCGCTCGGGCAGGAGGTCATTACAGTAAAGGTTGTTTTTGTTGTCGCCGTCAGCATGGATGCCTGCTACTTGAGTAAACACACTGCTGCCGACAATGGGTTTGTTGGGTGGTATGGCGATTCCGGAATAGCTCTCTACGATATGGCTGGCTTTGTTTAGTTTCTCCTCGTTAATATTGGTGCTGGCATTGAAATGGTCTTTTAGTATAGCTTCAACGCTTGCCAGAGGTGCGTTACCGGCACGCTCGCCTAGTCCGTTGATGGAGGTATGCAGGCCTTTTGCACCACTGAATACGGCAGCAAGGACATTGCTTACGGCAAGGTCGTAATCATTGTGAGCGTGGAAGTCAAAGTGTAGCTCGGGATAGCGCCGGGTCATTTGCCGGAAGTATTCCATAACCTGCAAAGGGTTGAGGATGCCCAGTGTGTCAGGGAGCATGAAACGCCGTACGCCGCAGTCTTTCAGACCGTCCATGAGCTGGAACACATAGTCCCGGCTGTCTTTCATGCCATTGCTCCAGTCTTCGAGATACACATTGACCTCAAATCCTCTGTCCAAAGCAAGTTTTATGTTTGCCTGTATGTCTCTAAGATGTTCCTGTGGCGTTTTTTTCAGCTGTCCTTCACAATGTCTCAATGAACCTTTGGTCAGGAGGTTGATGACTCTGCCGCCGGCTTCTTCTATCCAATTCAGCGAAGTGCCGTCGTCCACGAATCCCAGAATTTCCACTCTGTCCTGCAGCCCTTTGCTCTTCGCCCAGCGGCAGATGTTCTTGGCTGCTTCCAGTTCACCGTCCGAAACGCGTGCTGAGGCTATCTCTATGCGGTCCACGCAGAGTTCTTCCAACAACATGCGCGCTATCATCAGCTTTTCATGTGGCACAAACGACACGCCGCTGGTTTGTTCACCGTCGCGCAGCGTGGTGTCCATGATTTCAATCTTGACAGGTGTATGTCTCAGGAGGTCTGCTTTCATTGACGTTGTTCAAATTGTTCTATCTTATCTTTGTTTGACAACAGGAAGTCGATGTCGTCATAGGCATTCATCAGACAGTACTTTTTGTATGCGTTGATATCAAAATGCTCGCTGTTGCCTGTTGCCATGTTGGTGACGGTCTGTGCGGGCACATCTACTTTTACTTCGGTCTTCGGGTCTGCGGCGATGCTTGCAAAGAGTTCTTGCTGGAATGCTTTACTGACGATGACGGGCAGGACAAAGCAGTTCAGCAGATTGTTTCTATGGATGTCCGCGAAGCTGGACGAGATGACTACTCTTACGCCATAGCCTGCTATGGCCCATGCGGCGTGTTCGCGCGATGAGCCGGAGCCCCAGTTCTGACCGCCGACAATGATTTCGTGGACGCCTTTATGAGGTGCCTCGCTGAAGTCGGGCTGGTTCATGACAAAGTCGGCAATGGCTTTGCCTGTCGCGTCATAGCGCAGG
>OCTX012252079.1_pt1 | contig 26610 bp, 16 predicted proteins | sample 1539691 | NCBI WGS metagenome assembly OCTX01 (sample SAMN02144231, study PRJEB22623) | gut metagenome | biome: sheep rumen | host: Ovis aries | place: New Zealand
CATGCTCAACTTGGAACTACACTTGTATATGCGTATGCCGATACAGAGCAGAAACGTAAAGCAATTGAACAGGCAACATCCAAAAACAGTATCTTAAAAAAGAAAGACGCTGTCAAACGGTTTGTTATCAGTGATGATGATATGATCAGACGATTGTACGGACTAAAGTAATGACGACTTATCAGGAATTCATGATTAACTCTGGAGGAAAGAATCTCAGCGAAAACCTTTGAAAGCGGATTTATTATCAGGAAATTTTTTGATGGAAACGTGGAAAGAATACTTTCTTTTCCGCGCTTCCTGATAATGTGGAATTCCTGATAACGAGTTTGTTGAACAGATTAAAGGATCATCGAGAAAGCCTAAAACCCAATGAAATATAAACAAATAACAGTTAACCACCTTGTAATGAGTGTAGATAAATGATATCATTTTGAACTGTAGGTAAACTGAAGCTGACAAAGAAGCAGCGAGGAGACATATGGAAGCATTGAAAAACGAAAAGTACATTAGCTTAGATGAAGCAGCAGATTATCTTGGCATTAAGCCAGTTACTCTGCGCAGTTGGGTTCGCGATCCGAAGAATGAGGTTCCTGCTCATAAAATCGGCCGGTTCTGGAAGTTTAAGTGCTCTGAGATCGATGCATGGGTGAACAGCGGGAAAAGCGCTATCGACAAATAATGTGAGGATTAATTGTTATGGCAAAGATGATAGACAAAGAGCCGAAATATGAGGGCGAAAAGATTGCTTGGCATTCCTTTTCTGATAAGCTTCCGTCTGAATGGGTTGTCTATAATACAAGAAGTATAAATGGGAGAGAGTATGATTTTTGTGTGATCTCTCCCAACATGGGAATCTTTATCGTTGAAGTCAAAGGGTGGAATCCAGGAAGCATTTTAAACGTAATAGATTCAAATACAATTATTCTGGCAGGAGCAGAAAATCCGGAAGATAGTCCGCGTGGACAGGCTAGAGGTTACAGGTTCGACTTGAGAAAGAAGATTCAACGAGAGTTGGGCATGAATCCTCTGGTAATGAGTTTAGTCTGTTATCCTTGCATAACGGAAAGTGAATACTACGAAAAAGGCCTCCATGTTGTTTCAGAAGCAAATGAAACGATTTTTAAAGATGAGTTGTTTGATGCATTAAAACTTTATCAAAAGTTCAATGAGAGATACACCATAGATAAGGGTGCAAAGCATGATGATCTTGATACAAAAAGACTGGCTTTGATCAGACATCATTTTGAGCCAAACTATGATCTGAAGGAAAACCAGCAGGTGTTGAATCCCGGATATTCCAGGTTGAGAACATTTAAGGGTGCTCTGAGTGATGAGGATGCTGTAGAAATAGCAGAAGAATACTTCAGAGGCATCAAGGAAATCGTCTTTGTGTCATCCGAAGATGCTTTGCAGAAGATTGTTAAGGAGCTTGAAGCAAGGTTTATTGAGCGTAAAATCCGTCCGGATAAGCAAGACCTTATTATTGACCAGTGGAATCCAGAAGATACATCGATCAAGAATAGCTATAGTGTTTTTAATTGTGAAATTGAAGTTGTATCAGATTTGAGCACCTATGTAGATGAAGATCTTTTGATCGAAGAGGGGGCTTTATCTGAAAAAGACGAAGGGGTCTTGAGAATACTGTCGGAGCAGACGGACTTTAACTATCAGCAGTTTGAAATAGAGCACGCTCCAACCGATAGGAACATATTGATCACAGCCGGTGCAGGTACGGGCAAAACGTATTCTATGGTTTCCCGTATAGCATATCTCTGTAATAAGTCAGCTGATGCTGTGGTTGACATTACAGGCGAAATCGCCATGATTACATTTACAAAAGATGCAGCAGAAAACATGAAGGTCAGACTGAAAAAGATGTTCATGAATTACTTTATTCTCACATCAAATGAGAAATATATGCATCTGATTGAAGAAATGAATCAGATTCAGATTTCGACAATCCATAAATTCGCTATTTCTCTGTTGCAGAAGGATTGCATGAGAATGGGGCTGGGATACGACAGCCAGATCACAAGTGAAACATATAACAGGCAACAACTATATCATCAGTACTTGAATGAGTATCTGTTGGAAAAGGACGAAGAAAATCCGGATTTTGTACGTCAATTGACAATGCCGATCTACAAGCTTGAAGAGCTGCTGCTTTCTTTTTGTGGAAAGCTATATGATCGGAGTGTTGATATAAAGGATCTGTCTATTACTGATTTTGGAAATCCTCCCGCAAGTATGCCATACTTTAACGAATTGATCGAGCGAGTGATTATGAGGGCAGAGATCCAGTATGCCCGTCAGCTGAAGCAAAATAATCTGATCGGTCTTAAAGAATGTATGATTCAGATTCATAATCTTGTGGATTCCGGGAAATTGATGGGGCAGGGTAATAAGTTTAAATATGTTTTTGTGGATGAATTTCAGGATACGGATGATGTACAGATTGAAACAATTACTGGACTGCAAAAGCTGTTTGGCCCGGAGTGCAGATTATTTATCGTTGGTGACCTGAAGCAGAGTATATACAGATTCAGAGGTGCTACGCTGAGCGCATTTGAAAAAGTTACCGATACAAGCGGCATTGGAAAATGGAAGAATTATACATTAAATCGTAACTATAGAACCGATAGAAGGCTGCTTGACAGATTTCACCTTATTTTTTCGGAGATGGGAAGTGAGCAGATCCTCCCATATGAGGAGACGAGGGACAGGCTTAAAAGCAGGGTAAAAAAAGAATACGATGATGGGCAGCTGATTTGTAAGGTGAATGTACATAGTAAAAACAAGGAAGGTATGTATGATGACCTGTTTACGGAGATTACGAATCAGATCAGTAAGCTTGAGATAGTCAGCAAATCCCGCAAGCTCTCAGCAGATGAAAAAAAGATTGCTGTTCTTGTGCGATACAACTGGCAGATTACCAATATACTGAAAGAGGCTGATAAAGCAGGAGTCGCAATTAAGGTTACGGAAGGTGGGGACTTATACAGACTAGCGTCAACGATGGATTTATATAAGCTTGTCAGCGCTATTACACATCCTCGCAATAAAGTGTATTTAACCAACCTTTTGCGGTCAAATTATGTTTATTTGGATGTTAACCTTGCTAAGATATCAGGATATACAGAAACGAATAAAACAGAAGAACTGATCAGGCTTCTGGATGAATACTTTATGCTGCATATGGGTAAAACATGGGAGCAGATTGTGACGGACTTTGAGTCTAGACCTGTTTTGGTAGCCCTTCGCGATATATACGAAGCTTCCAAGCCCTGGATACGGTGTCATGGCGAAGAGGAGAGAAGAGTATACAGGGAAAACTATGAGTGCCTCATAGAAAAGATCACCAGAAGATATTCCAGAGAATACCTGACGATCAATATGATTTGTGAATTCCTTAAAATTAATATCACAACACATCAGGAGGAGGCTTCACGTAATAAGAGTGTGGAATCTGATGAAATCCAAGTGCTATGTACAACGATACATAAATCAAAGGGTTTGGAATATGGTACTGTGGTTCTTCCGTTTACAAATGAAGATATTTCGAATATTGATGTTGGAGGACTGAATGTCAATGTCGTTAATGGAAAGGTTTCATATGGCTTTTCCTATGATAAGAAAACATCTGATTATAGCGGCGGCTTTGATCAGAAGACAGAAATACATGAAAAGATATGTGAAGAATCAAGAATTTTGTATGTTGCCCTGACAAGGGCAATCAGAAATGTCGTATGGCTTCGGGACGTTGACACGGATTTAGAGAATAGCTGGGGGAGGTATCTGGAGGTGAGCGATTCATGGCAATAGTCATTTATACGTATAGCAATCCTTATAGATTACATAGAGAACCGTATTGGGCATTGATCAAAAATGCGTTCCATCTATGCGCTTCCCAGACGCTCGCCAGTGGATTATGTGATCAGTACAAAAATGAGTTTTTTGAGGGAAAGCTCACTACGATCACTAGATTTATAAACAAGCTTTATGATGAATGGGAAAGTCCTGTAACAGAAATTAATCAGAGGGCGGCAATTGATAATCTCATCGGGTATATGTGTTTTGATGAGATAATCGGTGAGGATATAGATCTTGAAGATATCCGGTTGTCGCTTAGAAGAAATCGTTTGTATGTTGTGAAAAGCGTCAAGACTATGTTTGAACTCGGGATGAATCCCGACCATATACAAGACACCGCGCTAACTTATGAACAAAAATGTGTTGTTGAGATATACAGGGAGCTTCGCAGGACGAACAACAAATACTTTGTGCTGAAAAGCGGATTTACCGGGGATGAAATTGACGCGGCTATTTCGGAGACTATGGATGAGGCTTTACGAAAGGAGAGTAACCGGAATCGTCTTTCTGAAGTGAAAAAGGATGTAATTGTCGTGCATGGAATCCACCAGTTTACACCGATCATGCTGAAGACGATCGAGATTCTTGGCGAACACAAAAATGTTTTCATTATATTCAATTACGTTCCTGATTATAAGAACGTATATCAAACCTGGCTGAATGTATATTCATGGTTTGAGAGTAAGATTACGTTTTCTCCTCAGAATTTTTATGATCACAGCCGGGATTTTGCGGGAGGCCGTATTGCGGACAATATTGCAGCTATGATAGCCGGAAGCACAGCAACGATAGATTATTCTGAAAGGATTATGGTGACTCAGTTTGATAATCAAACTGAATTTGCGGGATATATTGCTAAGAAGTTTGAGTCAGCTGAAACGAAAAGAGCAAAGGATCACTATGCACATTCTGCGCTCTATTACATGGACGAACAAATTTATGCAGCGAACAGCAATGTAAACGATATTTTGAAAATATATTTTCCGGAGCAATTCGGAGAACGGAATTTTCTGGATTATCCAATCGGACATTTCTTTATTGCCATAACAAACCTGTGGGATGAAGAAACCAAAGGAATGCAGATCAAGGATATCAAAGATGTTTATGAGTGCCTTTCCTGCGGAATTATTGACGAAGGAAAGAAAGGGCAGGTTATCACTACATTTGATAAATGCAAGTTGTATTTTCAGGACGAAAAAACAATAAAGAGAATCATCAAAAAGCTGAAAAAGCTGAGAGAAAGAATTGAAGATCTCGATTCTGATTCTGCCGAATCAAAGGAATTGTCCAGGCTCGAATACTATGACGTGCACCCGGAAGAAATTGACGACCTGATCACTGCTTTAAAAGCGTTGAATGAAGTGGCAGACACTTTTTTTAGTGATTTCAGTGATCAGAAAAATGATTTTCGGGCATTCTATGAAAAAGTATCAGATGTATTGGTGAAACAGGTTTTATCCAAAGAGGATATTGATTCGGAATTCAGAGAAATCGTCGAAAGGGTTTTGGATCACCTGAAGGAAGTGCGGGGAGTAGAAGCTAAGGCATCATTTGACTGCCTCAAAGAAACAATGCAATTATACCTTCAGCAGGTTCCGAAGGAAGGAAAAGGTGCGCGTTGGATTGCCAGAAATTTTGAACAGATTGACGGAGATGTTTTAAGGAAGAATTTCAGCGATCAGGAGAAGACCTACCATTTTGCATGTCTGTCAGACCAAGATATGGGGATCACACACAGGGACGAGTTCCCATGGCCGCTTGATATAGATTTTTTTGAGATTGCGCAGGCACCTGTTGATTGGAAATATCAGGTGTATGTTACATCTCGTTTGGAGTACAAAAACTTCAGACGGTATGCTCTGGTATATGGTCTTGCATTCAGCAAATGCAAAATCAAATTGAGCTATATAAAAAATGCGCCGGATCGGGAAAATGAATTGTATTATCTGCTTCGGGTGCTTAACGCAAAGCCGGAACCGTATATCATAGATGATCCGAATGCGACCAAGAGGAATGATCGATACATACAGGTGGAAGATTCGCTATGCAGGGAGTTTTCACAGTATGATTTGATGAAATACAGATTGTGCAGTTATCGCTTTCTGCTGGAATCGATCATTGAAGGAAAGCCCGTTTATAAAGATGAATTTCTTCTAAGACTGTATTTGACTGTAATTTTAGAGCACAGGACAAGGAAGGAATTTTCTGGAAAGACCTATGTAAAAAGCATGGTTCGAAACTATTTGGTTGAACAGATGGATGAATTGTCGTTTGACTTCCCGTTTATCAATCAATCGGACAAAATAGACGTGATTAATATGGCAGAAGATTATATTGAGAATAAATCCGTGTTCCATGGAAAGTTTACAAGCATTAAGGATAAAGAGATCGATTATATGATCAAACGCGAAAACTTCCTAGCTCTTCCAAACAGTAAGACGGCGGATGAGGTATTTAGGGATGTGTTCAAGAACGCGACGCAGGCAGAGGTAGATGATACATTGAGCGAAGAAAAACTTGATCAAGATCAATATCGGAAATCATATAATATGCTCTGCGAAAAATGCGCAGATAAGGACATTTGCCTGGAGGTATTCAGGGCGTTCAAAAAGTAAGCAATGAGGTGGCAAAATGATAAAAAAGGGAGTCTTCGTAAGATGTCCGATTGACCGTGAACACCCACGGGATCCCAGGATATTTGCGACAGGTAAGGTTGTCAGTGTAAATGAGTTTAACGAGACTGCGCATATTACGTTCGCTGATCCATTCGGATACAGGAAGTTTTTTGAATTTGTCCCGGAAGAGGTAAAGGAAGCCCCGCTGGCAGCTCTGGATCATTGCCATTTGTTTAAGGGCTCACAGGTCAGGTATGAGCGTCGGTCTGCTGTAATAGTAGAATATAAGACAAGGGAAGATGATAGCTTTGACTATTATATTCAGGATGGTGACAGCAAAGAATATCTGTGCGTAAATGAAGAAAAGCTTACGGCATCTTTTTTTTCGGGAGCAGCTAATCCGGTTCACCAGCTTGCAAAATATGAATTCCAAAACCCTTGTTGGTATCTTGGACGTCAGATTGTTAAGGACACGATGAACATCCTTGATAATTCCATCTTTGGCTTTAAAGAATTAGCGGGGTGTAAAATCTATCTGAAAGCATTTCAGGTAAATACCATCATGCGGTGTCTTCAGAGCGAAAAATGCAGATATATGCTTGCGGACGAAGTTGGTCTTGGCAAAACAATAGAGGCATGTTCAATTCTGAAGATCTTCCTGAGCAACAAAGCCGGAAAAAACATATTAATTGTTGTGCCGACAGCTCTTGCGTCTCAATGGAAAACGGAACTGCTGTTTAAGTTTGGTATTTTGGAAGGAGAGAACGAAAACGATCATTTTCTTTGTATAGAAACCATTGAAGAATTGGACCCTGAAGATTGTAGCACTAAGTGGGATTTCGTGATCGTAGATGAGGTGCATAATTACATAAGAGAATCTGTGGAATATGAGAAGATCCACACGTTGAGTCGAAATGCAGAAAATATCATATTATTGAGCGCGACACCCATTCAGCAGCGTAAAGAAGAGTACCTAAAGCTACTAAGACTGATTCAGCCTACGACCTATGATGAAATTGACATAGAAGACTTTACAGGCCTTGTAGAGAAGCAGAATAAAATTGCGCAGCTTACACATTCTCTACTTGATGATATTGACAGCTTAAAGAATGAGCTGCTTCCCGAAGTAGAGGAAGAAGATCCCCATGATAATGAAGACGTTCAGGATCAGCTTGAAGAATTAGAAGAGACACTGAGTGATCTTTCTGATCTGATCGGTGACAATACACTGAATAAGATGGTTGCCGCGATTGATACAGGTAAGGAGGATTTTGGACTGTATGACATGCAGGTGGTGATCTCTTATGTCTGCGATAATTACCAGATCGAACGAAGCATCATAAGAGGAAGAAGGGCGATACTCGGGGTATATCCAAAGGATGAAGAAGGAGAGTTTGCTGAGAGGCGATTAGAGGAGCTCACCTATTCACTCGGTGATAATGTAAATTACTATGAGTATGAAGCTTACAGAACCTTAAAAGAGTGGATAATACAGAATCAGGAAAATATAGATTCAGATAGGATTGAAAATGAGATTCAGCCTTTGCTGGAAGCATTCTTTAGTTCGCCATGGGCATATAGGGCAAGATTAAGGGAAGTATACGGAGACAATGTAGCGGTCCCGGGAAATGTATTAAAAAGTGCCGACCGCTGGGTAGAGGATGAAGACGAGATATTACAAACTATGTCGGACATATTGGATGATGTAGAATCACATCCGTCCCGTCTTGTAAAAATAGTCAGTTATATTGAAACAATGCCGCTTGATAAAAAAATAGTAGTGTTCACGGATCATGCAGAGACGTTTAACATCTACAGAAAGGTACTATTTGAAACATTCGGCGATGAGGTGGCTGCGTTTTCTACAAAGATGGATCGCGATGAAGCAGAGATCAACATATATCGATTTCAGTCAGACGTAAGTTGCAAGATTTTACTGTGTGACAAATCCGGCGGTGAAGGAAGAAACCTTCAGACCGCGGATTATGTGATCCATATAGATTTGCCCTGGAATATCAATACGATTGAGCAGCGTATAGGAAGGCTTGACCGCATGGGAAGGAATGTGGAGATTCCTGTAACATCCGTGGTTATACACACAACTGAAAGCTATGAAGATCAGCTGTTCAATTTCTGGAACCAGGGCTTGAATGTGTTTGGACAGTCTTTGAGCGGACTTGAGATCATTATGAACGATATAAATCGTAAAATTACGGAATCTATTCGCACGGATTTTGAGTTCGGCTTATACAGGCTCGTTCCGGAATTGATCAAAGAGGCCGGACAAATGAGGGAGACTGTCCAGAGAGAGCAGATTTTTGACACGGCGGCCTTAAGATATAGACCGTTATATAATCAGCTTGAACGCTTGCTTTCAAACTATCAGTTCAACGAGAATGCGTTGTTTGCGCAAACGATGATGAGCTGGGCAACGTTGGCAGGTTTTGGGGTAGTGCATCAGAACAAGAAGAGCGGATTTGTGGCATTTGACGAGAATAATTTTTCTGTTAAATCCGCCCAGAATTCCTTCCTGATACCTCCGAGCTGGGATCACTATCTGAGTAAAAAGCAAAATGAAATTGCCATCCGGGTACAGAGGGGAGTAGAGGAAGAAGAGCAGAAACATATCTTTAAGAACAACCGAATTATCAAAGGAACCTTTGACAGAGACGTGGCAATAAAGAATGATTATATTCATTTTTATGCGCCGGGTGATGAGATTTTTGACTGCATTACGGATAATGCGATGCATTCGTATAAAGGAATGGCTACTGCATTTGCTGCGTTATCTTCTGTCGAATGGAGAGGCTTTATCTATACCTTCTCAGTGGAGCCGAATGAGAGGATGCTGTTGGATGAAGGAATCTCTCTTTATGCTTTGGGTTTGTTCCGGCAATATCTGGCAACATCCATACAGGTAATTCCTGTTCCGTTTACTGCGTATGCGGAAGTACCAGAAAATACAGTTTTAAGCGAGCATAGAAGAATAGCCCAGATCGGATACTTCAATCAGAATGATTCGATTGAGCATTTAGGTAGGAGGGGATTCGGCAACGGATTTTTGTTCATCCCAAAAAAATATAAATGCTCCAACCTTGACTGGTTTAAATCTTATTTCCCAGAAGAACGATGGGAAAAACTTGCAACACAGGGCGGTAAGATTGCAAGGATAAGAGCATTAGAGAAGTTCAGGGCGGAGTCGAACATCTCGGGCGCAAAAGAAATGATTGAGCAGATCCTGTCAACATACGAAGCAAGAGCAGACTTCTATGGCATGGAGACCGATGAATCCGTGGAACGAATGAAGAAGGAATACGAAATTATATTTAATTGTTTGTGTAAGCCCATTGTAAGAATGGAGTCTGCAAGCTTCATGTGGTTGGTGAAAAAATGATAGATCGAGAACAAATTATAGATAATGTTGAGAAGCTGATCAACGGGGAAACTGACGATTATTACCCTTTCCATGATAGTGATTCCAATGTGGTTGAGGGGGCTTTGGAAAACGTTGTCATAAGGCTTGTTAATTCATATAAGAAATATTGTGCGGGAACAGCAGGGCTGTCGGATTATATCAGCGCGCTCAGGAGTTTTATGATCTCATTTCAGACAGAACTCAGGGTAGAGGATCAAGGAATTTTTGAGCATAATCACAGTGGAATTCATTATAATCCGTCTACACAGAAGTATTATGCGACATATGAGACACCTGACTATATCAGACATAAGAGCTTTGTGGAGAATGCTTTTGTCTATATGAGCTCTATGGTACCGAAAAGCAATTCCCCGTACTGTCTGTTTACGAACAGCTATATTGCAGGATTGACTGGGTTTAAGAACTTTAAATCCATAGAACAAAAGCTGTGCGTATACGGGGCATTAAATACGCCGGCAGGGTATACAACTTTGATTTCCATGCCGACAGGCGGAGGAAAAAGCCTGGTTACACAGGCGGTTGGCTACAAAGAAAACGGCTTATCAATCGTGGTCGTTCCCACTGTTTCACTTGCCATTGATCAGAAGAGGGTGGCAAGGAGGAACATAAAAGCCTCCGCAGATAACGAAATTTTTTATTACTACAGTGGATGTGGAAAGCTTACTGAAATATCAGAGGCTATAAAAAATCAAACGGCCAAGCTCCTGTTTATCTCTCCGGAGGCACTGATCAAGAATGAACAGTTTCAGGCATTGGTCAATGAAGCAAACGCAAGCAGATATTTGAAAAATATCATAGTAGATGAGGCTCATATTGTAGTAGCGTGGGGAGACTTTTTCAGGGTGGATTATCAATGCCTCGGACCGTGGAGAAGGGAATTGATGAGGACGAATCCTGATATTAAAACAATTCTTCTTTCCGCGACCTTTAAGGATGATACAGTCAGAACACTGAAGAAGATTTTCTCTGCAGGAGGAAAATGGATCGAGCTTAGATGTGATTCATTACGCAAAGAACCGCGTTATATTATGGTTATGGCAGATGGATATAAGGATAAGAAGAGAAAGGTTCTGAATATTGTTAACCTTATGCCGAAACCAATGATCCTATATGTCGATGCTCCGTATGTAGCTGAGAAATGGAAGGAGAATCTGCAGTATTATGGCTATTCAAATATAAAAACCTTTACAGGGAATACCAAATCGGATGATCGTCTGAAGCTGATCGATCAGTGGTCAGATAATCAGTACGAGATCATGATAGCCACGTCAGCATTTGGAGTTGGAGTTGACAAACCGGATGTGAGAACGGTGGTACATTTGTATGTGCCGGAAAGCCCGGATTCTTACTATCAGGAATTAGGAAGGGGAGGCCGGGACGGACTTCCGTCATTAAGTGTCATGTGCATCGACGGTGATGACGTGAATAAAGCGTTTAATCATGTCAGCAAGGTTTTGACAACGGAGAAGCTCTGGGGACGTTGGTGGAGCATGTATCGAAATCCGGATAATATGTGGAAGGGCGGAGAGATTGCAGTTTTCGCTTCGACAAAACCTAATTACAGTCGGATCAACTATTTTGAAGAGGGCAACGACACGGATGAAAAATGGAATATCAATGTGCTGTTATTGCTCAGTCGCTATGAGTTGATCAGTATTTCATCCATTGAATTGGACAGCAACAACAAATATATATTTACTATACGGATATTGAACGAAGCATTAACAGAAGATACTGATGATACCTATGCTCTGTTTGATTCTATCCGTGAAAAAGAGGCATTAAAATCCATGTCGGCTTTTTCGCTAATGAAAAAGTCGATTGAAAGAGAATCGCAGTATTGTTGGTCATCCATGTTTTATGATACATATCCTCTTGTTTCGGAATACTGCCCGGGCTGCGGACAGCATGAAGGGGTTGTATGTGATGAGGAAGATCGATTCCCGCTGCTGGTTCAGCTAAAGGGATTTGGGAAAAGTTTATCCGCAGAAATGGAAGGCTTTTTTTCAGAGACAAATGAGGCTCTGTTACTTACAAGGGATACAAGGAAAGCCCTGATTGATCATTATAAACCGGATCTTGTGGTGTGTGAGAGCAAAGCCGGATTTGATGAAGCGATAAAACCGAATCTAATCTACTTAAATTACAAAGAATTAAGAACACTACTGAAATACGATGAGGGATTCTTTGTTGCCGGATTGATCATGGCAATCTATAGCGAGGATCGAGGCAAGGCTATGGAAGAGTACAGCATCATACGAAAGTGCGTGAAAAAAGGGAACAAAGTTCTTCACGTAACCGGAAGTGATTTTATGATATCAAAATCATCCAATAAGACTATTTCACTTGATATAGATGGGAAGGTAGTCGGATAAAAAGAAAGACGAGGGATGCAGCTATGTTTATTGGGAATATGGTGACAGAAGCAATACCCGCGAGAGTGTTTGCCTTGTATAAGGTTGTGGAATCAAAGAAAGGTATCTCTCGAAGTGAATTAAAGGGTCTTATGGAGCCAAAGAATATAGTAGAAGGAACATCGTATTTTTCAGCGATCATAAAGACAGCAGAAGAATTAAAGATCATTGAGAATCATGATAATATGATCGAACTTCCGGAGGATAAGGAAAAATTCAAAACGATCGATGATTTTAGGAGATATGTGATTTCAATCCTGCAGGATATGTCCGAAGGTCAGTTTTGGAGATGCACAAATGTTATCGTAAATATGAACGAGAAAATATATGAATATAGTGCTATTTCAGATTCAGGTATGCTGAACTATTTGTCGGGTCAGCTGGGAGAGACAATTAAAGCACCTATGATCCGAGGCTGGCGTTTTTGGTCGCAGTTCCTGGGCTTTGGAGTAATGAATGACATGACATTTTTGCCTAACGCCTATGTGTACGTGAAGGATATTCTGCGTCTGATGAACCTGAAAAAGAACCAGGAATATTCGATGTCAGATTTTATGGGAAGGTTTATGCAATATGGCCGGATTGTATTATCGCCTTCCGCGTCGGAAAAGAATTTGAATATCGCAATGTCCAGTGCTTTGAGACAGCTGCATGATAATGGCGAGATTGTGTTGAAATTCGGAAGTGATCAAGAGATCAAGTGGATCTTATATCCATCAAAGGAATTGTTTAATCAGCCGGTATCATCGGTTGTTTATAAGGGAGTAAAGGCATGAATATAGAGATAGCACGAAAAAGATATATGGACGTCATCCGCCCTGATGTTATGCATAATACACAGGGGGATTTCCTTGCAACCCATGTTCCGATGAAAAAGCTTTACGTAACCGAGCATCTGACCGATCATGCAGAGGTACCGGAGCAGGATAAAAAGCATCCGAAAACGGAGGAGGATGTATATGAACAATTCATGGGAGAGAAGGAAGAGGATCAGTTTGTTTTAGTGATCGGTGACAGTGGTGCCGGTAAGTCACACTTGATCAGATGGATCAATACAGTTCTTGAAATCAGAAAATCAGAAAATGAGATCGTTCTCCCGATCAGGAGAGCGGATAATACATTAAAAGGCACCATCAGGCAGTTGATCGAACTCCCAGAGGTTAAAGATCTTCCCAACAGAGATCTGTACAAAAAACTTGCTTCCGCTGCCAATACAGTACCTGAAAAAGAATTGAAAGAAACAATTTATTATCAGTTTGTAATACAGATCACTAATGATGACGGGAAAGGCGGAGACGAAGAAGGGGAGAGGATTATTAGCAATGTTGACAGAAAACATCTGATCGCGCTGCTTCAAAACTCCCTGTTTAAGGCAAGGCTCATGGAGGATGATGGCCCCATTGATCGTATTTACAGTAAATTCGCGGAGAATAAGACAAGCGATGTCAATGATCAGGCTCCGGAGTTTGTAAGGGAGGATATAGAGATCAATCCTGAATTTCGCAATCAGATCATGCTGGGGGCTGATGATAAAGCCCGGAAAATCGCTGACAAGCTACTCCGGGATTCGGGATTTGTCGATTCTGTAAAAGAATATTTGAATCTTTTTGTAGATAAGGTTATTCAGCGCTGCGCAGGCCTGGAACCCGGAGATCTTGCCAATGTAATCGAAGAAATCAGGCAGGAATTATTTAGAAAAGGAAAAACATTAACTGTTCTGATTGAAGACATCACAGCGGCTTCCGGGGTGGATAATTCACTGCTTGACGCGTTGTTAACAGATAAAATTGAGTATCCTGATAAAAATATGTGCAGGCTTAATGCGGTTGTTGGTTCGACGGATGGCTACTACAGAGAGAAATTCAGAAGCAATACGAAGGGCAGGATTCATAATTTCGTATATGTTCCGGATGATTTATTCTCAGGGAACCAAAATGGCTTGATCGAGTTCTTTGCGAAATACCTGAACACAATCTCTCTCTCAACAGACGATATCAGAAAATGGGTTGAAGTTGGAAAGGCAGACATGAATACTTATCCGGTTCACACAGATACCATCGGAAAGGGATGGGGAGAATACAAATATGGAGGAAGTATAATAAATCTGTTTCCCTTTACTAAAAACGCAATCCTGTTCTTATATGAAAAACAGGATACTACAAAGAGAAATCCCAGGGCGTTAATGCGTGAAATCATCGAACCTTATATCAAGGACGCGATGGAGCATCTGGAAGAATATCCGGTACGCAGACCGTCTTTTCAGGCTTCCAACACAGAATTGCAGAATGCCATATATAATAATAATTCTCTGGATGATGCAACTAAGATCCGGCTGTCATTTTTCATGTATATCTGGGGAGATGGAACCCTCTGTTCTTTTGAAAGGAACGGTGAGAAGTATATCGCTGGCCTTCCTTCATGCGTATACGAACAGCTTGGCCTGCCGATTATTGAAGGAACCCTAGTGGAAGATGCCGGTGGACAAAACGAGCAGGCTGGTGACGGCGGGGAAGGACAAGGCGGTGGACAGACAGAGCAGACATCCCCTGTTGAGGTGGTAGTTGAAAAAGAAAATGAACAAGTGCTGATTGCTCTTGCTGAAGTGGATCGTTGGATTGAGCAGAAGGATTATAAGCTAAGCATAGGTGCTTCTACAAAAAATGTTCGTGCCTTGAATGAAGCGAGGAAGAATATCAACAATTACCTCTTTAATACCATTGACTGGCTTTCAGAGGGAATATCCATTGACGCAATGGTTAAGGTACGGGATACCGGAAACAAGTTCCTGGTAGCTTTTGAACGCCAAACCATGAAAAGTGACGCTGTGATCACGCTGCCAGCATCCATTGAATCAAGAAAGATTATAGAAGCTTTTGTTAGGTGGAATGAGGTTGGAAGGAAATCATGGAACTTTAAGGGATCTACAGATTATCTTTACAGGGTGCAGAGGTGGAGTGAGAGCATCAAGCCTGCAATCGTAAATGCCATCATGCATTATGATGATAAGGAATCCGACTATTTCACATATGCGGCAGCGGCAGAGTATTACAGACTGATCCTCAACGGATACTGTAAGAATTATCAGAATTCGCAAAATTTCACCACGGAAATGCTGCTTGGCAAAAACCCGGCAAGTACCGAGGATAACAGTCATACAAAAACTTGGAATGATCTTCTAAAGATAACGAACAATTCTGATGGAATGGAGGCACATAATTGTGTTCTTCAGTATTATAATCTACCGCAGGGTACCGCTGTTTCTTCAACGAACTATGAATTTGATTATGTTTCCTTTAACAAGGCCGTCAGGAAGGTGATCAGAACAGGTCTGCACTTTACCGAGAGGGAGCTTCAGCTTGATGACCCTGTCAAAAAAAGAAGAATGTACAGTGAGCATCTGAAAAAAATTCTTGAACGTGTTGACACAGTGGTCAGTGATGAAAAAGCTATATTGGAATCACAAATCCGGGTGATATCGGAACTGATTGATCTGGATGAACTTGAGGATTCGAGCGATATAGAAGACGTGGTTAAGAAGATCGGACAGTTCTACTCACAGGCACAGACAAGCCATGTTAGTGTGGCGGTGCATTATGATTCGGGAAAGATCAATTCCTGCAAGAAGAGTGCGTCGCAGATATTAAGTGCGATTAAGAATGCTCAACAAATTCTCGATTCACAGGATTCGGTTGAAGCATTGATTCGGCTGAGCCGTGATCCTATACAGGGTATTAAGCCGTTTACAGACTTGCTTAGCATGGTCAGCGCTGATGCAGAAAAAGCGGATTCCGAGGTAGCTTTACGTGTAGCAAATACGAGATCATCTTCAGAGGAAGAGGGTACAGGCCAGTTCCGGACAGAGGAGGAACGAATTGCGTTGTGCCGCACCATTATTGAGGAGGTGAAGAAAAATCATGTTAATGGATAGTCTCACCCAGTCTATAAAGAAAATGAAACAAATGGATATGGTGGAAAATGCGGCCTTAGATGCTGAGAAGAAAGCAAAGAATGATGCAGATTACAGGACTGTTGTGGAGGATTTTTTCAACACGGTAAATAAGCTGCGCCAAGCTGTAGAAACCATTGACTATACAATTACTTGCGACACCGCACAAAGTTTAGAGGAATGCATGGATAAGCTAGATGAGGCTGTAGCGACAGGAATTGTAGACGCGGACATCCTGACAGCTGCACGACAGCAAATCAGCCGGAAAGTTAATCCGAATCTTGCCAGGGAGTGGAAGACGTTTCATCAGAAAAAAACAAAAAGCAGCCTCTCAAAACTGGATACCCTCGGCAATCTGGCAGGAACTCCTGACATGATCACATCTATCAGGGAAAATATAGTCGGTGGCAGTGAATGGGCGGGCCTATCCTTCTGCGACGATGGTGCTCATACCAGACTGTCTCTCTTGAAAACAGCAATAGATAGAATTGATGAGTTGGAAAAGGATCTGAATCTAAGTTCTGAGATCAAGGCGTTTATTGTCAAAGTGACAAACCGAAGGGCAAGGGTCACTGATATCAGTCCTGCAATTATCGAATGGATCCAAAAAGAAAGTCTGGATGAAAAATTTGTGATCAATTTTAAAAGCTGAGAAGTACAGTGTGTTGGCAACGCCCGAGGACTCAGGGTGGGCAAAAAAGGAATAGCATTGACATAGAAGAAGAACAACGCTATACTTACGTATATACGCAAGTATAGCGCTGTTGCTTTTTGGAGAAGAAAAATGGACCACAACTATAGCTTCCCGGCAGTCAAGGGAATGCAAGCCCGAAAAGAATATTACATTGCAATGATACCGCTCAAGATGCTTCCGGAATTGTTTTCAGAAAATGAGGACATGGTTATTCCGGAGCAGAGAGCACAACGTAAATTGAATGAGACAAGAATCCCGATGATCAGCAGGTATATTTTGGATAACAGGGATTCCTATGTATTTTCCGCTTTGGCGGCTTCTATAGACGGAAAATATTCATTTAAGCCGAATACAGTAAACGGAGATACCGGAACGCTTGAAATCTCGAAAAAAGCCAGGTTTTTGATCAACGACGGCCAACATAGGAAAGCCGCTATATTAAATGCGATCAGTGTAGATCCGTCGTTGAAAGAAGAAACGATTTCAATTGTTCTTTATGCTGACCAGGGGTTGCAGAGAAGTCAGCAGATTTTCACGGATCTGAATAAAAATGCGGTGAAAACCTCAAACTCGATTTCCGAATTATATGATTCAAGAGATGAACTGGCGGTGTTGACAAGGAGTGTCATTTGGAAGATTGATTTCCTGAATAAATATACAGATAAAGAGAAGGATATACTTGGAAAATACTCTTCCAGCTTGTTTACACTCAACACTTTCTATACGGCTAACAAATACATTATCGGAAAAAATGATGTTAAAGAATACGAAGAATTTCTGCCTCATTTTTGGATGTTGGTCACTGACAACATGAAGCTGTGGCAGGAATTACAGCATGGCGAAATAACAAAGGTTGATCTGAGAGAAAATTATATAGCGACGCAGAATATTGTGATACAGGCATTTGGAAGAGTGGGGAATTATTTGTATGCACATCAGGCAGACTTGGAAGATTGCCTGAAAAAAATAGAAAAGATAGATTGGTGTCGCAGCTCGAAACAGTGGTATATGCGTGCAGTTGGTAAGAGAGGACGTATCATAACAAATAAAAGGGCGGCGCTCTTAATCGCCAATGTGATTAAACAAGAGACAGGGATACCTTTGACACAAGAAGAACAGCATGCAGAAGAAGCATTAAAAGAGGTCGTCGGAGAGTAAATATATGGCAGTAACAAAAGAATTGATCGATGGGTTGATCGTGACAATACAAAATCTATACCTGGCAGATGACATCCCGTGGATGATTGGTTATTCCGGAGGAAAGGACAGTACAGCTGCTGTTCAGCTGGTGTGGATGGCGATGGAAAAGCTTCCTCCAAATGAGAGGAATAAGACCATACATGTTATGAATACAGATACATTAGTGGAATCTCCTGTTGTATCGAAATGGGTTGAAAAATCATTGGAGCAAATGAAGGAAGAGGCTGCAGTCAGAGAACTTCCATTTGTTCCTGTGCGTTTGATTCCGGATTATAACAATACATTTTGGGTAAATCTGCTCGGAAGGGGATATCCTTTTCCGAGGATGAAATATCGTTGGTGTACGGACAGGCTGAAGATTCAGCCGGTCAATAACTTTATCCGCAGCAAAATTGCGGAGCACGGAGAAATCATACTCGTGCTTGGAACCAGAAAGCAGGAAAGCTCCAGAAGAAACCGCACAATGACCAATCTTGAAAAGAAGCGGGTGAGGGAACTGCTTAGCCCAAATCCTACACTTGCGAATGAACTTGTTTTTTCACCGATGGAGGATTGGTCGGATGATGATGTGTGGGCTTTTCTGATGCAGTATAAGAATCCGTGGGGATATTCGAACTTGGATTTGTTGACAATGTACAGAGGGGCTACAGCCGATAATGAATGTCCACTGCAGATTGATAAGTCTACACCATCCTGCGGCAAGAGTAGATTCGGCTGCTGGGTATGCACAATGGTCGAAAAAGACAAATCCATGGAGGCAATGATCGCTAATGATCAGGAAAAGGAATGGATGACGCCTCTTTTGGAGTTCAGAAACGAATTCGGCAACGAAGACGGAGACCGGGAGCGAAGAAGTTTCCGCCGGATGAAAGGTAATCTGCAGGGAAACTACGGAAAGCTTTTTCATGGTCCCTATAAAAAGGAAGTCAGGGAACAATGGCTTAGAAGACTGTTGGAGATTCAGAAGAATATCAATGAGAATGGTCCCGAAGAGTTTCGGAATCTGGAATTGATCCGGTTACCGGAGCTTAGAGTGATCCGAAGGATCTGGGTGAATGATAAACATGAATTTGATGATAAGTTACCATCAATATATGAAGAGGTAATGGGTAGGACTTTTGAGGATCCTGAATGGATTCATGATGAAAACTTTCACCTGGAAGAATGGGAAATCCTGAAAAAGGTATGCAATGAGATGTATTCGGAAGAAGAATTGGTCTTTGAGATGATGTATTCCTTGATTGACCTTGAAAACAAAGCCATTGGGTTAACCCAGAGGAAGGACATTCTTGATGGAATCAAGGATACCATTTGCAGAACCTTTTACAAGGATGAAGATGATGCGACGCAGTTTTATTCGGACATGATGGTCAGGAAAAAGGAACACGGTGGCAAATATAATAAAAAATTCCTTGACTATCAAACCGCGGAATCAGAATTTGAGGATGATGAGGAATAACGCTTATGATCATAAAGAAGCTTAAACTTCATAATTTCGGTGTGTATGCCGGAGATAATGAGTTTGTTTTTGAGGGATGCAAGCCCATTATCCTCATCGGGGGCATGAACGGTAGAGGCAAGACAACCTTTTTGGAAGCTGTGCTGCTTGCCCTGTATGGCCAAAGCTCCTTTGCGTATTCTGACAGCAAATATAAATCATATTCGGGATATCTGCGTTCTTTTGTAAATAGAGGTTCAGATGACGGCACATGTAGCGTTACGTTGGAATTTGAGATCAATAGCGGAATTCCTGAGTATTATATGATCCAAAGAATGTGGAATACTGAAAGCAAACGGGCAAAGGAACAACTTATTGTGCAAAAGGATGGTGAATATAATGAATTCCTTACTAATAACTGGGCAATGTTTGTGGAGAACGTTCTGCCGAGCGCTTTATCCAGCTTTTTCTTCTTTGACGGAGAGCAGATTGCGGAGCTCGCAGTTGACCATACGAATGAACAGTTAAAGAATTCCATCAGATCTATGCTGGGAATATCCGTCTTAGATGTTCTCTGCAATGATATTAACCGGAATCTGAAGAAGATGAACAGAGCAGGCAAGCAGGACATAACGGCTGATGAGATACAGAGTCTAAGGAAGGAGAAAGATCAAGCATCCGCAGATATGGAAGTTGCTGAGGGGGAGCTTGCAAAGGCAAATACGAAACTCTTTAAAGATAACGATGCGTTGGATGCCCTGCATGAATTATATACAGCAAAAGGCGGAGACGCTGTAAATAAGCGTCAGGATACGCTTAAAACCAGAGGGACTCTTGTAGCTGAGCTTTCTAAGGAGAATGAAGCATTATATGGATATGCGGCGGAAGAACTGCCACTGCTTCTTGTAAATGATCTGCTGACGGAAATCAAGCTACAGGCAACAGATGAACATACAAGCGCTGTCATGCAGGAATCCGTGCATCAGCTTGACAGCTTCTTTTCGGATTTTATATTAACTTATTCGGGAGACAGGGAGGCTGGTCAGGCATTTATCAATTATGTTAAGAATCGGACAACAGACAACCAGACCGCGCCTGTTTACGGTCTTTCGGAGCATGCAATCTTCCAGGTGAATAATCTGATTGAAGGCAAACTGGATCGCACAAGACAGGAAAGCTGCGGGATTCTGAAAAAAAAGAAACGAATAGAAAAAAAGATCAATGAGCTTGATAGTTTTCTATCAGTTGATGTCAATGATCAGGAGCTACAGGATATATATATAAAAATAAAAATAGCAGAACAAAGGATCATTGATGACCAGGTTAAAATTGCGGAGCTAGAACAGAAACGGAGCACGATCAACGCAAGGCTAATCACAGCGACATCCGAATTCAATAAGCGTGTAGAAGCATATCTGGCATCAGCTGAGATCAGGGATAGCGCAGACAGGATTACGAAGTATTCACATATAGCACTCAATATTATTAAGAGGTATCGCGTTGAGCTTCAAAAAAGAAAAACAGATTTGCTTGCTGCAACGATCACGGAATGCTATTTGAAGCTGGCAAATAAGAAAAATCTGATTCAAAGGGTTGAGATGGATCCGGAAACGCTGGATTGGCGTTGTTTGTCTGTAGATGGGTGCGAAATCCCCCGAGATTCCTTATCTGCGGGTGAAAAACAGCTCATGGTTATATCTATCCTCTGGGCTCTTTCAATCTGTTCAAAGAAGAAGCTGCCTGTAATTATAGATACTCCGCTATCCAGACTGGATTCTCTGCATCGTACGGCATTGATCACAACGTATTTTCCGAATGCCGGAGAGCAGACGATCATCCTGTCAACAGATTCGGAAATTGATGAGGGATATTACCGGTTGATGAAGGAAAATATCGGGGATGAATACACCTTAAATTATAACGAGGAGACCAAGAGCACTTCCATAATAAAAGGATATCTGATTGGAGACCAACTATGATCATAAAGCAGGTGCGTCTGTCCCAAAAGGCGAAGGAACAGCTGTCCCGGCTGAAAGGGAAAACGGGAATAAGGAACTGGAATATTTTGTGCAGATGGGCACTTTGCTATTCTCTCAGTGAAAAAAGCCTCCCAACTGACATTCCGTTAGTTGCTGATAGCAATTTGGAAATGTCTTGGTTAACGTTTGGCGGGGAATACTATGAGCTTTATGAAGCACTGGTGAAGGCATGGTGCATTAAAATGGAACTTCCTACTGACGATGATACAGTGACAAAGTACTTCAGATTGAATCTGGAGAGGGGAATTGCGCATCTTGGAGGTACAGGTTTTATAAAGAATATAGATGATCTTGCCCTATTGGCGTTAAAAGGAGCAAAAGAATGAGTGTGTATTTGGATTATAACGCATCAGCTCCAATCGATGAAAGAGTACTGGAGTGCATGGTCAATGTTTATAAAAATCATATCGGAAACGCAGACAGCCGGACGCATGTTTTTGGAGAGGATACGCGCACTATTGTAGAAAATGCAAGAAAACAGGTTGCAAGTCTGCTTGGAGTTAAGGCTGACGAAGTGTTTTTTACCAGTGGAGCAACAGAAAGCAATAATATTGCGCTTCAAGGCCTGAAGAGCTATGCCCAAGAAAGTGGTAAGAACCATATAATTACCACTTCGATTGAACACAAGGCAGTTTTGGAAACCGCAAAGCAACTTGAAAAAGAAGGTTTTATGGTGGACTTTGTTTCACCAGAGCTGTCCGGCAGAGTAAAAGCAGAAAATATTCTGAACAAGGTCACGGATCAGACGCTAGTAGTCAGTGTGATGCATGTTAACAATGAGACGGGTGTGATTCAGCCGGTAAAAGAAATAGGCGAGGAGCTTGATCGTCGAGGCGTGCTTTTCCATGTAGACGCTACCCAAAGCTGTGGAAAACTGGTCGAGGAACTGAGGGGACTGAAGTATAACATGTTATCCTTTAGTGCGCATAAGCTAATGGGACCGCAGGGAGTTGGTGCCCTCATGTTGAGAAAAAAAGCTTATAAGTTGCCTCCGGTCAAGTCAATTATGTATGGCGGTCAGCAGGAGCATGGGATCAGACCAGGAACAATACCGGTTGCTCTGGTTGCGGGATGTGGAAAAGCCTGCGAATTAGCAGCGGCGGAGTACAGAGCAAATAACGACCAGGCAAAGCAAATCAAGGACGGTATTTTGTCTGTACTTAACGAATCCGGGTTATCATATCAGATCAATGGTGATCAGGAATACTGTGTTCCGGGCACACTGAACATATGTATTGAAGGAGTGTCGTCGGAAGCTTTAATGATATCTACAAGACAATATTGCAGTATATCAAACGGGTCGGCCTGCACATCAAAAAGCTATTCTCCAAGCTATGTTTTATCGGCAATGGGAATTCCTGAGGATCAGATTGAAAGCTCTGTAAGGGTCAGTTGGGGGCATGGCGTGAACGCAGAAGATGTGTTGAGCAGTTTTCAGGGTTTGATCAATGTAGCAAAACAAATGAAGTAACGGAGAAATAGATGGCATGGATCAGGAATTGCATCTCAAAGTAGTATATGAGAATCATCTCGATACGGACAAGTTTGCACGTATGTTCAACACCACGTCACAGAGCTATAAGTTTTACTGGTTTGAGGCAATCCTGAACCTGTCAGTAGCTTCTGAAGAGGATCTGACATTTGAGGAGATCATAGACGAGATGATCTGTGAGGCGTGGCATACAGTTACACACTACCATTTAAGGCTCGGGCCGACAGTGAACGGTAATGCAGAGAATTTTCTGGAACACGCTATCAATACACTGAACTCCAAGATTTCGAATTTACCGCAGAATCCATCCAGAGATGAACTGAAACAGGCCATAAAGGAATGCGAAAAAGAACTGAAGAAGGATAAGTACAGGTTGACGGATTATGTCCCTTACAAGCTATTGTATCCGTTCTTTGATACAGAGGGAATGGAAGAGGGGCTTTCTTACATAAAAAAGGATCAACGGACACGGCTGATCGCCTATATGGCTAAGCTTTCAGGTGATGAAAACCTGTTCTATACGATTTTGGATGGAATAGGGCTTCAGAAGAAGGTACGGATGAATCCACACTGGAGAAAGCTCCTGATCAAGAATTATTCTGTGATTAGAAGCTGGGTGCAATATAATAAAGCACAGTTCCTGCAGGACAGGAATCCTGGCGTTCCAGGGATTATATATAAGATCTGTCCGGAAAACGAAGACCTTCGGAGGTTGGAACAAGCGCGTGATCTATGGAGAACAGCGGCAGAGATCACAGGAAAGCCTATAAAGGAAATCTATACGGGGAAGGATATTCCGATTGAAGATCTGTCTATCGATCACTTTGTTCCGAGGTCATATATTTCTAATGATGAGCTGTGGAACCTTACCCCGATGAGAAGGTCTTTGAACTCCAGCAAAAACAATAAGCTGCCGTCTTGGGACGAATTCTTTGCGCCTTTTGCACAATACCAGTTTTATCTGTACGGTTTGGTGTTCCCGGAAGAGAAAACGTCACAGTCGGAAATATTAGAAAAGAAATTCAATAAATGCCGCAGGAATAATCTAAATGCGATCTGGGCGACAGAAACATTGTATATTCCGGGTAACTCGTCTATGCAGTTTATGAATATTCTGGAGCACAATATGAAGCCAATCTATGATGCGGCTCGCTTACAGGGATACGATACATGGAAAATAAGCGCAGAACAGATATCGATCAGACAGTAGATTATTATGAGAAAAATGCAGCAGCATTCATAGAATCAACAATAGATGCGGATGTCTCTGAACTGTACAGGTCATTTGAAGAGCTTCTTGCTCCTGGCTGCCGGATTTTGGATCTGGGGTGCGGTAGCGGCAGGGATAGTAAGTATTATGTTGGGAAGGGGTTTGATGTTGTTGCACTGGACCCGTCCCCAGCGATGTGTGCTCAGACAAGGGCACTGGTTCACATACCGGTGTATGAGATGAGGGCGGAGGAAATGCAGTTTTCGAATGAATTTGACGGTGTGTGGGCATGTGCATCTTTATTGCATGTTCCAAGGAATAAGCAAGAGAATGTGCTACACAGAATAGCGACTGCATTGAAGGATGAGGGAATCCTATACGCTTCATGGAAATATGGAACTCAAGACAGAACGGTAGACGGTAAGAAGTATGTTGATATGAATGATTCATTGATTTATGAAATCATTAAAGAGGTGTCAGAAATTCATATTGTTAAGATGTGGACAACAAAGGATGTCAGAAATGAATACAGTTCACAGAAATGGCTTAATGTTTTACTCCGTAAGAAACGCATACTGTCAGCAGTAGATTTATGATATTTAAGGAGATGTAGTTTGGTGAATCATATTTATTTCAGTGATTTCTTCCGGATTGATCCAGAAATTATTGATAGTTACGGAGCTCTGGATATCTCGCTATTGAATGACCTGCCTCTATTTATAGACCCATTTCTCATTTTCTGTAGCGATGATTCGGAATGCCAGAAAATGCATGAGGAGATTATTCGCTATCTCGTCTATCTACGGGATAAAGCTGTAAATAGTCGACAAGTAAACACTTCAGAACTCCGCTATCTGTATTGTTTTCCAGAAGTAAGGCAAACGTATCTGGGATTTTGCCAGAATGGGAATTATGGGAGCGGCCTTGGTATGGATTTTGCTAAGGCCCTCCACGCCGGCTTGAAAACTGCCTTTAGCGATTTTGGTAATGAGACCATCACCAAAGGCAAACATTTGGAAAAGGTATGTCTCTTAAAAGAAGGAGTTGGCAAGGATAACATCAGCGATTTCATTACGAATTTGGTGAAGCCCTATCTTTGTACTTACACAGAGCAGTTTGCAAAAGACTATCTCCAACCAGAGCAGTGTGCCATTTTCAATGTGGATAAATGCGAGTTCGATTACACCAATGAGATATGGAGAGCGAGAAAATTTTATCTCCCAAAGATCATCGACCAAAACGGGCACCTTGATTTTGTTCTGCTAACACCAACCATGCTGTTAGTAAGGGATGATGCGTGGATTAACAGAAAGGATATGATCCGAAACTTCACACAGTTTGCTGCTGCAATTCCTGATGAAGTTTTAAGAGATCGTGTCAACGCCTATTTCAACTCTCAGCTCAACGAGAAATCAAATAAAGGGGATCGGGAGTATGCGGCAGAATCAACGATTCATCAATTCCCGATACTGACAGATTACTATATTCGATATCAGGAAGATCGTGAACGAGATGCACTTGCCCGCAATCTTGCCGATGTTACCGGCGTACAACAAGTATTTATCGAGCAGCTGCTCCAATTGATAGAACAGTTAAAACCTTTGGGCTTTTATGACTCCAATATGCCTTCGAATTCCTATGAAGAAGCCATGGAGAGGCTAAAATATTTGAAGCATGTTGTAGAAGACTGCGATGGTTACAGATATTTCTACGATGGCGATAAACCAATTCACCGGGAATCAGATTTGCATATTATGTACCGTTTGGCCTGTTGCAACACGGTTTCGGATGCAAATGCAGAAGTGAATAACGGACGTGGACCTGTGGATTTTAAGTTGTCACGCGGGAGAAGAGATCAGACTCTGGTTGAATTCAAGTTAGCTCGTACATTGAAGCGGAACCTTGAAAAACAAGTCGATGTTTATAAGAGTGCTAATGACCATCCGAACATAATTAAGGCGATCATGTACTTTACCGATGAAGAGCAGAAGAAAGTATTCAAGATTCTAAACGATCTTGAACTGATGGGTAAAGATGGCATTGTGCTGATCGATGCTCGGAAAGATAATAAGATCCAAGCTTCAAAGTCATAAAGGTGGTAATAATGCACGGCAATGAAACAATATTATGAGAGAAACGGTTGAAAAACGCGCCAACTGAAGGAAGGCGAAAAAATGAGAATAGAGAAAGTTCATATCAAAGGATTTCGCAATTTTGACGATACTGAGATTACAGTCGGCAAAAAAGTATTAA
>OCTX012289436.1_pt1 | contig 26586 bp, 24 predicted proteins | sample 1539691 | NCBI WGS metagenome assembly OCTX01 (sample SAMN02144231, study PRJEB22623) | gut metagenome | biome: sheep rumen | host: Ovis aries | place: New Zealand
TCTCTTTACTAATCACTGGCTCCAATGCATCTGGAGCATACGGCAATGCCATCAATTCATATTTCTTCATATCAATAGTTTTAGTTTATTCTTACTCCTTCCATCAGACCTCAGACTTCAGCCTTCTTACTTCGTCTTCAAATTTACTTTATTTCTTAATCAATTGCTTACCCAATTCCGTCAGATAATATGCTTGACCTTTATTCGTTTTATTTTCGGGATAAAGTAGTGCCATATAACCACCTTCAATGGCAGGATTTAAATATTTATTTCGAAAATTATCAGATCCTTTCAACCCTATTCTTTTCATCATATCTTTTACTGTTAAAGTTTTATCTCCAACAGTATTTATTAGTTTAAGTACATAAATATCTGGTCTAACAGGTGCCTTTGTATCTTTACCTGTATCTTTACCTGTATCTTTACCTGTATCTTTACCTGTAATATTATAATCTACAGAGTAAATCACAGTCATAAACTGACTGGGCGATGACTTAAATACAGGCTTTCTGTCCTCCTTATACGACTCCAACGCCTTCGTCTCGTTGCAGATACGCTTCAGGCCGCTTCCGCGTTTCTCCATATAGTCCAGCTGGGCCATCACGTCTGCCAGAACCGGGTTTCGCCTGTTTGAGGACACTTCCTCAAGAGGTATATCCTGCACCTGTTGGCCGCTATACATACCGCCAGGCGAAGTCACAGCAATTCTGTCATCATAAATGTCCAAATGCACCTCACCACCCATCACGGTATAGTCCCTGTGAATAAAATGGTTCACCATAGCCTCCAGCACAGCCCTCTCTGCATACTCGGGCTTGTTCTTCCTGCCGTCAGGCAGCTTCTCCCACCCTTTCTTGGTGTTCGATTTCACAAAGTTCATCGCCTCACGGAGTAACAGAAGGATATTCCCTTTGAACTCCGCATCATTGATAGCATCAGTCTTCTCATGTCCATCCCAACGTGTGCAGTACAGACGCGACTGACTCAACCAACAGTCATCAGCAAACAGAGCACCCGCATTCGTCAAATAGCCATCATCCGTCACCAGTCCAAACGACAGCAGATACTTTTTGTCCCAATCCTGTTGCACACGTTCCTTGAAGGTATTTGCCAGGATAGCAAACGAATAATCTTCCACCCTTTTGTCTGTACGCAATGAGTCATACGTTCTGTTCGTACCTTTCAGCACCAGTTTCACCATCTGCTCTGCTGTTGCCGGCAGACTCTCGTCACCATTGCGCACAAAAGCCACACGCTGACCATCACCCACATAATAATACGGAGTGTAAAAGCCCTCCTTCACCTTCAGTTGCAGCACATGCTTCCCCTTCTGTACCAGCGGAATCATCTCCACGTCCGGCAGCGGGTCCATATAATCTCTGATCTTCATGCTGATGGTTTCTGTCACATGCTGAATATCATCCAGCCCCTTAACGTTGCCATCATTATCCACTCCAAAGAACAGCGAACCACCCAAAGTATTAGCAAAAGCACTCACGCTTTTCAGCCAACTCTTCGGTTTTTTCTCCTCCAGAGTTACCTTATAGTCGTATGCCGTACACTCAGCAATCAATTCTTCTATAGTCATATCGTATTCTCTTTCAATAGGGTATCACAATCTGTGACATCCATTTTGTCGTATCATCAGTTAGTAAGTATTGCTTACCACCTGCCTAATTCTCCGTTAATGTCAAATTTGAACCATTCACCCTGAACCTTGAACCATAATTGCCACAAATCACGACAGAGGGTCACTGCCAGAAGTGAGGCAGCGTCTCCTGTGTGCCAAAATATGGTATAATCTTCATCTTATGTACTGACATTCAGCAACACGAGTGATTTATATACTCTGCTTGCAAAGATACGAATAAGTGAGTAGAATACAAAAGAAAAATTCATTTTTATTTGTATTCTCGAACGAAAGTATCTTCGACAAAGTCAAAGTACGAAGGTAGAAGAAACCCTACGGGTACTTCCATAAAACAAAGAATGCGGATCAGATTGACTGACCCGCATTCATATTCTGACAATTACTGTAAACTTCTGGTGATTAATACTACGGCACCATCACATGATAAATACCTAGTACGCATTCTTGTCATGAATGAATATCGTTTTGGCAGTCATCCAGATGATACGGATGTCCAACCAAATGCTCCAGTGCTCGATATACCAGATGTCACGCTTCACACGGCCTTCCATCTGCCACAGTTCTTTCGTTTCACCACGGAATCCCGTCACCTGTGCCCAGCCCGTCAGACCTGGCTTCACGAAGTGTCGCACCATATATTTGTCTATCAGCTGCGAGTACTGCTCCGTATGAGCCAGCATGTGAGGACGAGGCCCTACTATCGACATGTCACCCTTCAGCACATTCAGGAACTGCGGCAGCTCGTCGATGTTCGACTTACGCATAAAGTTACCAAACGGATACTTTCTCGGATCATCCTTCGTAGCCTGTAGTCGGTCCGCATCCTTATTGACATGCATCGAACGGAACTTCAGCATGTTAAAGTCCCTACCATCTAAGCCCGTACGTGCCTGTTTAAAGAAGATAGGACCAGGACTCTGTAGCTTGATGATGACATAGACAAACGGGAACAGAATGGCCGTAGGAATCAAGAACACCAGCGAAAGTACGATGTCGAACGTCCGCTTGATGAGCTTATTCAATGGAACAGCCAGCGGAATCTCGTAGGTAGTGTACACCTCCATGTCATCCAGCAACTCACGTTTCAGGTTAATACCTAAGGTCTCTACCGACACCGGTACGAAATAGAACCTGATTACATGCTGATCACAGAAATGTGAAAGTCTTCTCACCGTATCCTTATCACGCCGCGAGAGACATACATACATCTCGTCACATACGAACTGCTCTTCCTTGCCGTCCATCTCCTTCAAGAACTCCTGCAACGTCCCCAAGCGTTTCAGTTCCACATCCTCAGGCACATCCGTCATCTCCTCATCGGCATAATATCCCATGATGCGATATCCCATTGACGCATCGTCCTGCAACCGATGATAGACATTCAGCAGCTCTGAGTCAGCACCAATAAACAATACCGACCGACTATTACCGCCCACTTTGCGGTATTTCTTGATGACAATACGTTCCAGAGATCTCAATATTAGGATAGAAATAAAGTACAAAAGACAGAAGATTGACTGAAATCGTCCTCCCACAAAACTCAAGCTGAGCGACTTCATAAAAAAGAATGCCAAAAAGGACTGTACTAACACCAGCCGCAAGATGCGTTTCAAGATGTCACCCACAGAAATCACACGCCTATGGATCACTGGCGGGTTGAAATACTCACTGATCAGCAAAGCCAGATTATTCAGCAAAATCAGTGTCCTTACTTTTGATGGTGACCAAGTGTCAAACCAAGGATGATAATCAGTCAGCAATAATAACAGGATGTTAATCAACATAAAATCAACACCTATTATTAAATACATCATCAAACTATTTGTCTGCGAATTACTGTTCATAATCCCACGATTTTAAATTCTCACTTATTCCCTCTACGCCAAAAGAAATGATAGGTTCTGAACAAAGGCTCAGCCAGAGCCTCTGCCGGATATTCTCTTATCAGTTGCAAACTACGCAAGTTTTTCAGCAGATACTTTGCTACCGTTCCATGTTCCGACAGTCCCGAGTACTGCCCAAAATTGCCTCCTCTCATAATTTCATACATCAGTGTCCTGCCCCTTCGCTCATCAATAGGAGCAACTATACTGCTCTTGTCTAAGCCAAACACATCTATTAGCACATACATCACAGCACCGGCAAACTTATACAACCCCAAGTGTTTCAGTTCAACGGCAAGAGCCTCCTTGTCCACCCCCTTTTCCTTTGCCTCGCGCAGTAAGAAGTAATAGTCCATCATTTGCCTCAGTCCTATACCTTCATCAAAAAAGTGATGCATCATGTGGCACAATTGGAAAACAATATTAAACTCCACCGTTGGAGCAGGTATCTTCCCCACACCATCTGGGAGCTCTACCCAGTGGTCACATTGCTTCTCCTGCGCCTCTGAGAAGAACTGCTGCAGTCGTCGGTTAAACTTTGGATTGTTCATAATAGCAGGCATGTAATGAGCCTCCACCGGTACACCGTTCTCATGGTATTCTGCATGGAAAAACCTGATTTCCGCCTCAGGGTGATGCTTTTTTACATAGCTGATTATCTCTTCTCGTGCCCCACACACCCACACGTCCACATCTCCAGGCTGGCGCATATACAGGTCAGGATACATCACGGCATTCCCTTGCCCTTTCAGGATACAGCACTTATAACCTGCTTCCCTATATTGCTCAGCAACCTCTACCGAACGTTTGTTCAGCAACTGATTGTTTTTCTTCACCTGTTCAGACAGAGCAAATGTATGCATAATGACCTCTCGAGGAATCTTCACCCCCTTCAGCTTATTCATTCCCCGCATCATCACCCCAATTAGGGCTTGCTTACGCATAAACTCTGCCAGCACCTTCCAGTCTATATCACTGGCAGATGCCGGCTGCGCCACATCCTCATGGATGCAATATTTCAAAAAATCCTTCCAACTCTCATTCATCATTCGTATCCCTGTATCAGAACGTTATAAAAAGTCCCCTCCCGTTCTACATCCTTCTTTAACCTATAGGTTAGTTTATGAAAGCTCGTCCTACGGCATAGCTCCAGGTATTTCCCTTCATCATAGCTGTCACCCAACCATGTTGCCAATGTCAAAGGCCACCGATTGCTCTGCTTAGGCATCTGGTCTATCTCCTTTTGATGATATTCAGCTATCATCCCAAAGAACAGGTGAAATAAAAAATAATCTATCACACAATTGTATCTCCGCCAATACTCATACATCATATCCCTTAATACTAAAAGCACTTGATTATTTGTGCAAGCCGATACAAACCAACTGGACAACCCAGCAAAAGCCTGTTGGCGATTTCGTTGTTGATAGACAAATAAATCGCAGTCTAACAGTTCTTTTGGATATTGATTATCTGAACAAAACACGGTAGAGTCCATCCATGTCCCTCCATACCTAATGAGCAGTTCCAACCGCAACATGTCCGTATATTGCACCATTGTAACAATTCCTTTTTGATATTTTTCTTCAATATCATCGGGCATCGTCACATAGTCATGGATATTTTTACTCGTCAAAACAATGATTTCCCTACCCTGCAGATTATTCTTTAAAGACTCGTAACACACCCTCACCAACTTGGGTGCCTGCTCCAACCCCTGCATCCAACAGAACCACACTTTGTTCGAACGCTCATGCGCCAACTCCATGCCTTCATATTTCTTCTCCAACTGTTTCATCACATCAAAGAACTCACTTCTTAGCTGTGGGGTAATCTTCCTTCGGATTGCCCCGTCAGCTTCCGTCAATGATTTCTTATGCAACAAAACCAGCAGGAACTGACCTAAAGCATGTATGAACACCCCTTTTCGGATGTATTCCTTCAGAAGTTCGAAGCCTCCAAATTGTCTAAATCTTATAAGGAATCGCTTCATCTCACTATTGCATATCAAGCATTATATACTTTTGTATAAATACTTTCCAATTGTTGAATGCGCTGTTCTACCATGAATTCAGTTTCAAATAATTTTCTCGCATTCTTACCCATCAGAGCACGCCTATCCTCATCTTTCAGCAGTTCACAAATCGTGTCGGCAAATGATGACGACTCCATAGGTATTAACATACCGTTCACCCCATTCTGCACACAATCCCTGTTACCAACCACATCCGATGCAACAATTGCTTTTCCAAGCGCCATCGCCTCCAGCACAGCAATAGGCAAGCCCTCATATAGAGAAGTTGTCAAATAAAGCTGGGCGTACTTCAAGTATCCTAATGCATCTTTGTGCGGTACCCAAGGTAACATTTTGCAGACTGATTCAAGGCCATATTTCCTAATAAGCTCTTTCATTTCATTCTGTAGCGGTGCATAGACGTTATCCCCTGCTCCTAACAGGTAGAACTTCAAACGGGGCAACACTTTATGTACTTTATTCATGATCTCCACCATCATCAGGGTATTCTTCTGATAAGATGGACGGGCTATCGTCACGATATATTGTTCATCATCAGCAAGTCCATTAGGGTATTCAATCATATCTACATCGACATCTGGTATGGAGTTATTCCATAGAAATACTTTCTTTTCCGGATAGTCCACTTGCCGAATGGCCAACATCCGTTCAGTTTTCGAACAAGCTATCAGGCAAGAGTGAAATTTCGTATGGCGTTCTATCCAGAGATATAGCCGCTTCATCCGCTCCGACTTAGCAGCAAAAAAGGAGAACGCATGAGGCGTATAAACGCATTTTTTACCCGTCAGAAATGCAGCCGTTCGACCAATCACCCCACCCTTTGCACTGTGACAGTGTATCAAGTCTGGATGTTCCTTTCTTATGATCCATATCACCTGTAACAGAGCCCATACATCCCTCAACGGATTCAAGGCGCGGTGAGTAACGGTTCTGTACGTTTTTATCTCTTGACCATCCCGCACATACGGCCTGTCACCATCATCCGCCCCTCTGACTGCTACAAAATCGAAATCACAGCCGATATGGGAAAGGATAATCCTGAAATACGCATCAATCCCACCTTTCAGAGGTCCCACATGTAGAATTTTCATCCCTCCACACTACTATTTTAACTCCATGCCGAGCACCCACTATCGAATAATCGTATCTCATTTTCAATTGACAGCTTACGCTATACTTATACCTGTTTATTTTCCTAGGACAAGGAACTTTAGTCAATCCTAAAGCTTTTGAGAGCATTCACTATCTTCGTAACATTCTCATCTACTAGCTCGTAGAACAGCGGAAGGCGAACCAGCGTATCACCGTATCGGTCACAATTCGGCAGTTTTCTTCCATCATGCTTATCCTGATAATAGGCACTCGAATGCAACGGTAGGTAGTGGAATGTTGTTTGTATACCCTGTTCTTTCAGATATGCCATCAGTTTGGTTCTGTACTCCAATGACGGACAAAGCAGGTAATACATGTGTGCATTATTCGTGGCATAGTCGGGCAATTCTGGAATGACAATTTGCGGGTCAACCTTTCCCCTCAGTCCTTCATCATACATCTGCCAAATGTGCTTGCGCTTACCTTGAATATCGTCTAACTGTTCTAGCTGCGCCCACAGATAGGCAGCATTAAACTCTGAGGGCAGAAACGAGCTACCCATGTCGCACCAACCATATTTGTTCACCATACCTCGGTAAAACTCTGCACGGTTGGTTCCCTTCTCCCAGATAATCTCTGAGCGGCGGATAAATCGCTCATCGTTCACCACGAGCATACCGCCCTCACCACTACTGATATTCTTGGTCTCATGGAACGAAAAAGCTCCCAAATTACCAATACCTCCTAATGGTTTACCTTTATAAAACGAATCGACCGAGTGAGCAGCATCCTCTACGACAAGTAACCCGTACTTCTCAGCCAATGCCATAATCGCATCCATATCACATGACACGCCGGCATAATGCACCACGGCTATCACCCTCGTACGTTCCGTAATCAGCGGCTCAATGTCCTCAGCCCTAATATTGGGATTCAAAAGGCCACTATCTGCAAACACCACCTTGGCCCCTTCCCTCAAGAACGCCAAAGCTGTTGATACAAATGTATAGGACGGCACGATGACCTCATCTCCTAGTTTCAGATCACACAGCATGGCGCACATCTCCAGGGCATCCGTGCCTGATGTGGTCAGCAAGCATTTCTTGAAGCCATATTTCTCCTCAAAGAACTGATGGCATTTCTTCGTAAACTCACCATTCCCCGACATCGTGGTCGAATGGCATACTTTCTCCATGTAGCTCAGTTCTCTGCCTGAGCAATACGGTTTGTTAAATGGAATCATTTTCTATTGCTAATATTATTCTGTTCTTGTATAGCATCCATATAGAATTGCTGCAGTCGCTTTGCCTCACTCTCCGAGTCAAAACCTGCTGCAATTACTTCGTTTGCAAAGCTCCTGCGCACAGGAATATTTTGTGTGACAATAGGCACTATCTCTTCCGCCCACTCCTTAGCGGGTGTTTTCAGACTGATATAGTGTGCTAAGTCACAAGCTTTAGCTTCCGGAGTTATCTCTGTTGAAAAGAAAATAGGCAGTCCACAACTCTGCGACTCTAAGCCTACTACCGGCAGTCCCTCATAGAGACTTGGCAGTAGGAAAGCATCAAAACCATTATAGAACTGCTTGATGTCCTCCCTGCGACCTAAGTTTTCCACCTTGCTGCTGATACCATACATCTTTACCCGTTCCATCATCTTCTCTTCCAACTCTCCAAAGCCAATCAGCACCAAGTGCGCATTCAATTGAATCTTCTGTATCTCATTAAATACATCAATGATGAACACAGGGTTTTTCTGCATCATATAACGCCCAATAAAACCATACACTATTTTATTCTCCCATCCTTGTTTTCGTCTGGTGACCGCACGTAATTCGGGATTATACGCATTTGCATTAGCATTAATAACCGTCTTGAAAATAGCAATCTTCCCATCATCATACGCCTTTTGTCCAAACTGAAACACGCCACAATCTACACCACATGCCATATAATAGTTCGTGGCCATACTGCTGAAAGGCCTCAAAGCGTACTTAATAAAAGTTTTCATTTCATGTCTATTAGCCATTGACAAACTTTCAGAAATCCTCACTTTTATACCAGTACGCTTAGCTATCACCATAGGAAACAAATTCATCATAGAATCCCATGCATGTACCACATCATACTTTTCATCTCTAAAAATTTGTTCCATCTCACGCATATTCTGGAAGATATGCTCATAAGGAGTAACTTTGTACACCTTTCCGCCTAAACTTTTAATCTCTTCCTCTGGAATAGAATTAGAATCACTATCACAGATAAAATCTATTCTTACTTGATTTGTATCCATATGGCGATAATATTCCATCACCAGATTCTTCTTTCCTCCAGAGTGGAGCTTTCCTAAAATATATGCAACCTTAATCATATTAACTATTTTCTCTTGTCCACTAAAGCAAACACTATTTTGACAATTCCCAAACCAAAATACGAAAGAATCGCAGCAATACGTGTTTTATTTCTTGCGTTATTGTCACATATTACAGACCAGCGATATCTTTTTATTCTATCCCATAAAAGGTAAGATTTATCATAGTTGGTAGGAGCCTTTAAAAGTAAATGCATACAAAAACTAAGATATCGTGAACGATATGCAGGCAGTACTTGGCTTATTAAATCCCAGTGTTCTTCTTCCATTGACTTGAATACCGCTAAAGCACTATCCATTTTCTTTTTATTAAAAACAGCTCCTTCAATACTATCAGCTCTAAGTAAATAATAATAAGTAATTACATTGGAATACGCAATTTTATCACTTGCAAAGAATAAACGATATACTGTATAATCATCTTCAAAAATCAAGCCTATTGGAAATCTGAGAGTATTAAATAAACTTCGATGATACAATTTCCCACACACAGCATTATCAAACTCCTTCTGATAAAACATAACAGAAACCGCTTCTTTCGGGGAATCATAACAAAACTCTTTTATATCTTTCTGGTGTACGTTGAGTTTTGTTCCTTCTTTGTAAGTGTACCATTGAGTAACAGAAAGTTTACATCCATATTTCACAATAAGGCGGTAAAGTTCTTCTACATGGTTTTTTGCCACAGTATCATCACTATCAACAAATGTCAGATATTGACCATTTGCTATATCAATAGCAACATTCCTCGCATCAGACAAACCTCCATTCTCTTTATGTATAACTTTGATACGTGAATCTTTTTGGGCATAGTCATCACAGATTTCACCACATTTGTCCGGAGAGCCATCATCAACTAAAATAATTTCCAGATTTGTGTATGTCTGAAAAAGTATACTATCTACGCATAAACGTAAATATTTTTCCACTTTATAACATGGAACAATCACTGAAATTAATGGAGTATTCATAATTTAAGTATGAAAAAACTAATTCATATATGCCAATTGCGAATGGACATGCCGCTTGTTTTCTGGTGGTAATTTCATATAATCACCATACATATGTTTTAGAAATCCATCAGCATCTTCAGGTCCATACAATACAGTATCTTCAAATTCATATAATTTTGGTATTCCAAATATTCTTTTATCAAGAACTTCTTTCATTTTATATATCCCAGAGAAATTTACCATACCATCATTCCCTGTCTTCCCTATTCTTTTTTCCAACTCTTTAAACTCGACAAGCCACTTTTCTTTAGAATAAGGAAAAATCAAACGAACGACATACAATATAAAATGCTTAAACATTGAGAACCCACATATATTAGTAAAACGAGCATTGTGTATAGCATTTAAGAATCTTTGCTTCCTGAAAATAGGATGAAGAATCCGATAATCCATGGTGCAATTATCCAAAGGAAAAACATCAATATTCAATCCAGTAACTTTTTCTTTACTATTAAAAGAAATAGGAAATATACGAGTCTCTGTATCTTCTATTTTATAGTAGACAATGGGAGTGACCCAATCCTCACAGACAACCCTATATTTACTATCCATTTCCTGCTCTAATAACGTCCTTAATTTGCCATAAAACTCTCTTGGAACGCCAAAGTCCATGTCATCATCCCATGGGATAAAACCCTTATGTCTAATTGCACCTAGCATTGTCCCCCCCAACATATAATAAGGGATATTATGTTTCACACAAATTTTGTGCATTTCTTTTGCAATACCCAATAATGACTGATGGATATCATCTAGTGTCATTTGTCTCATATTAAACTATCTTAGTATCTGAATTGTTCTACCAATACCTCTTGAGATGTCATACATAGCTTTCCAACCTAAGTTCTGTAGCTTTTTACTCTCCAATCTTGCCTTTGTTGCTTTGCTATAGCCTGCGCTCTCTACAGCATCAGGAATCTCAAATACCACTTTTCGGCCAACAGCACCAGCAATCGTTGCTGCCAAATCCTTCAGCATAATATCCGAGGCATCATCTGCAATATTATAAGCCTCTCCGTTCTCGCCTAACAACAACACATATAGCAAGCCAGAGACGGCATCAGCCATGTATGTATAAGAATAATACTGTGTTCCCTCACTCTTCAAAACAATATCCTCTCCCGCTATCGCCTTGCGAATAAATTGCGAGATAGCTTTCGTATCACTCATCAACATCGTCGGTCCGTATGAACGAGTCAGTCGAGGAATCACAATGTCCATCCCCTTCTGCTTGATATACGCCTGACACAAAGCCTCACCACATCGCTTACTCTCTGGATAGCCTGCCCGCATTGTATTGCAGTCGATATAGCCACAATACTTCTCGTCAAACTTCTCCACATCGCCCCTGTTCTCGCCGTAAACTTCATTAGACGAGGCAAAGGCGCAACGCTTTGCATGATGAGCGTGTGCAAAATCAAGCATATTCTGTGTTCCTATGATGTTGGTGGTAATCGTACCAATAGGGTCTGTTGCATACGCTACAGGATGCGTATTGCTTGCCAAATGCAATACATAGTCTATATCGCCAATGTCATCTCGAACAAACGGTTTGTTGATATCGTAAGGAATAAACTGAAACCATTCAGACTCATAGCAATATCCAAACCTTGCCTTAGCCTTTTCCTCACTACGTCCCAAAGCATAAACTTTGCACTGCAGTTCCTCAACCTTATTTTGATGCATAATGACATCAACAAGAAAACTGCCGATTAGTCCCGTAGCACCAGAAATAAGCACAGAACTATTCCTCAGTTTGTCCCAAGGCAACGACAATGCTGCCGCCTTCCTTATATCTTCTTGATAAAGCGGATTATCTATTAAATTCATAGTTACTTCAACCAATTATCTTTGTCCTTCTTCAGATATCCCTTAAACATCTCCAGATCGTCCTTAGTCGTCAGTTTGATGTTCTTGTCAGAGCCTGCGGCAAAATGAAGCGTCTCACCCAGCTCCACCATCATCGTGTTGGTGTAGGCTGATCCATAGATGCCTATCTCTTTTTCAAACGCCTCATGATAGCCCCAGTCTAACCTTCCAAACTTATATGCCTGCGGTGTAGATACCCGACGCAGAGTCTCACGAGGAATATACTGCTTCGTCGTAGTTTCATCCTCTGGGTTTACGACAAATATCTGTTCATTATAAGGTAGTGAGGTCACCGCATTGCCGTATTTCTGCGCCTTCATAATGACATCGGTTAAAACAGACTCATCTACTAATGGACGGATACCGTCATGAATGATAACAATATCGTCGTCATTTGCCTTCCCTTCCAGATTAAACACACCGTTACGGATACTCTCTTGCCCGGTATTGCCTCCACTGACCACCCATTTCAGTTTAGTAATATTAAACTGGTGAGCATACGCCCACAATACCTCATGCCAACCGTCAATACATACGACTTCAATAGCATCTATCTGCGGATGCCGCTCGAATCCTTCTAATGTATAGATAATGACAGGCTTGTCATATACATTTATAAACTGTTTCGGAATGTCCTGGCCCATACGGTGACCAGAACCACCAGCTATGATGATTGCAATATTCATTTAATTGTAAAATTAAGTTTCTTACGCAAACTACGATAAATCATAGATTTTAACTTTTGAATAGCAAAAACTATTGTTTCCCAAGTGGGATTACCTACAAGATTACTGTTTCTGTAAATTCTATATTTCTCTTTTGATGTCTGAATTAAAGTTCCCAAATTAGAAGAGGTTCCACCTTGGGTAAAATAAGCAATTGGAGTACAGTTACTCTCTTTTATCACGCACTCTGCTAATATTGCTCTTACAAGCAAATCGCTATCAGCTAATATTTTATACTTTACATTAAATCCTCCCAATCTAGCTATTAAATTTTTTTTCATTATTACTCCCTGATGATATGCAGACTTTCCATTGTAAGCACTTATTTTACTGATGCTGCCATCAACATGATACAAAAAAATGGAGCTGCACAAAATATCAATATCTTGCTTTGCATAGTTCATAAGTTCTTTCACCCCATTTTCTGTTAACCAGTCATCACTTCCTAAATAATAAATCCATTCACCTCGGGAATTCTTCCACCCTTTATTATAAGCGTCATAAATACCATCATCTGGTTCTGAAATATAACGAAAACGAGAATCTTCATTTACAAATTCCTTCACGATTTCTAACGTATTATCTTTTGATGAGCCATCAACGATAATACATTCCCAATCTTGGAATCTTTGATCCTTTACACTCTGGAGGGCCTTATATATTGTTTTCCCAGAATTATAAGTTGCTATAACTATTGTCAAAAGGGGTAAATTACTCATCACCATAAATTACAATGTTCTATTGCCATAAAAAATAATATGGGACAGCTGTATCAAAATCAACATCCCACCTTGCAAACATTTGATAGTCTAAATACAAATAAAAAAGAGCTATTAACAAATAAAAATTATACCATAGCCTATTATTTCTACAAATACTGGGAACAGACATAACAAAACCTAATAAAATAAAAAGAGGAGTTAATCTTATATGCATTGAACTAAACTGAATAACATGATTAAGACATAAAGAGAATATATATATTTTATAAAAAAAGGAATTCACCATTTCCTTCTTTGTAAGGTATGTAGTTAATAGAGCTGGTACAGTCCATCCAAGCATGGCTCCACCACTATAATCAAAACTAGTCATGTCACCCATATAACGATCACCTAACAAATTTATTGTTTCATCAGAAAATGCTCCAACTATCAAAAGAATACCATCAAACATTTCTCCTATCACTGGAGCTGCAAAAATGGCAATTCCCGTTGCAGCAAATATCATTAAATAGGCTATTGTCTTAGACATTCTCAAAAAATACAAAACAAGTAATACTAAAGTCATAATTCCAGTTGTTCTATGAACTGTAACAGACAGCACCAAAAGTAATAAGCCCAATAAAGCCCATTTACTTTTCAAGATAGTCCGACAACTATTAATGCCAGACTTTATAATAAATATAAAACCATATAGTATCAATATGATGGACATTGTCTGACGAACGGCGATACCTAAGGTATAAAACATCTTTCCCGTTATTGTCATCATAAATAAAAGTGACAATAATGGTGTTTCTGAAAGTCTTTCATACAAAAGATATACAGCACCCCAAACCCCAATACCAATTAGAAGGAAAATCAGGGTTGAGGAATCAGTAAACAAATTTATCAATTGGGAAATAGCAAGAAATCCATTTTCAAGAGTTTCGTCTGGATTATCTATTGTCCCATAAGTTTTACCCGTTCCAATATTTTCAAAAAAAGCGGTATACCCTGGAGTATCATTACCAACATCATATCTCCTAAAACCAAAAATAATCGCCCATGCTGCACAATATAGTGCTAATAGTCTTTTTTGAGTCTTTATTTTTATATTAGGTGCAATAAGGGCAAAAAGCCAAAGTAAAACATACAAATACCAATAAAAATAGCGCATATTTTATACTAATATTTTTTTATACAACTGTATGTATTTGTCCGCAATAGAATCTGGAGAGAAACTATCAATCATATCCTGTCGTATTTCTTCTGCAGAATATTCCCGCTTTAATAAGGTTTCTATTCCCTTTTTTAAGGCATCAGATGTAAAGTCATCACATATCACACCATTCTTATCATTTATCAGCTCCGATGTACCACTTACTGGGAAAGCCACCACTGGCAAACCACACGCCATTGCCTCCATTGGACTTTGAGGGAATGCTTCCTGATAGCTCGGCATCGCCATGTAATCGGCACATGAAATCAACTCACACATTTCTTGTTGGCTTTTAATTAATCCTACAGAATGGACATTCTTCCAGGTCTTATTCCATGGATTACCACCAATAGCAAGTATTCTTGCATTAGGGTCTATCTCACTTAAGACCTTAGACAAAACATCCAATCCTTTATTGGGATCAGCAATATTTAATGATGTCAATACAAACACTTTTATATTCGCGTCAATCCCATACTTTTGCCTCATCTCCAATTTAGGTTGAGGCTTAAACACATGCGTATTGACAGAATTGCTAATGACAGTCTTTTTACGACCCTCTATAATCTTCTCATTGCCGAAATTCTGATACATCATCTGCGAAAGGAATACTATAGTCAGATTTTCAGCACTTTGAACGGCGTCGAATTTAACTTTTCGATATTTAATTTCCAACGGATTATTAGGAAGTATATTTTTATGATGATGCGCAATGCCGTAAAACAGATTCTCATCATGTAACGTCCAGACGATAGGCTTTCTCACTTTTTTAAAGAAAGATGGAAGGTCAACATAGTTATTCACCCAGTGTAAATGAATGATATCAGCCCATTCAATCCATTTATTTTCATGTAGCTTAACTGGTGATGTAGGTAACGAATAAATAGTATTTTTCTCTCTTGACAATTTTCGAATCTTATTGTATCTTGTTAAAGAAAGCCCTAATGCCCTTAGAATTCTTGACGGAATTTTATTAATTCGATACCTCCAATAACCATATTGATACTCTTCCTTTTCACATTTTGTATTATGCCAAACAATCACTTTACTTTCTACCCCAGATTTTAACAAGGCATCATGTATACGTAAGCAACATAATCCTGCGCCCTCATTATCCGTTGTACTAATATGTAATATTCTCATATCATTATACATTATATCCTATAATCTTGCACGGAACACCTCCTACAATACAATTATCAGGAATATTTTTGACCACTACAGCATTAGGAGCTATGGTTACATTATTCCCAATAGTAATTGCTCCAATAATTTTAGAACCTCCACCAATAAAAACATTATCTCCTATCTGAGGAGCTGGTTCCCCCGGAATTTTATGACCAATTATAACCATTGGGTTTAATGTACAATTTCTCCCTATACGCACTGCAGGATTGATAATAATTGGTCCCCAGTGCCATATAGTTAAGCCTGCATCTATAGTTCCTGGCGGTATTTGAAAATCCGTAATTCTAGAAAGCTTGCGCAATTTATGTAAATTCCATTTTACCATCAATTTGTGCCAAACACCTATATTACTCATATGATATTCACACTTTCTCATTGTTTTAATATACTTCCATATAATCGATTGATCAGAAATCGGGGATGTCCTTAAATGATTAAGAATAGAACCTATGCCCTTCATTTGCTTATAATTAATTGAATCCGATTCAAGGCAACGACACAAATCACTATAATTTGTAATCATAATTTCTTAATAATAATTTATTATTGTGTATCTTTTATACACCAATATGTGCTTCTTATTGTATGTTAATCAAGTTTGAGTTCAAAATTGAACTACCCATCAATTAACTTGAAAGCGTTTTTTGAAAGGATTAAGCAAGTCCGTGATGAGCACTATACTTGGCAAGTCTGTGCATGATGTCTTAAAGTCATGCTCAATACTAGAGTGTATACCTTCGACTGCATTTGCTTATTGATGGACTAATATGTAGAATTCTTAGTATGGACGATTGTTTTTATTTGTAAACTCTTTGAGTTTTCCACAACTTATAGGCGGGCTAAAATATCTTGAGTTTTAATAACTTATAGAGGCACCTGTGAATCTATTTAATAAAAAATATTATAAATTACAAATCTTACAACAAATCTTGAATTATTTAGATTGTATAAATAAATTCCTTATGAAATGTTGGGGGAATTAAAAACTACCGTTTCTAAAAATTTTCTTAAATACTTCTTTTTCTTCTCGTGTTACACCATATAAATAAAGAGCTATTAGCATTCCTACTGATGATGTTATACAAGACGCAATAAACCTCAGAAAACTTTCATCTAAGAAAAATTGTATTATACATCCTGAGCTGAACATCGTAAACGACACAAATAGCACTGGTAAAAGAACGCCATAAATGAAATGCTTAATAGACAAGCCACAGAGTTTTCTAGCATAAATAACTATAACGATATTGCCACCTATCCCCCATATTATTATCATTGGTATATAAAGCCAGTAAGGCTTTCCTCCTCCTATAAAACTTACATAAGAAAAAAATATTGGAGCAGCGTTCATCATACTTTTATATATTGCATACCATTTAATATCACCTTGTGCATAAATTGCTGTGGAAGCACTATTAGTCATCTGACAGATAATACCTATAATTATTTGGAGATGACAAAATAATATGCTCCATTTAGGAGGATCTACCAACCATACTTTTAATACAAAAGACATCTCCAACATTAAAGGGACAGAGAAAAAAAGCATAATATATGTAGAAAATTTACAGCCTGCTATGGTTGTTCTGTTCATTGCATAGTAATCTCCTGCCCCAGCAGATTTAACAATAACAGGATTTAATGCTTTCATCATATTCACAGAAAACTGTGCCAATTGTCCATTTACTTGTTGCGCGATGCCATGTGCTGCATTAAGTATAGTTCCAAAAAAATGATTTAAGACTAGTCCTAAACCTTGAAAAGTAAACAAACTCGATAACGCAGTTAAAAAAGTCCATCCAGAAAAAGTAGCAATCTGTTTGATTAATATTTTGTCCCAATATTTTAGAGGAGCTATTACGCATTCGTCATAATACTTATGGCAATAAATCTTCATTATACTAAGTGTAATAAGAGGAACTAAAGCCATCAAAATTCCATAAACTATTAATTTGTCAAAAGTAGTATAAACACAAAAAAACACAATAGCCAATCTTAAAAAAGATTCAAAAATACCTATTACAGAATAGAACAACATATTTTCGTGTGCATTTATTACAGCATCATAAGGAGCATTAATGATAGATAGCATAGTAGCAAATGTCAAGCTATAATATACTATCTTTGCTGCATAAATTCTTTCTGGATGAATATTTAATATACCATTAAACAATGGGAAAAAGAAAACAACAAGCATCAAAAAAGTAAGTATAGCAATAATAATGTGGAGTACAAGGCTTACATTAAATATTTTTTTCTTTTTTTCAATATTACCCTCGCCTTCAGCATATGACATAAAGCGCTGTGTTGCATTGGCCAGCGTAGAATTAAGAAAGCCAAGCATCGCAATTGATCCTCCAACAATAGTAAAAATGCCATAATCTTCTGCACCAAGAGATCTGAGCAATAAGCGAAGTGAATATAACGATACTAAGATTGTTATACCCATTTTAGCATATAAATAAAAAGTATTACTTACTACTCGTGTGACAACTGACATAAAAGAAGTATTACTAGCGTCTATTTTTAATAATTAATTCCAATATAAAAGTTTTCATACCCAACGCTCTATCCCTTAAATAGCCTGTCCAGTTTTTGAAATGTTTACTTTTGCAAATATGCGTACTGGGATGTAAGTTGACGGGCAACTCAATTTTGGATTCAATCGCGATTAACCTAAATTAGGAGACACTTGTGAAGAAATATTATTAGTTTTTCCAACAAAAAATGGACTTATGATGAGTTACTTGTTGCTCTATAGGTGGAAGTTTCATATAATCACCATAAATAGTTTTTAAAAAAGTATCATAACCTTCTGGTATCCAATATTCTGCACCTTCAAATTCAGCCTTTATACGCTTATCAAATATCGTTTTCAAGTGTCTATCATTGTATGGTACATAAGGATTAGCATAGCCTACATACATAGAATTTTCATAAGAGTATTTTTTTGAGCTATGCATGTATTGCCGGATAATAAAATCTTTACCAATTATATCACGTAGAATAAAAGTTTTCAATTTCTGTTTTAAAGAAAGACCAGAATATGGTCTAATAGAGCAGACTAAAAGTCTATGTAGGTAACATCTTTTATTTACTTCTTTTTTATGTATAGAGATATTTTCATTTTGTCCGTCAATGGGGAACACGTCTATGTCTATCCCTAACTTAGGATATAATTTATAATCTATCCCTTTCTCTATTTTTATAGTCCTTTCATCATATATTTTTGTCGAAACTAAGAAACTACGTTTTTCATATGGAGAACATATTGAATATTTTCCATATAACCTATACAAACATATAAATTTTTCAAAATCAGGCCGTGGCATCATAATGTCAATATCATCATCCCAAGGGATAAAACCTTTGTGCCTTATAGCTCCTAATAATGTACCATATGCCAAATAGTAAACAATACCATTACTGTCACAAAAGTCTGAAACATCTTTCAGAATATCTATCATTATTGTTTTTGAATCTTCTACAGAAACCTCTTTCATTTTTTATATTATAAATTGTTTTACTTATAACAATAACCTCCATTCACTTCTATGAGGCTACCATTGACAAATGGATTATCTATACAAAATTTATAGGCTTGGACTATCTCTTCAACTGAAGCGAAACGGTGAATTGCCGTTTTTTTATATATGTTTTGTTTTATCTCCTCAGGTTTTTCAACCTGCCAGGGAGTCTCAACGAACCCAGGTACAACAGCATTAACTGTTGTACCTGTCCCCTCAAATTCCTTAACAAGATTTTTAGCCAAGGCACATACTGCTGATTTCGTGACTCCATAACTTAAAACTGTCGCATGTGGATGAATAGCCATTTGGGAGCCAGTAAAAATAATACGTGATCCATCAGGTATTATTTTAAATAACTCTCTAATAAGAATATAATGAGAATTCACAGCGACTTCCATCTGTTTATCCCAATCTTCGTCTGTGGTCTCTACAAATGATTTGCGAATACTCATCCCCGCATTACAAACTATACAATCGATATGGTTCGTCTTAGACTTTATGATTTCAATGAATTTATAAACTTCATTTCGTTTGGACTGATCTATTTTTACCGCTTTGAAATTTCTTAATTTTTCTGTAAACTCCATTCCGACATATGTAGCATAAACAAAATAATCCTTTTCAATAAGCATCTTTACTACACCTAATCCTATGCCAGAAGTTCCACCTGTAACAATTGCTATTTTCATGACATGCAATATTATTTTATATTATACAATTCTTTAACTCTATCTGTGGTTACAATTACTTCTTTCTGCATAAAATCATTAATCTGTTGAAAATCATTCACTGTCCATGTCATCACCTTCATTCCTAAATCTTTGGCCTTTTTAATATATTCTGAATTATTTATATAAACATCATAATGATAGTCTATCCCGCTAATCCCAAAAGTACGAATCAATTTAGGTGGTATATCTCCACCTAAGTACGAGGTTACTTTACCATAACCCAACAATGCAAACTCTGAACAATATCCATTTATAAATGTTATATACTCAACCCTATCCTGTAATTTATAGCGTTTTATTAAATTGACCAAACAAGAAACATCACCTTTTTTCAACTCAATAATAAGTTTTGCCGATGACTGAATGTTTTTCGCGATGTCTAAAAAATCTTCTAAACGAGGCAAAGTCTCCCCATTAGATAATAGATATCGATTTAATTCCTTATAGGAGGTGTCTGATATCCTCATGCCATTATATATTGAGTCATGATTAACCACAAATATACTATCTTTAGTTTGATATATGTCAAATTCCGTACCATAAATCTTTAATGACAAACCTTTTCTAAACGCAGCCCTTGAATTAAAAGGGATTTTACTCCCATCATCCCATAGACCACCATGCGCAATTATATATTTAGCATAAAGTGTTTTATTTATAAAATAAGGGAGGTAAGATTCAGTACTTGCAGAACAAGAAACAAGAACAAAAAAGAAACAAAAGAAAATAAAACGAGTAATCATATTTCCATCAAATTCTGACGTTTACCGAATTGCTCCATAATTTCTGCCATTGCAATACTCTCATGCCTGCGAAGACGTGCTGAACTTTGGCGATGATTTACTATACAAGATATAAATTCCTGTATCTCATATCTCAAGCCTGCACCATCCCATTTATAGAAAAACTTTTTATTTTGATTTTGATCCTCATACCTAAGTTCAAAATAATCTGTTTTCCACCAAGGAGCAGGCACATATGCATATCCTTTTGTCCCAGAAATAACCAAATTTCCTTCCGTTTTTACCCCTAAGCCAACTTTGAAAGAGCATACAGCATTCCGATAACGAAAAACACCTTTTGTATACATATCAATCCCATCTTTCATACGAGAGTAAAAACTCAAATTTTCATAATTAACTCCACAAAGTTTCAGAATTGGAAGTAATGGATAACTCCCTAACTCATACATAGAACCGCCAGCTTGAAGCGGATCAAACTCACGTAATGTCATATCGTCATCCCACAACTTAGATAATGAAGCATCCACGTCCACTACATCCCCGATAACGCCAGATTTTATCATAACCATTAAATGATTAAAAGCTGGGCAATGAGCTGTTTTGTTAGCCTCCATCAAGATAACTCCATTTCTTTGTGCAAGATCATATACTTCTTTTGCCTCCCCACCGTTTAATACCAAAGGGGTTTCGCATAGGACATGTTTTCCTGCAAGAATACTTTTCCGTATAAAACTATCATGTAATAAATGTGGGGTTGAAATATACACTGCATCTACAGCCTCAAAAAAATCTTTAAGTTCAGGATATACACAAATTCCTTTTGATAATGTAGACAAAGAGTAAGCAGCATCAATATTTTTATCATATACAGCCACAACATTCACTCCACTTACAACTTTTGCTTCGCTAGGAAAGCGTTTTGCAACACGGCCACAACCAATAATTCCTATTTTTACATCTAAAGCAGACTCTTCACGTAACATTGTAGAACTAATACCTTCTGTACGGGGCAGATATACTACTTCACAATACTCTTTTAAATAATCAAACTTTCCTTCCCAGTCAGAGCCTATGGCAAATATGTCCACATCGTATCTTTGAATGTCATCTATTTTTTGCCCAACATAGTCTTCAATAATTATTTGGTCTGCAAAACCCGTAGCACGTACAGCTTCGACGCGTTCTAAAACATTATTGCGAACATTTAGTTTGCCACGATCACGATCGAAACTGTCATTGGTAACTCCTACTATTAAATAATCACCAAGTTCTTTTGCCCTTCGCAAAAGATTAATATGCCCTTTGTGCAACAAATCATATGTTCCGTATGTTATAACTTTCTTCATCGAACTTCATTAATTTAATTCTCTACCGAATTTTCGCAAATAAATATTCACTCATTAAGCAATTAAATGGGGGGCGGAGGAGGACAGGAACAAATCAGCATTTCGAATGTACATAGTTAAGTAACTCCTATATTCACTGAAATCTGAGAGTTAAGTTCCTTACTTCATATAGCCCTTATTATTATCACTTTTATATTAAACCTCTCACTAGCCCAGTAAACCATTCTAATTATCGGTAAAAGACTCCGCTGCTCTCGAGTATATAGTACACGGGACGAGTTCTCTAAGAAAGCGTGACGTTACAACCGTGTCTAATCACATACAATCCCATCAAATCTACAACTGCCGCAGCGATGCTCTCCTACCCTTCTATTCTAGAAATACGCATTAAAGCTAATGAATCAAAAAAAGAGGGGCACTACCTTGGTTTGGGTAGTGGCTTGAAAAGGGTCGCAAAAAGATGCAAATCGGCATCGTATGCACTGATTTTCAGCAACATTTTGACTAGATTATACATGGTAACAGATACAAAGTTACGAATTATTTTTGAATTGACATGCAGAATCACAAAGAAACTCCTTAATCATGTCACTTTTTGGCACAATATTAAATAAGTCCCCAAGCAGGTTACCATTCCCTACCAGGAATCTAAAACGACTTTTATTGCTTTCTTTCGCGATCCCCTATATTTTAAAAGGGGCAGACAGGTCACTTTAAACCTTTACCTTATCTTAATAACATTCATTTCACAATTCCTTTTTCGAGATACTCTGCTAGATTGGTACGGACTTTCATAGCAGCATCCTCAGAGGCTACTTTTGCCATGTCACTCTCTACCATCAACTTTACTAATTCTTCAAAGCTGGTCTTATTGGGATTCCATTTCAGTTTTGCTTTGGCCTTCGTAGGATCTCCCCAGAGGTTGACTACATCGGTTGGACGATAGAAGTCTTCGCTGACACGAACGAGGGTCTGACCCTCGAGAGTGGTTATGGGGGATTGGTTATTGGTTATTGAGGGTCTGTTATCTTTGACACAGATACCTACTTCATTGAGGCCTTCACCTTCAAACTTCAGTTCGATACCGGCATGACGGAAAGCCAAATCGGTGAATTCACGGACACTATGCTGAACACCTGTAGCTATCACAAAGTCCTCGGGTTTGTCTTGTTGGAGGATTAACCACATACACTCCACATAGTCTTTGGCATAGCCCCAGTCACGCAGGGAGTCCATATTACCAAGATATAAACAATCCTGTTTGCCCTGGGCAATACGGGCGGCGGCAAGGGTAATTTTACGGGTTACAAAGGTCTCACCACGACGTTCTGACTCATGATTGAACAGGATGCCAGAACAGCAATACATGTTGTATGCCTCACGATACTCCTTCACAATCCAAAAGCCATACTGCTTGGCAACAGCATAAGGACTATAGGGATGGAATGGCGTATTTTCGTTCTGAGGGACTTCTTCTACTTTACCATACAATTCACTCGTGCTTGCCTGATAGATTCGGCAGGTATCTGCCAATCCTAACTGGCGAACAGCCTCCAGAACACGGAGGACTCCAGTGGCATCTACATCAGCTGTGAACTCTGGAGAGTCAAAACTTACTTGTACATGGCTTTGTGCTGCCAGGTTATATATCTCATCAGGACGTACTTTTCCAATAATCTGTAAAAGACTCATAGAATCACCCATGTGTCCGTAATGCAGATGGAAATGAGGCTTACCTTCCAAATGAGCGATACGTTCACGATAGTCCGTTGACGAACGACGGATCATGCCGTGAACATCATATCCTTTTTCTAATAACAGTTCGGCTAAATAGGAACCGTCCTGACCTGTTACGCCAGTAATTAAAGCTGTTTTCATATTTTTTAAACTAAAACCATAACGAAAACCAAAACTATTGAAAACCAACCAAAACGAAAACCAAAACCAAAATATGCGACAAGCCGTTTTTTCGTTTTCGTCTTCGTATTTGTTATCCCCTAAGGGAGCGGATTAATCCCACAAGTTGCTTTTCGATGTCAATGATTCTGTTATGTAATTCATTATATTTTTCGTTTTCTATATATCCTACTTTGTTTACTATCAGCAACTGTGTTTCAACTTCGTAAGCACTGCCTAAAGCTGTGTCAAGATAGTGAGCAAACTCGACATTTGAAGGCTTTGCAGAACCCTCTGCAATGTTGCTGCCAATACTTACCGTAGCCCGTTGAAGTTGATCACAAAGCCCTTTCTTCTCAAACCAAGGCATTTTGTCTGTCTGCTGATATATCATAGAGCTATACTCTACAGCATCCTGCCAAACCTTGTAGTTCCTGAAATTACGGGCTTTATCCATTTTTTCGTTTTCGTTTTGTTAGCTCAAACTTTGTTTATACCATTGGAACAACTTGGCTACTCCATCTTCGATCTCGACTTTATGCGTCCACCCCAAAGAATGGAGTTTGGTGACATCAATGAGCTTGCGCATGGTACCATCAGGTTTGGAGGCATCGAATTCCACCACCCCCTCGAAGCCTACGGCCTTGACTACAAGCTCTGAGAGTTCGCGGATGGTAAGCTCTTTACCCGTCCCCACATTGATGTGACAGTTCCTAATCTCGCCAAGGCTCGGTATAGCACCACCACGCCCCGCGCTATGGTTTCTGTCAACTGCACCATCAGTGCTCGCACCGTAATGCACAGAGCTATACTTCTCAATGCCTATGACATCCTTAAAGTCCACATTCAACAGCACATGCACACTCGCATCTGCCATATCCTCACTCCAAAGGAACTCCCTCAGCGGTGTACCAGTGCCCCAAAGCACGACTTTATTATCGAAAATGCCATACTTCGCAAGAATGGCCAGAATGTCATCACGTGATGAAGCCCCATTTACTCCCTCAACAGGTCGTTTATTGAGGTCTATAGCGATTTTGTCCCATTCCCCATCATGTATGAGTTTTGCCAAATACACTTTACGCATCATGGCTGGCATTACGTGACTGTTCTCCAAGTGGAAGTTATCATTCGGACCATAGAGGTTCGTAGGCATCACAGCAATATAATTCGTGCCATACTGCAGATTATAGCTCTCACACATTTTCAGACCGGCAATCTTCGCAATGGCATACTCCTCATTGGTATATTCCAGCGGACTTGTCAGCAGGCAGTCTTCTTTCATTGGCTGCGGTGCATTCTTCGGGTAGATACATGTGCTACCTAAGAACAGGAGTTTCTTAACGCCATGAGCATACGCCTCGCTGATGACATTACACTGAATCTTCATGTTCATCATGATGAAGTCAGCACGATAGAGCGAATTAGCCATAATGCCTCCTACAAAGGCGGCAGCCAACACTACGGCATCAGGTCGTTCTTCATCAAAGAACTTTTTAACTGCCACTTGGTCAGTCAAATCCAGTTCCTTATGACTACGACCTACGAGGTTAGTATATCCTCGCTGAAGTAGGTTATTCCATATAGCAGATCCCACCAATCCATGATGGCCTGCAACATATATCTTTGAACGCTTATCTAACATTTTTCTTATATAGTTTATTCATTAAAAAGGGGCAGACAGGTCGTTTTTTGACACTTACTTCCACATACGAGAGATTGACCTGTCTGGAGACCCTTGGAGGTTTTTATCTAGTTGACAGAACTTGGTTTCAGGGCAGCGGAGCTGCGGGTTTCAAGATTCAGGATTCAGGTTTCAAGATTCAGGGCAGCAGAGCTGCGGGTTTCAAGATTCAAGGTTCAGGATTCAAGTTTCAAGATTTAGGGTGGACAGACTTGGAACTTGGAACAGACCTTATCCTTCAGGTTTCAGGTGCTTTAAGCCTGTGATTGAACTTCCTTTGAGGGAAGTGATGAATTTACTTATTGACTTGCTCAAATTGAGACTGTCATTATATAGTTTCTTAGCCGTGTCTTTATCAATGAAGCCAACATCGGAGGCTCTGAGGATCTGACTGCGGACTTCACCGCAGGAGCCTTTTGCAATATACAGAAAGTTGATAAACTCCTTGTTGCCATCTCGTTCGTAACCCTCAGCAATGTTGTCCATAATAGAGCCTGCTGCTGCATGGATTTGCTGAACAAACCTAGAATCCTTATGGAATTCACCATCTTTGGTGATTGCATACACGTCCTGACAGAGGTCACGAGCCATCTGGAAGATGGTTAGGTCTTCAAAACGCTGGACTTTGCTCATAATGCGTATTCGCTGGTTTCAGGATTCAGGTTTCAAGTTTCAAGGTTGCTATGCTGCTGGAACTGAGTTTTGGGGAATCATATCCGTAATCCCTCATTGAGGGAATAAAATACCCTCCCCAAATTATCTATTGATATAGCTCGGATACCCATATTCCTGATAGCATTCGCTCTGAAGTATTTCCTTATGGCCTTCTTCAAGCAGTTTTCTTGCACAGTTGTCTCTCCCTTGTAGCCACGAAAGCTCTTTAGCATCAAAGAATACAGTTTCATACATT
>OCTX014571550.1_pt1 | contig 26579 bp, 20 predicted proteins | sample 1539691 | NCBI WGS metagenome assembly OCTX01 (sample SAMN02144231, study PRJEB22623) | gut metagenome | biome: sheep rumen | host: Ovis aries | place: New Zealand
TCGGGAAACACCATCAAGGTCAACAATCCCGTTTACTCAACTGATATCCTCATCAGCTCCAACTATGTGGCACTTCTGACCGAAGACTACTTCCCCGATACCAACTTCCGCAACTACTTGCAGACGCTCTACCCGAAGGGCTACATCACCGAAAGCGACGTGGCGGCACGGACATCCTTCGATCTTTATAATAAGAGCATCGGATCACTTACGGGCATTAAGTACTTCACCGAACTGACGACACTCAAATTATGGGACAATTCCACCCTGTCATACGTTGACCTTACCAACAACAAGAAGCTGGAAACCCTCGTCTGTTCAAATTGCAATATCAGCACCCTCAACATTCAGGGGCTCAACAAACTGAAGACGCTCGACTGCTCGTACAATGCACTTACCTACGTCAACCTTTCCACCAACACCGCGTTAGAGGATCTGAACATCGCGAACAACTCTCTGACCTCTATCAGCGTCAGCAGCAACACCGCATTAAAGAGCCTGAACGTTGCAGGCAACTCATTGAATAATATCAACGTCAGCAGCAACACCAATCTGAGAAAATTCGACTGTTCCGAAAACAAGCTCACCGCCCTCGGCTCCATGAGCACCAATACCTTGGAGACACTCACTTGCGGGGGGAACAATTTCACGACGCTCACCGTGGAACACTACCCGAACCTGAGAGTCATCTTATGCAATGACTCCCCATCGCTGAAAACCCTCAAGTGCAGGTACAATGCGCTGACGTACCTCTACATTGATGGATGTACAAATCTTGAGACTTTACTATGCGGAAGCAACAAATTCGAATACCTCGATATCTACGAATTCCCCAAACTGAACATACTCGACTGCTCGGCATGCGATTTGCTCACAGAACTTAGATGCTACAACAACGCTCTGACGGAGCTTTACGTCTCAGAATGCAATAAACTCACCGGGATTAACTGTAGTAATAACAATTTCACCACTTTAAGAATCAACAACTTGCCAAGCCTCACAGAACTGTATTGCTATAATTGTGATAAACTGGAAACCCTCGACTGCCGTTACAACGCGTTGGAAGAAATTCGTACAGGGAATTTAAAAAATTTATATATCGGTAGTAATAATTTCTATAGTTTATCATTGACCGAATCATGTGAAACAGTGGAGACACTTGATGTAAGCAATAACCTGCAATTGAAATCTTTAACTCTCAATGATTTTAATTCTCTTCAGAACCTTAACATGTCTGGATGCCCCAGCATAGAAGAAATAGAAATTACAAATACGCCTCTCACATCGTTCGATGTGTCGGGTTTATCCAATCTATCGAAATTAACTTGTAATAATAATCATCTCGAAACACTCAATATATCAGGATGTACCAAATTGAAATTTTTGTATTGTGATAACAATTCGCTTACTTCACTCAATCTGCAAAACTACACCTATTTAAAAAAAATAAATTGTTCAAATAATTCCCTTCAGAACCTTAACATGTCTGGATGCTCCAGCATAGAAGAAATAGAAATCACAAATACGCCTCTCACATCGTTCGATGTGTCGGGTTTATCCAATCTATCGATATTAACTTGTAATAATAATCATCTCGAAACACTCAATGTATCAGGATGTACCAAATTGAAATTATTGAATTGCGATAACAACTCGCTTACTTCACTCAATCTGCAAAACTACACCTATTTACAAGAATTAAGTTGTTCAAATAATTCCCTCAATTCGCTCAATCTGACCAATTGCAATCAATTACAACAATTATATTGTAGTAATAATCATATCGAATCTCTCAACCTTTCAGGAATTAATATTAAACGTATCTATTGCAACGACAACAAGCTGACATCCCTCAACATCCCATCGGAATATATAGTATATTTGGAATGCCAGAACAACCGGCTCACCTCGCTGACAGTGCCGAGCATCAATAAGCTCGTATATGTGAAATGCTACGGCAACCGCCTTCAAGAACAGGCGATGAACAACCTGATCATTGCACTAAGTGTGATTGAGCCAAACGAATGGAATTGGATAATGGACAAATACGTGATCTACGCCATCAACCTCGGCGACCCCAATGAGCGGAACATCGTCAACACGGCCCATGTCAGCACAGCAAAATCGAAAGGATGGAATATCATGTATTCCAAGGACGGAGAAAACTGGATCTATAATTACCCTGGCACTTACACTCCCAACCCCATCGCAACAGATGTGCAAGGTGTTGATGCCAATGTGGAAGACAACTCTCCCCGCTATAACCTCGGTGGCCAGCGCGTGAAGAACGACTATAAGGGTATTGTGGTTGTCGGTGGAAAGAAAGTGGTAGTGAAAGAGTGAAATCGATTCCTTAGAATCTGACTCGTTATCCTTCAAAAATGTGCAGAGGCGTTGCACAAGTTGTGCAAAGGCTCTGCACAAGTTGTGCAACACGTCTGCACAAAGTGTGCAAGGGCTCTGCACAAACTTGATCTAAGGATTTAATCACTCTCCCCGCTATCACCTCGGTGGTCAGCGTGTGAAGAACGACTATAGGTATTGTAGTTGTCGGAGGAACTCCCACATGACGATACCTGCGGTGACGGATACATTCATGGAGTGCTTCGTCCCGAACTGGGGAATCTCCAGACAGTCATCGCAGGCATCCACCACCTCCTGATGGACGCCCTTGACCTCATTGCCAAACACTACGGCATAATGATCTTTGGAAAGAAGAGCCCGCTCTTCTCGAAGCAGTTCTTGCAATTTTGTACTCCCTTCGCATTGTTCCACGGCATAGACGAAGTAGCCGTTGCGATGCAGGTCTTCCACGGCTTCGAGAGCTGTGGGGAAGTAACGCCAGGCCACACTGTCCTCACCTCCTAAAGCGGTCTTATGGATCTCAGGATGAGGCGGGGTGGCGGTGATGCCACAGAGATAGACAGCTTCCACGCGGAAGGCATCGGCAGTACGGAACACGCTGCCGATGTTATACATCGACCGCACATCGTCCAGCACCACCACCAAAGGCAGTTTCTCGGCTTCCTTGAACTCCTCCACCGACAGCCGGTTCATTTCTATGGTTCGTAACTTTCGCATCTATTTTATTTTTGGGGAGGGATTTTTCGAGGAGGGGGATTTCGAGGAGGGGATTTCGAGGAGTGTGGAGTGTGGAGTGAGATATGTTTTAAGAACAAGTGACTTTGTATATGATAACATTATCTCTGTACTATTCTCACTCCTCACTCCACACTCCACACTCCTCAAAATCTCCACTCCACACTCCACGAAATTCTCACTCCACACTCCTTCCCTTGTACGCCAAAGCATAGGCCCGCATCTGCTTCACCATGGCCAGCAGACCATTGGAGCGAGTGGGTGACAGGTGCTCTTTCAGTCCGATCTCCTCAATGAAATAGAGATCGGCATCCAAGATCTCCTGGGGCGTATGACCGCTGAGCACGCGGATGAGCAGGGCCACGATTCCCTTCACGATGAGCGCATCGCTCTCTGCCGTAAAGAAAAGCTTCCCATTGGTGTAGTCTGCTTGCAGCCACACCCTACTCTGACAGCCGTCAATCAGGTTACTTTCTGTCTTGTATTGCTCTGCCAGCGGCTCCTGTTCGTTGCCGAGGTCTATCAGCAGCTGGTACTTGTCCATCCAGTCGTCTAAGCTGGAGAACTCTTCTATAATCTCGTCTTGAATATCGTTGATGGTCATATCTGTCATTTGTTTGATAATCATTGGGTTTACACGATTCATTCAGCCTCAGCGGGATCCAAACGGAACAGCTTATCACTGGGGCGCACCTTAGCACTGACGGCAATGGAGACGCGCGTTCCCTGCTGGGCTATCTCCACAGGACCGTTGTCACCGTGGATCTCATCGGCAGTGACATACATGACACCCGTGGTGGGACCCGTGATGAGCATCTTGTCACCCACCTTGAAGGTGTTCGCCTCCACGGAGAACTCCGCTACACCCAGCTTCGAGAAATATTTCACACCCCTGCCGATATATACCTTCCGCTCCGTGGCATTGGAACCATAGTTCTTGTTCCACTCTCCCATGAGCTGTCCCTGATAATAGCCGTCCCAGAACCCGCGGTTGAAGACGCGTGCCAGTCGCTCGTCCCACTCGTCCTTCTTCTCATTGGTAAACGTACCGTCGAGCACGCTCTGGATAGCTTCCTTGTAACAGCGCACCACGGTATAGACATACTCAGGACCGCGGGCACGACCTTCTATCTTAAACACACGCACACCTGCCTTCATCATCCGATCGATGAAACGCACGGTCTTGAGATCCTTCGGACTCATCAGGTACTTGTTATCCACCTCGATCTGATGTCCTGTCTCAGCATCAGTGAGGAGATACGAGCGACGGCAGATCTGCACGCACTCACCACGGTTAGCAGAACGATTGGCCGCATCCAGACTCATATAGCACTTTCCTGAAATGGCCATGCACAGGGCTCCATGACAGAACATCTCAATGCGGATGGGCTGTCCGGAGGGACCGCAGATATGCTGTTCCACCGCCTGACGGTGAATCTCTTCCACCTGTTCCATGTTCAACTCACGTGCCAGTACCACCACATCGGCAAACTGGGCATAGAAACGCAGGGCCTCGATGTTCGAGATATTCAGCTGCGTACTGAGATGCACCTCTTGTCCTACCTCACGACAGTAGGTCATCACGGCCACGTCGGAGGCGATGACAGCACTGATCTTCGCCTCCTTGGCAGCATCGATGATCTCGCGCATCAGTGGCAGATCCTCCCCGTAGATAATGGTGTTCACCGTGAGGTAGGTCTTGACGCCCCGTTCCTCACAGGTCTGGGCAATGCTCCGCAGATCGTTGATGGTGAACGTCGAAGCGGAATGTGCCCGCATGTTCAGCTTCTCGATACCGAAGTAGATGGAGTCGGCTCCTGCCTGCAAGGCTGCCGCCAGACTCTCCTGCGAGCCTACGGGTGCCATGATTTCAAAATCCGAAAGCTTTTCTTCTATCATGGTGCAAAGGTACAAAAAAACACGGATACCAAGGATATAATAGGAAAGATTTTATTTCCCGCTTACTTCAGATGCTTTTTGATCCATTCCATGTGACCGTATTCCGTGGCCTCACTGGTCCAGTGCTCATTGATGGGGGTGATCAGTGACTCTTTCTCCCCTGGTAATGTGTTCCATACGGCATAGCTGGTAGTGGGTGGACAGGTATCATCGTTGTATCCCCAGGTGAGATAGGACACGGCCTTCACATAACGGGCGAAGTTCACCACGTCGTAGTAGGCCATGGTCTGTATCTTCTCAGGGGTAAGCATGTGGTTCATCTTGTTGAAGTGAGGATAGCCGCCGGTACGTCCTTTCTCAGCATATCCCGCCATGTCGCTTAATGCAGGATGGTTTGCCACACAGAGGGTGACGCGGGGATCAAGTCCTGCGGTGACGATAGCCAAGGCACCGCCCTGACTACCTCCCTGCACTGCCACGTTCCTACCGTCCCATTCGGGTAAGGAGGTAAGGAGATCGATGCTGCGCACACAGGCCAGATAGACCCGTTTCATGTAGTAGTTCTCACGACTGTCGAGTCCGTTCTCCAAGTAACCGTTGTCACCGCTGTTCAAGGCATTGCTGATCTCCTTGAACTGCTCATCGGTCATAGTAGGGTTCAGGCCGTGGATCTCGATCTCGAAGCGGATGAAGCCGTTCTCAGCGTAGTATTTGTGGCGCAGCGGTTCCTTGATGGTTTTCACGCCGGCACCCGGTGGGCACATCACCACAGGACAGCTGCCTTTCTTCGCGTTCTTGGGATAGAACAAGTAACCGTAGATGACATGTCCGCGACTGTCTAACTGCAAGCGTACCAAATAGCAGTCGATCTTATCGGTACAATACTCCTTAGCCAACTCCTTCGTATAGGTGAGGGGGAAACGGGCAGCCTCTGTCTTACACTGATCCCAGAAGGTCTTGAAATCCTTCGGCTCCTGTGTGAAAGGACGGATCTTCTCTGGAGAGAAGCCCACTTTCACATGGTGTTTGTACTCCTTGCCGTCGATTTGGATCTTCAGACGAAGATCACGGAATCCAGGATCCTTGCGCGTACCTATAGGTATCAGTGCCCGTCCGTTCTTCAAGGTAACCGTCCCCTGATCGTCATCGGGTAGCATATCATTGCCCACGGTATAGACAACAGTACCCTCACGGGGGATGCCGTACTTGTAGAACTGCACCTCGACGGTCGCTTTCTCACCCGTTTGATAGATCCAGTCGGCATGATCGGGCACAGTAACCCAAAGGTAGTCACTGCGATAGGGATAGTTCTCGGCATGGGCTCCCAATAAGGCTACCCAGAGGTACATGACGGTCATGACAGTGCTTCGTAGGATATTCTTCTTCATTGCTTTTGATTTGTTTGAGTATAGATGCATTTTATTTCCTGCAAAGATACGATTAAGTGAGCAAAAAGCCAAATTTATTTGAGCTTTTTCGAACGTGAGTATCTTCGACGAAGTCAAAGATACGATTAAGTGAGAGAAATACAAAATAAATCAAATTTATTTTTATTTGCTTTCCTCACTTCGTGAACAGCGACCGTTGGTTCCGAGCGCAAGTATCTTCGACGAAGTCAAAGATTAAGTGAGCAAAAAGCCAAATTATTTGTTTTTTTTCGAACGTGAGTATCTGGTTTTTTGTTATCTTTGCACCGTTGTTGGAAAATGAATCTCATGAATAAAAGAGGAATCTTCTGTATCTGTGCCCTGCTGTCCCTGGCATCCTGCAAGAAAGAAGGGGAGCATGTGCGACAGGTGATGCAAGTACCGCATACGGAATGTCTGGTGAAGACCACCCCCGTGAAGAACCAGGGGATGAGTGATCTGTGCTGGGCATACGCGATGCTGGCCACCATCGAGAGCGACCACCTGATGGAGGGAGACTCGGTGAACCTCTCCCCCTTGTACCTTGGCAGGAGATACTTAGAGGAGCAGACCGACCGTTTCTTCCTCTCGGGGGGAAAAGAGAAGATCGCCATGCGAGGGATGGCCTCGATGACCCTCCACCTGCTGAACCGCTATGGCATTACCCACTACGATGCTTTCCACCGCGATGAGGTGAATATCCGCGTATTGGCACGGAAAGCGGAACAGACGGCCACTGCCAGCATCGCACAGCAGAAAGGACTGTCATCCATGCGTGAGCAGCTGGGAAATCTCCTGGATGAACACCTGCCCACGGTGCCACGCTATGTCTTTATGCTGGGAGCCGAATATACCACCCTGGAGTTTGCACATAGCGTGTATCGCGAAGGGGAATACGAGGCACTGACCAGTTTCACCCATCACCCCTTCGGCAGCCGTTTCGTTCTTGAATCGGTGGATAACAGGATGAATGACGAGTTCCTGAATGTACCCCTCGACACCCTGATGCAGCACATCGAGCATGCCTTGCGCACAGGACATGCCGTATGCTGGGAGGGAGACATCAGTGAGAAGAAGTTCTCGTTCCAGAAAGGCATCGCGAAGATAGAGGACGAGCAGCAGCGGGTGACACAGGAACGACGGCAGCAGGACTTCGAGCGGCGCCTTACCACCGATGACCACTGTATGGAGATCATCGGTATGGCACGGACAGAGAAGGGCAGCCGCTATTTCATCTGCAAGAACTCCTGGGGCACGAAGAATCCCTTCGGGGGGTGGATGTATCTCAGTGAGAACTATGTAAGGGCCAAGACCATCGCTGTATGGATCAACCAGTCAGCACTGAATAACTGAATCGATGGCCTTCCGACTCACTGAATCACCACCTGGCGACCATCAATGATGTAGATGCCTTTTTGGGTGGGCAGCTCGTTCAGCTTGCGACCGTCGAGGGTGTAGATGCCCTTCACAGTGGTTGCTTTGGCGGGAACCGCTTCGATGTGGGTGGCGATGCCTGTGACTACATCTGTGAAGTAGCCCGGGTTGCTGGGGCCTTCGTCGATGTGGGCATAAGCCTTGTCAATGTGGTTGGCATCATAGGTCGTGCCGTGACCGCCCACCAGGCTGGTGCAGCCGTCGAACATATCATTGGATTGTATCACTGCTGCCGTACTCCAGCCATCGCCCACATAGATGGTGTGCAATTTGGTGCATCCAGAGAACATCAAATTCATATAGGCCACCTTGGACGTGTTGAAACTGCTCAGGTCGAGGCTCGTCAAGCTACTACAGCCGTCGAACAATTTGGACATGCCTGTCACCTTGGACGTATTGAAGTGGCTCACATCAATGTTCGTCAATTTTATACAGCTTTCAAACATATGAGTCATATCGGTCACCTCGCTGGTGTTCAGATACTCCATACCCGTGATGGATTCAAGGTTCTTCATGAAATAGAACCAATCGTAGGTTGTCGTCGGGCGGGCACTAGCGAACGAAGAGTCAAAGACCACCTGGGTCACGCTGGCATTGGTGCCGTCGGTGTCCCAATCAGTATCGGTTTTGCCCGTGTTCAGGTTATATTTCGTGCCCTCGCGGCTGTTGCGCTGGGTGTCGTAGTAGAATGTCAGCGTCGTGTTCGACGGTGTGTAGCAGGCATAGGCCTCACGCGTAGCTCCATCGGTGAGGTATCCCGGGTTGTTCGTGCCACCGTCGATGTGCGCATATGTCGCGTCCGTCGGATTGGATGAGCTGTAGGCCGTGCTCTGACCGCCCTTCAGGAAGATGCAATGATTGAACATATTAATGGATGATTTCAAGGCAGCCGTGCTCCAGCCATCGCCCACATAGATGGTCCGTAGATGAGTGCAGGTATTGAACATGTTACCCATGTTGGTCACCTTGGCCGTGTTGAAACTGCTCAAGTCAAGACTTTTCAGCATTAAGCAGTCAGCGAACATGGATTGCATGCTGGTCACCTTGGACGTGTTGAAGTGGCTCACATCTACGCTCGCCAAACTTATGCATCTATGGAACATCCAACCCATATTGGTCACCTCGCTGGTGTTCAGGTTCTCCATACCCGTGATGGATTCAAGGTTCTCCATGTTATAGAACCAATCGTAGGTCGTCGTCGGGCGGGCATCAGCGAACGAGGAGTCAAAGACAACCTTGGTCACATTTTTATAGGTGCCGTCTTTGTCTATTGACCAGCCGGGCTTGTCGGTGCCCGTGTTCAAGTCATAGGCCGTGCCTGGGCGGGAATCGCGCTGGGTGTCGTAGTAGAACGTCAATGTCGTGTTCTCAGACGTGTAGCAGGCATAGGCCTCGGGCACCTTCTCGGTGAAGTATCCCGGGTTGCTCGAGCCGCCATCGATGTGGGCATATGTCGCGTCCGTCGGGTTAGATGAGCTGTAGGCCGTGCCCTGGCCGCCCACCAGACTGACGCAATCATGGAACATTACTTCGGAAAATGTCACGGCAGCCGTGCTCCAGCCATCGCCCACATAGATGGTCTCCAGATTCCAGTCACCACTAAACAACTGGTACATGTTGGTCACCTTGGACGTGTTGAAACTGCTCAAATCAAGGCTCGTCAAAAACTGGCAGGCGGCGAACATGCTGTTCATGCTTGTCACCTTGGCCGTGTTGAAGTGGCTCAAGTCTATGCTCGATAATTCATTACAGAAAGCAAACATCCAATCCATATTGGTCACCTCGCTGGTGTTCAGGTAGTTTAATCCCGTGATAGATTGAAGATTTGTCATTTCATTGAACCATCCGTAGGTGGTTGTGGGACGGGCTGCGGCGAACGAAAAGTTAAAGACCACCCTGGTCACATTTTTATTGGTGCCATCGGTTTTCCAACCGGGGTGGTTCTCGCCGGTGTTCAAGTCATAGGTAGTGCCCGTGCGTGAGCGTCTGTTGTTGTCGCAGTAGAACGTGAGCGTCTTGTTCTCAGACGTGTAGCAGGCATAGGCCTCTTGGGCATTGGCGCCAAGGGCACACATCAAGGTCGCCACCAGGACGGCCATTCTTCGGAGTATAGTTTTCGGTTTCATAAGTTTATCTTTTTAGTCGTTGTTATTAACTGATTAGTTGATAGTTAGCAATCCAAATAGATGATGGTGCAAATATATATTTTTTTTGAAACAGCCAACATTTTCGCGCTTTTTTGCAATCATATAGCAGGTTGCGCCCGACAATGCGCGATCAGGAGAATCCGTCACCATCATCGGAATTAGAATAACCCAAATATGTTTGATTTTACATTATCCGCAGAATTTACACAAATGCGATTACGACTTCACCTTCATGCTCATCTCCATCGCTATGTTCTTCCTCGTGTTCTTCATGATTTTTAATTATTTTTCTTTGCATTGCGGAATATTATTGTTACCTTTGTGGCATCATTTATCAAGAAGACAACAAAACTATTCCGCAATCAATATGAGAAAATTTTTCGTCACTTTGCTGATGACAAGCAGTGTCCTTGTCATGAACGCACAGACAGCCAAGGAGGAGATCGCACAGAACCCTTGCTTCTCTGCCAGTAACTACCTCGCCTATCCCGGTCCTTCAAAAGAACTCACCAAGGCCCCCAAGGGCTATAAGCCGTTCTACATCAGTCATTACGGAAGACATGGCTCCCGTTACCTCATTGGTACCGATGACTACTATACGCCCGTGAAGGTGATGGAGGAAGCCGACAAGGCAGGAAAGCTCACAGTATTGGGAAAGGATGTGCTGCGCCGTCTCATCATGATCCGTGACGAAGCAGAGAAACGTGACGGGGAACTCACTCAGTTGGGTGCCGAGCAGCATCAGCAGATCGCAGCGCGGATGTACGAACGCTTTCCCGAGGTGTTCAAAGGTGATGTGTGCATCGATGCCAAGAGTACCATTGTCATCCGCTGCATCCTCTCCATGGAAAATGAACTCTACCAGTTCCTGATCAGGAATCCCAAGCTGCGCATCACCCATGATGCCAGTGAGCATGATATGTATTTCATGAACCAACAGGACAAACCGTTGTACGACAAGAAACTGCCGCAACGCTCCAAGGTGCTCTTCCAGGAATTCTGCGACCGGCGTCCTACCCACCAGCGACTCCTCAGTACGCTCTTCAACGATCCCGATTACATCCACTATGATGTTGACGGTGAGAAACTCTGTAACACACTCTTTAAACTCGCCAGTAACCTGCAGAGTTCTGAACTACGGAAGGAGATCACCCTCTATGACCTCTTCACTCCGGAAGAGATCTATCAGAACTGGGAGAAAAACAATGTGTGGTGGTATCTCACCTATGCCAACTGCAGCTATAACGGAGGTACACAACCTTTCTCACAACGTAACCTCCTGCGGAATATCATCCATCAGGCTGACAGCTGTATAGCATTGGAGCGTCCGGGTGCCACCCTCCGCTTCGGACATGAGACCATGGTGATGCCACTCACCTGTCTGCTGAACCTCAACGGCTATGGTGAACAGACGGATGACTTGGAGCAATTGGTGGCAAACGGGTGGTATAACTACCGTATCTTCCCCATGGGTGCGAACATCCAGTTCATCTTCTACCGCAAATCCTTCGGCGGTGATGTCATCTTCAAGGTACTGCTCAACGAGAATGAGGCCACGCTGCCCATCGCTACGGACATGGCCCCATACTACCACTGGAACGACTTCAAGGATTATTTCCTGAAGAAGCTTGATAGTTATTCAGACCAGCCTTGAGGAAGTCAACATATTTGGCGATGTCCTCATCATAGACGGCAGAGCCCGTGAGGGGATTGCCCTCGTTGTCGAGAGCGACATAGAACGGCTGTGCATTGGCACCGAACTTCGAGCGCTGCAGGTAGCTCCATTTGTCACCTACGGTACGCAGCGTACGTTTCTGTCCGTTCTCCTCTGTCACTTCCATCTGCTCTGGCAGTGGTGTCTTGTCATCGACGAAGAGGGAGATCAGGATATAGTCATCATTCAAGAGGTTGGCCACAGCAGGATCCGTCCATACGGCGGCCTCCATCTTCCGACAGTTCACACAGCCAAAGCCGGTGAAATCGATGAGAACAGGCTTCCCTTGTGCCTTGGCGGCAGCCATGCCTTCCTCATAGTTCAGGAACTTCGCCCTTACCTCGTTGGCTTTGTAGAGGTTGAAGTCCTGGGTGCTCATTGGGGGTGCGAAGGCACTGACGGCCTTACACGGTGCTCCCCATAAGCCGGGCACCATATAGATGGCGAAGGCGATGGATACCAGTCCGAGCATGATACATACCACAGGCATGGGCTTCTCCATCTCGCCTCCTTCCCAGTCGCTCTGGAACTTCAGCTTCCCGATGAGGTAGAGGCCCATGGCACCGAAGATGACGATCCACAGACAGAGGAACACCTCACGGTCGAGAAGGCGCCATCCGTAGGCAAGGTCGGCTACAGAGAAGAACTTCAGGGCGAAGGCAAGCTCGATGAATCCCAAGGTCACCTTGATGGTATTCATCCATCCTCCCGACTTCGGTGCTTTCTTCAGCCATGTGGGGAACATGGCAAAGAGCGTGAAGGGCAATGCCAGGGCAAGGGCGAATCCGAACATTCCGATGGCAGGTCCCATGATACTGCCGCTGGTCGTCAGCTCCACGAGCAGGAAGCCGATGATGGGTCCTGTACAGGAGAAGCTCACCAATGAGAGGGTGAAGGCCATGAGGAAGATAGAGAGGAGTCCGCTGGTGCTGCTGGCCTTGCTATCCACCTTATTCGTCCATGAGGAGGGCAGGGTGAGCTCGAACCAGCCGAAGAAGCTGAGTGCGAATACCACGAGCAGCAGACAGAAGAAGATGTTAAAGATGGCATTCGTGGAAAGGGCGTTCAGGGCACTGGCACCGAAGATGGCGGTGATGGCCAGACCCAGTGCGAGGTAGATCACCACGATGGAGATGCCATAGGTGATGGCATCCTTGATGCCTTTCTTCTTATCGTCTTTCGCCCTTTTCAGGAAGAAGCTCACCGTCATGGGGATGATAGGCCATACGCAAGGGGTGAACAGAGCCACTAATCCTCCCACGAAACCCATCAGGAAGATATACAGCCAGGAGCGGTCCTGACTGCTGTCACCATTGAAGGCCTGCAGTTCCTTGATTACCGGTTTCCATAAGCTGTTCACCTCGGTGGAATCGAGGGGAACAACGGCAGCGGCGGCAATACTGTCGCTATTGACTTTCAGGGAGTCGGCATTGGCAGTGAGGAGTGCAGCAGTGGCGGCATCCTCCGCATCAGTCACTTCATTTTTTTTTTCGTCCTGAGTAGTCTCAGGAGCATCTTTCGGGCCTTCTCCCTTGAAGTCGAACTCCACCTGTGTGGGAGGCAGACAGCTCTGGTCGTTGCAGGCACCATACTCCAGGAAGCCCTTGATATGATAGGTCTTGTCCGTAATCTTGAACCGCTGCACGAAAGTCACGTTATGCTCGAAGTAGCGCAGATTCATGTCAAACAGCTTATCGAAGCTGCTGATCTCCTTCCCTTGAGCCTTCAGCTTCCCATCAGCCTTTGCACCTTCCACCAGGTCGGTGTTCATGGATGCGGAGATAGGACCGTCGGCGGGTAGTCCGGTGGAATACACATGCCATCCGGCATCGATCTTACCCGTGAAGATCACATCGACCTCTGTGGGAGATACCTGTTTCTGACTTACCGTGAAATGCACGGGATCTTGCATCTGTGCCTGTGCTGCCACGGCAAACACCGTGAGCATCAGCATGAGCATGGTCGTTTTAATCGTTCTTCTCATATCCTTATCTTTTCAATTCTTCAATTCTTCAATCCTTCAATCCTTCAATTCTTCAATTCTTCAACTCTTCAATCCTTCAATTCTTCAATTTTACTTATGTGTCATGATGTCCAGTACGAAACGGTCTGTCTCGTCCATGCCCCTACTGCCGATGGCCGTGAGGTTACGGATGCTCTTATCGACATCATCCTCGATGATGCCCTCTGCAGAGGTGACATATTTATGCTGTATGGCAAGCATGGCACTCATCACCGCGGTGCTCACACCCGTAGTGAGTTTCAGGGCACACGACGGCTTGGCACCGTCGCAGATCATTCCCGTGAGGTTCGCTATCATGTTCTTGACGGAATAGCTGATCTGCTCGAAGCTTCCCCCCATCAGGTAGGTGATGCCGCAGCTGCTGCCTGTGCTCGCCACCACACAGCCACACAAGGCACTGAGCGATCCCAGTGTCTGCTTGATATAGATGGCGGTGAGATTACTGATGATCAAGGCACGGATGAGCTCCTCTTCAGTATTGTGGTTCTCCTCGGCGAACACCACCACAGGCATGGTGGCGCAGATGCCTTGGTTTCCGCTGCCGCTGTTGCTCATCACGGGAATCATCGCCCCTGCCATACGGGCATCGCAGGCACAGCTGGTGACACTGAGCACCTTCGAGAAGATGCTGTCGCCCATGATGCCGCGCCCCAAGGGAGAGCACATCGTCTTACCTAACTGATGACCGTAGTTCTCACGGAGTCCGCTGGCTGCTGCCTCGGCGTTCAGTCTTTTGGCCTCCAAGATAAAGCGCAGCTCCTCCACATCGGTCTGCGTGGCAAACTCATACACTTTATGGAGTGTCAGTTCCGGCTCCTGTTCCTCTGTAGAATGTCCTAAGGTGGCATCTCCTTGTGCTAAGGGAATCTCAGGCATGCTCCTGTCACCCTTCACCTCCTGTCCGTCCTTTGCCAGATAGACGAAATGGGTGTGATGCGTTTTGATACGTGCCTCTGCCTCATGACCGCCAGCCTGACAAACCACATTGATATAAAGCTTATCGGGATCGTTCTCTTCAAGCTTGATATCCATGCGGTTCTCGGCAATGAACCGTTTACCTTCTTCCACGGCCTCACGGTTACAGTCACGCAGCACCTCCAGTTCCAGCTCTGGTCTTCCGATCAAAGCCCCCAGTGCAACGGCAATGGGCAGTCCGATCATTCCAGTACCGGGAATCCCCACGCCCATGGCATTTTTCAGGATATTGGCACTGAGTCGGATATTGATCTGTTCTGGTCTGCTACCCAGCAAGGCTGTTGCCTTTGCTACACATAAAGCCACTGCCATGGGCTCAGTACATCCGATGGCAGGTACTACTTGCTGGTGGATCAGTGCGATGATCGCGTTCTTCTCTTCTGTAGATAGCATTTCCGTTATTGTTTGTCCTTATTACGTTAACGACACTGGTTTGGTGTACTATTCCATTGTAATTTTATAATAAATTAATAATCGCAAAGACCAACACTACCATGATGATCTCACTCCAGAGGTTTACACGACAGGCAAGGCGCATATCATGAGTGTTCAGCTCACGGGGATGGTTACCGATATACGGCTTCTCAATGACTTCCCCGAAATAGGTATGGGTACCGCCGAACTGACAGTCGAGGATCCCTGCCAGGGCACTCTCGGGATAGCCGCTGTTGGGTGAGGCATGCATCTTTCCGTATTTCCAAACGAACGTCAGGAGCTGCGGCTTTCCTGTCACGAGGATCATCAGCAGGGCGGTGAGACGGGCAGGGACATAGTTGGCCACGTCATCGATGCGTGCCGCCACGGTACCGAACTCCCGATAGCGTTCTGTACGGTAACCGATCATGGAGTCGAGGGTGTTGATCATCTTATAGGTCATCATACCGGGAACTCCCAAAAGCAGGTACCAGAACAGCGGAGCTATCACCCCGTCGGAGAGGTTCTCCGCCAAAGTCTCCAAGGCAGCCTGACGGATCTCCTGTGCATCCAGCTGTGAGGTGTCACGTCCTACGATGCGTGCCACCTGTCTCCTGCCCTCCTCCAACGACCGGTCTAACGCTTCGAATACCATGCGCACCTCTTTGATCAAGGTGGTACCAGCGAGACAGAAGAAGATGAGCAGACAGGAGAGGATGAAACGGACGATGGTCACGACAGGATGATCCGATGCCATCCATGTCCCCACGAAGCCGGCGTCACCGATGATGAGCCAGGTAAGGAAAAAGGTGAGAAGGATCAGGGAAACGGCAAGCACTCCTCCTTTCATCCTTCGGTGCACCCCTTGGTTCAGCCGATGCTCCCCTCCGGCAATGGCTTTCCCGAAATAGACCACTGGATGGGGAAGCCACAAGGGATCGCCCATGACCTTGTCCATCAGCCATCCGATGAGCAGTGCACTATTCGTCATGGCAGGTCGTTTGAGGGTTGAGAAGGGCATCCAGGGCCTTTACCAGCAGATCGTTCTCCTCGGGAGTCTGTGCGGCCACGCGGATATAATGACGGTCGAGTCCTGCGAAGTTATGTGCCGAGCGCACCAGGATACCATAGCTGTCCACCAACCGGCGTTTCATCTCCAGACTGTCGGCTTCTGCCATCCTCACCAGCATGAAGTGGGTCTGTGTGGGCAATGCCTCTATGTGACGGATGCGGTTCAGTTGGTCACGGAGCCGCTGTGCCTCTTGCAAATAGGCATCCCTGTCGAAATGGAAATCACCATGATGCTCCAGAAGATAGCGGCAGGCCACCAAGGCCAGGGCGTTCACGCTCCAGGGCATCCGGTGGTCGCGAAGGGTGTCGATGAGTGACTGCGGCCCCGTGACATAGCCTAAGCGCAAACCTGGTATGCCGTATTTCTTTGTCATCGAATGCAGCAGGATGACATTTCCCAAATGGGCTGCCTCCCGCGACTGCAGCAGCTCTTCCCGGCAGAAGAACGCGTAACTCTGGTCGATGATGAATACCGTGTGGGGATGGTCGAAGGCAGCCCTCACCAGCTGTTCCTTCGCCAGCACTTGTCCGGTGGGGTTGTTGGGGTTGCAGAGCCATACCACATTCATCTCATCGGTGACCTCATCGAGAGAATGGAGATAGGTTACCTGATGACCGTGCAGCCTGCAGGCATCGGCATATTCACTGAAGGTGGGCACGAGCACGGACGAACGGCATCCTGCTCCCGTGGCCTGCGCAATGAGATAGATAGCCTCGGTGGCTCCGCTGGTGATCAGCGTCTCCCCCTGTCGGTTCCTGAGGAGGATGCTCAGCTCACGTTCCAGTGCAGTGGCTGCTGCCGGCGGATAATGATCGATGACATCCATCGAAGCCGACAGGTATTCTTTCAGTCCTTCCATCTGAATGGCAGTGCACAGATTAGAGCTGAAATTGTGCCTGATTACCCCTTCATATTCGTAAATATCGTCTCCATGTCCTGTAATCATGCTGCAAATATACAATTTTATTTAAAATATTTGCGGATTATTGCGCGTTTTTCATTACTTTTGCAATCAAAAAAGAAATTGAACGATGCAAGAAACAAGACAGAATAGAATATCCCGACTGCTCCAAAAGGAGCTGAGCCTGATTTTTCAGAGTCAGACAAGAATGATGCGTGGGGTGATGGTGAGTGTGACCCGTGTGAAGATTTCACCCGACTTGAGTGTGTGTACCGCCTACCTGAGCATCTTCCCCAGTGAGAGAGGCGAGGAGCTGATGCAGAATATCCAGAAGAACGAAAAGAGCATCCGTTACGAACTGGGTACAAGGGTGCGCAACCAGCTGCGCATCATCCCCGAGCTACGCTTCTTCATCGACGACTCGCTCGATTACATTGAGCACATCGATGAGCTCCTGAAGAAATAGCCCCCTCCTCCCTAATCCCTAATCCCTCATCTTTCATCCCTCATCTTTAATCCTTCATCCTTCATCTTTAATCCCTCATCCCTCATCCAAAATGTCCTTCCCCTTCTACATCGCCAAGCGCTACCTCTTCTCCAAGAAGAGCACGCATGCCATCAACCTGATCAGTGGGATCAGCGTGATCGGTGTGGCCGTGGCTACCATGGCCTTGGTGGTGACACTGAGCGTATTCAACGGATTCCACGACATGGTGGCCACGTTCTTTACGGCCTTTGATCCCCAGCTGAAGATTACACCGGCAAAGGGGAAGACAGCCCCTGCCGATGATCCGATCCTCACCGAGATACGGAAACTGCCTGCCGTGGATGTGGCCACGGAGAGCATGGAGGACAATGCGCTGGCTGTCTATGAGGGGCGTCAGGCCATGGTGGTGGTAAAGGGTGTGGACAACAACTTTGCCGAGCTCACCCATATCACCGAGATCCTCTATGGTGACGGAGAATTCGAGCTTCAGGCGGCAAACCTGCAATATGGGGTGTTGGGACTCCGGCTGGCGGCACAGTTAGGAACGGGAGCGCGGTGGAAGGACTACCTGAAGATCTATGCGCCGAAGCGGGAAGGACAGCTTGATATGACTGCACCCGAAGAGGCTTTCGTGGAAGACTCCCTGCTCTCCCCTGGCGTCATCTTCTCGGTGAAGCAGGCGAAATACGACAAGAACTATATCCTCGTGCCCATCAGCTTCGCACGTAACCTGTTCTGGCAGGAGGGCATGCTCTCTTCGCTGGAGCTGCGACTGAAGGCAGGTAGCGACCTCGACAAGGTGAAGAAGCAGATGCGGCAGATAGCCAAGGATAAATATAAGGTGGAAGACCGCTACGAGCAGCAGGCCGATACCTTCCGTATCATGGAGGTGGAGAAGTTCATCGCCTATATCTTCCTCACGTTCATCCTCGTGGTGGCCTGCTTCAATATCATCGGCTCGCTCTCCATGCTCATCATCGACAAGAAAGACGATGTGGTGACGCTGCGCAACCTCGGGGCCAGCGACAAGCAGATTATCCGGATCTTCCTCTTTGAGGGGCGCATGATCTCAGCATTGGGAGCCGTCATCGGTATCCTCATCGGACTGCTCCTCTGCTGGATACAGCAAACATTCGGGGTGGTGAGCCTCGGACAGTCGAGCGGTTCGTTCGTCGTGGATGCCTATCCTGTGAGTGTGCATCCTACGGATATTATCCTGATCTTCTTCACCGTGCTTCTCGTGGGTTTCCTCGCCGTATGGTATCCCGTGAGGTATTTCGCCCGGAGACTGCTGGAGTAGGTCTTTGTTCATCGTTCATAGTTAGGAGTTGAAAGAATATGAAGGAAAGAGTATTTTATCTGGTAAGAATCTATCTCTTTATGGTGTTGGCACTGATCCTGGCAAAGCCGGTATTCATGCTGTACAACCATGCAAACCATCCGTTTACCGCCCATGAGGTGATGCAGGTCATGAGCCACGGCATCACCCTCGACCTCTCCACGGCGTTGTATCTCATCGTGGTGCCTTTCCTTGTCACCCTCCTGTCTGTATGGCTGTGGCGCTGGAACGGACTGCGACAGCTGCTCAAGGGATACTATGTCCTTGCGGCCTTCCTGCTCGCCCTCGCCTTCGTGGCCGATACCAGCCTGTACGAGTTCTGGGGTTTCAAGCTCGATGCTTCCGTGCTGCCCTATCTGAGCACACCGAAGGAGGCCTTTGCCAGCGTGTCGTTCTGGTATCTCCTCATACGAATCCTGGTGATCGTACTCGTAGCCTGGATCCTCTATAAGATCATGGTGCTGCTCACCCCCGTGGAAAGGGAACGCCGGCGGAGCATCCGGCAGATCGGCTACTCCGGTGGCCGCTCCACCCAGAGGGGCTTGTTCCATATCTCCCCTGTCAAGATGGCGGGAACACGGCTCATCGCCACCGTGGTGGGACTCCTGCTCATTCCTTTGTTCGTCATCGGCATGCGCGGGGGCACCAGTGTGTCAACGAGTAATGTCGGACAGGTGTATTTCTCGCAGAACCAGTTCCTGAACCATTCCGCCGTGAACCCGCTGTTCAGCTTCCTCTCGTCTTTCGGTAAGACGGCCACGGTGAAGGAGGAGAAGCACGAATACGAGTTCTTCAGCGAGAAGGAGTGCAAGAAGCTCCTGGAGGGGATCTTCGATACGCGCAGCGAGAACCCTGATGTCCTGCTTACCACCAAGAACCCGAACATCCTGCTGGTGATCATGGAGGGCTGCGGCAGCATCTTCACCGAGGCCAACGGGAACGGGCATGTCACACCCAACCTCACGAAGCTGTCCGCCGAGGGGGTGTATTTCACCAACTGCATCGCCAACAGCTGGCGCACCGACCGCGGCATGGTGAGCATCCTCAGCGGCTATCCTGCCTTCCCCCATCAGTCGGTCATGAAGATGGCACAGAAATGCGAGACGCTCCCCTCCATCGCACGAACCCTGAAGGGCAAGGGCTATGCTACCACCTTCCTCTATGGGGGTGATGCGAACTTCACCAATGCACGCGGCTATCTCACCAGTACGGGCTTCGAGAAGATCATCAGCGAGGATGACTTTTCCAAGGAGGAACGCGGTGACTCCAAGTGGGGCGTGAACGACTGGGTGGTGTTCGGACGTCTGCTCGACGTCGTGAAACAGCAGAACGATACGGGGAAGCCGTGGTTCACCACCATGCTCACCCTGAGCAGTCATGAGCCGTGGGATGTGCCCATGAAGAAGAAATTCGATGACAAGATCCAGAACGCGTTCTATTTCCTCGATATCTGTCTGGGTGACTTCATCAACAAGCTGAAGAGGACTCCCGCGTGGGAGAACACCCTCGTGGTGATCCTCCCCGACCATAGCATCCAGTATCAGGATATCGACCAGACCAAGGCCATGCGTAACCGCATCCCGATGATCTGGACGGGTGGCGCCGTGGCACAGGCGAAGCGCATCGGCATGGTGTGTAACCAGACGGATCTCGCCGCCACACTCTTCGGACAGATGGGACTCCCTCATGATGACTTCGCCTTCAGCCGTGACATCCTGAGCAAGACCTACCAGCGGCAGTTTGCCATGAATAACTGGACAGAGGGCTTCGCCACCTTCGATGCCACCGGCTTCAACGCCTATAGCCTGAACAGTAAGAAGATGATCGCAGGAAAGGAGGGCAAGGCCATCGAAACGGGTAAGGCCATCCTGCAGGCTACCAGTGAGGACCTGAGGAAAAGATAAACTATAGCTTCCATCTGAGTTGGAATTCGAGATCCGTCATCGATTATGACACATTTGGAATGAACGTTACTATGTATTTAGATTTGCTATCTGATAAAACAGGTTCAAAAGCTAAAAGTAAAAAGTGAAATTGGTAAATTAGTAAATTGGTAAACTCCGCTCCATGATTTATGAATGGAAAACAAAAAGGCTCTCCGCTGAGAGCCCATACATTTTACTAAACTTATTATCAACTGTTGTTCATGCAAAGTTACTATTTCTGTTTTGAAGATGCAAGCACTTAATCCCACTATTTTTGCCAATAAGACGAAATCGAATATTTTTGAGATGAAACTATACAATTTTTCCAATTGATAGTATCTTGTAAGTGTATTTAACTATCTTGATCAGATACTCATTTCATATTTCCATTGATAACAAGACGGTCATAGGCATACCACCTTTGTTTGTGTAACTTCATTGGTTTGCCAATGATTATCCGTGAGATTCGTGCAATCCGTGTTCAGTGACAAGGGACTTTCCTGAAACGATACAGTTATCAAAAACTAGAAAGGAAAATGGGAAGTTCTCCCAATGATAGTATAAATAAAAATGGCTCTCCACTGAGAGCCCCGAAAGATATTTTGTCATCTATCATATATAAATATGGTGCAAAGATACAATTTCTATTTTGAAATAGCAAGTTTTTGTACCACTTTTTTCTAACAAGACAAAAATGAATGGATTTGAGATATTCTATAACATGTGATACGAACCTGCCGGCCGTTTGGTATCAGCACCTGTCGCACCCACAGATACTATGGGATGTATTCTTATTTCTAGATTTTACTACATATGATGACAATTTAATATATTATGATTGTTCGTATTTGAAGTATAGTTTTCTTAGTTTATTTATACCATATCTACATCTACCCAAAGCAGTATTAATGCTAATGTTTAGTTTTGTCGCTATATCTTTGAAACTTAGTTCATCAAAGTACCTATATTGTATTATTATCATCTGATTATATGGTAAATGATGAATGTTGTTCTTTATGAAATCTAACTGGCCTTCAGTGCATATTTTTTCTTCTAAATCATCAGATAAATAGTTTTTCAAATCTCGACAAACTTCAACATTAAGAAAATAGTCTATTCCTAATCTTCTTTTATGGCGCAAATCATCACCAACATAATTTCTGGAAACACACCTTAGCCAAGAATAGAAATTACCATTTGGAATATATTTCTTATTCTCTATGTTGTGTTGTACTTTGATAAGAATATCTTGTGTATAATCTTCTGATCTATCCCAATCTCCTATATAGCCATAAACGACATTGAAGATAAAAGGTCTTATTCTGGTTAATAAAGCATTTAAGGCATTGGTATCACCTTTTGAATAAAGCAATACTAAATCATTTTCTGAGTATGAATCATAATTTCTAATCATACAGCTTTACCTATCCCAAAATTCTTTGCTACATATTCATTTACTTTTGAAGATATATTTGTACCTAACGAATCTTGTACTATTCTATACAAAGGCTCATAGGATAAACCTTCAGGATTATTAATTGTGTATTGATATAGAAAATTAGATAAAGATGATGCAGTTATTAATACATTCACAGTATTTTGTATGTCTGTTTCTACAGATGGCTTATAATATGGAGCGACAATTATAGTATATTTTGCATTTATTTTTTTTCGGTGCAGTTGCAACCTTCCAGCATTTATCCCAGCTAATTTTGTCTGGGTGGATTTGGCTTCTATAGCAAATTTCTCATCTATTGTGAGGTACAAACATTCTACATCTGTATTGCCAGCCCCTCCTATGGTATGGGCATCAACATCATCAAATTCATTAAAGGCATCTGCCAGTATGTCTTCAAACTTGTAGCAGTCACCTTCTTCTTGATTTCTGGAATATTTCTTGATGTCTTTAGTAATCTGAAGCATTGTCTGAATTCTACTTTGGCTTGTTATTCCTAAATCAGACAACAGCTCTTGAGGATAAAAATTATACAGTTGAAGTATATAATCTTGCCTTCCCAGTGTATCTAGTAAATCGTGGGGCTTTTCAAAATAAGGATAGGCAGCCAAAAGATTATTAACCAACGGCACTACAGTAGGATTCAGTCTTATTCCTTCTGTTCGATATGTCCTAATACCAGTGGGTTTATGCCTTGCAAGTTCGTCAGGTGTTGGAAAATCTGGAACAGTGCCACGTCCAAATCCACCTTGTCTTAATGTGCCAACTGCATAACCATCAAAAACATCTGCTATGCCAGCACTTTGCAACTGCCCAAAAAGGTAGTGTGTTTCGTGTAAAGCATTTGCCAATGTGTCTTGTACAGACAAACGTTCAACACACATTTGGTATTTCTCCGATGTAGATAATGAACGATATTCAAGAAGTGTTTTTACTAGAATCTCGTATTTGTCTTCATCTATATCCTTCACCCAGAAGATGTGATAAAACATTTCATCTTCATAGATTTTGTAATCTAGACGTTGGTCGGAAAGCAGTTTGAAAACCAACCTTAATGGATAAATGTTGAAATCAGGGCGCATCTTATTAAATGGATGATTAAAAGGCATACCGTACATCATTGTAGCAAATATTCTTGCCACCCAATCTTTTTTGTCTAGGTTATCAAGTAATAGATTTCCCAATGGACTGTATACTATTTCTTTGCTTTCTGATTCTTCGTTTCTGTAAGCAAACATAGAATATACAATTTGGCATATTTTGAAGTTCGTGGTATCTACACTTGGCCTTCCATACCTTGGAATGTAAATACCTAATCCTTCCATAATAGAATTAACTTCTACTATAGCTTTATCATCTACCTTTGCCCTAAGATCTCTAATGAGGTTGGCATATTGGACTAAGAGATTGAAATTATTTACATATTTCATCACAGTCCACTTGGATTTTTTATCAGATCTGTCTATACTCATATTTATTTCTTTTTTAAGGTGGATAACACTTTATATAATAGCATAGGCGGTATGGCTTCACCAATTAAAGTCCTTACCAGTGATTCCTTATAGCCATCAGGCAAATTCCAATCTGTTGGTAATGATGACACTATTAATAACTCTAATAGAGTAAGTACTCTTGCATCACTATAAGTGCCATCTGGTTTTAATCTACCAGGGTGTACATTATTATGTCCACTAATCATACCACTATTTGTAGTAACGGCAGCACAAGGCAAATCCCAGTGCATCCTATTGTAGGTATTATGGAATCCACTGATAATAGTACCATCTGGTTTATGGGGATAATAAACTGGATTCTTGAAAGCACTTTGGCCTTCTGGGGTATGTGACATTACTTCTATGTGCATAGCACTATGTTTTAACGCATAGTGGTATTTTATATTAGAACGTTCACCACTTTCCAATGAAGGTAAATGGCCAATAGCTTCCCTTAGCGTAATTTCCTTTTCTGTTTTAGGTAAATCCCACACATAAGATGGCTTATACATCTTGATAATTGCCCTAGGTCTTGATTGGGGTACTCCATAATCTTTAGCATTAACTACTATAGGATCTATTATATATTTATCTGAATACTTTTTCTTCAGTATTTCTACAATACCCAACCATTTCCCTTCAAAAGGGAAATACAATTTGAAAAACTTAGGTACATTCTCAATAATAATAGCATCTAAATCAAGCCTATCAATCATTCTTAATACGGCAAAGATTAAGTAGTTTCTTTCATCAGCTACATAATCTTTTTTTCCTAAACTACTCATTCCTTGACACGGTGGGGTTGCTAATAGGAATTTAGGATTTAATTTTTTTGCTTTATTAAGGTATGTATTAAAGATTTCTTCAGACATAATATCACCTACTACCATATCTACCTTTGGATAGAAATGGCAATAATAGTCAGCCCTTTCTTGGATTAGTTCATTTGCTAGGACAATATCTATATTCAATTTTTCTAGATATGTTTCTGCTACACCAGCACTAGAAAACATTGAAATACCAGTCATTTTTTCTTTCTGCATATCTGTTCCATTATCTTTTTTACCATTAAAGATGGAATACCTTCCCCTATAAATTGCCTTAAAGCCGTGTCGCTAATATTTGTAGGTAAATCTAAGTCAGGGGGTAAAGACATTACTGTTAATAATTCCCTTAAAGTTAATACCCTCGCATCACTCCATAGGCCATTACCTAAATCTCGACCAGGGTGTACTTTGTCTTGGGAAGACATTATTTCATTTCGCATAGTTACGGTAGGTGACGGTGCATCCCAAACCATACGCTTATAGCAGTTGCCATATCCTTTTACTCTTTCCCCATTAGGCTTTATTGGATAATGTTCCTTGTTATGCAAAGCGGAACAACCAGTAGGGGTATGCCTTAACCATTCTATATGTTCTTTTGGATGATTTCTAGCCCAATGATTCTTTATGTTACTGGTTTCACCAGCTTCCAAAGAAGGCAAATCACCTATGGCTTCCCTAAGTGTAATTATATGTTCGGATTTTGTAGGTTCATCCCATTTTAATCCTTTTTTACACAAACGCATAAAACATCTTTCCCGATTTTGGGGCACACCATAGTTACAACAATTATATACACCTATATGTATATCATATTGTTTGCCATATTTCCTTTCTAATATTTCACTGATAGGTAATAGTTCCCCTTCAAATGGAATTACCACCTTTAATACTCTAGGAATATTTTCAAATAATATATAAGAAGGGTTTACTGCATCAATAATTTTGAAAGATTCAAGAATTAGATAATTCCTTTCATCTGTCTGTGAGGTTAAAGCAGCATAGCTCCTATTTTTGCCTACACTACTCATACCTTGACACGGTGGGGTAGATAAGACTATATCTATTTTCTTCTTTCCTATGGCTTTTAGGATTTCCGTCTTTGTTTCATCACTTTTTATATCACCACACACTACGGCAGTATTAGGATATAAGAATTTGTGAACATCGCATCTTCTAGAATCTATATCAGATGCCACGACCACATTAATTCCTATACTCTCTAGAAAGTATTCGGCTACTCCTATACAAGAAAAAAGTGATATTGCATTCATCTCGCCAAAATTGCTTATAATGTGCAAAGGTACACTTTTTTCAGCAGACCTTAAAGCTTATTGCATTTTTTTAACCTAGTTTGTTGATAGGTCGACATTTATATGGAATGATGTAGTGTTACAATTACACAAATAATCCAGCCAGTCTAAACTGGTTAATAATACTATGGAAATTAGGCGGTTATACACCTACCTTAGCATTCGATAGAACCATTAATGATAACGATATCAAATCCTATAGTGGTAATGAGGTTTAACTGGGCGTGACTTATTATATCAGTGTTTATGCAACCATAGAAGGCTGATATAATCGAAGCCCCTCCCGTTTGGGAGAGGCTTCTTGCTTACATACAGCTCGCGACACCCATTGACGTGATCAGCGCGGTGAGGGCAGCTACAATCATCTGCAGGACGGATTTAAGAATCTGTTTCTTCATTTATGCAACACCTCCCTTCCAGATCTTTGGACATTGAGCTTTGAACTTTGAACTTTATGATTACTCAAATGATTGAGACTCATAGGTTCGTTACTTAGCCGTTACCGTTTCCACCGTCACCACCGTTGCCGCCTTCGTTGCCGCTGTCGTCACCGCTGTCTTCCTCGGCTCCCTTCGGAGTGATGCTCTTGATGTTGGACAGCTGCGCCCCCTGGAGCATCTTCTTGATGCGCTTGTGGGATCCCGCGTCGGTGGTCACC
>OCTX012272309.1_pt1 | contig 26576 bp, 13 predicted proteins | sample 1539691 | NCBI WGS metagenome assembly OCTX01 (sample SAMN02144231, study PRJEB22623) | gut metagenome | biome: sheep rumen | host: Ovis aries | place: New Zealand
GCCGTTTCCTTGTCGGAGGCGACCGGGGTGGAAGCGCCGCCGGAAGCGGCGATCTTGTCCCAGTCGAGCGGGACGCGTCCGTCGAGGCGGATCGTGTAGGTCGTCCATTTGCCGTCGTCGTCGAAATACTGGTGGGCGAACGTGCGCGACTTCTCGAAGCGGTAGGGCCATCGCCAGAGGCGCAGTTCCTGCCCGCCCGCGGTCGCGGAGCATCCGCACGGGCTCCGCCGCGGCGTCAGGTCGTTCATCGGCGAGCCCTGCGCCCAGTTCGCGCCGAGCAGGGGCCCGACATACGGGTCGCTGGTGGTGGCGGAGGGTGTTGCGGCGCGAAGGAGGCGCTTTACCGGCGTTGATGAAGATGTAGCGGTGGATAGGAGGGTTTTCCATTGCGCGTTGTCGGCGGCGGTGGAGTCTGCTTCTTTCGCCTCGCACATTTCAGAGTCGGCGAGGAGTTTCGCTGCGAGGGGGGAGCCAGCTTCGGGATCGGTGAAGTTTTCCGCCGAGAATGAAAGGACAGGTGCGCACTTGGTATAGCCGGCAATCTCTATATATCCAGAGGGCGCGAGATGCGCAAGCCAAATACTGCCGCGAACCTCTACCGATTCGACAGTCCGCCCGTCAAGAATGCGCTTGGCCGTAGAGCTGTTCGACAGAAACCCCGCAGCCACCGTTGCGGCAGTCTCTTCGTCGACGAATGCGGCAAAAAGTGCGCATTGGGCAAAGGCAAGAACCGCCGCCAGCCATATTGCGAATCTTTTCATGATTTTGTTCCTTTCCTGGGATTTCAAACTGTCATTCGTCGAGTGCGCCCTTGTACACCGCGCGCTTTACCTTCATCGTGCCGGTGCGCTCGAGCGGATCGAACCGCACATCATACTTGCGCGGCTGCTTGTAGTCGGCGACGCTCGCGCGGCATACGCCCTGCGCATATTCCACGATGAAAGCCGCAACCTCCTCGCGCGTCATCGTCTTCTGCTTCAGGTGCGCCTTGACCGCGTCTTCGTCGGGAACGACAATTGCACCGATATGCTCGCCGACATCGCCGCCAACATGGTATCCAATCACGATCGCATCCTTGATCAACGGCGCGTGTTCGAGCGCATGCTCGATTTCCTCCGGATAGATATTCTTGCCCTCGCGGTTGACAATCAGCGCCTTGGAGCGTCCGCAGATTTTGACATTGCCGTCGATTATCTTGACGATGTCGCCGGTTTTGTAGAATCCTTCTTCGTCGAAGGCGGCGGCGGTCTGCTCCTCGTTGCGCCAATAGCCCTTCATGACATTGTCGCCTTTGACAAGGAGTTCGCCTGCGCCATTGTCGTCGAGTTCGCCGAGCTTCCACTCCATGCCGTCCAGCACCGGACCTACCGTTCCCGGCACGAACCGCTCCGGATCCGGGTACGCGACGCCCGGCGAGCACTCGGTGATGCCGTAGCCCTCCAGGACGAACAGTCCGATTTTTCTGAAGCCCTCCAAAGTTTCAATCGCCGTCGGTGCGCCGCCGATGCCGATGAGCCGCATTTTGCCGCCGAAACGCTCGACGATGAGTTTGGCGATGATCTTGCGCGAATAGTTGAACTTGAAAAGTCCGCTCGCCAAAACCGAACGGTTGATCTTCTGTTCGATACGCCCGTAGAGCTTCTCCGCAAGTAGCGGCACCGCGAGCAGAATCGTGGGTTTCAAGTCGAGCATGTCCTCGGATATCGTCCGCAGGCTGCGCATGAACCCGACGCTCGCGCCCACCGTCATCGGCAGCAAGAAGTTGCCCATGAACGAAAACGCATGGAAAAGCGGCAGCACATTGAGGAATACATCATCCGGGGAGAACTGGACGCGCTTCAAGGTTTGCCCGGCGTTGGCGGTGAAGCACTTGTGCGTGAGCATCGCGCCCTTGGGCCGGCCGGTCGTGCCGGAAGTGTAGATGAGCGATGCCAAATCGTCCTCCCTGGGTCCGACCGTGGCGAGCCATTCCTCCGCGAGCCGCGCCGCCTCGGGCTTGACCCTGTCGATCACATCCGAAGGATTGTCGATCTTCACAATCGGATAGGGGTCGGCACCGTCGGTCGCCTCGACAATCACCGAAAGCTGCTTGTCGCCGCAGAAAATCGCCTTGGCTTCGCTGTCCTTCAAAATGTGATGCACTTCGCGGGCGCGGAGTTTGGGATCTACCGGCACCACCACGAATCCGGCGCCGGTTATCGCGAGATAGAGGATCTGCCAATCCGGCGAATTCTCCATCATGATCGCAACGCGCGGCTTGACGCCGTCTTCATCCGCCTCGCCAAGATTGAGCCGCTTTACCACCGCCGCCGCCCGCAGCATGCGTTCGTAGGCCTGGCGATACGTGCGCACCGTCCACTCTTTGCCGTCGTGGAAACGCTGGAAAACCGCGTCGGGGGCGGACCGCACGGCATTCTCGAATGTCTCGCGTATCGTCATCGCACTTCCTCCTTGGTGTGGTTCAGTCTGCTCTTCTCTCCCGCAAATCCCATGAGATGCGACTCCACGCTCTCGTCGATCGACGATGTAAGATAGCTCTCATCGTTCCGGTCCACGGCGAGCAGCAAATCGCGGATCAGCGCCAGATCGCCGCCGGCGTGGCCGCTGTCGTGATAGTTGGCGAGTTCGCCCACCTTGAAGTCCCACTTCAGTTCGCGCCCCGTGCGGAACTGGTGGACGGTGAACGTCTTGCCGTCGCCCTCGATATAGCCAAGCGTCCCCATGACCCGCGTCTTGCGTCCGCCCCACGGCGTGAATGCATCCATCGTAAAACTTGCGGTTACACCGCCTTCGAACTCGAGCGTATGCACGAGGTGGTCGGGCTGGTCGTTGTCCATCTGGTAGACGCAGCGCCCGTAGTCGGTAGCCTCGAGTTTTTCCAGAATCTTCTCCTTTGGGCAATCGCGCTTCAAATCGAAGACATACAAAAACCACCGCTTGCGCTCGTAGATGTCGATTGCCGAATACGGACAGGTCGCCTCGTGCGGGCATCCGTCAGTGCAACGCGCCGCCGCGCCGGCGGGCATTTTGTCCTTCCTGAAAAGGTAAAGCCCGCCCGATGTGGAAATCCGTTCGCACCGCCGCCCCACAAGCCACTTGAGGATGTCGAGATCGTGGCAGGTCTTTGCGAGAATCATCGGCGTCGTCGCCTTTGAATCGTGCCAGTTGCCGCGCACGAAGGAATGCGCCATGTGCGCATACATGACCGGCTCCATATGCTGGATGTTCACGAGTTCGCCGACAAGCCCGTCGTCGATCGCTCTTTTGAGCGCGATGAAATACGGCGCGTAGCGAAGAACGTGTCCTACTGCGACCATCACTCCGGTCTCGTGCTGACGCTCCCTCAGCCCGATGCACTCCTCCGCCGTCCGCGCCATCGGCTTTTCCAACAGGAGATGGTAGCCCTGCCGCATTGCTTCCATCGCCGGTTCGTAGTGGAGGTCGTCCGGAAGCGCGATTATCATGATGTCCGCAAGCTTCCCCGCCGCGAGCATTTCCCGGAAGTCGCCAAACCGCTTGTCCGGCGGGATGTTCCATTCTTCGCCCATCGCGTCGGCGCGGGATTTGTTGATGTCGGCCACCGCCACGACCTTCATCGTGCCGGGAAATATCTTGCCGTAGGCGCTGTATTCGCGACCGCGGCTGCCGGCGCCCATGACCGCGACCGTCAGCTCGCGCGACGTCTCGATCTTGAGCGGTTTTGCGGGATATTCAAGCGTTTCCATTGGCTGGCTGCTTCTCTATTTGCGCAGATGCTGCGGCTTTGTCGGCGTTTTTGACGCCTAGTTCCTTGAGGTCGTTCAAGCGTTTTACGATATTGCCGGGGCCGCCCCCAAGCTGGCCTGCCGCCTTGTTGTATTCGTCGACAAGCCGCCCCAGATTCCTGCCGATTCCGTCGAAACTGTCTTTGAAATTGAGGAACTTTTCGATCAACGCTTCGGCGGCGGCGGTGATCTTGTGCGCCTTGGCATCGGCATTGTCCAGCGCCCACATCTGCTCGACGAGCTCCAGCACCGGCAGCAGCGTCACTGAATTCACGATCAATACGTCGTTTTCGCGCGCATAGTCCCTGAGCAGCTTCCGCTCGCCGCCGACGGATATTTCCGCCTTCATCGCGATGAGGTAGACTTCCTCGAATGGAATGTACATGAGCGTATCCTTGAACGCGCCCTTCTGGTTCTTGGCGTAGTTCGCCTGCGCGATTTCCCTGATGTGCGACTTGACCGACTCCACAATGCGCTTCAGCGGCTCTTCCCGCTCTCCTTCTCCCGCCGCCGCGTATTCCACGAACGCTTCCATCGTGGTCTTGGAGTCGATCACGATCTTCCGTTCGCCGGGCAGTTTGACGCATACATCCATGCGCAGGTTCTTGCGCCCTTCGCCCTCGCCGGACATCGTCTCCTGATAAGTGTAGTCCACATTCTCCACGAGCCCCGCAAGCTCGATCACTCGCCGCAACTGCACCTCTCCCCAGGCGCCGGTCACCTGCGCCTGACCGCGAATCGCCCGCGCAAGCTCGTTCGCCCGCTCCGATACGCTGTTGGTGTCCGAAACCAGTTTCGCGATGCGCTCGTCCAGTTTGCCGGCGCGCGTCGCGTCTTCGCTGTTCACCTCGTCGACCCGCTTGCGGAATTTCTCAATCTCGCCTTTGAGCGGATCGAGAATCTTCGCGATCGCCTCGCCGCCCTCGGACTTCAGTTTCTCGCTGCGCTCGGCGAGAACCGACTCCGAAAGCACCTTGAACTGCGACTCCGTGGTGTCGCGCAGCATCTTGAAACGGAGTTCGAAATCGTTTATGAGTTTCTTTGCCGCCAGACGCTCCTCCTCGGCGTGCACCCGGTCTAGCTCAAGGTCGTTCGCGCGCTTGCGCTCGGTCGCGACGAGCATGTGCGCCTCGGCGAGTTTCGCGTTGAGATCCGCGACTATCCGGTCGTAGGCTCGCTGGTTCGCGGCCTGCTGCTGCACCAGCACGGCCAGCAGAATCACCACCAGCAGCGCAAACATCCCTACAACTATTCCCGTCAGCAACATCTTCTTTAGTCCTTGTTCCCTGCTCCCGGCTCTCCGGCATTCCGGTTTCTCCCGGGGCCATGTCCGGTATTCTCCTTATAGTATGGCGGGCAGCCAAGCGCAAATGCCGCCCCGGCGATCGCCGAGACGCATAAGATTTAGCATACCTACACTATAATTATATCAAAAATCCGCCGCAATCACAAGCAAATTCAACTGTCAGGCGCGCTGGCGGAGAGCCTCGTACATGACAATCGAAGCGGCGGTGGCGGCATTCAGCGATTCGAAGCCGCCGGGCATGGGAAGGCGCGCGATGAAATCGCACTTCTCGCGCACCAGGCGCCCGATGCCGTCGCCCTCGGCGCCGACGACGATGCCGGAAGGGCCTTTGAAGTCTATTTCCGTGTAAAGTCTGGAATCGTCGCCCCAATCGAGACCCGTAAACCAGACGCCTGCGTCCTTGAGGTCTTCGATCGCACGGGGAATATTGACCACATGCGCAATCTTGAGATATTCGCTGCCGCCGGCGGAAGCCCTGACCGCAGCCGGGGTTATGCCGCAGGCGCGATCCTCGGCGATCACCACCCCGGTCGCGCCGGCCGCACACGCAGTCCGCAAAATCGCGCCCACATTCTGCGGATCCTCAAGATGGTCGAGCACCACGACGAAGGCATTCCCGTTGTCTTGGACGTCCGACAGAATCTCGCCGAACCCTGCATACGGATAGCCGGTCGTCTTGATGGCGACGCCCTGATGGTGGCCGAAATGCGTCAGCTTGTCCAACTCCTTGCGCTCCATCCGCCTGATCATGATGCGACGCGAATGGCATTCGTCGGCAATCCGCTGGAGCTGGTCGTCGAAGAAATCCTGGGGAGGCAGAATGACCTCGGAGCAAGTCCGGCGTCCGGCGGCAAGAACTTCTTCGACCGGATTCCTGCCGTAGATCCATTCGCCGCCGGAGACGAGTTCCCGGGGTCCGCGGATATGACGGGACGCCACTTACGGAGCCATTATGCCGAGCGATTCGGCATCGGGGTTGAAGTAGTATTCCTGGCCGGTGGCGTCCAAGACGCCGCGCCAGAGATCGCCCTTGAGATTCACCGTCTGGCGCTCGATCGTCGCAAGCTTGATCGGGACGAGCGCGTACGATTCGCCGAGATTGCCGACGACGCAGCTGGTGCGCCCGGCCATGGCGGCATGCACCGCATTGCGGGCGAGCATGTAGCAGCGGATCGCATCCGTGCCGCGCGCAGCGCAGGAGCGGATTATATAGGAAGGATCGAAATACTTCACCGAACTCTTGATCTTGCGGCTCTTCATGTGGCACTCGATCGCACGCTTGAGATATTCGCCGATGTCCTTCTTGAGGATGTTGCCGGAAGCGTCGCGGACGTCCGGGACATCCTTGAACATCTCCTGCCCGGCGCCTTCGGCGACAACGATGACCGTGTGGGTCTTGCCTTGGCGGAATCGCTTCTCCAGGGCGGCGAAAAGTCCGTTGGGCCCGTCAAGCCGGAACGGGCATTCCGGGATGAGGCAGAAATTGACGACGGGATTGGCGAGCGCGGCATAGGCGGCGATGAAGCCGGAGTCGCGCCCCATGACCTTCACGAGGCCGATGCCGCCTGCGGTGCCCTTCGCTTCCACATGCGCGTTGCGGATCACGTCGGCCGCCTCCGCGACCGCAGTCTCGAAACCGAACGAACGGCCCACGAACTGGAGGTCGTTGTCGATGGTCTTCGGGATGCCGACGACCGAAATGTTGAGATTGCGCTTGATGCACTCGTCGGCCACGTCGCGGGCGCACCGGAGCGAACCGTCGCCGCCAACGCAGAAAAGCACGTTGATGTTCATCCGCACGAGCGTATCGACGATTATCTCGGTGGGCTGCTGGCCGCGGCTGGAGCCGAGGATCGTCCCGCCGAGTTCGTGGATCGTATCGACCACGTCCGGATTGAGCATGATCGGCTGGTAGCCGAATTCGGGATTGAGTCCGGCGTAGCCGTAGCGGATGCCGAAGATGTTCTTGACGCCGTAATCGTAGGTGAGGATTTCCACCAATCCCTTGATTACGTTGTTGAGGCCGGGGCAAAGGCCGCCGGCGGTGACGATTCCCACGCGCGTCCAGCTGGGATCGTGGAAGATCTTGCGGTGTGCGCCCGCCCTCTCGAAGCCGGGCAGATGGCCAAGCAGGCCCTGGATGTTGAGCGCCTGCTGCTCGTTCTCGGTGGATAGGATGCGCTCCCCGTCCTCGATGAACTCCGCGTGCTTGACCGGCGAGGGGATCTTGCATTCCCCGAGCGTCCTGACCGTGCACGGATATTTCTGCGGATCTGCGGCGATTATTTCCAGCGAGGCCATGGCGGGATCTCCATTTGGTTCCGTGAAGACAATCGGGGCTGGAGGACCGGAACCGGCTCCCCCAGCCCCGCCATTGTCACTTCTTGAGCTCGGCGGTCACCGTGGCGAGCACGTCGCGGAGCGCCTTCGGGACGCGGCGCGCGGTGGTGGAGCGCGTCTCGTTGTCCTTGGAGGCCTTGGCGTCGTATTCGTCGTAGCTTTCGCCGATCGTCTTGATCTCGTTGAGCCAGCCGGCCTTGTCGACCTTGACGATCTCCTTGAGAAACTTCGGGTTGACGGTGTCCTTGCCCGTGTTGTTCTCGAGGCTGATGTCCGAGGCCTTCGGGAGGTTGCCGATCGGCGTCTTGACGCAGCCGACCTTGCCCTCGATACGGTCGCAGATCCACTTCAGCACGCGGCTGTTGTCGCCGAATCCCGGCCACATGAACTCGCCCTTGGGGGTCTTGCGGAACCAGTTGACGAAGTAGATCTTCGGGAGCTTCGTCGCGTCGGCGCTGGTGCGCTCCATCTCCAGCCAGTGCTGGAAGTAGTCGGCGACATTGTAGCCGAAGAACGGAAGCATCGCCATCGGGTCGCGGCGGACCTGGCCGATCTTGTCGGAGATGACGGCGGCGGTGATCTCGGAACCGGCGGCCGAACCCATGAACACGCCATGCGTCCAGCTCTTGGCCTCGTTCACCAGCGGGATGGTGCTCGGACGGCGCCCGCCGAAGAGAATCGCGTCGATCGGCACGCCGGTGGGCTTGCCTTTGTACACGCCGTTGAAGCCATCCTTGTCGAGCACCGGGCAGTTCTCCGCGGGAGCGGTGAAGCGGCTGTTCTTGTGCGCCGCGACATATCCCATCTCCTTGACTTCCTTCTTGGTCATGCCGGGCTTCGGGCCCATGCGCTTGGGATCGTCCACGCAGCGGTAGCAGGGATTGCCCTTCCAGTCGATACCCTCTTCCGGCGCGTCCACGCCCATGTCTTCCCACCAGATGTCGCCATCGGGAGTGAGAACGACGTTCGTGAAGATCGTGCCCTTGGTGCAGGAGAGCAGCGCGTTGGGGTTGGAATCCTTGGAGGTGCCGGGCGCCACGCCGAAGAACCCGTTCTCGGGGTTGATGGCGTAGAGACGGCCGTCATCGCCGGGCTTGAGCCACGCGATATCGTCGCCGATCGTCTCGAGCTTCCAGCCGGGGAGCTTGGGAAGCATCATCGCGAGATTCGTCTTGCCGCAGGCGGACGGGAACGCCGCCGTGACGTGATACTGCTTCTTCTCGGGGCTCGTGAGCGTGAGGATGAGCATGTGCTCGGCCATCCAGCCCTCGTCCTTCGCCAGCTTGGAGGCGATGCGGAGCGCGAAGCACTTCTTGCCCAGAAGCGCGTTGCCGCCGTAGCCCGACCCGAACGACCAGATTTCGCGGTCTTCGGGGAACTGGGTGATGTACTTGTCCTCGATCTTCTTGGCGCACGGCCAGGCGACGTCCTTCTCGCCCTTCTTGAGCGGCGCACCCACGGAGTGGATGCAGGGGATGAACGCGCCATCCTTGCCGAGGTGCTTCAACACCGCATCGCCCGTGCGGGTCATGATGTTCATGTTCACCACGACATAGGGCGAATCCGTGAGCTCGATGCCGTACTGGGTGATCGGATTGCCGATCGGACCCATCGCGAACGGGATGACATACATCGTGCGGCCCTTCATGCAGCCCTTGTACGCCTTCTCCATGCGCTTCTTCATCTCGACGGGATCCATCCAGTGGTTCGTGGGGCCGGCGTCGATTTCGCGCTTCGAGCAGATGAACGTGCGGCCTTCGACGCGCGCCACGTCGCTCTCGTGCGAACGGGCGAGGTAGCAGTCGGGACGGAGCTTCTGGTTGAGCTTGACGAACTGGCCGTTCTTGACCATCATCTCGCAAATGGCCTTGTGCTCGGCCTTGGTGCCCTTCACGACGACGATCTTGTCGGGAGTGCAGATCTTGTTCCACTTTTCAACCCACGCCGCAACCTTGGCGTTGGCGAATTTGGGGGTAGTTGCCATTGTAGCTTTCTTTCCTGTTTTGTTGTTGTGTTGAAACGTCAGTTGACGAACGTCACCTTGCCGGTGCCGCCCTTGCGGATCGTGCCGATCACCGAATACGACTGGTGCTGGCCCTTGAGAATGTTCTTCGCCTTCTCGAGCTGGGCCTTCGGGACGATGATCACGTAGCCGATGCCCATGTTGAAGACGCGGTACATTTCATCGGTATCCACCTTGCCGCGGTTCTGGATGTACTTGAAGATCGTGGGGACCTCCCAGCTCGAACGGTCGATCTCCGCGTTCACCGCCTTGGGCAGCACGCGCGGAATATTGTCCTGGAAGCCGCCGCCGGTGATATGCGCCATGCCGCTGATCTTGATGCCGCGCTCCATGAGTTTGGAGACGGGCTTCAGGAAGCTGCGGTGCGTCGCCAGGAGCGCCTCGCCGAACGTTTGGTTCGTGCCGGGGAGCTTGTCCTGCCAGGTATGCTGGTCGAGATCGAAGATGACGCGGCGGGCGAGCGAAAAGCCGTTCGTCTGCAAGCCGCCCGAAGGAAGACCGATGATCACGTCTCCGGCGCGGATGGACTTGCCGGTGATGAGCTGCTTCTTCGGGACGCACCCGACGATCGTGCCCACGAGGTCGTATTCGCCGGCGGGATAGAGGCCCGGCATCTCGGCGGTCTCGCCGCCCAGAAGCGCCATCTTGTTCTCTTTGCACGCCTTGCAAAGCCCGGCGACAATCTGCTTGAACTGGTCGCCGTCGAACTTCGCCGCGCCCACGTAGTCCATGAAGAACAGGGGCTTGGCGCCCTGCACGAGAATGTCGTTCACGCAGTGGTTGACGATGTCCTGCCCGACCGTATCGTGCTTGTTCATCATCGTCGCGACCTTGAGCTTCGTGCCCACGCCGTCGGTGGAGGCGACGAGGATCATGTCGCGACCCGGCGGCACCTTGTGCAGCCCGCCGAACGCCCCGATCCCGCCGATCACGCCCAGCGTCTTCGTGGAGCCAACCATCGATTTGATGGCGGCCAGGGCCGACATCTTGTTGTCGATGTTGACCCCGGCCTGCGCGTATGCCGACTTTGCCGCCGCTTTGGCGGATTTCGCGTTAGAGCTTGCCATTGGAGCCGAGCACCTTCACAATCTTGTGGATGTACATCTTCTTCATGTTTTCGCGCGCCGGCGTGAGATACTGGCGCGGATCGAAATGGTCGGGATGCTCCGCGAAATGCTTGCGAATCGCCGCCGTCATCGCCAGACGCGAGTCGCTGTCAATGTTGATCTTGCACACCGCGCTCTTCGCCGCCTTGCGGAGCTGGCTCTCGGGAATGCCCACCGCGTCGGGAAGCTTGCCGCCGTACTTATTGATCGTATCCACCTCTTCCTGCGGAACCGAGGACGACCCGTGCAGGACGATCGGGAAGCCGGGGAGCTTCTTCTCGATGGCCTTGAGAACGCCGAACGCGAGCGGCGGCGGCACTAGCTTGCCCGTCTTGGGATCGCGGGTGCACTGCTCGGGCTTGAACTTGTAGGCGCCGTGGCTGGTGCCGATCGAGATCGCAAGCGAATCGCAACCGGTCTTGGTCACGAAATCGATGACCTCTTCGGGCTTCGTGTAGTGGCTGACCTCGCTGGCGACCTCGTCTTCAACGCCTGCGAGAACGCCGAGCTCGGCCTCGACGGTGACGTCGTGCTTGTGGGCGTAGGCGACGACCTTCTTCGTGAGCTTCACGTTCTCATCGTAGGGCAGCGACGAACCGTCGATCATGACGGAAGAGAACCCGGAATCGATGCAGCTCTTGCAGGTCTCGAAGCTGTCGCCGTGGTCGAGGTGCAAAACAATCTGGGGCTTCTTGCAGCCGAGTTCCTTGGCGTATTCGACCGCACCCTGCGCCATGTAGCGCAGAATCGTGGGGTTGGCATACTTGCGCGCGCCCTTGGAAACCTGCATGATTACCGGACTCTTCGTCTCCACCGCCGCCTGGACGATGGCCTGCATCTGTTCCATGGTGTTGAAGTTGAACGCGGGGATGGCGTAACCGCCCTTGACGGCCTTGGCGAACATCTTCTTCGTGTTCACAAGACCCAGTTCCTTGTAGCTGGTCATTTTTTTATTCCTCATTAGGTTTGAAACTGGTGGGCTATAGTGGATTCGAACCACTGACCTCTTCCATGTCAAGGAAGCGCTCTAACCAACTGAGCTAATAGCCCTTCATTCCAATGGTGGTGGGGCAAGGATTCGAACCTTGGAAGGCGCAAGCCAGCAGATTTACAGTCTGCCCTCGTTGACCACTTGAGTATCCCACCTTTGCGGAATGCGCGTATTATATCATATTATGCCGCCGTTTGTAAAGGGGGAAAAATGCTTTTCCTGCGTTTCGCAGTCCGCCTTGCTCGGCGTGGGATCACCCGACGTATGGTTGTGCGCGACGATAATCTCCTCCGCACCCGCCTTCAACGCCTCGCGGAAAATCGCACCGGCGTCAATCACTGCCGTGCCGTCCTCATGACCGACCGAAACGAGAATCGGCTTTGCAAGCACCTTGCCGCTTCAATCCAGCGGCAGCACGAAAGCCCTCTCTTCCTTCTGCTCCTGACGGATTTCCGATCTGGAGCAATTTAACACGATAGATCAAGTGGCAAATCGGAAATATCTTTCAGGCGTTTTCCCTGAACCAGCATTTCGAGCTGCTCAATTATGTCTTCACGCCCATTTGTCCCATACTCATGAACCGCGTCAAGCAATTCGTACAGTGCGAAATGGTATACACAATCGAGATCGCCCGTTCCAAGCGCAAGAGAAGCTAGGCGTGAAGGAAGTGGTTCGCCAGTCACAACTACAATGTGCGGCAGATGCCCTTTCCGGTTTCGTATTAGATTCAACGCCTCCGTGCGGCTGTTTTGCGCCCGGTCGCTCCGCATAGTCCACTTGGCGGAAATTGACGCATGAAGCAAGGGTAGTCCGCCGTTAGCGGCGCGGAGATCGGCCTTGGTTGAAATCGTCGCGTCAACAAATTTTGCCGGAGCGTTTATTTCAGCATCAGAACACAACGCCCTTGAAACAACTATATCTGGGGCGACCATGTAATCATTTCCAAGCACGGTGGAAAGCTGCTTTTCGCGTCGCATGACTTCCGCAAGGTAGGAAAGATGCGAATATTGCGCGAAACTGGCTGTATGGGTTTCAGCGCGGTTTCCAAGATTGAAAATGTTCCAATCGCCCGGACGGAGATGTTGGAGTTTCGGGAAAGTCGCCTGCAGGAAATCGCAAACTGCCGCTTCGAACAGCGAACCAGATGATTGCGCGGGCAATTTCTTGGCGACTTTTGCACCAAGTCGCTTAGCCATGACGCTTGCAAGCACTCTCGACGGTGCGTTGCTTCCATCGGCATTGGAGGCAACGCCGTCCTTTGAAAGCGACAACACCCCCGATGAAACGAGAGCTTCATGAAAAGCTTTTCTTGCTGATGCGATAATCGAACTATTCTTTCCCATACTGAAGAACCTTTCTGATTTGAGAGCCGACGGCAGACGCGACAGGCGGCGGAAATGCATTGCCTATCATGCGACACGCCAAAGTCTTGCGATGACCAAAATCCCATTCGTCGGGGAATCCCTGAATGCGCGAAAGCATTTCTTTCGTCAGTCGCGGCATTCCGTCGAAATTCGGTCCCGGAGCTTCGTTCGCAACGCCGAGACCATCCACTCCAAGTTCAGCCCACGCTCGTCTGGCGCGGGCAGGCCCCAAGTCGGGACCGCCGTGCTTCTTTGATCCGCCGACTATAGTAGGCGCAATCCTGTCGGCCCTTGCGGCCCATGCGTCCGCGCCCTTCCATCCCCTTTCCGACATCATGGTGTAGAGTACTTGTCCAACCGTAGGGGCGGCAACCCCGGTTGGAGACGGATACGAGAACTCGGCGGCAACATCATTGCGTATGCCGACAATCACAACGCGCGGGCGCAATTGCGGAACTCCGTAGTCGGAAGCGTTGAGCAACTTGATGCTGACGCGGTAGCCAAGTCTTTCAATGGCCTCAAGAATGTTTTTACGGTATTCGTTGAATTTCGGATCAAGAAATCCCCTGACATTCTCCAGCATCACGGCGCGAGGCTGTATTTCCCCGATTAGCCGTATCGCTTCAGGAAACAGGTCTCGTTCGTCGGCCGCGCCAAGTTGCTTGGACGCGACCGAAAATGGCGGGCAAGGAACTCCCCCTGCGAGCAGATCAACGCCTTTGAATGGTTTGCCGTCAAAGGTATGGACATCGCCGCAAATGACATTCCAATCTGGACGGTTTGCTCGAAGAACTGCGCAGTAATCAGGTTCGTATTCAACAAGGGCGACATGCTCGAATCCCGCCATATCGAGTCCAATCGCCTGACCGCCGGCTCCGGCACAGATTTCCACGCAAGTCAACCTGCGTTCTCTCTTCGTCCTGTCGCCGATAGTTGCCGCTGTCGTAGCGTATGAATGCGCATCATATTGTTGAAGCATAAAATCGAACTCCATCTGCACTGCCGCTTCACAGACGCGGAGTTGGGCGGGGCGGAGGCGGGTAATGATGGAGGGGAGGCGTTTGGCGAGGTCTGGGTCGGTGCGGTCGGGCGATTCAAGATACTCCTTGAGCTGCTTGGCGACTTTCGGCGAACGCTTCGCAAAGTCCGCCGTGCGGACAATGACGCGCTCGCAGTCAAGTGGATTGTAGAGTTTGTGCCGATACTTGAACTCCGTCTTGAAAAGAAGATACTTGTCGCCGTGCGCCTTGCCCTTCGCGGGATAACCATACTCGTCAATCAGCTCCTTGCGCGTCTTGATTCCGACGAACTCCGCCTTGTAGCGGCGCTCGTCCTTCGTGCCCTTGAACAGCCAAAGTTCCGTTATCTTCGCCGCGTCGGATTCGGTGATTTTGTCCTTGTCCGAAATCGGGTAGTTGTACCATCCGCGCCATTTCGTTAGCTGGTCGCCCTTATAGGTGCCGACGAGCACCATGCGCCCGGATGCGTCTTTTTTCTCCGCCATCTTCATAATCCTTGCTTGCCGTCTATCATCATATTGCCGTTTTGAAGTATTATACCAAAATTCACCAATGATTTACAAGCGTTATTTTCACCCTTTCCTGCGTTTTTTGTGTGTGAAAAAACGGGAAAGTGAGAAAGGAATCGGTGTTCGTCCGCAGTCCAGATGGCTGGACTGCCAAGTAAAAGACCCTGGACTGCCAAGTAAAAGACCCTGGACTACCAAGTAAAAGAAGCTGGACTACGAAGTCGAGAAGGCCGGACTACGAAGCAAAAGGGGGCTGGACTGCGAAGTCCAGGTGGCTGGACTGCGAAGTCGCTACCACAAACCTTGCACCCATTCGATTGCGCCGTCCAGCATCCCCTTGGCCTTTTCCGGCTGAAGGCTGTCGCCATTCTGTGCGCCGGAATCCCCGTTTGCCGCCTTGGCGCTTTCCGGCGGCTTGGCGGCGGCGGCCTGCTGCGCCTGCGCGGCTTCGCGATGTTTCGCTTCTGCCTCCTTTTGCGCCTTGCGCTCGGCGATAATGCGGTCGGTTTCGGCCTGAATGCGGTCGAATTCTTCCTTCTCCTTGCGTTTGCGTTCGAGATTCGCCCGGTATCTTTCCTCGGCCTTGGCGCGCTTTTCCTTCTCGATCTGCGCTTTTGTCTTGGGCTTGGGCTTGGGCTTCGCCTCGCTCTGGCGCACCGGTTCCGGCGGCTTCGGCGGCACGACGACTTGAGGCGGCGGTTCCGGCGGCGGCGGTTCCGGCGGCGGCGCGACGACCTCCGGCTTCGATTCCGGCGGCGGCGGCTCCGGCTTTTCCTTCGTCCGCTCGGCGCTCGCGAGGTTGGCGGCCTTCATGTCCGCAAGCGCGGCGCGGTTAATGGCCATCGCCGCCGCCTGCCGCGCCTCCACCTCGCGCTCGATCGCCGCAAGTTCCTCGTCGTCCGGGGCGCACCCGGAGACTGCGGCGGCAAAAACCAGCGCAAAGAAAAGGCGCATCATCTTATATGCAGATAGAATCCGCCGCGTCTCAACGACCAGCCTTTGCCGTCGGCATCCTTCACGAGCACCTTGCCGGACGTATTGCCGCTGATGGCAATATTATCCTTGGGCGGCAGATAATCGGCATCGGAAACGCGCATTATCTGGACGCTGCCGGCGGCGGCGATATCCGCGAGGTCGACCGCAAGTCCGTTTTCCGACACCGTGACCGGCGCAAGGAACATCGGGTATGCACCTTCATCCAGAACGAGCGTGCCGCCATCGAAGGTCACGGCGCCGGAATATACGAGCGCCTGTTCGCCGGACACATTGAGCGTGCCGCGTACCACGAGGCGAGAGGAGGCGTAGATGGCGTCTGCGACCGCGAGCTCGCCGTCGGACGCGATAAGCACGCCATCCTCCGCCGTCGCCACGTCCGACCCGATTTCGAAGAGCAAGCCGCCGGTCGCGCTCGCCGGCGCGGCGTTGCTGACCATGCCGGTGAACGCGGAAGCATCCAATACGCGGAAAATACCGACGTTTTCCGTCGCGTTAGTGCCCGGCGCGATGAATGAGCCGTCGCCGTAAAGCGCACCTATCTGGGTGGTCGCGCTGGCCGCGCTCGCATAGTTGTAGCGCAGGCCATAGCCGGCGTCGCCGTTGGAGAGTTCGAGATTGATGCGGCTGTCGGCGTCCGAAGTCCCGCCGGGCGTGATCGAGCACCCGACAAGCCGCAGGATGGAGTTCGTGTTGCCGAAGTTGCCAATCCCCGTATTGCCGAAATTGACATTGCGGATTTCCAGCGTGCCCGTCCAATTCTCGGCGTTCTGCAAAGCGGTGGACGCCGCGCTTTCAGCCGTGGGCCGCGCACCGTCCATGAGGATGGTGCCCGCGCCAGACACCGCGACCGACAGCTCGTCCAGCACGAGCGTTATCCCGTCCGGAACGGAGAAGCCGCTTGCCACGAAGCCGGATGCAATCGTATTCGTCGGCGCGCTGTCCTCGCTGAAGTGCAGCACGTCGCCGCTGATCGGCAAAGTATCGATCCGCGTGTCGCCGTCATAATAGTAGACCTCGGTATCGCCGTTGACCGCGACCGTGCCGTCGCCGAATGTCGTCACATAGACATCCGTGGCCTCGCGGACGGCTTCGGTCTCCATGTAATAGCACCGTTTGGTCGAATCGTAGCCAAACGACTTGATGCGGATTATGCCGGCTTCAGGGGTTGGCGAGAGGGTGACGCGCGAATTGCCGGCGGAATCGGTGAATTCGTCGCAGACTCCGGTCAAGTCAACGCGTCCGGCGGTGCGAAGTCCGGTGAGGTAATCGGTGGGATCGAAATTGAGCGTGGCCGTTTCGCTCATCTGCAGGACGTTCGCCGTCATCTCGATCGCCCCCACATAAACAGTGAGCGAGGTATCGTTGGAGATGACGCCGCTGGGCGAGAGCGCGAAGCCGCCGATCGACCTGCGCACGGCGATGGGCTGCGTGCCGGTGAAGACGAGGTCGCCGATGAGCGCATTTCCGCTCAACCCGTTGGCCTCGTTGAGGACGACACTGATCCGCTGCGGACAATCGCCGCCGGAAACTATCGTGACATCGGCATTCTCGAGCGGCAGCGACCCGTCGTCGCCTTCTACCTTCTCGCCGTTGACCCTGTTGGTCCACGCCCCGCCTTCCGGCACATACCAGTCGCTCTCGCCCCAGCCATGCTCGCCGAGTCCGGCTTCGAGCGTGCGCACGGAGGCGGCCCCGGGATCCACGAACGGGAATTCCTCCGTCAGTTTCGCGATCAGGCGCTCGCCAATTTCATCGTTGTAGATACGCAGCATCCCGATCGCCGAAGGATCGTCCGAGTCCGGTCGCGTCAAGCCGTTCGTATTGTCGCCGCCATGGATCGAGCCAATCTGGAAACCACTGCCGATGGCAAGTCCTGCCGCCGGATACTTCTGAACCAGACTGCCGTCGAAGTAGATGTCGATATAGTCGGTCGACTTGGAGAACACGATCAGGTGCTTGGACTGCGCGGCCGACTTCGCCTTCATCGTCGCCAGCGTCGTATAGGCAGCCGCCGAACTGCTCCCCCAGACGAGTTTGATGTCATTGGCTTCCTCGCCGCGGATAAGCGCCAGGAAGCCGTCGGCTGCCGTGCCGAACATCACCATCACATTATCCTTCTTCGCCGGTATCGTCGCATAGACCGCCGCCGACCACTTGGTCGGATAAGTGACGTCAAACCAAGGATGCGTGCGAGTGTAAAGATTCCCGGTTTCGGCATCGAGCGACGCTGCGACCGTGAAACCATAATCGCAGTTGAGATTGACTCCGGAAGTTCCGTAATTCTTGAGCTTGCCGGTATTCAGCTGACTATAGTTTATGTTTTCGTCGTAGTGCTCTGCGTCGAATTTGAAATCGAACCAGGGAATCGCTTTAATCTCGAACTCATACGTCCAGGTACCGTCGCCATTGTTGGTGACCGTCATGTCTTCAAGTTTGATCGAAGATTCCGTGAGATCGGTATTGAACAGTTTAAGCGCAACTTCGGCGTCATTCCAGATGATCTTGTTGTCGCGATCGACGGTTATCGAACCATCCATGGCGGCCGAATCGACGAACCCGATGGTCGTTCCTGCGTCGAACTCGATCCTCCCGCCGACATTCTCCGGATCCCACAGAATGAGCGTTCCCTCCTTCACCTGGATATTGCCGGTGAATTCGGCCAGGCTGCCCGACACCGCCAGCGTTCCCGAACCGGTTTTTACCAGCGTCCCGCCGCCCGTCAGCACCGACGAGAGCGTGACCGTGTTGGCGCCAGTGTCGACATTCATGACGCCGTTCAAAACGATGCCGCCAACGGCCGACCACATATTGGTTCCAACGATATTGACTTCCTTACCCGCCTTGATCACCAGGCGTCCAGTCGTCCCGGACGAACCGCTGTCGCCAACAGTCACCTCGTATCGCGCCGTGGCGACGTTGATCACACCGGTAAAATCGCTCGCATCCTTGATCACCATTCCGCAACCGCTGGCGGAGCCCCACGTAAACTTCAAGACACCGTCGCCGGAAAGCGATTTGAAAACGACGACCCTGTTTGCCATTCCGTTATTGATGGTAAACCCGCCGCCGTCAATTTCAAGCGCAGGATTGACCGTGGCATTATTGACATCGTTGAGATATCCGGCGGAGACATTCGAGAGTCGGACCGTCGAATTGGCGGATCCAAGGTTGTTGAATTGATATCCAAACTCTGCAGATATGTCCTTCAGGCACAGAGTTCCTTCCCATGCCTTGCTCGTCCAAGTCATCCCGGACGACGGCAGACTCGCCACGCCGGTATATTGAATTGTGCCGCCGCCCGACGCCGTGCCGGCGATCTGCGCCGCATTCGTCACCGCCACCGTCACATTGGTCTGGACGCTGAACACGCCGGCGGTAAGCGTCGCGCCGGTGATATTGACCGTGACCGCGGTTTCATTGGTGTTCATGATGAAGAGCTGCGAGAGCGTTGTCGCGGTTCCGAGGTTCACCGTCATGTCGCCATCTGGGATGATCACCGCCGTACCGCTGGACGGAACCGTGCCAAGACTCCAGTTCGCCGCCGTATCCCAGTCCTTGGCGCCGCTGCCGCCCATGATGTTGAATTCCGGCTCGCTGCTGCCATAGCCCACATACTGCAACTTCACGCCGGTAGCATCCTGAGCAATCCGCCAGGTTCCCAACTCCTCGAAGCCGGAAAGCACCGACACCGACTCCACCGGCGTAATGTCGCTCCGGTCGTTGACGACAGGCGCGAATCCATCCGCGATGCCGAAGGTCACGCTCGCGTTCGAGAAGCTCACTAGCGTCTTCTCAATCACCTGCTTGTATCCTTCCGTCCCGATATCCATATCCGCCCGGCAGATGGTATGGGTTCCCGCCGTCACGCCATAAGCATACTTGACCGATCCCGCGCCCTTGAGATAGTAGCCTACCTCATTGGAACGGTTGTAAGCCATATTGAAGGTGATACCGTCCTCGCCCGCCACATAATAATCAAGCGCGCCGGCGCTTGTGCCGCTGCTACCCCAAGCCGTGAACGCGACCTTGGATGTCTCATCCACCGCAATCAAGCATCCGCCTTGGAATTTATTGAGCGTGGCCACGGAGACATCGGCTCCGTTCAACGCCGCCAGCCTGAGCGTCCAGCCATCCAGAGCGCCGGTGCTCAACGCCACATTGGTATTGTCGCCGACAATCAAGCTGCCGTCGATCAAAATGGGCGCGAACTTGCGGCTGTCCGGCAGTCCGGGAATCGTGCCGGTATCGGCCATTTCCACCCAATCAACTCCTGCGCTGTTGATCTCCCGCCAATTTGCCGCCGTTTCCCAGAGATTGTCGTCGCTCCCGACGAACGCATATCTCGCCGCCGTCTTGACGCCCGTCACCGGATTGACGAAAGCCCACGCCCAATTGGGCACGATAACGAGTTTTCCGGTTGACCGCTTCGGCGTATAATCGGTCGCCGCAAGCGTCGTCACGCCGTCGAGTGCGAGCACTTCCGTCGCGACATCCGCGTCTCCCGCCACATTGAATTCCACCGCCAATTCATCATACCCGGCGAGTGTGACTTTCATTCCGCCGCCGTCCGGCAGTACTATCGTATTGTCAAACCTGCGCGTACCCACATTCAGCGTCCCCGCCTGCGTCAGCTCGACCACGGCGTCGCCGCCCAGCACCAGATTGGCCGGAATGGCAACGGTCGCATTCTCCTCGTTCGCGAAGACCAGCCTGGTGCCGATCACAGTCGAGGAAGTCGCCGTCAAACTGCCGGATCCTTCAATCCGCAAAGTGGCGATATCCAATGCGCTCTCTCCGCTTATCGTAAAGGCGGCACCATCGGCAATCGTCGCCGTTCCCGTAAATTGCACAGCGCTGTTCGCCCTAAGTTGTCCACCGTTGCCCAGCACGACATCGCTGGTTGCCGTTGTCGCGACATCGCACTTCAAATAGCCGTCGATCGTCAACTCGCCGGAAATCTCGAATTCCCCGTCACGCAGGAAGCTGTCATTGGTCGTGGTGGAATTGTATTCCACGCCAAGCCCGCAGGCAATCGTCACCTTGGCTCCGGACAGATTGCGCAGACCAGAACGCTTCAAGATGATCTTGCCATCGCCGCCGATTTCGCCGCCATATAGCGTTATCTCCGGATACCGATAATCGGTTTCGGCATCGTAATAGGTGAAGACGACCGTTCCCTCCGCCGTAATCGTCTTGCACTTGTGAAGTTCATTGTTGTAATCGGACAGCCCTACCGTATAGGTGTCCGCCCTCGCCGGGAAGGTGACCGCCGTATTCGCGCCCGGCACCGCTCCGGTCGACCAGTTGGAATATATTTCCCAGCGCGCGCCATCTTCGCCAACCCAGATAGCATTGTCGTTGGTGATCGACGAATAGATTTCATGCCCGTCGCCGTCCGTCGTCCGTCCGATCACATAACCCTCGGCAACAGTCGTAATCGTGCCGGTCGCTGAATAGCCGTTTATGTACAATGCCGTATTGGCAGGGAGCACGACATTTTCAGCCGAATCCTTATTTAGCGTTATCTTCGCCGCCCCGGCCTCGATCGCCGCCGCCACAGTCTTGTACAGCGCGCCATCGCCGTCGATTGCCGCCGCGAATTCAATCATCCGCGCCTCGCCGTCCCAAATCATTCCGGCCTCGTTCAGCTCCGTCTCGCGCTCAGCCGTCATTTCGTATGCAGCGTCGAGAATATAAATCGTCTCCGACCGCACACCGGCGGCCAGTGCCGCCACCGCCTCGTCAACCGTCTCATAGGCAACATCGCCAATGCGCGCCTGCGCCGCCGCGCCGATTTTCAGCCCTTCGGTATCGGCCACGAGCTTATACTGTCCCGCGTTGGCGCCGGCGAGCTTGAACTCGCCGCCCGGCGCCGCCGTCAATCCCGCGCCGCTCCAATCGATGATTGTCGTTCCGGCCTCAGGCACCACGCCGTCGGCGAAATACACCTTTGTCACGCCGCTCGCAAAGTCGATGCCAGTAAGCCCCTGCAAGGTGCTCTCCGAGGTCGGGAAGACGAGATTCGCGCCATCGGACAAGGTAAGATTGGCGACCGCATTCGCATTGGTGCTCTCCAGCCAGCCGTTTTCACGCACCGTAATCGTACCATTGGCCCAGCTGCCAGACCCGGAGAATATCACCTTGCCGTTGTCGGTGATGACAAGATCGCCCTTGGAGGTGTTTGTCCCGCTCAATGTAAGGCCATAGATATTTTCATCGCCCCTGACTATCAAAGCGGCGTTGCGTTCACTGCTGCCGCCACTACCCGTGCCGCCAGCCATGAAATTACCCTTGAATTCCGTAGCGGCGGTCTGCAATGTATCTATAAACCGGTTGCCGCCCGCTGCGCCGTTTTGCGGGTTGATGGTGCCTGCGCCGGAAAGATTCTTGACCTTGAATGCATTATCCTCGCCAATGTAGCCGCCATCCAGCACAATACCCGCCTTATCGCCAGCGGTTATCTCAAGTTCCGGCCTGGATGAAAAGTGCGGCGACGCCGCGCCGGTGAACACCGGCCAGCCATTGCCGGTTCTGGTCACCTTGAGTTTGCCGGGCAAGGTCAAAGTGTCGCTTCCGCCAAAATTGCGGGTCGATCCGACTAGATACAATTCCAGTGTGCCTTCGCCGGAGAACCAGTTGCCGCTCACCCACTGAACGTCTTTCAGCTTGAATGTAGCGCCGGCAGCGATGGCAACATTGTTGGCGGGAACCACCGTCGAAACGATATATCCTTCCTTCAGCGAGATGCCGCCGCTGTTATTGGGAGCGGTTGTTTTGATTTCCAGCGTTCCCGCGCCCGTCTTGGCCAGTCCGCCTACGCAAGCGACCGTGCCGCCGGAAACCGTCAAGACCCCGCCGTCTTCCACTTCCGCAGTCAACACCGCGCCCACGCGGATCCGCAGCTTGGCGCTTATCGCCACTTCGCCGTCGGTCTTGATTTTGCCGGACTTGTTCTCAATGAAATCGAGTGCGCCAGAGCCGTCGCCATTGCCGGAAATCGTCGCCCCGTCATGGAAAACCAGGATATTCTTGTCGCCGTCGCCAAGCGACCACCGGGTGCTGCCCATTTGCAATGCGCCCCAAACCTCCACCTCGACCGGCTCCTCCGCACTCGCATTGTAGTCGATTGCATCCGAGGCTCGAACATTGACTAGCGTGGCACCCGCCAAAACTGCAATCCGCCCCTTCAATCCTGTTCCCGCCGCATTGAGGTTCAGCGTTCCGCTTTCCGCCACGATCTCGCTTCCATGCTTGAAAGTATTTTCGCCCGACAGCGTTGCCGTGGCCGCGCTGTTGGTCAGCACCGATCCGCTTTCGCCGGTTATCACGCCGGAGATCGCCACCGTATCGCCGCCGAGCAGCAGAGCGCCGAAGTTGTCGATCGCCGCCGAGCAAACTATATCGTCGATTTGCAGCGTCACGCCCGATCCCACCGAAATCGTTCCCTCGCCAGACACTTCGCCGCCGGCAACGATGCTCAACGGACTGCCGCCGGAGAGCGTCAGCGTCACGCCGCTGAAAACCACCAGATTGGAAACGCTCAGCGTTCCTTCGCCGGAAAGCTCCAGCGTGCCCGCGCCGCTGACATACACCGTGCCGTATTCCGTCGACTCGTCGACCTCCAGCCTGCCGCCAACACCGGAGACATTGAATGTGACGGCGACGGTTCCCGAAGCCGGCATCGCGCCGCCCGACCACTTGTCGCCATCGGAAAGTTTGCCCTCGCCGCCTTCCGCCACGCTCCAGACCGGCGCCAACTGCGACGTCGGAATCAGTTTGTTGCCGTCAAGCCGCGCCTCATCTGTCACTTGAACCGGATTCCCCTCCGCATCGGCCTTGTAGTATTCCACCGCACCCGTGCCGGAAACGTTCGGCTCGTATCCATAGACATCATACTCGTCATCGCCGACGATCAACTTTAGCGTCGCCCCGTCGCCCAATGTCACTTCGCCTTCCGTGCCGGCCGGCACCATCGCCGCCGCCCCGGCGCCAAGCGTAAGCGTGGTAAGTCCGGTCATGTCGGCGGCAATAAGCGTCGACTCCGCCGCGCCCTCGGCGAGATTGACCGTAAGCGCACCGCTGGCTACGACCGTAGCCACCGTCAAGTCGCCGGAAAGCGTTGCCGTCGCGCCATCGTTGAACTGGAGCTTCGTCGTGTTGACCGTCCCGTTGAACGCGTTGGAGACGCCGAACCAGGCCGAAGCGGACGTGGTGACGGTCGCGCCGGATTCCACGGTGAGCGTATTGATCCAGACGCGGCGGTTGGTGCCATTACTAAGCTCCGCGCCGTTGCGGACGATTACCGCAGTATGGGCGTAGATCGTCTCGAAGCCGTCGATGCAGGTGAATTCGCTAGTAGTGACCTTGCCGCCGGCGATATCGAGGGTGCCCGTACCATCCGTGACCGTGCGCCCATTATTGAGGACGAATTCGCCGGAGCCGGTCTTGGTGAGCGTGTGGCCGTTGTAGTTGATGTAGCCGGCAGTGCCGGACTTGCCGAACGTAATCTTGCCTGTGCCGCCGACTGTCGCATCGGCGTCGAGGATAAGCGACGTCCAATTGCCGAGCGGCGCATCGCCAGTGGAGGTAAGCGCCCACGGCCAATCGCCTGCGCCGTCGCCGGCCAGACAGAAAACAGTGGCGCCGTTTGGAGCAAGCCCGTTCAAGTCGAACGTCGCGCCGTCGGCAACCGTCACGACGGGTGTCGTGCCGAACACGGCGGCCGAGCCCTGCTGGAGAACGCCGCTTGCAACGGCGACCTTGACGGCGAAGAACGAATAGTATGTCGCCGCCGTGTCGCCCTCCGCCGCCGTCTTTTCACCCAAGGCGAGATTCACGACGATGTCTGTGCCGCCGTTCACGGTAACATCGCCGAGCGTAACGTCGGCATCGAGCGTAAGCGTCGTCGAGGCGGTCGCGTTGATGACGACATTGCCGGCCGTCGGCGCGGAAACGGTCGCGCCGTCGAGCGTCCATGTGCCTGCGCTCCAGGTCGTCGCCGTGCCGTCGAGCGCAAGCGTGTAGGTCTTTACGATATCGGGCGCATCGGTCGGCATGATCTGGATGGCCGCGATGCCGCCGCGCGCCTGATTGGTTCTGGAACCACCGTATATCGTGAGCGGGCCGGAAAGATTTTTGATGCGAAGCGAGTTCACTCCATAGATGGCGGACGAGGTCCCCACGCTTCCCCATGTTCCAGCCCCCTGCACGGCGGCAGACTGTGCCGCGTTCCATGTGTAGGCGGTTCCGTTCACCGTCTTTGCCGTGAATACGCTGCCGCTGTCCGTCGAAGCGTATATAACAACATCGTATGTCTCGTACGGGACATTGGAAAGCGTTATCGTCGCGCCGTTCCCGCTCCAGGCATCGTCAATATAGCCGTCGAGGAAAGTGGATGAACCTCTCCTGTAAAGCGAAGAACCCCAGGCAAGAACAGAAAGACCATCGCCGAAAAGATCCGCCGTGCCGGATGCGTCGGAGGCGTTCGCCTGCCATGTGCCCGCAACAAGCGCGGCGGAGGTGTCGGTTCCGTTGGCGCTGTTGAAATTGAAGCCGACGACGCCGGGCGTGAGCCACGAGCGCAGAACACCGCCCTGGACGCCGGAGAAATCGATGCCTGTGAAATACGACGCATCAGGCTGCGACTCGGCGGAAAGCGTAATCGAACCCGTGCTCGAAACGGCAATCGGAAGCTCGGTCGAAAACGCCTTGTCGACCGTTATCGTCGCACCGTCCTCGGCAACAACCTTTACCGTCTTGTAGGTATTTGCGTCAATCTGATTGTTGATTTCCGAAACCGCGATGCTATCCGCAGCAGAAACATTGATCGTTTGAATTTCCGAAGGGAATAAATATTCAGTTGCGTCTGTCGCAGTTATGGCAGAGGCGAAGACAGCGACTTTCTTGATTATCAGATTTTCAAAATTGTTGAGACTTTTCTCCGCGCCACTTGTAAAGCATCCGCCGATGCCTATCTTCTGGAGACGCTTGTTGGAAAAAAGCAATCCGGTTATTTCGCCGCCCGACGACGAAGCAGAAAGTCCCGACCTGGTGGCTGCGGAATAGATTTTCATGCTACCGCTGCCTTGAGGATATACCATCAACATATTTCCAGCGGCAGGCATTGTCGTAACGGTATTGCCGGAAGTCGGGTAAGTAACGCCCCAACTGTCGCCCAATACCTCCAGCGAAGACGCCTTCGTCTTCAAACCGAAATAGGAATCCGCCTGCAAATAAATCGGAGATGCCACCACCGACAATGCGGTAGCATTCTCGTATTCCATCAGTACGGAAATCTTGGTGCCTTGGGCAAGATTGTAGGTTTCCCCGTCCTGTAGATTGATGTAGGCGCCCTGAGTCCCGCTTCCTATTTTCAACGTACCGTCGGCTTGGACCCACGATTCGCTTCCCGATGGCAGTACAAGCGTGTATGTCTTGCCGTCCGTGCCGGTTTTTGCACTTGTTCCGAAGTCGCCATCCCAGACGACAACTGGAGTTGCTGCATGTGCGGTCGCGCCGAATAGCGCCACCGCCATCAATCCCGCCAAATTCCAAATTTTATTCTTCATACGTTCTCTCCTTCCGGTGCCGGATCGGCCGCCATCGGCCATGCACCACGAACAGCTCCTTCAATCGCCATGGCTATTCAACCTCCGCCGCCGGGGTTGCGACAAGCCGGTAGAAAACCGCGCCGCCGACAGTGTTATATCCGGCATCGGCCAAGGCGGCGCCTGCACACCACCCCCACACCGTGGCAGCAACCACAAACACGGCGCAAAATTCACGCGTTTTCATAGTCAAACCATGAGTTCCCTTTCGCTAGAGAGGACACTTTCCCTAGTCTAGGATATATTATACCAAACTTTCTTCCCGTTTGCAAGTTTTTTGTGGCGCCAAGACGGTCTAAAATTGCGGAAATTACCACACAGAGGCACAGAGAAGTCTAGAAGTGTGGCGCTGCCGCTCAACCAAATCTAGAAAGCTCCACTTCGTAGTCCAGAGAGCTCCACTTCGTAGTCCAGCCTTCTAGACTACGAAGTAAAAGGGGCTGGACTACGAAGCAAAGGATGCTGGACTACGAAGTAAAGGGTGCTGGACTAGGAGCGGCGGGTTCATCGAAACCGCACTACCGCGGCGGTTTTATCGACGATACGGCGAG
>OCTX012267789.1_pt1 | contig 26547 bp, 16 predicted proteins | sample 1539691 | NCBI WGS metagenome assembly OCTX01 (sample SAMN02144231, study PRJEB22623) | gut metagenome | biome: sheep rumen | host: Ovis aries | place: New Zealand
AAGCTACCAGTGGCAGTACCGCACGGGCGCGGGCGCCACGTGGTACAACAGCACGATGAGCGGCTGCAAGACGGCGACGATGACGGTAAAGGCTACGACCGCGCGCGACGGCTATCAGTACCGCTGCAAGGTGACGAACAGCGTGGGCAGCACGTACAGCAACAACGCCGCGCTGCATGTTCAGGGCTCAGGCGTTGTTACCTATCGCGCACTGCTTGTGGGCGAAGTAAACTTCTCCTGGGAGACGGCGAACCGCAATAAAGGCGACGTGCAGCTGCTGGAGAATATGCTCAAGAGTGTGAAGGGTGCTGCCGGCGGCGCTTATTCCGTCACCAGCAAATATAATCTCAGCAACGAAGGCATCCAGAACGCAATCAGCAGCGCATTCAGCGGGGCGGACAGCGACGACGTTTCTCTGTTCTTCATCGCGACGCACGGCGTTGTTAACGTGGAGACCGGCCCGTATGCGGGCGAATTGGTGACAATCGGGGCAAACGGGTATGAGGAGTACCTGACGCTGGGAGAGTTGGCGACCTGGCTTAAGGCGGTACCCGGCAAGGTGATTGTTCTGCTCGGCTCCTGCGGTTCCGGCGCGGCAATTGTTGAAAACGGTGTAGTTAAGTACGTTGTCAGCAACAGCGAGAACGCCGAAGACGCGTTCAATGCGGCGGCGATTCAGGCTTTCGCTGCGCTGGACGAGGAACTTCCCGATGAGGATGGCATCGTGGCCAACACAGGAGAGTTCCGCAATTCCAAGTTTTATGTCATGACCGCAGCACAGCATCAGGAGAGCAGTTGGGGCTCTGAGTATTACGGATACAACTATTTTACTTATTACTTCGCAAACGGCGCCACGGACAGCAAACCGGCGGATGCCAACGGCAATGGCACCATCACTATGCTGGAGATGTATAATTACGTAAAGGCAAACGCCTATGGGCCCTATAATGACGGAACGGGCGACTACTACCAGCACGTTCAGATGTACCCTGCAAACAGCGCCTACGAACTGTTTAAATAAAAGCAGCAATGCTTCAGGCAAAAGCATCGGCACTGCCGATGCTTTTGCTTTTTCAGAAAGAAGAAAGAGGAAAGGGAAGAATAATCCCAAAGAGAAAACACAAGCGCGGATCGACCCGATCCGCGCTTGTGTTTTATTCGCTAACGTGATATAGTGATAGCAACTTTAATAGGGAGGGAATGCACATGAAAAAATACCTGGCGGAACTCATCGGTACCTGTACCCTGGTCGTGCTGGGCTGCGGCACCGCGATGCTCGTCGGCTGCGACGCGGCCGCCGGCGGCGGGTACATCCTCACGGCGCTGGCCTTCGGGCTTGCGATCGTCGCCTCGGCCTACTGCATCGGCAACATCTCCGGCTGCCATGTCAACCCTGCGGTCTCCCTCGGCGTGCTGCTCTCCGGCGGCATGAAGGGCAAGGAATTTGTCGGCTATTTGATTGCCCAGTGCATCGGCGCGCTGCTCGGCTCGGCACTGCTGGTGCTGATCTTCAAGCTCGGCGGCGTGACCGACATGACCGGCGGCCTCGGCACGAACGGCCTCGGCGGCGTGAATGGCAGCGCGGTCGCTGGCCTGCTCGTTGAGATCGTCCTGACCTTCATCTTCGTCCTCTGCATCCTCGGCGTGACCTCCAAAAAGGCCAAGCACGGCTCCTTCGGCGGCCTGATTATCGGCCTGACGCTGACCGGCGTGCATATCCTCGGCATCGGCCTGACCGGCACCTCGGTCAACCCCGCCCGCAGCTTCGGCCCCGCGCTCATGGCACTCATCACCGGCAACGCCGCGCCGATCGCCTGCCTCTGGGTCTTCATCGTCGGCCCCTTTGTGGGCGCGGCCCTCGCCGCCTGGACCTACAAGGCGCTGGAGAAGTGAGCTTTTTAGTGCTTAGTGCATCGTGTGTAGAAAAACATCCGGGAGAGCTTTGCTCTCCCGGATGTTTTATGCAGTTGATCTTTCATACTAATATCTGAAAGAAATTGAACCCTCTTATCAGATGTTAGTATCACAGCGCGGCGAGGAAGCATTCCTGGCTCTCCATCTCGGAATAGAGGATGGCGCCGTTTTCGCCCAGGTCATAGACTTTGATGACGTCCGCAAGGCTCTCGTCTCCGGTCAACGTCCGATACAGGTCGGGATAGCGGTCAAAGAGCGCCTCGTTGAATTCGCAGCCCGCCTCGCCCTGATAGATCGCCGTGTAGAAAATGCCGGTTTCCACGAGATCCTGGAAGAAATGGCTGCCGTAGCTTAGCTCCGGGCGAAGCCCGTGGGAGCTGTAGGCCAGTTCCGACATGCTGATATAGTTGTTGATCTCCGCAAAGCCCACCGGCACGCCCAGACTCGGCGTGGTGGTGCCCCAGCGCCCCGGGCCGAGGAGAATCGCCTGCTTCCCGCGCAGCAGGCGGTTGAGCTCGCCGATCTGGCGCGCCGCGGCGTATTTCTGCTGCTCCGTCAGGGAGAGATAGGGCTCGACCTTGACAAAGACCGCGTAGCGCACGGGAAGCGCGGCGTTGCCGCCCATGAAGTTGCCCTTGATGCGCCAGAAATAGTCCGTCACCCGGGGCTTGATGCCCGCGTGGCCGAGGCCGCTGGCCTGCAGCGTGCGGCACTGCAGGAGGTTGACGCCGTAATTGCCGTCGGGCGTGAAGTTGACCGCGTATTCCACGTCCACCGGGTATTCGTACTTTTCGGCCACGATGGCCATAATGCGCGTCATGACCTCGGCAAAGTCCGTCTTGCGCAGCAGCTTCTGGAAGTTGAGAATGTTGGGGATCGGCTCTCCGACGAGGCCGATCTCGCGGTAACGCGCGGCGGTGGCCAGATCCGGCTCCATGAAGAGCCAGCGGTCGGTGCGCAGGGCGCCCAGATCGAGCGATTCCAGCGGCACGGTGGTAAAGCGGTTGTTTTTCAGGTCGATTGCGTCCACCTTGTGCTGGCTGTAGCGGTATTCGTCGCCGTAGGCCACCAGCGGCGGCGCGGTCGGCGCGTCGAGGCGGATGAAGCGGGCGTAGTCGTCGGCCTCGCGGTCGACGGCGCGGGTGCCCATGCCAAAGACCAGACGCAGCATGCCCTTGTTGCCGGCACCGGCGTTGGGGCCGTTGACATAGAGGTTTTTCGAGTGGCCGACGCCGCCCATGTGCGGGAAGTAGTAGTCTCCGTGGCAGTCGCCGCTGACGCGCATGACCAGCAGCGCCATCTGCTCGTCGCGGTTGAGCAGGTTCCGGTCGGCGCGGTAGCGCAGCGCCGCGGGGCTGGCGGTGCTGGCATAGACCGTGCGCACCGCGTTTTCAAAGTCCGCGTAGCGCTCCTCCAGCGTGCCCTGGTTGGGGCAGAAGACGCTGTCATACTTGCCGGCAAAGGCGTTGCCGATGCCGTCCTCAAGCAGGGAGCTCGAACGCACGATGATCGGCGACTGGCCGAAATATTCGAGCATCGACTGGAACTGCTCCCGGATGGAGGGCATGAAGCGGCCGTTCAGCAGGCGCTTTTCAAGCTCCGGGGCGAGGCGGAGATAGTCCTCCGGCTCCACCATTTTGGTGCGCAGCTCCCAGATGTTGTTCTGCACCGTATAGGTATAGAACACGTCGGCGCCGATATAATAGGAGTCGTGCGGGGCGATGCGCCGGGCGAAAAGCTCCGGGTCTGTGTCGCGGATGATGTTGCGCGCCAGCAGCATGCCGACGGACTTGCCGCCGATGCAGCCGGTGCCGATCTCCCGCTTCTTGATGGCCATCAGGTCGCTGACGGAGAAATATTTCCGGCAGAGCTCAAGCCGCAGCGGCTCGGTGCCCAGCAGGCACTTGAGGATGTGCTCCTTCAGCTCCCGGCCGGCCTCGTCCACCGGCTCGGGGTGCGCGGGATCGACGGAGTCGAACATGCTGTCCCAGCAGTCCCGGTGCTCGCCGGTCTGGGTAAAGATGTCAAAAATGGCATAGGTTTCCGCGCTGGAGGTGACGGTTTCGCAGTGGCTTCCGTGGATGCGCAGCGGGAAATACATCATGGCGGAGCGCCGCCCCAGCACCTTGGCCGGGTGAATATAGGTCATGCCGTCCATCGTGCGGATGTTCAGCAGCACGCTCGTGGCGTGGCGGATGCGGGCGATCGTCTCATAGGTGTGCCGCTCGTATTCCAGCGCCACATAGCACAGCGCGCCGCGCTCGCGGATGAACGCGCCGGTCAGCTCGAAGAAGTTGCAGACCATGAGGTCGGAAAACCAGTGCTTCTGCATTTCCGACAGGCAGTCAAAGAGGAAAAAGCTGTCCTCCGCCTCGGAGGAGATGATGCGGTGCACCTGAACGGCGAAGGTCTCAAAGCCCACGGAGGGATCGAGCTCATATTTGACGACGTTGGCGCCGCGCTCCTGCAGGGCGGCGGTGGGGATCAGCTCCTCGTGCTCGCCGAAGCGGAAATAGACCATGCGGCGGCCTGTGGCGACCTCGTCGGTCACAAACTGCGTGGCGACGAACATATAGTCTCCGATGCTCTCCATTTGCCAGGCGACGATATCGCCGGAGCGCAGACTGTCCAGGGCTGTGTCCAGCCCCGGGATGCCGGTACTGATGATATGACTGCTCATAGAACACCTCCGGGAAAAACTGGATCTATCATAACACAGCAAATCGCTAAAGCGCAACATGTTTTTCAAGGAAAAAAGAGCTGCCGGCCGGCAGCTCTTTTTTTGATTCAGTTCAGAAAATCTCTCAGCTTCTTGGAGCGGCTGGGGTGGCGCAGCTTGCGCAGAGCCTTCGCCTCGATCTGGCGGATGCGCTCGCGCGTGACGTTGAATTCCTTGCCGACCTCCTCGAGCGTACGGGTGCGGCCGTCCACGATGCCGAAGCGCAGCTCCAGCACCTTCTTCTCGCGCGGGGCGAGCGTGTCGAGCACTTCCTCAAGCTGCTCGCGCAGCAGGGAGAAGCTGGCAGCCTCGGAGGGCTCGGAAGCGTCCTCGTCGGGGATGAAGTCGCCCAGGTGGGAGTCCTCCTCCTCGCCGATCGGCGTCTCGAGCGACACAGGCTCCTGCGCGATCTTCAGAATATCGCGCACCTTCTCGACGGGCATGCCCATCTCCTCGGCGATCTCCTCGGCGCTGGGATCGTGACCCAGCTCCTGCAGCAGCTGGCGGGAGATGCGGATGGTCTTGTTGATGGTCTCGACCATGTGCACCGGGATGCGGATCGTGCGGGCCTGGTCGGCGATGGCGCGGGTGATGGCCTGGCGGATCCACCAGGTGGCGTAGGTGGAGAACTTATAGCCCTTGGTGTGGTCGAATTTCTCCACGGCCTTGATGAGGCCGAGGTTGCCCTCCTGGATCAGGTCGAGAAACAGCATGCCGCGGCCGACATAGCGCTTGGCGATGGAAACAACGAGACGGAGGTTTGCCTCGGTCATGCGGCGCTTGGCGTCCTCGTCGCCCTCGGCCATCTTCACGGCCAGGTCGATCTCCTCCTCCGGGGTCAGCAGGGGCACCTTGCCGATTTCCTTGAGGTACATGCGCACCGGGTCGTCGGTGGAGAGCGTGTCGGCCAGATCGTCGGTGCTGGTGATCTCCTCCTCGGTGACCTCCTCGAGGCCGGTCAGCTCTTCAATTTCGGGGAGCAGGTCGTCGTCGAGCGTGGGCAGCACGTCGCCGGCGGGCATGTCGATGTCGATGTTGTTGGCCTCGAGCGCTTCGTAGAACTTGTCCACGGTCTCGCCGTCGAGGTTCATCTCCTCCAGGCACTCCAGCTCCTTGGCGCTGAGCTTGCCGGCCTTCTTGCCCTTCTCGAACAGCTCGCGCAGGCGCTCCTCAGGTGTCTTGACGGGCTGTTCGGGCTCCTTTTCCTTTTTCTTGCCGTTCTTTTTCTTCGGCTTGGGCTCCTCTTTCGGCGCCTCGTCCAGCAGCGCGTCTGCCATCTGCTCGAGTTCTTCTTCGGTGTATTTCTTTTCTTCGCTCATGTCCTTACTCCTCGATTCCCATTTTTTCTCTTTGTTTCTTCGCATAGGCCAGCAGGTCGCCCGGGCTGTTTTTCGCGTCCCGCGCCTCGCGGATCTTGGCTATGTAGTCGTTCATGGCCCGTTTGCTGTTGGACAGGCGCTCGGGCCGCTGCTGCAGCTGCACCAGCAGGCTCATCTCCTGCCCGCTGAGCTCGCCGCTCAGGGTGGCGGTGCTGATCTGGTCGCCCCGGCGGGCCTTGTCCCGCAGCACCGTGTAGATATGCGCCAGCACCGGCGCGGTGAATTCCTCCGGTTCCGGCAGCGACGGCTCCGCAGCGAGCGACGGCTCGAGAAACAGCAGCCGGACAAGCCCTTCTTCGGCGGCCGCCGAGGCGGGATCATCATAGCGGAAGCGCTTTTCCTCTGGCTGCAGCTGCCGTTCGGGGCGGCTTTGCGCGCGCGATTCGTTCTTGCGCGCCGCGCTCAGCAGGCGTTTTCGCCGCCGCTCGACCTCGTCGGCCACAGCCTCACCCTTCACGCCGGCCAGATCCGCCACGCGCATCGCGTAGACCTGCCGCTCCACCGCGCCGGGCAGGCGGGCCAGCATATCCGTGGCCTCCTTGAGAAAGGCCACCTTCTGATCCGGCTCCGTCAGCACATATTTGTCCGTGACGGTCCGCAATCGGTAGTCGATCTGATCCTCGGAGCCCTCGAGAAGGCTCCGGAAGGCCTCGGCGCCCTTGAGCTTGATATATTCGTCCGGGTCCTTGGCACCGCTCAGGCGCAGCACCTTTACCTTCAGCTCCAGCTTTTCGAGGATGCCGATCGCGCGCTGCGCGGCCTTGATGCCCGCGCCGTCGTTGTCGTAGGCGATGATCACCTCGCCCGTGTAGCGCGAGATGAGCCGCGCCTGCTCCGGCGTCAGCGAGGTGCCGAGCGAGGCCACCGCCGAGTCGAAACCGGCCTGATGCAGAGAAACTACGTCTATATTGCCCTCGGAGAGGATAATATATCCGCTTTTTGATTTTTTCGCCAGATTCAGGGCGAATAAGTTGCGGCTTTTGTTAAAAACCAGGGTCTCCGGGCTGTTCATGTACTTGGGCTCACCGTCGCCGAGAATGCGGCCGGAAAAGCCGATGACGTTGCCGCGCACGTCGATGACCGGGAACATCAGGCGCTGGCGGAAGGTGTCGTAAAAGCCGCCGCTTTTGCCCTTGCGGACGAGCCCCGCGTCAAAAAGCTCAAAGTCCGAGTAGCCCTTGGCCTTCATCGCGCTGCGCAGCGCCTCCCAGCTGTCGGGCGCGTAGCCGATGCCGAAATTCGTGGCGGTGGCCTTGCCGATCTGCCGCCGCTTCATGTAGTCCCGGGCGGGCGCGCCGCCGGGCGCGGAGAGCTGCTCGTAGAAGAAGCGCGCGGCGTCCTTGTTCAGGGCGAGCATCCGGCTGCGCTTTTTGCTCTCGCGGTCGTCGGCCTGCTCCGGCACGGGCATATTCGCCCGCCGGGCGAGGAACTCCACCGCCTCCGGGAAGGAGAGGTTTTCGATCTCCATGATGAAGTTGATAACGCCGCCGCCCTTGCCGCAGCCGAAGCAGTGATAGATCTGCTTGTCCGGCGAGACAGAGAAGGAGGGCGTTTTTTCGCTGTGGAAGGGGCAGAGCCCGAAGAGGTTCGAGCCGCTGCGCTTTGTCAGGCGCACATAGGAGGACACGACCTCCACAATGTCGCTGCGCTCGGTCAATTCAGTTAAAAATGTCTCGGGAAAGGCCGTGATGATCACCTCCTGATGAGGCCCCCTTCCGCGGAAGGGGGCTGTCGGCGCAGCCGACTGAGGGTTACCCTGCAAAGCGGAAAACACAAGAGAAACCCTCCGGCGTCCGGCTCACGGGAGCGCCGGACGCCACCTCCCTTCTGCGGAAGGGAGGCTTATCATGCGCTACTTCACCGTCCAGGCAAACGGAATAAACAGCTCGCTGTATTTTTCCATTGCGTAGCTGTCGGTCATGCCGGAGATATAGTCGCAGGCGGCGCGCTCGCGGCCGTCGCGCTCGATGACCGGCGCGAAATCCTCCGGCAGCGCCTCGGGGTGCGCGGTGTAATAGCCGTAGAGGGCGCTGAGGATGCCGTCCACCTTGCTCTCCTCGCTCTTGGCGATGGGGTTGACGTAGATATCGGAATACATGTAGCTGTGGAAAAAGTCAAAGGTGTCCTGCATGGCGGGCGACATGCGCAGCACGCCGCCGGCGCTGTTTTCCACCAGGTCGGTGATGAAGGTGTTGATGCGCTCGCTGTTGCGCTCGCCGCAGTCGCGGCGGATGCGCTCCGGCACCTGGTCGGCGGTGAGGATGCCGGCGCGGATCGAGTCGTCCAGGTCGTGGTTGATGTAGGCAATGCGGTCGCACAGCCGCACGGCGACGGCCTCCGGCGTGTCGTCCGGGGCGCCGTGGGTGTGGTGCAGGATGCCCATGCGGGTTTCAAAGCAAAGGTTCAGCCCCCGGCCGTCCCGCTCGAGCACGTCCACCACGCGCAGGCTCTGTTCATAGTGCTGGAAGCCGCCGGGGTGGATGCGCCGCAGCGCCCGCTCGCCCGCGTGGCCGAAGGGCGTGTGCCCCAGGTCGTGGCCCAGCGCGATGGCTTCGATCAGATCCTCATTCAGCTCGAGGGCGCGGCCGACGGTGCGCGCGAGCCTGCTGACCTCCAGCGTGTGGGTCAGGCGGGTGCGGTAGTGGTCGCCCTCCGGCTGCAGGAAGACCTGCGTTTTATGTTTGAGGCGGCGGAAGGCCTTCGAGTGCGTGATGCGGTCGATGTCCCGCTGGAAGCAGGTGCGGATCGGGCATTCCTCCTCCGGCGTCAGCCGTCCGCGGGAGTCCTTCGACAAAAGCCCGTAAGGCCCGATGATGAAGCGCTCGGCTTCTTCCCGGCGCTCTCTGGGACAGGACATGCAGCCACCCCCTGTTAATTCGGAATGAAGAAAGGAAAAGAGTCTCGGAATTTTTCCTTCCAAGACTCTTATACGACGCGAATTTTGTTTTCCCTTTATTTTCGGAGTAAAATTTTTCGGATTTCTCCTAAAACCAAAATCTACTCCTGCTCTTCCTCCTCGTCGAGGAAGTCCTCGGGCAGCACGGCCATCAGGTCGTCCTTCGTGGGCGCGTCCATCGCGGCCACGCGGTTGGACTGGCGCACGACCATGTCCTCAAAGCGGTTGCGCACGTCGCGGCCGTTGCCGAAGTTGTCGTCGCGCTCCTCGTAGAGCTCGTCGAAGAGCTCCCGCGCGGCCTTTTCGCTCTCCTCGGTCAGCGTATAGCCGTTTTTGGCGCACTGCTTTTGGAAAATCGCCAGCAGCTGCTCGCCGTTGTAGTCGGGGAAGAAGAAATATTTGTTGAAGCGGGACTGCAGGCCGGGGTTGGAGTTGATGAACTTCTCCATCGGCCCGCTGTAACCGGCCACGATCACGATCAGGTCGTCGCGGTGATCCTCCATCGCCTTGAGGATGGTTTCGATAGCCTCGCGGCCGAAGTCGTTCTCGCCGCCGGAGGCGAGGGAATAGGCCTCGTCGATAAAGAGCACGCCGCCCAGCGCGGACTTGATGACCTCCTGGGTCTTCAGCGCGGTCTGGCCGACATAGCCGGCCACGAGGCCGGAACGGTCGACCTCGACAAGCTGCCCCTTCGAGAGCACGCCGATCGCGGCATAGAGCCCGCCTACGAGGCGCGCCACGGTGGTTTTGCCGGTGCCGGGGTTGCCCATGAAGACCATGTGCAGGCTCATCGGCGGCACGGGGAGATCGTTCTGCTCGCGCAGCTTGCGGACCTTGATGAGGTTAATCAGGCTCTTGACGTCCTTTTTCACCTCGTCGAGGCCGACGAGCTCATCGAGCTGCTCCATCAGCTCCTCGAGGCTGGGCTTTTTCTCCGCGCTCTCCTCGGCCTTGACCTCGGCCTTCGTCTCGCCGCCGGAGGTCTGGGTCTGGGGCGGGTGCTTGTCGACAAAGCTCGGCTCGGCGCTGGTGACGTAATCGAGCGGGTTGAGCGCCTCGCGGCTCTTGCGCACGCCGTTGGTGTCGCAGACGGCGGTCAGGCGGTCGGCGCACTCGGTGATGTACTCGGCCTCGGCCATCGTCACGTCGTCGTCCACCGCGGCCAGATACAGCAGGATGTTCGTCAGCATGCGGATAAAGGTGCGCGAGGTCTCGGTGCCGCGCTTGGCGTCGCTCTCGGCAAGGTTCCAGTAGAACACCGGGGGCAGGAACACGTCGTTTTCGCAGACGGAGCTCGTGAGCGTCCAAAGCAGCCAGTGGGGCTGCTTCTGCCCGCGGGAATAGATCTGGTTGGCCATGTCCACGTGGCGCTGGCCGACGCCGCCGGAGCGGCTCCAGAGCCCGAGGGCGCATTTGGTCATGAACTCGTCCATCTCGGGGGCGAGCTCGGCGCGTCCGAGACGGTAAAATGCCTCGGTGTTGGCGACATAAATCTTGTGAAACTCCTCCGGGGAGCGGTTCCAGGTAGTGGGCATGGTGTTTCTCTCCTCTGCGCGGTTTTGCATGATACCATTATAATCCTATTTTTGACGCGGTCAAGAAGAATTCGGAATTCGGAATTAAGGATTGACGCTCACGGAGCGGCCGGCCGCGAGGAAGTACAGCACGCACTCTTTGACCGGCTTGCCGAAGATGCGGCGCAGCGCCGCGGCGTAGGCGCGCAGCTGCCCGGCGTAATAGTCGGCGCGCGCGGCGATCTCCGCCTCGGTGCGCACGGCATCTGTCTTGTAGTCGATCACGGTGAGGGCGCCATCCTCCTCAATGCAGCAGTCCACCACGCCCTGCAGCAGCACCTGCTCGTCCGCGGCGTCGGGGAAAAGCTCCCCCGCGTCGCAGAGCAGAGAGAATTTGAACTCGCGCTCACGGCGCTCCGCGTGCAGCATCCGCTGCCCGAGGGGCGAAGCGAAGAGCTTTGCGATCGCGGCGGCGTCCACGGCCTCAGCCTCCCGGTCGGAGAGCAGCCGCTTTTGCCGCAGGCGCTCGATCTCGCCGCGCACGTGTTCGATGCTCTCTCCGGCGGCAAAGTCCATGTACTGCAGCACGAGGTGCGTGGCCGTGCCGCGCTGCGCGCCGGTGAGCGGACGGTTTTTGCGGCTGAAGTCCGGCATGCGGAAGACGCCGGAACCGCGCTTCGGCAGAAGCTCGTCGGCTTCCCCGTCGCTCTCCGTCCGGCCCTTGAGCTCGGTGGCCGTCAGCTTGGAGGGCAGGTTCTCGGCCGCGGCGTGGGGATAGCGGAAGGCAAGATTGCGCCGGAGCTCCCGGAGGGCCTCCTCGTCGATCTCACCGGAGCCTTCCGCAGGAGCTTCCGCCTCCGCGTCTGTGGCGGCCTCCGGCAGCCGCAGCTTCAGATGCGCCTGCCCGTCGTCGAGCGCGGCGAGGATCAGCCAGTCGGCAAAGGAATTCTGTTCGGCCAGAAGCTCCGGCGGCAGGGGGGAGCTGTAGGCCTTCTGCAGCTTTTCCAGCGTCTTTTCCGCGCTCTTGAAGGAGGCGGTGATGAACAGCCGCTCTTTCGCGCGCGTCAGCGCCACGTACAGCAGGCGCATCTGCTCGCTCAGCAGCTCGCGCTCGAGACGGCGGCGGATGGCCTGGCGCGCCAGCGTCGGATACTCCACGCGCCGCTCGAGGTCGGTCATCTTCGGTCCGAGGCCGAGCGCCGGGTGCACGAGCACGGTGTCGCTGAGCTCACGCTTGTTGAAGCCCCGCGCGGCGTCGCAGAGAAAGACCACGGGGAATTCCAGCCCCTTGGACTTGTGGATCGTGAGAATCTGTACGGCGCCGCTGCCCGGGCCGGCGGCGGGCTCCTCCCCGCGCTCGGCCAGGCGGCGAAGCCAGAGCACGAAGCGGTGCAGCCCCTTGTAGCCGCTGGCCTCATAGCGCTGCGCGAGAGCCGCCAGCTCCATCAGATTGGCGCGCCGCTGGGCGCCGTCGGCCATCGCGCTGAACACGCTCAGCAACTCAAAGCCGTCCAGCAGCTCCCACACCAGTTCCTCGGCGGAGAGGTCGGGCGCGAGGGCGCGAAGCGCCTCGATCCGCGTCCGGAAGGTGCGGCATTTTTCGTCCGTCTCCGCGGCGGCGCAGAGCGCCGTGTAAAAATCGCGCTCGCGGTCGGCGCCGCGGACGGCGGAGAGCTCGTCGGCCGAAAAGCCGAAGGCCGGGGAGCGCAGTGCCGCGATCAGCGGGATGTCCTGATGGGGATTGTCCAGCACCGCGAGCAGGGAGACGGCGGTGCTGATCTCCGGCGAGCGGAAATAGCCCAGCCCCTGTCCGGCGGCGACGGGGACGCCGTGGGCCGCGAGCACCCGGCGGTAAACGGGGCCGGTGCTGTTGGCGGCGCTCATCAAAATCGCGATATCGCCGTAGTCCATCGGGCGCAGGCCTTCTTTGCCCTGCACGGGCGTGCCCGCCTCCACCAGCGCGCGGATCTTCTCCGCGACGAAAGCGGCCTCGGCGGCGGTTTTGTCCGGCGCCTCGTCCGCGTCGTCCTCGCCTCCGGCGGAGAGCAGAAGCAGCTCCGGCACGGGGACGCTGCCCTCGTAATAGGCCGCGCCGCAGACGAGTGCCGCCTCTTCGTCATAGTCGAGGTCGCCGAGACGGCGGCTCATACAGCGGGAAAAGACGCTGTTGACCGCGTCGATGATCTCCCGCCGCGAACGGAAGTTTTCGCGCAGCAGGATTTTGCGCGCCTCGCCCGGGGCGGCCGCCGTGTACAGCGGGAAGCGGTCGTATTTGTCGGTAAAGATGCCGGGGTCGGCCAGCCGGAAGCGGTAGATGGACTGCTTCACGTCGCCGACGAGGAAGCGGTTCGAGTCCTCGTGGGAGACGGCGCGGAAGATGAGCTCCTGCACGGGGCTCACGTCCTGGTATTCGTCCACCATGATCTCGTCATAGCGCGCCGCGACCTCGCGGGCGAGCGCCGTGGGGCTGCCGTCCGGCTCGGTCAGAAGCTGCGCGGCCATGTGCTCGAGATCGGCGTAATCCAGCACCGCCTGGCGGCGCTTGTCGCGCGCGTAGCGCTCGTCGAAGGCGAGACACAGCTCCAGCAGCGCGCGCATGGCGGGCGCGGTCTGCCGCAGCTCGCCGAGCAGAGAGGCCGAATCGCCGTCGAGCGCCTCCTGCAGCTTTTCCACGCTCTTTTTGCAGGCGTCGCGGCGGGCCTTGACGTGCGCGGTGAGCGCGGGATCGGGGTTCTTGCCCAGGTTGGTGAATTTCGGGAACACAATGGCGCGGGCGGCCGCGGCGGCCTGATCCCAGCCGAGTGCGAGGCAGCGCCGCAGCTCCCGCAGCCCGTCGCCCACGGGGGCGAGGCGCTGCTCATAGTAGGCCAGCAGCTTTTCCTCGTGGCGCACGGTGGCCATCAGCCGGTCGATTTCCCCGATCCAGTAATCCGCCTGCGCGGCCGCGGCCTCCAGCAGCTCGCGGCCCCAGGGCGTTTCGATCGCGTCGGCAAAGGGGTGCTCCATCAGCTCGATCTGCTGCGCGGCCCAGAGCGCCGGGCGCGCGTGGCTCTGCATCTTGCCGTGCAGGCTCAGCACCAGCGCGCCGAGGCGGCGGTCGTCCCGACCCGCGCCGGCGGTGTCGGCCAGCAGCAGAAAGCCCGGGTGCGCCTCGGCTTTTTCATACCAGTCCTCCAGCACGCGCTCGAGTGCGGCGGCCTTCATGCTCTGCGCGCGCTCCTCGTCCAGGATCTTGAAGTCCGGCGAGAGGGAGAGCGCGGCGCTGTTTTCGCGCAGAAGCGCGGCGCAGAAGCTGTGGATGGTGCCGATCGGCGCCTTTCGGCAGAGCGCGCTCTGCCGGCGCAGGCGGCGGCTGTCCGGCGATGCGGCGAGGGCGCGGCTGATCTCGTCGGCGATGCGGCTCTTGAGCTCCCCGGCGGCCGCGCGGGTGAAGGTGTTGATCAGAAAACGGTCGAGCTCCGCCGGGGCGTCCGCGTCCGTCAGGCGGTCCATCAGCCGCTGGGTCAGCACGCGGGTTTTGCCGCTGCCCGCGCCGGCGGACACCAGCACGGTGCTGCCTCGGCTCTCGATGGCGGCGGCCTGCGAAGCGGTCGCTTTGAATTCAGCCATCCCCGGCCACCTCCTCTTCGATCTTTTCCCACACCTTGCCGTCGGCAAGGCGCGGCAGATAGCGGCAGCGCTCCCTGTTTTCCCCGTCGGAAAACTGGCAGGCGTCCGCGAATTCGCAAAACTGGCAGGCGTTGTCGCCGACGGCGCGGTAATAGGGGTCGGCGGCGATGCTGCCCTGCCGCAGCTCTTTGGCCATGTCGGCAAGGCGCGTTTTGATGTGGCGGGAGAGGCGGCCGAGCTGCTCGGCGCTCGCCAGGCCGCTCACGGGCTTGCCGGAGCGGAAGCTCACCGGGATATAGCGCTTGTCCTCGCCCTTTTCCCAGGCCTCGACGAGCGCTTCCTCGCCCAGCACCAGGCCGCTGCGCCGCAGCGCCTTGGCCCGCTTCTCCTCCAGCTCCCCGTCGTCGGGCTTCCGGTCGGCCGCGAGCAGCGCGTCACGCGCCGGAAGATACATCACGCCGGCCGGCACGATTTCGTGCCCGTAGCGCTGCGCGCCGCCCTCCCCGAGGGCGAAGAGATACAGCAGCATCTGCAGGCCCATGCCGTACCATACGTCGGAGAGGGAGAATTTCTTGACGCCGGTTTTGTAGTCCACCACGCGCAGATAGAGCCTGCCCTCGTGCAGCCAGCCGTCCACGCGGTCGGCAACGCCCGTCAGCGTCAGGCGGCCCTGTCCCTGCCCCAGCTCCACCGGCGGCAGGTCGCGGGCCTTGGCAAAGTCCAGCTCGAAGTCCAGCGGCTCGAAGTCCGAGCGCCGCAGCTCCCGCGCCGTGTCGAGCACGATGCGCTCGGCGTCGCGGCAGAGTCTCTGAAAGAGGTGGACAAAGCGCGCGGATTTTTCCTGAAAATCGTTCAGCTCGCGCCGGACGTAGTCGTCCACGAAGAAGCGCACGAGCGCGCGGAGCTCCTCGTCCGTCACGGCGCCGAAGCCGCCGCGGCCGCGCGCCTCGCGGGCGCAGTTTTCGAGGATAAAGTGCATAAAGGTGCCGATCTCGGGCGGCGTAAAGCCCGCCGGCTCATAGGGCTGCGCCTTGAGGCCGTACTGGCAGAAATAGGCGAAGCGGCAGGAGGAAAACTTGTCGATGCGTGAGGCGGTCAGACGCAGATTTTTGCCGTAGAGCGCCTCCACTGCCGGCGGCGAGAGCCGCCCGCGCTCCATCGCGGCGGCTGCCTCCAGCGCGGCCATGCGCGCGGGCATTTCCTCGCGGACATAGGCTGCCGCGGCGCGCTGCAGCGCGTCCCCGCCCCGCAGGGCGTTGGCGGCGAGCGTCAGCGCCGGGGCCGGCGCGGCCAGACGGCAGCGCTCGGGCCGCACGTCCGAGACGGGCAGCGAGAAGAGCGCGGCGGCGCGGTTGACAACAATCGAGGGGCGCAGCGCCGCCCCGTCCGCGCCGGCGGAGGAATAACAGAGGTCGAGCGTCTCGGCGGGGAGCGTCAGCACATGGTAGATCAGCGCGAATTCGCGCCAGAGCTCCTCCTCGCCCGCACCGCCGAGGTCGATGCCCAGTGCCAGCAGGCGCTCGCGCTCGTCCTCGGAAAAGAGCCCGCCCGGCTCCTGCGCCAGCGGCAGGCGGTCATCGGAGGCGCCGAGCACGATCAGGTGCCGGAGGCTGCGGCGGCGCATGCGGTCAAAGTCGCCGGCGGAGACCCGGTCGAGTGAGACGGGGATGGTGCCCACGTCGTACTGGGAGAGCATCTGCAGAAAGAGGCGGCCAAAGCCCGCGAAATCCATCTCCGTCTCGCCGAGGATGGCGTCCGTCTGCTCGAGCGCCGACACGATCAGTTCCCAGAGCTGGCGGTACTCGGCGGCCAGGCGTTCCTGCCCTGCCTCCATCAGCGCGGCGGCGCGATGCTCCAGCGTCTCCGGCAGATGGAGATCCTCAAAAAAGCGCGCAAGGGCCGCGGCCTGCCCGGCGGCGGTGGACGCCTCTTTGCCACGCCGCTCGAGCGCCTGCAGGGGCGCGGCGACGCGGCGGCGCAGCTCGTTAATGTGCCGCAGGCGCTCCTCGGACTCCTCCGTGACGGGCGCGCCGTAGCCGTCCGGGTGCTGCTTCCAGTCGCCCCGGCGCAGCCAGGCGGGCGCGCGCAGCTGCCACTTGAACACGTAGTTCTCCAGCGCGTCGCAGTCCTCGGTGTTCAGCCCCGTGAGACCCGTGCGCAGATAGCTCACCAGGTCCTCCACGTCCCAGCCGTTTTCCAGAATGTCGCAGGCGCCGCCGATGAGCGCGGGCAGGGGCTTTTGCAGCAGCTCGCTGCGCCGCGTGAGATAGAGCGGCACGCCGTAGTGCCGGAACACGTTTTCCAGCACGGGGCGGTAATCCTCAAAGCCGCGCACGGCCACGGCGATATCGCGCCAGCGGCAGCCGCCGCGCACCAGCGCAAGGATGCGTGCGGCGGCAAATTCGCATTCGGCGCTGCGGTTTTCCGCCCGGTACAGGCCGATCGAGGCCGCAGAGCCTTCAAAGCGGTCCGGCGTAAAGCGGAAGAGATGCGCGGCAAAAAAGCGCAGCGCCGCGTCCTTGTCCGCACCCGGGGCGAAGGTACGCACCGCGGTCTCCAAGCCGAGTTCTTCGGCGCTCTTTTGCAGCGAGCGTGCGGCGCGGCGCGAGAGGGCGAAGATTTCGTCGTCGCCGCGCAGCGCGTCCAGCGTCAGGCAGACGGTGAGATCAGCCCCGCTTTGCAGCATGGCGCGCAGGATCTCCCGCTCCTGGCCGGTGAAGTCGATAAATCCGTCGATATAGATGTGGTGCCGCGCGCCGACGCAGCCGGGCAGCTGCTGTGCGAGCAGTCCCAGCCGGTCGGAAGGGTCGGCGCGGCCGTTGGACACGACAGCGTCATAGGCCTCCAGCACCAGCGCCGCGTCCCGCAGCTTGTCGCCGAGGCGCGCGTCGCAGTCGGCGACCGCCTCCTCCAGCATCCCGGCGCTCACGCCGGCGGTTTTCAGCTCGTCTGCGGCGGAGAGCATCAGTGCGGGAAACTCCGGTCGCCGCCGCGCGGCCCGGTAGGCGCGCAGCTGCTCGCCCACGCCCGAGAGCGCCAGCGACATGCACAGCAGCCGCCCGCCCTTGTCGAGCAGCGGCAGCCCCGCGCCGCCCTGCTCGCTGAGAACGCGGCGCGCCAGCCCCGAGAAGCTGAACACCTCGGCATAGCGGCTCATCGTGTCGCCGCAGCGCCGGCAGAGCTCGCGCTCGGCTTCGTGGCTGTACTGCTCGGGCACGATCAGCCAGTTGACGCCCTCTCCGGCCAGCACGCGGCCGCGGATCTCGTCCATGGCCGCGGCGGTTTTGCCGCTGCCCGCCGGGCCGATATACAGCTTGAGCATGGCGCTTGCCTCCTTACTGTAAAATAGGGTTCAGCCCCCTCAATAAACACAGAGGGGGCTGGGAAAGTCTTATGTTTCGGTGGATTTTTCCGCCTCCTGCGGCGGCGCGGCGGGGGCTGCCGGCTCGTCGAAGAAGCGGGCGAGGTCGATGGTGTCGGCGCTGCGCTCGCCGGGCTCGAGGGGCGTGAAGCGGAGCGTGGGCTCCTTCACGGCGCTCTCGCTGCGCAGACGGCGCGCCTCGCGGGCGGCCTTCCGGAGCTTTTCGGCGCGCTTTTTCTCGCGCAGATGCTTCCGGCGCAGCGCACGGTAACGCAGTACCAGCGCAAAATAGAGCACCAGAATCAGCGCGAGGATGATAATGACGGCGCGAACCGTGCGGGAGGCGAAGAAGCTGTCCACCTGCTCCTGAATGTATTCGATCTTGGCCATCTTCACCTCGCCGACATTGACCAGATCAAAGGGGCCGTAGTTCTCTCCGCCGATCGACAGCGTCAGACGGCCGAGGACGGTATTGGCGGGAATCGGCGCATGGAAGCGCTCTTCATAGAGGCTCACGTCGAGCGTGCGGCTTTCGGGCGGGACGTCGTCCGGCAGAAGCAGCGTCAGATCCGCGGTGCAGCGGAGGCTGACGGTGCCGTCGCCTTCGGCCTGCTCGACGGGCTCCTTTGCGAGGACTTCGCTGCTGCTGAGCACCTCGTGGTAGGCAAAGTGCCCGAACACCCAGTCGTAGAGGCGGATCGTGTCCCTGAAGTTTTCCGGCTCGGTCGAATCCTGCGTCAGCGGGCCGGGGCAGCCCATGACCACGATCAGCACGCGCAGATCATCCTTCTCGGCCACGGAGGCCAGGCAGTAGCCCGCCGCGCGGGTAAAGCCGGTTTTGCCGCCGAGGGCGTACTGATAGTAGTAGTCGCCGTACTGGGAATAATAGGAGTCGTGCGTGGTCAGCGCGTCGGTGGTTTTGAGCTCGCGCTGGTCGTTGTAGTTGGTTTTTGGCACGGTATAGGCCGTGGTGGTGAAGGCGGTCAGAAAGTCCTCGTGCTGCAGGGCATCCTGCAGGATCAGGCTCAGCTCGCGGGCGGTGGTGCGGTTTTCGCTGGACAGACCGTTGGGATCGGCAAAATGCGTGCTGCTGAGGCCGAGCTCTTCGGCGCGGCGGTTCATCAGGTCGACAAAGCCGCCGATGCTGCCGGAAATGCGGCTGCCCAGCACGTTGCAGGCCTCGTTGGCGGAGACGACCATCGCGCAGTAAAAGTAATCACGGAAGCTCATTTCCTCGCCGGCGACGATGCTGGCGTTGCTGCTGGAGCTGTCGAGCCCCGTCTGGCAGTCGAGCCCGGCGCGAACGGTGTCGTCCATGCTCACAACGCCGCTCTCCGCGGCCTCGACGGACAGAAGGCCGGTCATGATCTTCGTCAGGCTTGCGGGAGAGCGCTGCTCGTCGGCGTTGTGCTCGTCGATCACCTTGCCGGTGTTCAGGTCGACGATGATCCAGGACTGCGCCGTCACCTCCGGCGCATCCAGCGCCAGCGCGGCGGGCGACACGGAGGAAAAGAGCAGACAGAGCAGAATAAAGAAACTTAAAATTCGGATTTTTTTCATTTTTCTCTCCCGATTTGACAGGAATATGGTATAGTAAAAATACGAAAGCTATTATATAATCAGAAAAGGAAAAAAGCAACTTAATTTCGTCGACACGCTTCGCGTTCGAGCGCGAAAGCCGGAGGAAAACCATGAAAATTCTGGTTGTTGACGACGAGCGCCTGCTCGTCAAGGGGATTAAATTCAATCTGGAAAACGAGGGCTATACCGTGGACGCCGGCTATGACGGCGAGGAAGCGGTGGAGATGGCCCGCACAGGCGGCTACGACCTGATCGTGCTCGACCTGATGATGCCGAAGAAGGACGGGCTGCAGGCCTGCCAGGAGATCCGCAGCTTTTCCACGGTGCCGATCATCATGCTCACGGCCCGCAGCGAGGGCGCCGATCTGCTGATGGGCTTCGAGTCCGGGGCGGACGACTATGTGACCAAGCCCTTCAACATCCTCGAGCTCAAGGCGCGCATCCGCGCGCTGCTGCGCCGCTCGGGCATGGCCGCCGCCGCGCCTCAGACGAGCGTCGTGCTCCGGCGCGGGCACATCACGATCGACCCGGAGCGCCGCAGCGCCAGCAAAAACGGGGAAAACGTCGAGCTGACGATGAAGGAATTCGACCTGATCGAGTTTCTGATGCGCAATCCCGGGCGGGTGTACAGCCGCGAGAGCCTGCTCGACCTGGTCTGGGGCTATGACTATCAGGGCGACACCCGCACCGTGGACGTGCACATCCGCCGCCTGCGCGAGAAGCTGGAGCTCGACCCCAGCCGCCCGGCCTATATCATCACCAAGTGGGGCGTGGGCTACTACTTCGCAGACGAGGGCTGAGCGATGCGCAGTATCCGCCTTCAGTTTTTCAGCATCATCCTCGCGGTGCTGCTGATTTTGCTGGTGCTGCTCAACACCTATCCGCTCATCTCCTCGCGCGACCTCGTGTTTCAGGAGAAGGAGAGCGGCATGCTCAGCCAGGCCGCGGTGATCGCCTCGTCCCTCTCGGGCCTGGACAGCATCAGCCGCGCGGGCGTCGAGGAGGTGCTGCGGCTGATGGACGTGAGCGGCTACGGGCGCATCACGGTGGCCGACGAGCAGGGCGAGGTCTTGTACGACAGCGCCGGGGGCACTGCCCCGGAGGAGCTGCTGCGTGCGCTGACCGGGAAATCGGTGTTTCGCTCGGACTTTGACGAGACGGCCTTTTCCAGCGCCTGCGCCCTGCCCTTTCTGACGCAGAACGGCAAGCTCGGCGCGGTGTATCTCTTCGAGCGCGACACGGAGCGCGCCGGGCTCATCATGACCGTGCAGGGGCGAATCCGCGCCGCCTCGCTTGCGATCGCGGGGCTGGCCATCGTGCTGGTGCTGGGCTTTGCCGAGCTCCTGCTCAGCCGGATCCGCGAGCTCGTGAAGTCGATGCGCATCGTCGCCGGCGGCGACTACGAACACCGGCTCTCTGTGCGCGGCAAGGACGAGATCGCCGAGCTCGGCGAGGAGTTCAACACCCTGACCGAGCGCCTGGACGAGACGGAAAAGCAGCGCCGCCGCTTCGTGTCCGACGCCTCGCACGAGCTGAAAACCCCGCTGGCCTCGATCCGCCTGCTGGCCGACAGCGTGGTGCAGAACGAGAACGTCGACATGGGCACGGTGCGCGAGTTTGCCGCTGACATCAGCAACGAGGCCCGGCGCCTGCAGCGCACGACGGAGGAGCTGCTGGATCTGAGCCGCCTGGACGACGGCGTGCAGCGCCTGCCGGAGCCGGTCGACCTCAAGCAGGTCGCGCTCGACGCGCTGGTGCCGCTGCGTCCGCTCGCGGCCGAGCGGAACGTCCACCTGCACCCCGAGCTCAGCGACGGCTGCGTCATCATGGCCAATACCGACGATATGTTCCACGTGATCTTCAACCTGACGGAAAACGCCGTCAAATATAACATCCCGGACGGCAGCGTGTGGCTGCGCCTGGAGGAGGACGAGGAAAGCGTGACGCTCACGGTCTCCGACAGCGGCATCGGCATCCCGGAGGAGGACCGACTGAACATCTTCTCCCGCTTTTACCGCGTGGACAAGGCGCGCTCCCGCGCCTCCGGCGGCACGGGCCTCGGCCTGAGCATCGTGCACGACGCGGTGCTGGCGCACGGTGGCAGCATCGCCGTCGGCGCCAACAAGCCGCAGGGCTCGGTCTTCGTCGTCAAGTTCCCCCGCCCGAGCGAGGACGAGACGGGGATCTGATCATCAGAAAAAATGAAACAGGAGACTTGAAAACACGGGTTTTCAAGTCTCCTGTTTTTCTAAATCTGGGTGCAGGCGGCTGCGCAGCAGCAGCAGCGCCGCGCCGGCGAGCACGACCGGGATGCCCAGGAGCTTGCCGGGCGTGAGCGTTTCATGCAGGAAGAAGACGCCGATGAGGCAGCTGAGCACCGGCATCAGCAGCAGGTAGAGCTTGACCACCCATACCTCGTGCCGCTGCAGGTTGCGGTAGTAGAAAAAGTATATGCCGGTCTGGGCGAGGCCGCCGAGCCCCACCAGCGGCCAGAAGCCGGGGATCGTCCCCAGCGCCTCGGGCCGGATCTCGCCCCGGAGCGCGGCGCTGCCGGCAAAGAGCAGCAGCACCACAAAGTTGTTGTAATAGGAAATCGTGTCCGCGTCGACGTGCCGGCGCTCCTGCGCGGCCTTGATGATAAAGGCGTTGGCGGTGACGCAGGCGGCGGAGAGCAGGAAAAAGAGGTCGTGGACGTTGATGCGCAGATTCCGGAGGTTCACGCCCAGCACCAGCAGCACACCGAGCAGCATCACGCCGGTGCCCAGCCAGTCAGAGGCGTAGAGCTTCTTTCTCAGCAGGATCACGGTGACGAGGTTGACCATCAGGACGTCGGTCTTCAGCAGGGCGGTGCCGGTGCTGAGGTTGCCGCCGGCATAGCCGAGGTTGGCGAAGAGATCCAGCAGGAAGCCGAACAGGCCGATCGCGAGCAGGATCCACACGCTTTTGCCCTGCCGGAAGAGCCGGGCAAAGCCGCCCGAGAGCAGAAGCTGCGCCGTCAGAAACAGCAGCGCCGCCGAGCGCAGCAGGAAGCCCGCCAGCAGCGCCGAGCCGGTGGCGTCCACGAGAATTTTGGAAACGGCGTAGTAGACAGACCAGGCGACGACCATGCCGCCGATCAGCCCCGCGTTTTTGGCTTTGTCACTCATCGCAGGGCTTCAAACATCTCCTCGAGGCGCTTAGCGTCCAGCTTGACGGGGTTGTTGTTCATCAGCGGATGCGCGGCGCAGGCGGCGGCGAGCGCCGGGATATCCACCTCGCCGAGCTCCGAGAGGCGCGTGCGCAGGCCGCCCAGCTCCTTGAGGGCGCGAATGCGCGCGGCAAGCTCTTCGCAGTCGCACAGCCCGACGGCGCGGGCCAGCTTTTCCAGGCGCTCATCGGCGTTGATGCGCACGAGGCTGTCGAGCGTGAAGGCGCAGGCCTCGCCGTGCGGCAGATGATAGAGCTCCGACAGCGGGTAGCTGCAGGCGTGGCAGGCGGCGGTCTTGGGCAGGGCAAAGCTCAGCCCGCCGAGCAGGGAGGCATAGGCCATGTTGCTGCGCGCCTCGCGGTCGCTGCCGTCGCGCCAGGCGCACTCGAGGTTTTCGAGCACGAGGCGCACGGCCTCGGTGGCAAGCAGGTCGGTGATCGGCTGATGGTTGACGCTCCAGTAGCCCTCGATCGCGTGGGCCAGGGCGTCGAGCCCGGTGTTCATCGTCGTGCGCGGCGGCACCGTCGCGCTCAGACGCGGATCGACGATGGCAGCCGCAGGCATGAAGGCCGGGTGGTTGATGGTCTTTTTCTCGCTCTCGTGGCTCACGACGCTCACCTGCGTGACCTCGCTCCCGGTTCCCGCGGTGGTGGGCACGGCGATGATGCGCAGGCGGGAGGCGGCGTCAAAGGCGCGGCGGCCGCGGTAATAGTCGAGCGCCTCGCCCTCATTGGGGGCCACGGCTGCGGCAAACTTGGCCGTGTCGATGGAGCTGCCGCCGCCAATGCCGACGACGGCGTCCGCGCCGCTTTCACGGCAGAGGCGCACGGTCTCGGCCACGCCGGCGAGCTGCGGGTTCTGCTCCACGGCGGAAAACACGGCGGCAATGCGGCTGTCGTCGGCCATCATCGCCTCGGCCGTGGGGGCGAAATGCCGCCCGCAGACCAGCACCGCGCGGCGCACGCCGAGCTCTTCCAGCACACTGCCCAGACGGGAAAAGGCGCCCTCGCCGAAATAGATCTTGACCGGCTGGGCGTAAATAAACTCAGTTCCCATAGATGCCGTCCTCAATCGCGGAGACCTGCACGGCGAACTTGTGCATGTTGGCCGCGCGCCAGTCCTCCAGATCCTGGCACCATTCAGTGGCGAGGAAGGTCTTGACCATTTCGACGGCCATCTCCGGGCCGACAATCCAGCCGCCCATGCAGAGGATGTTGGCGTTGTTGATGGCGCGGGCCATCTTCGCGGAATACACGCCCTCGCAGGCCACGGCGTAAACGCCCTTGAACTTGTTGGCAACGACGCTCATTCCGGCGCCGGTGCCGCAGATGAGGATGGCGCGGTCATAGACGCCCTGCTGAACGAGCGGGGCGACCTCGGAGGCCACCTGATAGTAGGGATGCACCGCGTCGAGATCAACGGTGCCGAGATCGTCGAAGTCCGCGCCGTTCTCGCGCAGCCAGGCCTTCACGGCCTCCTTGACGGCAAAGCCGGATTTATCGCTTCCGATTGCAATTTTCATATGAATCTCCTTTTCTATAAATCGAAGTGCGGAACCGAAATCAATTCCGCACTCCGAATTCCGAATTTCGAATTTACTTCAGGCTGACGGCCCGTTTGGCCTGCTCGACGATGTTTTCCACCGTGAGACCCATCAGCGGGCGGAGGTAAGGCATCTTGCCCACTTCGCCGAAGCGGTCGGGCACGCCGACGGCGCAGACGGGGATCTTCTCCTCGGCCAGCGCCTCGAGCACCGCCGAGTGCAGGCCGCCGATGACGTTGTGGTTTTCCACGGTCAGCACCGCGCCGGTCTTGCGCGCGGAGGCGATGACGCTCTCGCGGTCGATGGGCTTGATGGTGTGGATGTTGATGACTTCCGCGTCGATGCCCTCGGCGGCGAGCAGCTCGGCTGCCTGCACGGCGTCGGCGGTCATGAAGCCGGAGACGAAGATGCTCAGGTCCCTGCCTTCGCGGATCGTGTCGGCCTTGAAGAGGTCAAAGGTGTAATCCTCACCGAAGACCGCGGGGGTCTGCTTGCGGAAGAGGCGGACGTAGACCGGGCCTTCATAGGCATTGACGACGGGGATGGCCGCGCGCAGCTGCACCTCGTCCACCGGCTCGAAGATGACCATGCCGGGGATGGAGCGCAGAACGCCGATGTCCTCCATGCTCATGTGCGTGCCGCCGTTGAGCTCGGCGGAGATGCCGGGGTCGGTGCCGACGATTTTCACGTTGTTCTTCGCGTAGGCGATGGAGATCGCGATCTGGTCGCAGATGCGGCGGGTGGCGAAGGGGGTAAAGCTCTCGATCCAGGGCTTAAAGCCGTAGCTGGCCAGGCCCGCGGCGATGGAGGCCATGTTCTGCTCGGCCACGCCGCAGTCAAACATCTGCTTGGGGAAGCGCTCGTAGAGGGCGCGGGTGCCGCTGGCCTTGGAGAGGTCGGCGTCCAGAATGCAGACGTGCCGGTCGGCCGTCATCAGCTCCGCCATGACGGAGGCGTAAACAGCTCTCATTTCCATCTTTTATGCCTCCCCTCTGATCTCAGCGATCGCGGCCTGGGCCTGCTCCTCGCTGACGTTGGTGTTGTGGTTGCCGGCGCCCAGATCCTCGATCCACTTGACGCCGCAGCCCTTCCTGGTGTTCAGAATGACCATCGTGGGCTTGCCGCTGCCGAGCCCCAGGCGGGCGTGGCGCAGCGCCTCGGACACCTGCTCGACGTCGTTGCCGTCCTCCACGTCGATGACGTTCCAGCCGAAGGCGGCCCATTTCTCGTCGAGGGGCGCAATGTCGTTGACCTCGGCCACGGGGCCGTCGATCTGGAGCTTGTTGTAGTCGGTCAGGCCGATGAGGTTGTCCAGACCCTTGGCCGCGGCGAACATCGCCGCCTCCCAGATCTGACCCTCCTGGCTCTCGCCGTCGCCGATGAGCGCGTAGACGTGCGCGCCGTCGCCCTCGAGCTTCGCGCCGAGTGCAATGCCCACCGCGCAGGAGAAGCCCTGGCCGAGAGAACCGGCGGTCATGTCGATGCCGGTGGTCAGGTTCATGTCGCAGTGGCTGGGCAGATGCGTGCCGCCCTGGTTGAGCGTCAGCAGCTCCGCCTTGTCAAAATAGCCGCGGTTGGCCAGCGTCGCGTACACGGCGGGGCCGGCGTGACCCTTGGAGCAGACAAAACGGTCGCGCCCGGGCATTTTGGGATTTTTCGGGTCGATGTTCATCTCCTGGAAGTACAGCACCGCCAGGGCCTCCACCACGGACAGGCAGCCGCCGATGTGGCCCACGCCCAGATGCCCGATGGTGGTCATGATATCACAGCGGATATCTTTGCAGATTTCTTTCAGATCGGTTTTCAAAAGAAAAAACCTCCTATTGTTTTATAGGCTCAACAGATCTAGTTTATCCCCTGCCTCGGCTTTTGTCAATAGCAGGAAGCGCCGGGGATTGACAGCGCGCGGCGAAAAGCTTATGATAGCACAGACAACAGAAACATGAGGTGTTTTCTATGAGTTTTCAGGCTTTGTATGTTCCGGTGGGCGTGCCCACCTTCCATCTGGAGAGCGCGCAGGATCAGTTCGAGCGCTCGGTGAAGCTGCTGCGCACGGTAGAGGCGGACTTCGTCTGCCCGGAGGAGATGCTGCTCAGTATCGACGCGCTGCGCGCTTATCTCGAGGGCAAGAGCCCCGACCTGATCGTGTTCCAGAATCTGACCTTTGCCAACGCCGCCTATATGGCCGAGGTGCTGCGCCGCTTTGACGTGCCGATGCTCCTCTGGACGCTGCGCGAGCCCGTCATCGACGGCGGCCGCCTGCGCCTCAACTCCCTGACGGGCGCCTATTCCGCGGCCAACACCCTGCGCGCCTTTGACGGCCGCCCCTTCGCCTATGCCTTCGGCGCGCCGGAGGAGGAGAGCGTCTTGGAGACGGTGAAGGCCGTCGTCGCCGCCGCGAAGCTGAAAAAGGCGATGCGCAGCCTGAAAATGGCCGCCATCGGCCACACGCCGCAGGGCTTCGGCTTCGGCCGGGCGCTGGATGCCGAGCTGATGAGCGTGTTCGGCGTGGAGCTCGAGGCTATCGAGGCCCGCGAGCTCATCGACCGCGCCAAAGGCTATGCCGAGGACGAGTGCGGCGACTACCTCGAAAAGACGCGCTGCGCGACCTGCGGCCTTGAAAAGACGCCCGCGAAGAACGCCGCCGACCACGCGCGGCTCTACCGGGCTTACAGCGAATATGTGACCGAGCACGGGATCGGGGCGCTGGCCTCCCGCTGCTGGCCGGACTTTTTCACGGCCTACGGCACGCCGGTGTGCACGGTGCTGAGCCTGCTCAACGACGAGGGCGTGGCCGCCGCCTGCGAGGCGGACGTGTACGGGGCGCTGTCGATGTGGCTCGGG
>OCTX012283917.1_pt1 | contig 26547 bp, 22 predicted proteins | sample 1539691 | NCBI WGS metagenome assembly OCTX01 (sample SAMN02144231, study PRJEB22623) | gut metagenome | biome: sheep rumen | host: Ovis aries | place: New Zealand
TTCGGATCAATTGGTTCCTTGATTTCTCCCACAAACGCGTAAATGATCCGGTTTTTTCCGGTGACATATGTATCTGCTTGTCCAAAAACCTCAATCTGTTCTCTTCGGATCCTTAATTCTTCCATCGTTTCCCGGATAGCAGTATCTATCGGCTTCTCTCCTTTTTCCATCTTTCCTCCCGGAAAGCTGACATCACCTGGCTGTCGTATATTTGCACTTCGAATTTCAAAAAGTACGTGATAGCCATCTTCTTTTTTGATCAGCGGAATGAATACAGATGATTTTTTGTTCTTGTCCAGATCGATGATCCGTGGTTTATGTTCTTGCCATATCGTTTTCATACGATAAGAATATACCACATTTACAAGAAAAAACTCCATACTGCGCATGGAGCTTTCTATTCTTTGACTTCTTCAATCAGGTACATACGAGAACTAAAATCCTGATAATAACGAACATTTTCATCATAGCCGGTCGCACTGAATGCCTGCTTCAAATGGATACCGGCCATCAATTGTTGTCCAGTTAATACGTAATCTTCGGTTTCTGATGGCATCGTAACCACTTTTGAGACCGCTTTATGCACCAAGCCGTCCTGTCGGATATGGATCGGTGCAGCCGTATTGATCAAATCACCAAATTGAAGGATATTGTAAGTTTTCGGGATGTTGTAAAACCGATATGTTTTCTGTGGATCCAGACCCTTGGCATAAAACAGCTCGGTCTGTGTATTGGGCGTCACCATCTCCTGACAGATCATCCCTACAGCCCGTTTTTTATCCTTGGAAACACTGATCCACTGATGCCGGCCACCAGTATGGATCCGATAAAAATCCCCATACTGGAATACATCTTCCCACTCTTTATACAAGGCAATTTGTTCTCCGATCCGTTTCCTGTCCTCTCTGGACATATCCACCAGATTACATTCATAACCTAATACACCATAGGAAGCGATATTAAACCGTGTATCCAAAGGAGTCGTTCGTAAAGTTTGATGATTCGGGCAGTTGGAAACATGTGCTGTAAATGTAGATAAAGGATAGCCATAACTGTAATTTTCCTGTATTTTGGCCCGGCATATGGCATCGGTATTATCGCTAGCCCAAATTTGCGGAAAGTAACATAGGATTCCCAGATCAAATCGGTTGCCACCGGCTGCACACCCCTCAAACAGAATATCCGGAAACGCTTTTGTCAAACGTCGAATCAAATCATATAATCCCATAACATATCGATGGAACACCTCTTTTTGTCTATCGTGTCCCAAATATTGCGAATATACATCGGAAAAAATACGATTCATATCCCATTTTACATACGATATGTTTGCACTGGATAATACTGTTTTTATGGCGTTGTCCAAATAGTCCACAACCTGAGGATTGCATAGATCCAATATGCGTTGATTCCTTCCTTCAGAATGTGGTCGATCAGGTATCTGGATCACCCAGTCCGGATGAGCACGGTACAGATCGCTGTTGACATTGACCATTTCCGGTTCTATCCACAATCCAAACTCCAATCCCATTGCGTTGATGCGATCGCAGATGCCGGATAACCCTCTTGGCAATTTCTTTGTGTTGACCGTCCAATCGCCTAAGGACTGCTTGTCATCATCCCTTGTTCCAAACCAACCATCATCCATCACAAACAAATTGATTCCTGCTTCTTTGGCTGCTCTGGCCAAACGAAGAATGCGAAACTCGTTGATATCAAAATAATTCGCTTCCCAACTATTGATCAGTATCGGTCGAATTTGATTCTGGTATCTTCCACGCACGATATGTCGATTGACAAAATCATGCATATTCCGGCTCATACCACCCAGTCCCATAAAAGAATAGCTCATGACTGCTTCTGGTGCTTCAAAACGAGAGCCCGATTCAATCGTAAATGAAAATGATTGTGGATTGACACCGGATACAAAACGCATTTTTCCAAAAGAGTTGACTTCACAGCACTCATAATGATTGCCGCTGTATACCAGGTTCAGTCCATAAACTTCCCCTATATCCTCTTGGGTATTTGGCCGTTTGATCATCACAAACGGATTCGCACGATTGCTGGAGGTTCCGGTATAAGAGCTGTTGACGATCTTTCCGGCATACACGGGAATCTCGTTTCGGTTCATTTCGTTAGCCCAGCTACCGGTAAAGGTTTCCATCACATAGTTATGATCATCAAAGTCCAGCTGTGTGCTCATCAATCGATCCAGTTGAACCGGCTGATCTCCGTCATTATAAAGAACCGCTCTTCTTGTGATGACATCACATTCTTCATAAACGGAATAATGAAGCTCTAGTCGAAGATCTCTGTCTTTTAGTGTAACAACCAGATGATCGTCGGCTCCATAGCTTTGTGGCAACGTTTCCATGACTGGCTGCTGCTTTGAAAGCTCTGCTTTATCAAAACGAAAATCACTTGTATAACTGCCGTCCGGATATACGACTTCAATAAACGGTTCACGGATATCCCCTTTCCCATACGAAGATATTTCCAAGCGCCTGTCCTCTAGTACCAGTACATGATCCGGAACATAGTTGATGACATTTCCCGGCTCAAAAGCCCTTTTCAATTTCATGGCTTCAATGTTGCCGCGATCGATCCTCTGTCCATAATATAAATGCTCCAGATGGCCAGAACTCATAACGTGAAAACTATAGGTTGTATGTTTCGTCGATAATGTATATAACGAATCCTGAACAGTTATCATACAACCTCCTACTTACGATTCAGCTGCGCTTGAATTTCTGCCATTTTTTCATCGTTTAATTTATAGTATTTCTTGAATACCAGATAACCGCATACCAGCAGAATGATGGAAGGAATCGTCATGAACAGACGTAGTCCGGATAATGCAGCTTCGCTCTGTACCAATGCAGATGTTTCCAGTCCGATCATGTCGATGGCCAGTCCTGCTGCAAAGACCGCAAACCCACTGGCCAGCTTCACTGTAAATGTCTGCATGGAGAAGATCACAGATTCTTCCCGAGATCCGTTTTTCGCTTCGCCATAGTCAACGGAATCCGACAGGAACACCGTCAGCATAACATTCAGAACTCCGTAACCGGCATAGACCAACATACCAGGCAAACATAAGGACAACCATCCCAAGGTTTTATAAATACCGGTTACCGCCATCAGCAGCAAGATCGCAAAACCGATGATCTGTACAACGATACCTACACCGAACAACCGTAGTTTTTCCACTTTTCTGCGGATTACCGGAATCACGGCCATGGCAACAACCTGGATACCGAAACATACACTGACAAATAAGGAATAGGCATCGGTATCTCCTACATCAAACTGGAAAAAGTACAGAATCAAGTTTCCTACAACGTTGAGTGCGGCATATACGAAGATAATAGCTACCACAACGACCAGAGCCTGGTCGTTTTTAAATAAAGACGCAAACATTTCCATAATTCCCACGGATTTGGTCTCTTCAATTTTTCTTTCCGGTACACTTAACACGCATACGGTTTCACTGATAACGAAGAAAATCGCAATGATCAACGCCCAGTATTTAAAACCAATCGTATAATTGGCAATCACGGCTCCACCGCTCAAAATTGGCACGATGGCCATGGTCAATACTGTCGGGATCGCATCGCCGATGCCGGCAGCGCTACGAGCCAGAGAAGACAAGCCTTCTCTTTCCTTGCCAGGTTCGGTGACAGCCGGAATCAAAGACCAGAATGGAATATCCATCATAGTATATGTAATGCCCCATGCAAGATAGAAGACAGCCAACCAGACACGTAAACCGCTTTCCGCCATATTGGCCGGGGTCGCAAATAACGCATATACAGTTACTGCGTTTAATACTGTTCCTGCAAAGATCCATGGACGAAAACGTCCGAATTTCGTTTTGGTCTTCGCCACGATAATTCCCATGATCGGATCATTGATGGCATCAAAGACACGAGCCAACATCAGTACTGTTCCGATAAAGGCACTGCTTACCCCCAAAACAACATTGTAGTAATACAATAAATAACTAGATACCAGCATGTATACGATATCTTTTCCTATAGCTCCCAGTCCAAATCCGAATTTATTTCTAAATGTCAGCTTCATTCTTATTTTCCTTCTTTCATTCCCATCGCAATCTTGACCACATTGTAAGCACCGTCATACAATCCGATTTTTTTATTTCTTAATATATTTTCATTCATCTGCAAAAACATTCTTTCATCTTTGCGGAACATATCGATCATTTGTGTCGTATGCGGAATATCCCGACATTCTAAACTTCCGTCTCCAACCTCTGCCGAGTGGATAGCTCCCCACTTCTCATGGCCGCCAATGCGCTTGATAAACAGCTTCGGTACCGGATAGAACGAGAATTCACTTGGTTTTGTCACCAATACATCGCAACTGCGCATCAACAGGTTCGAACAATACACAGCTTCAAAGATGTTTTCATGCCAGAACGCATGAACACCACTTACATCCTCATTCAATGCTTGATTAGCAAAGCTTTCTGTATCTTCCCAGTTATTGAAATGCGTCGTGGAGATCTTTTCCAGTTCCGGTATTTCTTTGACCAGCTGATCCCATACATTTCGATAATCCCCGACATTCACATATAATACCGCTTTCTGTTCGCGGATATCCGACAGTAAATATTTTATGATGGCCGCAAAGATTTCTTTCTGTGCGCCTGCTCCCCCGATCGACAACAGGAACCGCATTGGCTTTCCGTTCTTAAAACGATCCATTCTCGCTTTTGTGTCGGATTCCAGATTGGATACCAGTTCATGATCCACATAATGGCCTGTGTAGATCAGACTATCCGCCGGCATCGGATGAAGAACCTTCTTCTTTGCCATGCCGTTTAAGATTCGATATCCCATATAGGACTGATGCGTTTGGATCGTATGAATACTTCCTTCGGCTAAATGCAACGCCATCGGCCAGTTATCCGGGATTGCATTGACAACGTATTTCATATCTCCATGTAAGGCAGCCTGTGCCGGCCATACATGCGTGCCGATCACCGGAATTTCCTTCGGTACGTTTTTAAAGACGGTTGCCATCAATTCAGCGTTTTTCTGGTCGCTGGCATTATAGCTCAGCTGGCGAAATCCTTCGTAGTTCATCGGTTCCCACACAAATTTATTAAACAACCGGCTCTTCTGCGAAATCCGCGATCCCAGAGAATACAGATCGTTTTGTGCACTGATGACTTTTGTGCATGTCGTCTGTGCATAGGAATTCAGATCCATCCAGTAAGGTGTATATCCCAGCGCATGAGCTGCACTGGCCATAGCCATGGAAATACGATAATGTCCAAAGCCCATGCGGATATTACCTACAATTATTCCTTTTTCCATATCAAACGGTTCCCCTTCTCTCGGGTCCAGTTCAATATCATATACTCCCAGACTTTTGAACAGGTAGTCGTTTTCCTTGATCCGGATCGGATAGTTTTCTAACGTATCATCCCCGAATTTCTTTATAAATTTGTCTCTAGACTTCACCGCTTTCCGGTAGTCCCTTTCACTGATCTCATTGTTAAAAATCATCTTGGAACGATCCATCTTATTTGCCCTCCTCAATTCCATGAATCATGATCATTACTACTTCGTCCAATGCCTTCTGATAGCTCAGCCCGCTTTGGATCAAAATATCCCTTTGAAAGAATTGTTCCAATGTCGCTTCCATCATCGTCTTAAAGACCGGAATAGAAATCGGCCGGATCACACCTTCGGCCATCCCTTGTTCGATCAAAGCGATTGTCAGTTCCCATCCACTCTCCAGTCGTTGGGCTACCTTGGAATATATCTTCGGATATTTATCTTTCAATTCATACAACAACCGAAAGTCCACTTCCATATAAGCTTCCGGCAAAGCCGCCATTACACGTCTCAGCTTTTCAATGGTCGGTAGATCCTGCTTCATTACCCATTGTTCTTTTTCCTTGACGGCATCAAAACACGTATCCACCATGGCCATGCACAAGCTTTCCTTATCCTTGAAAACGGTATAGATCGTCTTCTTGGATATAGCCAATGATCCGGCAATATCATCCATGGTGAATTTCAATCCCTTTTCATTGAATAATGTGATTGTCGCATCAATGATCTGTTTTTCTAATTGTTCCTTCATAAATCACCTCGGAAACTATTTTTGTAATTCTAGTTTCCTTTATTCTATCATTGAAAGCGCTATCACACAAGAAACTATTTCACTTTTTTCGGTTTCCATGTTTGGTAAATCCCAGTTCTTAATGATTGATCTTGGGTATCTGTATTTCTATATGTATCTAGATCCGAACCACGCTTGCCATGAAGCGTTGTGTCAAGTGCTTTTTTTGTTTAATTGACAGTTTTCTTTGCTGCACAAAAACTTTCGTTAGAAACAAGAGCACATTGCTCTGCTTCCTCGTCAATTTTTTCGGCAGGGCATGAAAGCTGGCCGTTTTTCAGTGCCAAACAGGCCGGTTTCATTGAAGGAATGATTTTATTTTCTAAAAAGAAGACTTTATATATATAAATAACCGCACAGAAGCCAAATACGACACTTGATTCTTTGATTTGTGTTGATGAACAGTTGATTTTCTTTGGCTTTGAACAGTAACATATATAATAGAAAGCCATTATTGACATCAAATATGTCAATAATTTTGATACATTTATACCTAGAAACGAGGTTGTTTATGAAAATATCCGATCATTCTATCATTCTGGCACCTGCTTCGATGCATATGGCCATTTATCAGGAAATACTCCATCAAAAACACAACTGTATCGATATCGATGTCTTATCGGTTTCCGGGTATGTCCGACAGCTTCTGCATACCGTTCCCGTCAGCGATATTGAATGGTATTACCGTTTTCAAGAAGTTTTAAAGGACATTCCAAAAGACAATGTGTTTTATTCCAGTCTGAAAGATATGAACTTTTTATCTGCTTGTCTTGATTTTGTCCGCTGGACCAAGCTGTATGGGGTGTCCCATTTTCCGCACACAACACAGAAAGAAATCGACCTGTATGCGATCGTAACACGTTTATCGGATCTAAAGATGGCCGAAGATCAAGCTTCTTCCTTATCTTTGCCTTCCATGAACAATGTGCAGATCGTACGGCATTCGTTTACCGTCATCGAACAGTTCTGGATCTCTTTGTTTTTAGAACAAGGGGCTTCTTTTATCGAACCGGATCGGCCTGTTTCGAAACACTATTATTCTGTGGCCAATGCCCGGAAACAAATTGAACTGGCAGCCCGTTGCATCCTGGAAAAACAATACGATGCCGAAGACGTCTTTATCGGTTTATGTGATGGAAAGGATTCCCAAGTAACAGCGCAGATCCTGGATCGATATCAGATTCCATACACTTTTTTAAAAACGTTAGTTCCCTCTGTATTGTTGAAACAATGGATTGCCGCTCTGCGCTGGGGGAAGGAAAAAAACCGGGATCATTTGATTACTTTATTATCCCTGTTATATCCGGAACAATCGGCCATGGTCCGTTATCTGACTTTGTTCCCGGATGCTTATCCACAGTTTGTTCCGCATACTGACAAGGACTATCAGGACAATGAATTTCTGCGTGATTTTGAATACGAATCTTTACAAAAGCTGGAAAAAGAAGCACTGTCCTGGTGGGCTGACCACGATTTTGAATGGGAATATAATGACTTTCGAAAGATGGCGGATGTGATCCAATCGGTCAATCAGCCGACGCAGGAGAACCTGTCTGTATTTAAAGAAGTTCAACTGGCTATCTCACGTGCTGTTCCCTATATACACAAGAAAGAGGACATCGATCTGTTGATCGATACGCTTGACCAAAAAAACGTTAAGATCAAAACACCCAATGTACACGGTGTTCTGATCGGCAGTCATTCCGATCTTTGCGGCATCCGCAAAATCGGCTTTCTGTTAGGAAGCGTCAATACCGTCTCTTTACAAAAAGGTGTCTTCAACGAAGCTTATATTTCTCAGACCGGTTTGCCGGATCTTCAGCAACGGCTGGCTTTACAGAAAGAAAACTTTTTTAAAGGTCTGGAAACGTTTGAATCCTTTTATATGATCGTTCCCCAGACAGATTATTCCCGAAAGACGATCGATACCAATGTGGATATGGATGCCTGGATGCAAAAAAAGCCTGAATTCCAAAATATTCAGGATATTTCTCGTTATGAACAGCCGACCTTTTCCATTTCAGAACAGACGGCTGATAATCTGTTTTTCGAAAACCATCTGTTCCGCAGCTCGATCAGCCGCCTGGAAGCTTTTGCCAATTGTCCTTTAAAACATTTTTTGACGTATGGTTTGCATATTCGTGAGAAAAAAGAAATGCTGGATCTAGCGATGCGGGGATCGATCCTTCATCATATCCTGGAAAAAGCAGCCAAGGATCATCAAAAAGAGTATGCTGCCATTTCCGATAAGCAGATCCGGCAATATGTAGAGGATGAATTTATATGGGTGGAATCTGTTTTTGTTGATCGTAAACAATGGTTTGAAATCCAGAAGGATGACTTATACAGAGTTCTGTTAAATCTGTTTGAACGTTTGAAAGCCTTTGAGCAACAATGGCATATGACCACAGTGGCACAAGAACATCCGGTTTCCATGGATCTTTCATGGAATGATTATACCATTCATATGACCGGATCTATTGACCGCATCGATGCATCTTCCACTTCCTTCACTGTCTTTGACTACAAGCAGGGAAGCCGGAATTTCAGTATGCAGGAGTTTAACAGTGGACAAGCCTTACAGTTGGCCACTTATTCTATTTCATATCAACAGCAGACCGGCAAGGTGCCGATGGGCAGCCTGTATATCACGCTGAAAAAAGGTCCGGTAGAACAGATTGCCGGTAAGATCAATCGAACAAAAAAGGAAATAAACTTTACGGAAGAAAAGGACTCCCTCCAATCCTATATCGATGGAGATCGATTAAAAGGATGGACCTTTGCCGATTTTAGTCTCTATGCCGATGACAAAAATCCTTATTTCCCGAAAAAAGCCAATATGGACTTTGTGTCCATGAAAGAAAACTGGCAAATCATATTGAACAGCCTTTTGGATGAGATCCACACCGGAAATATCCGGCCGGATCATTCCAATAAGGCTTGTACCTATTGTAAATACCGGCATATTTGTCGCAACGCCCAACAGGAGGTTGTGAAAGAAAGCCGTTTAGAAAAGGAGGACGCTGCATGAAATTCACAGATCAACAGTTAGCCGCTATTCAGTCACGTCATAAAAATGTGGTTGTTTGCGCCAGTGCCGGTAGTGGAAAGACCAGTGTCCTGGTCGAACGTTTGTGTCAGCTTGTTATTCGAGATCGGATCCCAATCAATCATATCTTGGCCATGACCTTCACCAACGATGCGGCTGCCGAGATGAAATCCAGACTACGTCAGCGTTTGCTCGAGCAGGCACAGGATGAGTTTATCCTTTCCCAGTTAGCACTACTGGAAACAGCACAAATCTGCACCATTGATAGTTTTTGTTTGAATATTGTACAGAATTATTACTATAAGATTCCGATTTCCTATACCATGGCGCAGACGATTGCCAGCGATTTACAAAAAACGCAAGCTTTTAATCAAGCCTATCAAAAAGCCTGTGTAAAGATGGAGCCGGAAGCCTTTCGGATCCTGAATCATTATTTTGCGGCCTTCTCCAAGAATGAGCAGGATATACAGAAAAATATAGAACAGTGTATCAATATCGCCTGGTCCAAACCCGATCCGAAACAATGGCTGAAGACAGTCATCCAACCGGACAGTCCGGCGATAGAGCAATGGATGCTTCGTTATTTTCAGAACCAGATCCAGGCCATCATCGATGAACTGGCACCGATCGAAGACTGGCATGAAACGTTAGCGCAGAAAAAAGAAGGCTATCAACAGATCCTGGAACAGTGCACAACCTATGAGGATCTGTATAATATGCTTCCACAGCATATACGGATCACGGCTAAATTTCCAACTGTAAAACAGCTGTCTGTAGATATTTCCTCGGATGATCTAAAACCATATCGAGAATCCATCCAAAAAAGAGAGTGCGGATTGATGGAGGTTCTCTTCTCAAAAGAACAGTTCATCAAAGACCGAAAAATTATGCAGCCGGTCTATGAAGCTTTTTACACTTTATGTATATATACCAAGGATTTCTTCGATCAACAAAAACGAGAAATGGAAATCATCGATTTTAACGACATGGAGCACTTCGCATATCTTCTGCTGCAGCAGGATGTCATCCGTCAGGAGGTTCAGGATCAGTATGAGACCATCCTGATCGATGAATTCCAGGATACCAATGATCTGCAGGAAAGTATCATCAAAGAGTTCTGCCGTCAGGACAATGTCTTCCGTGTCGGTGATATTAAACAATCCATTTACGGCTTTCGTATGGCCCGTCCGGACATCATGCGTGGACACATGGTCTCCAAGGATCCTCATGATCAGACTTTGGTCCTGGATCAGAACTTCCGATCCAACGCCAACATCATTGAATTCAACAATGAATTTTATGAAAAAATCATGAATACAGATTTATTGGGAAATCATTTTGATACCATCGATATCGCCCATGTCGGTTCTCCTGCTCAATCGGAAGCTTCACAGGTCCCGATCCGCTTTGTATATACACAATACAAAGATTGGGCAAAAGAAAACGGTATTCATACAATGACCGCTATGTCCAAGCACAAGAAAAACCGTATGGATCTGATCGCACAAGATATTTTAAAAAAACATACAGAACAGAAGGTACCATACCGGGATATCTGCATTCTTTCCCGTAATCACAGCCCGCAGCTGGAGCTGCAAAAGGTTCTGGAGGCCTATGGAATCCCTTCTGTATCCGATAATGAGCATGGCTTCTATCGCAACCAGGCAGTACAGATCGTTCTTTCAACTTTACAAGCGTTGATCGACCCAAGCGATGATATTAATCTATGCGCGGCCCTGTGTTCTGCGATCGGTCAAGTGAAGGCTGAACAGCTGGCTTTGAGCTGTTTGGGAAAAGATCATCATATCCCTTTGTATTACCGCATTGAAAACGAAGCGTATATGACGGACTGGCATGCGTTACGACAATACCGATATGAACCGTTACCCAATCTGATCCGGGCTATTTATGCACATAATGATTATTATGAGAACCATACGACCACACAGGATAAGGCCAATCTGGATTTCCTGTTGGAAAAAGCTTCTTTATACCCGGATGTGATGGATACGCTTGGATTTGCCAGACAGATGCAGGAAGAAGCAGAGCGAGACAGTCAGGCCGAGGCCTACCCTTATGGGAAAAACGCGGATATCGTACAGTTAAAAACGATCCACCGGTCCAAGGGACTGCAATTCCCGATCGTTTATCTTTTGTCTTCGGAAGAATTCAGGGCGCACGGATCCAACGGACCGATCCTTTTGGATGCTGATCTGGGGATCTCTTTCAAAACGCTTGTGCATCACGGCAAAGTCAAGAGAATCTCGCAAAGCCACCTGGCTATACAGACCAAACAGTTTATCGATACGATGAATGAAGAAATGCGGATCCTGTATGTAGCCACGACCCGTCCGCAAAAAGAATTGATCATTGTGGATGCGATCGAGGACAAAAACTTATATCTGTCTCCGTTAAACACTTCGGCCATTCTAAATAAAAAAGGCTATACCGGATGGTTTTTCCATACGTATTTTGGATCCTCTGCTTCGCCGATCCGTTTTGAGGAATCTCACGGTCTCTGTGAACGACCGCAACCGCCTTTGCCAAAAATAGTTTCTTTTGATAAAGAAGTATATGGAAAAGAAACCCCAATCTGGGAAAGTGCTACCGCATCCGGGACAAAAATAAAGATGCACTGGACACCTTTTGAGATTCTCAACGAAAAAGGGACGGAACGCGGTACCTTATTCCATGAGATCATGGGCCAATGTCCATACCCTTATCAAAAAGAGGATTGTATTGCCTTTGCCAAGGCTTCCGGATATACATTAACGTCCTATGATCTGAAACAGCTCCTACAGCTCAATGAGCAAAAAATATATGCTCAATGGATGCAACAGCCCCATGCGTTCGAATGTGCTTACATTACTGAGAAGGATCATGTAATCACACATGGATCCATGGACCTTGTCATCTGGATGCCGGATAAAACCATTGTTTTGGATTTTAAGACCGATCATGCCGATGAACATCAATTATTGGCATTGTATACGGAACAACTTCAGACATATCGAGACAGTATTCTGGCCATTGACCCCACAAAACCAGTAGAAGCCGTTATCTATTCATTTTACTTAAATAAATTCTTTCAAGTTGTTTGAAACAATAGTCTTCTTCATGTACAATAAAAACGTATTTTTCATAGAAAGAGGGAGAAAGAAATTTTATGGAAAACTTATTTAAACTGAAAGAAAAAGGAACAGACGTTAAAACCGAGATTATGGCCGGTTTGACCACATTCCTGGCCATGGCTTACATCCTAGGTGTTAACCCTGCCATCTTGGGCGATGCAGGGATGGATATGCCATCTGTATTCTTGGCTACTGCAATTGCGTCCGGAATCTCATGTATTCTGATGGGTGTGATTGCGAATTATCCGGTTGCTTTGTCTGCTGGTATGGGTGTTAACGCTCTATTTGCTTATACGATTTGTGGCGCTATGGGTTATTCCTGGAGAGCCGCACTGGCATCTGTTTTGATTTCCGGTGTGATTTTTCTGGTTATTTCCGTAACCGGTCTGCGTCAGATGGTTATCGATGCGATCCCGGTTCAGTTAAAACTGTCTATTGGTGCCGGTATCGGATTCTTCGTAGCTTTTATCGGTTTGAAGAATGCCGGAATCATCATTGCAGATCCAGCTACCTATGTAGCTTTAGGTGATATGACAAGTCCAACGGTCTTACTGGCATTGTTCGGACTGGCTATTACCATTGTCATGGTCATCAAAAATGTGCCGGCTGCTGTATTTGTTGGTATGGTCATCACTGCAGTTGTTGGAATCATTTTAGGATTTATGGGATTTGAAGGAATGCCTTCTTTACCTCAACAGATGTTTACAACTTCCTTCCATATGGAAACAGTTGGTGTCTGCTTTGCCGGCATGGGTGAGTTGTTTGCCAATCCGTTAGCTGCTTTTGTCATCATCTTCTCGTTCTTATTCGTAGACTTCTTCGATACAGCCGGAACCTTGATTTCCATCGGTAACAGTATCGGACTGGTAGACGAACAAGGTCACCTGGAAGGTGGCGAACGTGCGATGTTATCGGATGCCATCGGTACAGTATTCGGTGCTTTCTTAGGAACAAGTACAATCACAAGCTTTGTGGAATCCACTTCCGGTGTCGGTGTTGGTGGACGTACTGGTCTGACTGCTGTAACAGCCGGCGTCCTGTTCCTATTATCCACTTTGATCTCTCCGATCATCTTAAGTGCCGTTACTAACGCTGTAACAGCACCGGCTTTGATCGTTGTGGGAATCATGATGGCTAAACAGCTGAAAGGTATTGACTGGGATAACATGATCTTTGCGGTTGCCGGATTCATCACAATTTTATTCATGTGTGTTTCCTGCTCTATTTCCAATGGTATCGCCTTCGGATTCATCGCTTATACGATTGCGATGTGCTCTGCAGGAAAAGCAAAGGAAATTCATCCGTCTGTATGGGTATTGTTGATTATCTTCATAGTATACTTCATCAGCCCATCGTTAATGTAAGAAGAAAGAAGGAACATCGTTCCTTCTTTTTTTTGTTCTATTAAAAAAACACCTCTTTCAAGGTGTCTTACAATAAATGTTTTTCAACAAAGTCATCCCAGCCTTGCTCATCACAACTTTTTTCTGTAATGATATCAGCTACTGCTTTGGTGTCGGCACTGCCGTTGATCATGCATACCCCACAGCCAGCTACTTGTAACATTTCATTATCATTCGTAGTATCCCCAAAGGCAATCACCTGTTCTAAAGGAATCGAAACCATCTTACAATATTCTTTTAATGCCACCCCTTTATTGGAAAGACGATTGGAGAATTCATACAATGTCGGCTGTGTCTTATATCCCTGATAATATGGAGAAGGATGTTCCTTCACATATTCTTCGATCTGTTCCATCTGTTCGGCAGGCACTCTGTACAAGATCTTGGCATTATCTCTTGCCCATAAGGAAGAAATATCGGTTACAATTTTGATATTCCGATCTACATTTTCCGCAGACAGGCGTACCATATCATCATATTTTACACATACGACATCCTGTCCTTCGTAAATAAACGGATTCGCATCAAACGGTTTCATCAAATCAATGGTTTCTTTGATCCATTCTTTTTTCATCAAGTGATACGCATACTCCTTTTTTCCGTCCCATAAAGCAGCTCCGTTCATTCCGATGATGAAATCCGTCGGGCATTTCCATCGAGATGCCATTGTCTGTACATCGCGAACAGGTCTTCCGCTGGCCAATCCAAACAAAATTCCTTTTGAACGAAGGACATGGATCAGCTGTAATGTTCTTTGTGCCATTGGTTCGTGTCGCTTTACCAGTGTACTGTCGATATCACAAGCAACAACTTTATATACATCTTTCATGTTTCCTCCTAAAAAAAGAGTCTTATCGACTCTGTGATAAATCCTGAATTTTATGCGATAGATACTGATCCTTATAAGCCCCCTTGATTGAGGTTACCCCCATTTTCTGATCAAAGAGAGAGGCTAGTATTTCCACCGCTTCCTGTGTAGACAACATAGACGTATTGAGCATTAGATCATAATTGTATCGTGTACCCCAGCGCTGGTTAGTATAAAACTCATAAAAACCAGCACGTTTTTTGTCTTGTTGTTCCACAAACCGCTGTACTTTCCGTTTTGGAACCTTGTACTCTGTTTTCGCAATATGAATACGATCTTTCAGATCGCTGTAGCAATATACTTTGATACAGTTCGGATTATCCTTCAGGATAAAGTCCGCACAGCGTCCGACGATCACTGCCGATTCCGTTTGAGCAATTCCTTGTATCATTTCCTTGGCCATTTCAAATACCTGCGCATTGACCGAAAGCTCCGTCATATTGGAAAGCCAGTTATTTCGGCCCACATTGTAAAAACCAGCTTCATTCATATTGTCCTCTTCAAAGAATTCCGGACGTACACCAATCTGCTGGGCAATGTATAACATAATTTCTTTATTGTAGTAACCAATATCCAGATATTCCGCCAGCTGTCTGCCTATTTCTTGACCATTGGATCCGAATTGTCTGGAAATTGTAATAATCACATTTTTATCCATACTCTTATTTTATATTGTTTTGTTATAAAAAAATAGAAGTTTTTCAACTTCTACTTTATTTTGTTTCGTTTACGATATCCCAGTACTTTCTACGAGAAGGATCTAAGTTGTCTACATAATAACGAACCGTCATTTTTCCAGCTACTTTTGAACGGGATTTTGGTTCTTCAATAAAAGCGTCTCCTTCCAGCATGTCATCTAACATTGCTTTACAGCAAGGTGTTAAATTCTTTACTGTTCCTTCGCATTCTTCATTTAGCTCCTTTGCGTTTACTTCAATATATAACCACATTTTATCATGTGCTTCTTGTTTCATTTCCTGTAAACGAAGAGCATACTGTTCCTGTGTCCATTTTTTCATTGTGTATTCCTACCTTTCATACGAAGACTAGTTTACAACATTCTAAATAAAAATCAAATTTTTATTTATGGTAACGCTTTCAAAAAGAGGATTTACTACCATAAATCCTCTTACCATGCTAATATTTCGACACCATGCTCCGTCACTAACAGTGTGTGTTCCCACTGTGCGCTCAGCTTGCCATCCTTCGTATAGGCTGTCCATCCGTTATCTTCATCAATATATAATGGTGCTTTGCCTTCGTTGATCATCGGCTCAATGGTAAAGACCATGCCCGGTGCGATGACCATCCCGGTTCCCCGGATGCCCACATGCTGCACATATGGATCTTCATGGAAGCCGTTGCCGACACCATGCCCGCAGAATTCACGAACAACACTGTAACCATTCTTATGCGCATGTTCCTGAATGGCTGCCCCAATATCTCCGATATGGCCCCATGGACGAACCGCTTTGATACCGATTTCCAAACATTCTTTGGTTACATCGATCAAGCGCTGCGCTTCCGGTGAAACCTGTCCTACACAGAACATCCGGCTGGCATCCGCATAATGTCCATGGAATATCGTTGTACAGTCGACATTGACGATGTCTCCCTCTTTTAACACAACCTTATCGCTTGGAATGCCGTGACAAATCTCATCATTGACCGATGTACATACACTTTTCGGATAGCCTTCGTATCCAAGTGGTGCCGGGATCCCACCGTGAGAGGTCGTATAATCATAGACAAATTTGTCGATTTCCTCGGTGGTAACACCTGGTTTGATCAAAGACCCGACGTTATCAAGAATTCCGTTATTGATAGCAGCTGCCTTTTTGATCCATTTGATATCTTCTGCATTTTTGATCAGATGATGCTCCGGTACCATATGTCCCCGGATCTTTAACACATTGATTGTATCATCCCATTTTTCGTGGCAGTTTTTATATTTCTTTTTCGATCCACACCAACAAGGTGCATTCTTATTCATTTTCATCTTCTGTTCCTTTCTACCAGACAATCGTCAACATTCGATCTTTCTGGTTGATATCTTTATGAACGGTGATTTTAGCTTCCGGAAAATATTTCTTTGCCAACAAAGATAATGACTGCCCAAGGTCATAGCCCATTTCAAAAGCCAGTAAGGCATGTTCCTTACAGACTTTATCGGCATGTTCAAATACATCTCGGTAAAATTTCAAGCCATCTTCCCCTCCGAATAAGGCCACATTCGGTTCGAAATCCACAACGCTGGATTCCAGCACTTCATCTTGTTTAATATAGGGAGGGTTACAGACAAGAATATCGCAATGATAACCCTTTTCAATATAAGGATCCAACATATTTCCACATAAGAACGTCACATCCGCTTGGAACTTGTCACAATTTCGTTTAGCCACCTTTAACGCTGCTTCACTGATATCACTGGCGACAACTTTCATGTTTGGCTCTTCTTTGTTTAAAGAAATTCCGATGGCTCCCGATCCGGTGGCTACATCAAAGACCGTAACTTCCTTGTCGGGAAAGTATTCATCATAGAGCGCTAAGACCAGTCCGACCAGTTCTTCAGTTTCCGGACGCGGAATCAGCACATCTTCATTTACAATAAAATCATAACCATAGAACCATTCATATCCAAGTACATAGCCCAAAGGTTCTCCTTGTTCCATCCGATGAATGCCTTCCAGATAATCCACCAATAATTCCTTGTCGATCTGTGTATCCATATCCAGATACAGATTGATCCCTCTCTGTCGGCAAAGCTCCATCATCAGTACCTGGGCAGCCTGTTCTCCTTGGCCCGCTTGAAACAATCTCTCTTTTCCCTCACTGATATAGTTATGATAGGTCATTCAAGCTTATCTCCTGCCAGTTTGGCCTGTTGATCGGCCAGCGATAACGCATTCATCAAATCATCCAGACGGCCGTCCATGATACGATCCAACTGATTCACTGTATAGCCAATCCGATGATCGGTCACACGGTTCTGCGGATAGTTATATGTACGGATCTTTTCAGCTCGGTCGCCGGTTCCGATTTTTGACATACGCTCCTTTTCGTTTTTAGCTTCCTTTTCCTGCTGCTGTTGTTCATAAACACGGGCACGGATCGTCATCAATGCCGTAGCACGGTTTTCATGCTGTGAACGTCCGTCCTGACATTTTACCACAATACCGGTCGGTTTATGAAGAATACGCACAGCACTGTCGGTCTTGTTGATGTGCTGTCCTCCGGCACCACTGGAACGCATTGTATCAATTTCCAGGTCATTCATGTCTAACTCAAAGTCTTCCTCTTCGATTTCCGGCATACATAAAACCGTAGCCGTTGATGTATGGATACGTCCCTGACTTTCTGTCTTCGGAACACGCTGTACACGATGTGATCCGGACTCGAACTTAAATGTTCCATAAGCTCCTTCTCCATTCACTTTAAAAGAAATCAAAGAATAGCCTCCGGCTTCAGATGTTTCACTTTCGATGATTTCAATTTTCCATCGCTTGGCTTCACAATATTTTAAATACATACGGAACAGATCCCCGGCAAATATATTTCCTTCGTCTCCGCCGGCAGCACCACGGATCTCCATAATACAATTGTGGGAATCATTTGGATCTTTCGGTACCAAAAGCAGTTCCAGCTTATCAAGATACATCTGGATCTGTGGTTCCAGTTCCTCCATTTCCATCATGGCCATTTCTCGTATTTCTTTGTCATCTTCTTGAGCCAATACCTTGGCATCTTCCAGTTCTTCCTTCGTCTTTTTATATTGCTGATACGTTTCAATGATCGGAGTCAGTTCATTCTGTTCTCGTCCCAGCTTAGCCATCTGTCGACGATCTGATACCACATCACTGCGCATCATCATTTCATTGATCTCGTTATAGCGATCAACCATTCCATCTAAACGCTGTTCTATTTTTGACATAGTTATCCGTCCTCTCAACTCTATTAGTTTAACACGAATAACCATTAAAACACATCACTATTCCCAAAAACTTGAATAGAGTTCCATAAAAACATGGATTTGTTAAGAAGGATGACAAAATCCTTCTTTCTGCTTTATAATGTTATTTATGATTAAAGAAATAGTAAAAGATACAACCTTTTTATCACAGCCTTGTCGAACAGCTACAAAGAAAGACTTGTATATCGCCAAAGATCTTGTGGATACATTGCAGATCTACCGGAACCGGCCGGATATGCAGTGCTGGGGTATAGCCGCTAATATGATCGGTTATCCGGTACGTATGATCATCGTTCATAATGGACTGGAGGAAATCGTCATGGTCAACCCGGAAATTCTATCCCGAAAAGGAATCTATGAATCCGAAGAAGGATGTCTTTCTCTTCCCGGTGTACGGACCACCAAAAGATATCAGGAGATTGTCGTCAAATACCGCAATACACGCTATCAATGGAAAAAAGTCCGCTTAAGCGGTTTTACGGCACAGGTTGTGCAACACGAAATGGATCACCTGGAGGGAATCCTTGTATAAACAGATGAAAATCTGTTTTTTTTAATCCTTGTGGATGATCAAATTTTGTGTTCTTTCTGTTTTTTGATAGAATAACCTTATATGAAAAAAACAAGAAGAAAAAAGAAAATTGAATCCAAAAAGATGTTTCTATTAGCTGTCGTCACTTTGTTGATGGCGCTGTTGGCAATCTTTTTAGGATTAAAAGTAACGGAAAACGGAACATTCTATGTGATGGATCTAAATCATCCGGAAGAAACCCTGGCAACCTACCATCATTTTACCTTTGCCCGCAATAAAATGAATCGCTTAGAGGGCTCCGATGTATATATTGTGGATGAAAATGGCCGCATCGTTGCGGTAAAAGAAGGACTTGTCAATTTCCATACCAAGGATGCCTCCCAACACACCTCCTACCGGATCGATGCCAATGATTCCAATGGTTATACCAACGGAAGCTATGGAGCGGACGCTTTATATCTTGGAACCGATGATTCCGGTACACAGGTTAAATTTTTATTGAGCGGTGTAACAGGCTGGGTGGATATCGCTGAGGTTGAATTATATATGTTCGATGAGGATATCATGGTGTCATCCTATCATATTCAGGATGGCTCTTTGATCCATACCATCTGTACAGATATGGTACAAGGGTCTTCCGCTAGCTATCCTATAGGACCAGCCCCAAAAGGTCTGGAAGAAAATGTTATATATTATTCTTATGATGGACATTGGTTTTATGCCGATCTAAAGCAGATGGCAGACGACAAAAGAAATGATTCTACGGATAATGCCGTTAATCAGGAGGCGTATTATAATTTCTATCAATATATGCCCCATCGCTCCTATTCTTCGATTACTGCTCAGGATATCAACGATTTCCTGGAATCCAGAGGCATCGATGCATCGGCCGATACTTATCCTTGCGAAGCCAATCAGTCAGTCTTGTATGATCAGGGAGATCTGTTTGTAGGTACCCAAAAGGCTTATGGTGTCAACGCTGCGATGATCGCCGCCTTAGCGCTCAATGAAAGCAGTTACGGACAAAGTCAGTATGCCATTGAAAACAATAATCTGTTCGGGCATGCAGTCTATGACGAGTCTCCGGATTCCGCAAACACCTATGTATCCTTAGAGCAATGTATTATCAACCATGCTCAACACTTTATACAGGAAGATTATGCCAATCCGGATAGCGCCAAATATAACGGATCCTGGTTTGGAGATAAAAACAGCGGTATAAATGTTAATTATGCTTCCGATCCTTACTGGGCTGAGAAGGCAGCTTTCTTCTATTATCAGCTGGATCCGGATGCATATAAAAGCTATACATTGATCACACAGGAAGCCAAAAAAGAGATACCTGTCTACAACAAAGTCAATGGGGATGTCCTGTATTCCTATGATCAAAGTGATATTGTCAGCTTTCTGGTCATCGATGAAAAGGACGGATGGATCGAAGTACAGAGTGAAATACCGATCATCAACAATAAAGGAAATATTGAAGAAATCTATACAAAAGACAGTACAGTGTATGTAAAAAGAGCGGATCTTGATTGATCCGCTTATCTTTTTCGTTTAAATATTTTTGACTTCTTTTTCAGATTCCAGTCTTTCCCTTCATACAGAAATCTCACCTTTGTACTGTACTTTGTCAATGTCAGAATAGCGTAACTGGCAGGATATTGATCTCTTGGTCTTGCACAGGAACCGGGATTCAATAAGGTGATCCCATCCTTGGTTTCATGATGATGCCGGTGCGTATGCCCATAACAGACAATATCACAATGGTTCATTTTGGCCATGCCGGCCAGTTGATTTTCCCTGTCAAATAAAACTACATTGTGCGAATGCACCAGCAGGATCCTGTGTCCTGGAACCTCTATGATATTCTGCAGAGGCATTTTGGAGGTACTGTCGCAATTGCCTCGACAGAAGTGATATTGTGGATAGTTATCCGGATCGTCACATAAATCACCACAATGAAGAAACAGATCTGCATCGGGATTCCATTCCACGATCTTCTCCAGTATTTTTCTTCGTCCATGGGAATCACTGACCACCACAATCTTCATAATTAACCGATTCCCAGCAACATTGTCGCAAACCCAAAATAGATCAGCAGTGATACCGCATCGACAATGGTTGTAATGAAAGGACTGGCCATGACCGCCGGGTCAAAGCCCAGTTTGTCGGCAACCATCGGTAATGAACATCCGACCAGTTTGGCACAGATAACCGTTACCAGCAAAGTAAGACATACCACCAGATCGACCATGAAGGTAATTCCCGCATTTCCCAAAAGCATCCTGTCAACCAAAAAGATCTTCACAAAATTGACAGCTGCCAGGGAAACCCCGCAGAAAAAAGCCACTCGGATCTCTTTCCAGATAACCCGAAGCAAGTCCTTAAATTCCACATCACCTAATGAAAGGGCACGAATGATCGTCACGCTGGCCTGACTGCCGCAGTTTCCGGATGTATCCATCAACATCGGAATAAAACCGGTCAATACAACACAGGCTGCAAGTGCCGTCTCAAAATTATTGATGATAATGCCGGTAAAGGTAGCACTGACCATCAACAACATCAACCAGGGAATTCTCGATTTCCATGTATCAAAGACACTGACCTGGAAATACTCTTTTTCCGTTGGCAGGATGGCGGCCATCTTTTCGATATCCTCGGTCGCTTCGTCTTCCATAACGTCTACGATATCATCGACCGTTACGATACCCACCAACCGGCTTTCCTGATCGACCACCGGCATCGACAACAAGTCATAATGTGTAAACATCGTCGCAACTTCTTCCTGGTCATCCGTCGTCATACATCGGATGACGTTATCATCCATAATATCCGCAATCTTCATCGGATACGGATTCATTACCAGATCCTTGATTGTAACAACGCCTTCCAGTCGTCGTTTCGCATCTGTTACATACAGTACATAGATTGTCTCAGAATCTTCTCCATGTAAACGGATATAGTTCAAAGACTGTTCTACCGACATTTCCTTTTTTAAAGCCAGATATTCTGCTGTCATGATACTGCCAGCAGAATCATCCGGATAATTCAAAAACTGATTGATCTGTTTTCTTGTCTCCGGTGTCGCCGTTTTTAAAATACGTTTTACTACAGTAGCAGGCAATTCCTCCATCATATCGACCGCATCATCCACATAGAGTTCTTCTATGATGGATTTTACTTCAACATCGGTACTGGCATTGATGATCTCTTCCTGAATTTCCGGCGGTAAAAACGCAAAGACATCGGCTGCCTGGTCTTTATGGAGCATTCGGAAAATAAGAATCCGTGCATCCGGACGCTGGTCTTCAATATATTCGGCTGTATCTGCTTCATTCAAATCGTTGATCATTTCCCGAAATCTTCGATAACGTTTATTCTTCAGCTGTTCATCCATATCTTCAATACTAAATCCATATGTTTCGATAAAAGATTCTCGATTCATATCGTCACCTCCGATTTTCGCTATACATATATTACCACGTCAATGATAAAATAATATCACAAAAAGGAGTTGTTTTTTTATGTATGTAGACAGCCATTGTCATTTGACATTCGATGAATTATTTCAACGTAAGGAAGACGTATTACGCAACATGGAAAAAGTGAGCTATGCCATGATCATGTGTACGAATGAAGAAGAATTTCAAAGAGCTTTAATTTATAAAAAAGAAGATCCGAAACGGTTTAAAATTGCTTGGGGATGGCATCCCCAGGATGTTAATGCCATCACCGAAGATCATTTGATCAAACTGCAAAAGGCCCTGGATCAGCACCAACTGGACTGCCTGGGAGAAATCGGTCTGGACTATTACTGGGATAGCTCCTTTAAAGAAAGACAAAAGGAACTCCTGATCCGACAACTGCACATGGCCAACCAAGCTGGTCTGCCTGTTTCGATCCATATGCGAAATGCTACCCTGGACACTTTGTCCATTCTGAAACAACACGCGAAAACACCAATCATTTTTCATTGTTTTTCCGGTTCAAAGGAAACCATGAAGGAATGTCTGAAGATGGATTCGATGATTTCCTTTGCCGGCCCGATCACCTTTAAAAACGCAAGAAAGAATGTTCTCTGTGTCAAGGAATGTCCGATTGATCGAATCTTAAGTGAAACAGATAGCCCGTTTTTAACACCGGTTCCTTTTCGTGGGCAAAAAAACGAACCAATGTATGTCGAATATGTCACAAAAAAAATCTGTGAAATCAAACAGTTGGCACTTGAAACCGTTTGTTCACAGATTCAAAGGAATTTTCTTTCGTTATTTTAAAGAAGTATATGCATCCGGTTTATTCCCGATAATAATCCGGTTCTTTCCTATCACAATCGGACGCTTCACATACATTCCATCGCTGGCCAGCAGCTCGATCAGCTGGTCTTCAGTGTATGTCTTTCTTTTCTCCTTTACGTTATTGGCGCGATATAATTGTCCACTAGTATTAAACAGCTGGTTAATATCCACACCCTGAGAGATCCAATGACGGATTTCATCCGCTGTTGGATTTTCTTCTTTTATATTCCTGTAGTCGGCATCAATGCCCAGGTCCTGCAGTGCCTTATAACACTTACGACAGGTTGAACATTTCGGATAACCGATAAAGAGTACTTTAGTCGGCTCCATAAGCTGACTTTAACGCTGCCGACAAAGAAGTCTTATACTCTACAGCACGGATCAGACGCGCCATCAACGGTGCTACGGAAATGATCTTCATTTCCGGGAATTCATCCAGATGACTGGACTGATCGATCGTGTTTGTACAAACGAATTCTTTCAATCCACAATTTCTCAATCTTTCAATGGCCGGTCCGGACAAAATGGCATGTGAACAAGCTACATTAACAGCCGTAGCCCCATGATCTTTTAACATTTGTACACCAGAAGAAATCGTTCCCCCGGTATCGACCATATCATCGATAATAATGGCTTCTTTTCCGGCAACATCACCAATTAAGTTCATCGCTACGGCCACGTTTGGCTTCGGACGACGCTTATCGATGATCGCCATTGGCGCATGCAGATATTCTGCTAATTTACGCGCACGTACAGCTCCACCATGATCTGGAGAAACAACAACGTATTGTGTATCTTTACCTTTAATCGAATGTTTAAAATAAGTCCCTATTAAGTTATTTGCTGCAATATCATCCACAGGAATATCAAAGAACCCCTGGATCTGCGCTGCATGTAAATCAATGGTTACAACTCGATCTGCTCCGGCTCTTTCAATCAATGATGCCACCAGCTTTGCGGTAATCGGCTGCCGTGGCGCTGCTTTTCGGTCTTGCCGGGCATATCCGAAATAAGGGATGATGGCGGTAATGCTCTTAGCACTGGCTCTTTTTAAAGAGTCGATCGCAATCATCAACTCCATTAAATTGTCATTAACAGGGTTGTTGGTGCTTTGTACCAGATATACATGTTTTCCTCGAACCGCTTCCATTGGCGTAACCAGGATTTCCTTGTCCGCAAAATGATTAACACTGATATTTCCTAATGGTAAATCTAACTCCTGACAAATTTCTTCTGCTAATCCTCTACTGGCAGATAGCGCAAAAATTGTTGTTTTTTCCATAATGTTCTCTCGGCTTCCTCTCTATTTATTTTTGTATAAATCACCAAAACCGTGCTTTATACTCTGATGCGATCGCGCGATACCCATATCGCCATCCTCCACATCGTCGGTAATTGTGCTTCCAGCAGCCAGTAACGCATTGGCTCCTATGGTTACCGGAGCAATCAAATTGACATTTGACCCGATAAAGGCCCCGTCTTTGATTACTGTACGGTGCTTTTCTTTCCCATCATAATTGACAGTAACAACACCACATCCAATATTGACATTTTTACCTACGTCACAATCTCCGATATATGTTAAATGTGCACACTTGGAACCGTCACCAAAATTCGTATTCTTGAATTCCACGAAGTTCCCTATGCGACAATTGCATCCGACATTTGTATGATTTCGCAAATGCGCCATGGGGCCGACCGTTGTGCCTGATCCCACATGGGCATCGGTAATCTCACTAGACTCAATTCGAACATCATCTTCAATAACAGAATCTTTTATATAAGATCCCGGCAATATTTCCACATGATTTCCAATCCTTGTTTTTGACAGGAGCTCTACGTTTGGATGAATGATGACATCGTGTCCGATCGTAACATCTTTTCCGATAACCGTACGATTCGGATCCACAATCTGTACTCCTTCTTTCATCCAGTGTGTATTGATCTTCTTTTTCATCCACTCATATGCGGTATGAAGTTCCAGACAATCGTTGATACCCATTACTTCATCCCTGTTTTCAATCACCATGCCATTGACTCGTTTTCCTTGTCCGGCAAGAATAGAAACCATATCTGTTAAATAATATTCATTCTGTGCATTATTTGTCTGTAGTTTATCCAGATTATCAAATAAATCTTTATTGTTAAAACAATACATGCCTGCATTGATTTCGTTGATCTCTCTTTGTTCCGGCGTACAGTCCTTCGCTTCTACAATAGCCGTGACATTGCCGTTTTCATCACGAACGATCCGCCCATAGGATTTTCCATCCTCCAGCTTGGCGGTCAACAATGTCAGAGAAGCTGACTGATTTGCTTGAAATAAGGCCTCTAATGTTTCCGGCTGTATACACGGGCCATCCCCGTTGATCACTAATGTATCTCCTGGTGCATCCTTCAGTTGTGTGCACTGCATGACCGCATGGCCGGTTCCCAGCTGCGGCTGCTGTAAAGCGTATTCCACATCGGTAAATACCGACTGAATGCTTTCAGCTTGATAGCCAACCACAACAACGATCCGCTGAACGTCCACCGCTTTTAAGGCATCAATAATATATGCCAACATAGGACGATCGATGATCGTATGCATGACCTTACTTTGAGAAGATTTCATCCTGGTGCCTTTTCCGGCAGCTAAGATAATCGCGTTACGCATTTCATCACCTATCTCTCGTATTACATATTCTAACAAAATTTTATATCCATTCATACCAAAATTTACAAAAATCCTCTTCTTTCCTTGTCCACACAAGAAAAGAGGTCATAGCCATCACTATGACCTAAGAATACTGATTTAGCTCATTTTGCAGATTGCTTATTTGGTTTGTATAATCATTGATGGATTGCGCGGCTGTCTCCATATTCGTCTGGTACTGCTGCTGCTGAAGAGTCAGAGAATCAATCTGGCTTTGTACTGCCGTCATTGCTTGATACTGCTGATTGTATGCATCCATCGCCGCAATATAATCCGGATACGCCTCCAAAGAACCATACTCATTATCGCTTCCTAGAGCATTGTATGCGGCAGTCGCAGCATCTACATCCGCCTGCAGCTGTGTCATGTCATATTTTGCCAGGTCTTCATTTAAAGAATCGATCTGTGTTTGCAGATCCGCTATCTGAGCACTCGCATC
>OCTX012289890.1_pt1 | contig 26535 bp, 22 predicted proteins | sample 1539691 | NCBI WGS metagenome assembly OCTX01 (sample SAMN02144231, study PRJEB22623) | gut metagenome | biome: sheep rumen | host: Ovis aries | place: New Zealand
CGCCCAGACCATTCAGCAGGTGTACAAACAGACAGGCTATCTCTGCGACCCGCACGGTGCATGCGGATTCCAGGCCCTGCAGGAAGGGCTTCAGGAGGGTGAGTACGGAGTGTTCCTCGAGACCGCACATCCTGCCAAGTTCAAGCAGACCGTCGATAAAATCATCAATGCGGACATAGACATTCCGGAGAAGCTGCAGGCATTCATGAAAGGGACAAAGCAGTCGGTAGGCATGACCAAGGAGTTCGAAGACTTCAAGGCATACCTCATGCATCAATAGATCGGCTGTATGTCTAAACTCTAAAAAATAGTCCCCGAGTAACTTTACTCTCAACTCTCAACCCTCAACTCTAAACTCTAAAAGAACATGTGGGCTATTTTCAATAAACTCTTCAGAAGGACCAACGACCCGGTCCTCGCAAAGACTTTAAAGAAGCAAAAGTCGGCCACTCAGTCCCTCAAAGGGCTTGAGTGGCTGAACCGCTTTGTGGTCATGATCGCCACCGTGGTCATCATCACCTATTTCATGCCCGACTGGAGAAAATTCAAATACACCGATGTCAAATTAGGAGCGCCATGGCACCATCAGCCACTCATCGCCCTTCATTCTTTCAACGTCTACATGCCCGACAGCATGCTGGCGGCCAAGAAAGACAGCATCAGGCAGGCAACTCCAGCATATTTCAACAGACGGTTCAACGTGAGGGACACCATGGAGAACCGTATTTTCGATGAGACACAGAAACTCATACAAAAAGACGGAAGATTCAGCGGGATTGACGCCGAACCATACCGCAAGAGCTTGCTTGAGCGACTTGACAAGATTTACGAAAAAGGCGTCATCGGGCAAGCGGAATACGACAGTCTGAAAGCACAGAAACTGAACAGCATAAAGATTATCAAAAACGGGGTGGCAGCGGAGCCGGTCAAGCTCGACAGCGTGTACAGCACCAGCGTTGCCTACCATATTTTGAGCAGGCCGACTCCAGGAAAGGCCGACACGAAAGACTCCCTGGAAACACCGTTCCTGCAGGCACTCAATATCAACGCCTACATGGAGGCAAATCTCCTTTTCGACAAGATGAAGACTGACGAGGAGATTAACCAGCAAGTCAAAGCCATTTCTGATGAAAAGGACGGAGTCCAGAAAAATGAGAAAATCATCGACAGGGGCGAAATCGTCGACGAGGTGAAACTGGCAAAAATCAAGGCCTACCAGGCGAATATGGAAAACATGTCTGAAAACGAGAAACCTTTCAAGGTTTACCTCGGACAGGCACTCTTCGTACTGCTTATTGTCATCGTGCTCAACACGTTCCTGTATATTTTCAGAAGAGACTATTTCCTCAACAAGAGAGCATACCTCATGCTTTTCATCCTCCCAACCGTCTTCTGTGCCATTACAGGAACCATGGAGCAGCACACCCTTCTCCACATCTATGCCATTCCATTCTGCATGGTGCCAATCATCATCAGGGTATTCCTCGACTCCAGGGTGGCATTCATGTTCCATCTGGCCACCGTGCTCGTCGCATCGGTTTGCATCACCAACCATTATGAGTTCATCATCTTGCAGACCATCGCAGGAATGGTGGCTGTACAGACACTCAGGCAGATGACGCAACGGTCACAGTTCGTCAGGACCATGCTACTTGTCACTGCCACACTCCTGGCTACACATTTTATCTACCAGCTCATGACGGTGGAAGACGTATCAAGAGACCTTTCAAGCAGAGATCCCTACTACTGGCTCATCGTCAGCGGACTCCTTCTGCTGTTCGCCTACCCTCTTTTCTGGCTCATGGAGAAGTTTTTCGGATTCACGTCTGAAGTCACGCTCGTCGAACTCTCCAACACCAACCATCCGCTTCTTCAGAAACTCATGGAGGAGGCGCCGGGAACTTTCCAGCACTCTACGCAGGTGGCTATCCTGGCTTCAGAAGTGGCAAAGAAACTCAGGGCTAACGTACAGCTTGTCAGAACCGGAGCCATGTACCACGACGTCGGAAAACTATCCAGACCAGTATTCTTCACGGAAAACCAGTCCGGGAAAAATCCCCATGAACGTATTTCTCCTATCAAGAGCGCAGAAGTCATTATCGGGCACGTCATCGAAGGGGTGAAACTGGCTGAGCACTACGACATGCCGGAAGTCATCAAGAGGTTTATACTTACCCATCACGGAAAAGGGAAAGCAAAATATTTCTACGTCACCTATAAGAACCAGCATCCTGAAGCCGAAATCGACGAGGCTAAATTCACCTACCCTGGACCCAACCCCGAGACGAAGGAAGAAGCCATACTCATGATGGCCGACGCCATAGAGGCAGCATCCAGAAGCCTCGCTGAGTACACTGAGGACAACATTTCAGCTCTCGTCGACAAAATCGTGCTCTCGCAAGTTCAGGAAGGGTTCTTCGACAACTCCGACATCTCGTTCAAGGACATCAACATCGCAAGAAAAGCGTTCAAGGAGAGGCTGAAAACCATCTACCATACCAGAATCTCCTACCCCGAGCTCATCAAGCCCGAGAGCAACGAAGAGGAGAACAAGAAAACGGAAGCAAAGCCCAACCCCGAACCTACTGACAAAGAAAAAACAGAACAATCCGAATAAAACTGATAATCCAGTATATCTAGTTTATCTAGAAAATCTAGTCCATCTGTATTTCTAGTTTCTATAGATAATCCAGCCCATCCAGAAAACCCATAAAAAAACTAAATCATATGAAAAAACTACTACTAACATCTATTCTGGCCATCTGTGCTGTTGCAGCATCTGCACAGAAGACGGTCTACATTCCCTGGGAATGGCGTAACTTCAACCCCAACGACACACTTCTTTATGCCGACAGCGACCCGGACAACAAGTACACATGGTCGAAGTCCAGAAGTGTAGAGACCGACAACTTTATCATCTTTTGGGACAAAGGATGGGGAAACACAGCTCCTGACAAGCTGCCGTCATCCGACTTCTTTTACTTCGATCTCGACTACATGAAGGAACGGCTCGAGACTTTCTACAAGCATGAGACGGAAGTGCTCGGATTCGGCTCACTGCCCACTTCAAACGTACATAAATACAAGATTATCGTCTGCCTCAACCATACGACCGAATGGACTTGCTACGGAAGCGGATACGACTATCAGGTGCCGGCACTGTGGCTCAACCCATCTACCAGCAAACCGGTCGGGTCGGCGGTGGCACACGAGGTGGGACACTCATTCCACTACATGTGCTACAGCGACGACTCCAAGCAAGGAACCATATCATCCTGCCACACCGGATTCCACGACGCCATCGGAAGCGGAGCGGCTGTGTGGGAGACGACGGCCAACTGGCAGGCTCTTTACTCCTATCCAGACGAGGTGTTTTCTGAAAGCGGGACTGGATACCATTTCGGCAACACGCACAACTACGCGTTCTCACACGAATATCACCGCTATCAGGCATACATGTTCTTCCTCTATCTTTGCGAATACTACAACGACATACAGACCATTTACAAAGTGTGGACCCAGCCCATGCCTAAGGCTGCGGACTTCAACGAGGCTCTCATGAAGCTCAAAGGACTCTCGGTGGCTGACCTCTACAAGCTCCACTTTGACTTTGCCATGCATGCCGCGGCTTACGACATCGAAAAATGCAAGCCTTACAGAACACCCTATATCGGAAACTTCAGATATGCCTGCACCATGACGGAGGACTCAACCTACCAGGTGGCATACTCCAGCTGCCCGCAAGGAACCGGATTCAATATTATTCCGCTGCAGACCAAGCCTGCAGGAACCGAAGTGACCACAACCTTCACGGCCATAACCCCACGAGCAAAACTCACTTCTGCCGACCCCGTTGAATACCACAACGGAGACACATTCACTACTGTGGCCAGAAGCACATACAACGGCATCAGCACATCCTACAGGGGATTCCGGCTCGGATATGTGGCGCTCAAGAACGACGGATCATGCGAGTACTTCGCTGAGGACTCGGTCTACTGCACCGGGGCAGGAGAAAAGAGTGCAGACGTCAGCTTCACCGTACCTGAAAACACAGCTCAGATGTGGCTCGTCGTGGCGCCGGCGCTGAAGAACTACATCCAGCACAAATGGGACGACGACATCAAGAACGACGACCAATGGCCATACTACTTCAAGCTGCACAACACCGACATCGGCGCAAGGGCCACTGTCTACGCTGAGTCCATCATCGACGACAGAGATGTGGCCAACGTGGAATACGAATACGACGTGTATTTCCCAACCGACGCAGTTGGACACACCGGAACCACCGTCACCGTCTCAGGAAAGGCGCTGTCAGCACTCGGAACCGCATTCCAGATGGAGAAACCGGCTTCTGCCATTGCCGAGGCCATCAGGACATGGTCCTCGGGATCTGTGCAAGAAGGCACGTGCAAGTTCTACGCATGCAACCCTAAGACCGGAACCATTGCACAGTCTGGATCCACTGCCAACGGACACGGACACTGGTTCAGCAAGACTGGCATCGTCACAAGCTACGGTAATGGATATGTCTACTCTGAGTTCACGCCGTCAGCTCTCTCTTTCTACGTGGGGCAGTACCCTGGAAAATCAAAATCCGGTGACTCATATAGAATCGCACAGGCCATACGATACAAGAAGAACGGGCAGACCGTACAGGCCACCTTCTACTTCAACATACACCTGACCGACGGAGAGACCAAGGCCGAGCTGACATCCATCACGGAGCACACACAGCCTAAGGTGGTATACGAGAAAGGCGATGTCAACCTCGACGGCAACATCGACATCTCAGACATCGTGGCCATCATCAACACGATTGCTGGCGACACCACATACAAGGACACGGCCGATGTCAACGAGGACAAGAACATCGACATCTCAGACATCGTGGCGGTCATCAACATCATCGCATCAAAGTAAATATTTCTCCTCGTGCCAAACAAAATCCATAACTCCTTCTACATCACGCTGATCACCATATTGACGCTGCTCGCCATGTTCTGGCTGCCGAAACTGAAAATCGGCGGCAAGGACATGCGGCGGGTCAACCTCCTCAGCGACGTCCAGCAGAGGGACTCCAGCGGAAACATCATCGCCGAGGCGATGGTCGATTCCATGGTAGGAACAGTCGAGATTGCCACCGACACCATCGGAGAAGAAGAGAATTTCGGAATCGCTTTCGACCAAATTGAGGAAGAAACCGAGGAAGACCTCACCATCACAGAAAGCACTACCACACCATCCCAAGAGCCAACGTCCAGGCAAAAAGCGGAGAACAAGCCGACACAACAGCAAGACAGCAGTCCCGCGGACTCCACACCGGCAGTCACATCTGTGAACGAAGGGGACACAGCGGCCTACCATCCTGCCGCAATCAAGCCCATCGACTACTCGGCTGTCAGCACAGGGGATGTACCCGACATCGAGGACTTCGGCAACTCCATGGCACACTTCAAGGCGGCACTCAGCCAGGCAGCAAGCCGACCCGTCAGAATCGCATTCTTCGGAGACTCATTCATCGAGGGTGACATCCTCACCTCCGACCTACGCGAGATGCTGCAGGCACAATACGGAGGAAAGGGCGTGGGATGGGTGGACATCTCATGTGTCTCCGAACGGTTCAGACTTACAGCCAAGACCAACAACTCGGGATGGGAGAAACACCATGCCAACGACAAGGCCGGACACAAGGGAGCGATGCAGGGACTCAACGGTGCCTATTTCATCTGTAAGGGAAAAGCATCGTTCAATGTCACCACAAGCAAAGGACATGCCGCAACGGCCGACAAGGCCACCATCTTCTATGTGCCGGAAGGAATCTCCTTCAAAGGAAAAATCAACGGATCGGAAGCTCAGCCGGCTGTCAGCGACAACGGGGGTGCCATGGAGACTACGGAATTCCACGGACAAAGTATCGGGAAATTTGCATTCGACGCCAGCGGCAACGGACGGGTGTTCGGGGTGGCACTCGACGGCAGCACGGGTATTTCCCTCGACAACTACTCCATGAGGGGAAGCAACGGATGGTACACTGCCAACACGGCAGACGAGACCTTGGCGGCTTATGCACGGCTCAGGCCCTACGACCTCTTCATCTTTGAATACGGACTCAACATCGCCAACAAAAAGCAGACCGACTACTCCCCATACACCAGCCGGTTCAAGAAAGTCATCCGAAAAATCAAGGCGCATTTCCCTAACGCGAGCATTCTCATACTCGGAAGCGGAGACCGCGACGAACGGACACCTGACGGATTCGCCACGATGAAAGGAGTGAAGGAACTCATGGCGGCGCAACGGCAGATGGCGGCAGACGAGGGAGTGGCATTCTGGAACCTATTCATCGCCATGGGAGGCGACGGAAGCATTGCCAGAATGCAGAAGAAAGGGCAGGCAAACCTCGACTACACACACATCAACGCAGCGGGAGGTAAAGTCGTGGCAAAAGCACTCTTCCAGGCACTCACCAAGTAGAGACGCCCCACGGGGCGTCTTCAAACTTAAGGCAACACACCAGCATACTTAGAAAAACACAAACCCACAAAAGAGAAGATATTAAAAATAATCTTTCGGAACATACCAAATATTATTCATTTTTGACTGCATTATAAACCATGACAGCCATCATAAAAGTATATCACCGGTATCAATCCCGCCTGCGGCCGTCTCAGTTATTCACAAACCCTAAAACACAGCATGACCTACGCAGGCGTTAGGCTGCTGGATATTCAGAATCGATGCGATGGTTGCAGCGATGTCTGTCACATAGTATGTCTTGTTGTCCCAGGCATGAGGAATCTTCCAACCCATGAAGATCATCGGGATATGTGTGTCGTCAGGACTCCAAACACTGTGGGTCGTCCCTTTGTAGACATAACCCGGTTTCTCCATATCTTTTTGGGATGCATAGTCCTCGAGATAGCCTGCCTGGAAAATGATTGTGATCTGACCGCTGCGGCCAGGGCAATAGCCGTTCACAGCCATCGTGCGGATGGGCTCCGGCACGTATTGGGGAATATTATCCATCGAAAAAGCATAAGCCACCTCAGGCATACGATTCAGAAATGCTATAGCGGCATCGCGGATGGCCTCAAACTGATTGCTCTCCTTCACTTCCTTCGTGAAATGCACCTGAAGATTTGTCATACCCATCAGGAATTTCTCTATACCAGGAAAACGCTCTTTCAAATAAGATTCCAAGTCCTTCCGCACGAGCTGCGTCTTGAACGTGCCGCCAGGAAGATTATGCTCCTTGCCAAACTCCGGGTTATGCATCCCGCCATGATCGGCGGACAGAAACACAACATAGTTGCCCTGCCCCACCTTAGAGTCAAGAAAACTTAGAAAATCTGCGAGGTCCTTGTCCAGACGGAGAAACGTGTCCTCCTGCCAGATGGAGTTAGGGCTGACGCGGTGACCCAGCATGTCGCTCGACGAGATGCTCACGCACAAGAAATCAGGCACTCCGGCCGGATTATGCCCCAGCTGCTCACCTTCGACCGCGGCCTTGGCCATGTCGAACGTGATGGTCTGCCCCCAAGGCGACTGCTTCAGCGTGCCGTCAATCGAGTTCTCCCAGGCCTGATGCTTCGGAGCAGACTCCACATAACGGCTCTCATCGTACAGCAACTTCCAGGGGCCGTCCTTGATCTGCTTGTTGCGGGAAGGAAGATTCTCCATATATTGTTCACCCAGCTTACGGTTGTTGAAGTCCACCACCCACTGTGGCAAGGCGTCCATATAGTAAGTGCTCGACACGAAATTCATCGAATGGGAGTCCATCCAGTAAGCCGCGTTGGCACTGTGCCCGGCAGGTAATATCGAAGCACGGTCCTTCAGTGCCACTCCGATCACCTTCGAACGGAAATTCGTGGCCAGACGGAGCTGGTCAGTCACCGTCCGTACCAGCATGTTGCGGGGAGAGTTATGGCCGGCGGTCACGTCGGGATTAGGCTTCCCGTTTTTATCAATGGTGCCAAGACCACGCACTGTCGTGTCGTCAGTGCAATAGGTGAAGCGGCCGTTCAATTCCAGCGTGTTGCCTGTGATGCCGGTTAGGGCCGGTACGCTGCCCGTATAGATGGCCGTATGCCCCACTGCTGTGATTGCCGGTACATAGTTGATCAGGCAGCGATTACAGTTATAGCCCTCACGCATCAAACGCTTGAATCCGCCCTCACAATAGTTTCCGGCATAACGGGTCAGGTAGTCCCAACGCATCTGGTCCACAACCAAGCCGACCACCAGCTTTGGCTGCTCCAACTCTTTCAATTCTTGTGACTGGCCAGTCATCAGACTGGCAAGAATCACCAACAACATCACAATTCGTCTCATACGATAAGGATTTATTTTCTGCGAATTTACGAATTTTAATCCATTCTTGCAAACAAAGCACACTCATTTTCACCCATTCATTCCTCCAATCTGCATAGAACCCACTCCCCTCACACATGCAGAGCAGTGACCCGGAGCGTCATACAGCATAAAACGTCTGACAGCCTATATAAACTTGAAAATAAAACCTAAAAATTTCTTAATATACACAGCATTCGTTTAAAATTGTTTAAACTACACTTCAAAACAGCCCCAAATACCCATTTTTTTCGTAACTTTGCATTGGAAAATCATGGAAAGATATTGTTTTTAGGGCTAACACACTTTTAAAATGAATGAAATAAACAGAAGAATTATGCATTTTTTTAAGAAAACAACGATAATGATGCTGTCTGTGGCATTGGCAACAAACGCTTTCACAGCATCAGCAAGCAACATTCCCGGACCGGGAGACGACGACTCGAAAGAGATTTATGAGAATATCGTGGCTATGTCGGAAATCGGCATGCCATCGCCCACACCTGTAAAGGCAGAGGTAGACAAGCTCAACCTTGGCTCCAGCATGGCATCCCCGAGACTGGTGCTTGAGGAGTCATACGACATGATGGCTGAGCCCGTTGCTGTGTCTAACGTAGCCATGCCGGCATCATTCAAGGGAGTGAAAGCCAACCGCATCACGGGAAGCGGAAATCTCCGATCTCTGTTCAAGGAAATCGCAAAGGGAAACCGCACGATACGAATCCTGCAAATCGGCGACAGCCACGTCAGAGGAAACATCTTCCCTCAGACCATTGCAAAGGTACTGGAAAGCAACCTCAACAACGACGGAAAAAACAGAGTGAAAGTCGACTTCATCGGAATCAACGGAGCAAGGGCATCTAAATTCACCAGCGAAGCCCTGCTGCAGCAAGTGGCAGCCAAACGTCCCGACCTCGTCATCATCAGTTTTGGCGGAAACGAGGCACACGGAAACTTCAACTACGACAACAACACACAGGTGCTCCACAGACTGGTAGACGGAATCCGCCGTCACAACCCAAATGTCCAGTTCCTGCTCACAACGCCTCCGGGATCATTTGCCACAAAAAACGGGGTCAAAGTGCCACTACAGACTTATGAGTCCGTCGCAAACAACATTCTGAATTTCGGTCAAAACAACGGAATCGCTGTGTGGGACCACTTCCACAACATTGGAGGAACCCAATATGCTGCCAACAACTGGTGGAACGCGCAGCTCATGCAGAGAGACAGAATCCACCTCACCGTAGCTGGCTACAAGCTCATGGGCTCACTCCTCGCCGAGGCCATGCTCAACGCATACAACAGCGAGATACGCAGATAAGATTTTTCGAATCACAGAGTATTTTTTTCGAATCACAGAATATAATGAATGCGGCCAACAAGCATATACTTGCTGGCCGCATTCATTTTTTTGTGTTCTGTTATTGCTTGTCCTTGTCCCTGTCGTCTTTGCCAGACCGGAAGAACGAATAGCCAAACCATATAGCCACGAACAGGCATAACATGCCTATCATATACCACATGGAGTCAGCCTGGGCTGCATAAACGCAAAGACCGGCCATCACCAGCGCAAATATGGCAGACACGCACAGCATTATTCTTGTCAGTTTTTCCATTCTATAATTCTTTTAAAGGTGTATTTTAATTGCTGGAATATATAGGAAGTCTAGAAAATCTAGAACATCTAGAATATCTAGACTATCTATAGAAAAAACCTATCTCACACCAGCAGCTTCCAAGTGAAGCCGTCCTTCGTGTCCTTCACTTCGAAGCCCAGCGATGTCAGGTTGTCGCGGATAAGGTCGCTCGTGGCCCAGTCCTTGTTGGCCTTGGCTTTCAGACGCTGCTCCAGCAGCATGTCGACCACCTTGCCGAACGCCTCCTCGCGGGCGGAATTGTCAGCACCGCCTGCAGCAGCGACCGACGGACGGAGTCCAAGCAAGTCGAAGGCGAAGGTCTCAAACACCTGAGTCAAGGCAGACAGCACATCCGACGATATCGATGACTTCTTGTCGGCGGCAGAATTGATGACACGGCAGGCATCAAAGAGATGGCTGATCACGTTAGGTGTGGCGAAGTCGTCGTTCATCGCGTCGTAGCACTTGGAACGCAGTTCGTCTACATACGACATCTCCACCGAAGGCAGTTTGCCGTCTGGCTCGGAAGGAACGATGCGCTTCAGCGCGCTGTAGGCGTCGAGCAGACGTTCAAGCCCCTTCTCGGCAGCCTGAAGGGCATCGTTGCTGAAGTCCACCGTAGAGCGGTAGTGAGCCTGAAGAATGAAGAAGCGGATGGTCATCGGACTGTACGCCTTATCAAGGCTCTTGTGGCTGCCCGAGAAGAACTCAGGGAGCGTGATGAAGTTGCCTAAGCTCTTGCCCATCTTCTGACCGTTGATCGTGATCATGTTGTTGTGTACCCAGTAGTGCACCATGTCGTCGCCCTGACTGGCCACCGACTGCGCAATCTCACACTCATGATGAGGGAACACCAAGTCCATGCCGCCGCCATGGATGTCGAAATGGCTTCCCAGGTATTTGCGGCCCATCGCGGTGCATTCGCAATGCCAGCCAGGGAATCCCACACTCCAGGGGCTGGGCCAGCGCATGATATGCTCAGGCTGGGCTTTCTTCCATAGTGCGAAGTCAGCCTGGTTGTGCTTCTCGCCAACGCCGGCCAGCTCACGCGAGTTGTTGATGATGTCATCCAGGTTGCGGCCGGAAAGACGCCCGTACTTGTATTTCTCGTTGTATTTCTCGATATCGAAATACACGGATCCGTTGCTCTCGTAGGCAAAGCCGTTGTCCATAATCTCTTTCACCAGCTCAATCTGCTCGATGATATGTCCGGTGGCATGAGGCTCGATGCTCGGAGGAAGCACATTCAGGGCAGACATCGCATCATGATAACGGTTGATGTAATACTGAGCCACTTCCATTGGTTCCAGCTGCTCCAGGCGGGCCTTCTTCGCTATCTTGTCCTCGCCGTCGTCGGCGTCATGCTCCAGATGGCCAACATCCGTGATGTTACGGACATAGCGCACCTTATAGCCGATATGCTTCAAATAGCGGAATATGATGTCGAACGTGATAGCAGGGCGGGCATGCCCCAGATGGGCATCGCCATAGACCGTAGGACCGCACACATACATTCCCATAAATGGAGCATTAAGCGGTTTAAACAGTTCTTTGCTGCGAGTCAGCGTATTGTAGATCAATAAATTCTGTTCCATTATTTTATATTGTTTGCTTTTTTATTTTAATAATAATATCGAAATATCGAGACTCCGCAACCTCGAATCATCGCGAATCAAGAAATCAAAATTCTATATTTCCATCGTAATCAACTTCATCAGACGCTCAACGGCCTCTGATTCAGGAATGTTCTTCTCCACGCACTCCTTTCCTTTGTAAAGGCTTACGCGGCCTACGCCGGCTCCTACATATCCGTAATCAGCATCGGCCATCTCGCCAGGACCATTCACAATACATCCCATAATACCGATTTTCAGATGTTTCAGTTCCGGGTGCTCTGCAGTGGCTGAGAGAACAGCGGATTTGATGCGGGCGATTGTACCCTCCAAGTCATAAAGTGTCCGGCCGCAGCCGGGACAACTGATGAACTCCGTTTTCGTGAAACGTACGCGGGCAGCCTGCAATATCGAGTCTGCGAGTTCACGCAGGCGCTCTGAGGAAAAACCGTCGTTCCTTATCGTCAGCTCATGCGCCTTGCCGTCGATAAGCAGAGCGCCGGCGGTCATCGACGCCTTCAGCTGAAGACTCTCCCAGTCGTTTTCCGAAAATTCCAGTGTCAGTGTGCCGTCGTGAATTTCACGGGCAGCAGCCTCTCGCTTGGATGCACACTCCGCAATGCTCTCCACAAGCTTGCGTGCAACAGGAATCTCACGTTCAGGAGCCTCCGACAACGACACACGTATCGTGTCGCCAATGCCCTCACATAGCAGAGCACCGATGCCAACTGCGCTCTTGATGCGGCCGTCCTCGCCCTCACCGGCTTCGGTCACACCTAAATGGAGCGGAAAACTCATGCCTTCTTTATCCATCTGGCGAACCAGCAGACGCACCGTGCGGACCATCACCACCGTATTGCTGGCCTTGATGCTGATTACCACATCGTTGAAATTCTCATGCACACAGATACGGAGAAATTCCATACACGACTCCACCATGCCCTCAGGCGTGTCGCCATAACGCGACATGATGCGGTCGGACAGGGAGCCGTGGTTCACGCCTATACGGATGGCGGTGCCATGGTCCTTGCAGATGTTCAGAAAAGGAACAAAGCGGGCAGCTATCTTATCCAACTCAGCAGCATACTCAGCATCAGTATAATCTATATGCTTGAACTTGCGGCTGGGGTCAACATAGTTGCCTGGATTAATCCGGACCTTCTCGCATATCGTGGCAGCCGTATCGGCCACGGCGGCATTGTAATGGACATCAGCGCAAAGCGGAACCTGACATCCGCTCGCACGCAGGCCGGCGCGGATATTGGCCATATTCTGTGCCTCACGCTGCCCCTGAGTAGTGAATCGGACCAGTTCGCCGCCGGCATCGGCTATTCGTAGCGCCTGAGCCACTGAGCCTTCCGTATCCATCGTCGACGTATTGGCCATCGACTGAATCCGAATGGGATAGTTGCTGCCAATCAGCAGACCACCCACATTCACATCTGTCGTTTTCCGTCGTTTATATGACATTTTCGCTTATTTAAATTTCTTAATAACCTCCAAAAAGCCAAGAAAGTCTGAAAATCTAGAAGATATAGAAAGCCTAGAAAACCTAGAATAACTAGAAAACCTAGAATAACTAGAAAACCTAGAATAACTAGAAAACCTAGAATGTCTAGAATATCTAAAATCACTCTAAACTCTAAACCCTAAACTCTCAACCTCATCTAAACCTTAAACTTAAATTCCATCTTGCTCAAATCCTCGTTGGCCTTCTTTATCTTTTCCTTCAACGACTCTTTATAAGCCAAAAGACGCTCTGCCAGCGACTTATCGCCTACCGACATCATCTGAACTGCCAGAATTGCCGCATTCATCGCTCCGTTGATGGCCACTGTGGCCACGGGAATGCCTGGAGGCATCTGAAGAATTGAATAAAGCGCGTCAACGCCGTCCAGCACGCTACCCTTGATTGGAACACCAATCACCGGCAAGGTCGTATTGGCAGCTATCACGCCTGGTAAAGCGGCTGCCATGCCGGCGCCAGCTATGATCACCTCGATGCCACGGGCCTTTGCGCCACGGGCAAATTCCTCCACTTCTGAGGGAGTACGATGGGCCGACAAAGCCACCAGCTCAAACGGGATTTCCCACTCGTCAAAAAACTTGGCAGCCTTTTCCATCACCGGCATGTCTGATGTGCTGCCCATTATGATACTTACTCTCGCTTGCATTGTATTTGAATATTGAATCATTTACTTACCAAAACATAAACGTGCACCGGGCACAAAGAAGTCCGACTATAAATCCTACGAGCAGCTGAAGCAACGTGTGCTGACGAAGGATCATCTGCGACGTGCCCATCAGGCCGCCCAAAAGAATAATCACACAAGTCGGAAGAACGGGATCGAACACGAAGCGGTTGCTGAAAGCGACAACCAGTCCGGCCAGTCCGCCGATACCCACCATGTGGACACTGATTTTCCACCACATGTTGATGACCAGGCACACAATCTCTGCCACTAAGGCCGACACAATGACGCCGGAAAGAAAAGGAAAAGCACTCCAACGACGAATCAGAAATATCATGCACGTCAGAGAGCAGACAAACGCGATGCCATACTGAAGATGGCGGTTCGAGCGCATGTCGAACTGCCAGCGGCTCAGGTTCAGCTCACGACGTAGAAGAAAGATCATCACCTTCGGGACAATCACCGTGAACACCAACACCACCAAGAGTATGAACAACTTAGGTTTCAGCGGGATGTGGCGGTAGTTGCTGAACACCAGCAACCACAATATCGCCCACATCGGGGCATAGAACGGAGAGAATATCTGGGTAAACGTCTTTGCAGGAGCGATAAATTCTCTGCCTATTGTGTTTGTCTCCATCTTTTTCCTTGTTTGTTTGTGGGAGTAAAACGCCTCTTCATGCTTTTACAACTTAATTCGTCTGCCGGCTAAACCCGCCTATGTAGCCTCTCTAAAAAATCAAAGTATGAAGTAACTACACTTTTCACTAAAAAACTCACTTACGTCTCATCTTGGCAACGGGGATGCCTAACTGGTCGCGGTATTTCGCCACAGTCCTGCGGCGAATATTCAAGCCACGACTAACCATTATATCTGATATCTCACTATCGCTCAACGGATTCGACTTATCCTCACCATCTATCACTTCCTGAAGCATGCTGGCCACCTGAGTTTTCATAACCTCCTCTCCTTCGGCATTTCGCCGGGTGCGGAGGAAGAACTGTTTCAGAGGATAAAGTGTGCCGTCAAGCAATGCATAACGGCTGGAGACCGCACGTGAGATGGTAGACCCGTCAACACCGACAGCCTTGGCTATCTCGCCGCCGGTCAGTGGAAGAAGGTCGCTGTCGTCCTGGCTCAGCATGAAAGCACGCTGACGTTGGATGATGGCATGCATCGTGCGGTAGAGCGTGTCGCGTCGTTTGCGCAGTGCCTCTATAAAATTCTCGGCTCGCTCCACGTTGGACTTCACGTATTTCAAGTCTTCTTTCTGCGATGCGCTCAAAGTCGTGCGCGAGGATGCTGCTATCAACTCCTGATAGGCACGGCTCACTCGCAAAGGGGGAATCCGGCTGCCACGCAGGCTGAAGCTGATGTTGCCGTCTACACTCGTCTCTATGATAAAGTCCGGCACCACACGATGGGAACGGTCACCGGAGCCTTCGTTCAACGACAGCCCCGGACGGGGGTTCAGCTTGTGAAGCGCGTCAAGCACATCGGAAAACAGGTCGTCTGGAACATCCAACTTCTCCTTCAGCTTCTGACGCTCATTGTTTTTAAACAAATCGAAATACTCCGTCACTGCCTGACGCGCCAGTCCCAGCACCATCAGGCGATGCAGGTTACCTGCCTTGGGAGTATCTGAAATCTTACGGTCCAACTGTAATTGCATACACTCACGCAGGTCGCGGGCGCCGATGCCGGCAGGGTCGAAGTGCTGAAGCACATGCAAGGCGGCTTCCAACTCGTCCACAGATGCATCCACGTTGTGATTGAAAAGGAGGTCGTCGCTGATGCTCGACAACGGGCGGTCGATAAAGCCATTGTCGTTCAGCGAGCCAATCAGGTATCTCACGAGCTCTTCCTGCTTTTCGTCGGCCATCTCATGGTCGCCTACCTGACTCTGCAGTTCGTCGACAAACGACTTCGTGTCGCCTAAAGGAATCTCCGAACGGCTCTCGCCACCACCGGACGTATAGACCGGCAATTCTTCGCTGTCGTCATCCCAACCGGCCGACGGATCGTCAGACGAATGCCCTTCGTCAAAGACATCGTCTTCATAAGGAGCGCCATCTTCACTGTCGGGATCTTTATCGCAGCCCTCTTCGAGCGCCACGTTTTCGTTCAGCTCATTCTCCACTCGCTCCATCAACGCGTCCTCGCCCAGTTCCAGTAACTGGGCAGTAAGCAACTGCTGCTGACTCACACGGATGGTGGTCTCTGCCGTCGCTGTCTGTCTCACTTGGGTTCCTTGCTTGCGCTCCATCAATTTTGGGTCTGGCTGTTATTTGTTGAAGTATGTCCGTCAGTTGACTTTCGTCTTGTATTCTCTATGAAATAAAGAGCAACGGTCACCCGTCACTCTTCATCTTCTTCACCTTCGTTGTAGTCAAAGTCAGCCTGAACGACGAGAAGCACATCGTCGGGATCATAGTCGCCCATGTGCTCCTTCTTCGCTTTCTTCACGACATAGTCCACCGCCTTGTCGAGATCTATCTCAACATAGCCCTCGTCGTCGGGAGCAGCGTCAAACACGCCGTTCTGAGTGTAATACTCTATGATTACGTCGAGGATGTAGTAAAGGTCGTCGTCGGAGTATTTCTCTTTCAACTCCTGGGGGAGATAGTTGCGGATATATTCTATCTCTGCGGCATCTTCAGCCGCTCCCTGCATCAGCTCATCGTCTATCGCACTCATAATACCATTTTTTTCCTTACAACAAAGCCTTCAGCTTCTCTTCATAAGCGGGTTTGGCCATTGCGCCGACCACCTTGTCGACCACCTCTCCATTCTTCAGGAAAAGGACCGTAGGGATATTGCGGATGCCGAACTGTGCTGCCAGCTCGTCCTGCTCCTCCACGTCAACCTTGCCCACGATGGCCTGACCCTCATATTCCTGAGCCAGCTGTTCGATTACGGGGGCTACACGGCGGCACGGACCACACCATGTGGCCCAAAAGTCTATCATCACAGGCTTGCCGCCATTGACTATCTCACTAAAGTTGTCTTTTGTAATTTCCATTATTTATTCTAATTTATTGATTTATTGACTTTAATTCTTTATAGCAAAATTTATGCCAGCCTTTTGACGGGTTCTAATATTTTGAACATGGCTTTAATCTGCGAAGTTACGAATAAGTAGGGAAATAAACAAATAAATTTCATTTTATTTGCCCACTGGAATCAAATAGAATTGCCGGTCCTTTTTGAAGTCCACCATCCACTGGTCGAAGATGATGTGGTCGTCAAGGGCTTTCACAGTCAGTGTATGAGGGCCTTTGCTCAGACTCACAGGGGTTTTCTTCAAGGCCTGGCCGCGGAGCACGCTCTGCTTCCAAAATTCAGAGCGGTATTTCTCCTTAAGGGAAATCACGACCGGCTCACCGTCGTCTATGGCGACGCTGTAGCGCAAGTCACCCTTGTCGTTGGGCTGGGTCGGGATCATGGCGGTGTACAAAACGGCTTCTCCTTCCTGCTCCACGCTAAACCGATAGCGGACGGACTCCCCTTTGGACAGAGGAACTGCCATGAGAGAATGGCCCAGAAGCTGGACTGGATTCAGCTGAGTGGTAGAACTGGCATAATTGCATGCGTCGCTGGCTATGTAATCATCCCCTTCTGGCACAGGGGTCGGCTGGTCGTATTGATGATAGTCACGCATGTGGCTGCCATCGGATTACCGAAGCGGCGGGAGCGCGTGACGCAGCTGAAACGTTGCTCTGTGTTGAGCGTGGCATTGACAACTGAGATAAGTCCCGACTTATCCACATATTCGCTGTTGCGCGCTGACTGGAAGTTGTAGTTTCCTGTATTGATGTAGCTTCCCATATTTCAGATTTCATTTTCTTTTGCGAAGTTACAAAAAAAACGGTGAATAAGCGAAAAAAAAATGAAAATTATGGAAAAATAAAATAACACACACATCACAATTCATGAAACACCAAACAAAAGATGCCATAGGAGGTGACGATTTCATTCGTCACAAGTAATCACCCTTCTGAATCGTAAAAAAGTAATACCCACCAAAACTAATCGCTAACTCACTAAAAACTAATCGAGGATGCACCCCCCATGGGGTGCATCCTCATCATATATAGAATCGTGTCTTTCGTTTACCAGAGACTGTAGGTGTTTGCATTTTCTTCCATGCAGCTAAACACAAAAGCAGCATCATCCTCCAAATCTGCAAGTTCCTCATCTGTCAGTTCATCCCACCTCCTGTTGGCAAGAGCAGATCCGCCACTGCCGCCGCCACCTTCGGTCAGCGAACCATTCTTCATGAAATAATATAATATTTTTGTATGCTCACAGACAATGAATGGTTTCATATAAGGTTTCTTCATATTCCCGTCCTCCTTCCTTATCGTATATAATACTTTTGATGATTCTTGATATACAAACCCTTTCCCTGTGGCTTTCCAGAAAGACGGCGGCCACACAAATCATACCAGATTTCTCCTTCTGACGGCAGCAAGCCAGTATCATTGACAAAATCAATCTGTGTAGGCCCATCCTCATTCAGGTCAAAACGCTTCACGCCCTCGATAATAGAACCGTCGAGTCGGAAGAAAGCCCGGAATGCGTTGACTGGTGTATCATCAGCGGGATAATACATATAGTTGTCTTCACCCACAAAACGGACAGACTTATCGCCTGCCGTCATTGGCACTGGTGAGAAACAGCCATTCAGACTGACCAAATCAAAAGCAGTCGGTTTCAGCTCGTTAGCGATGACAACATTCTTAAACTTCATCCTCGTGTTCGGCACCACAGGCAAATCATCGTCATCATCATCAGGTTCTTCATCGAGTTCATCGTCTGCCGTTGAGGTATTATCAGCCTGTTCCCATTTTACAAGATATGGTTTACCTGCCTCAACAGCCTTCACTTCATCGTAGGAAAAAACGATATGTCCTTTTGTCGCCAATTCGCCAGTACCCACTAGCGTCAGCTCTGCAATGACTGCATCTGCAAACGGTGATGCAGAAAGAGCCTCCTCATCCAGACTGAACGGCAGACACAGGGTGTTCCAGCAACCTGTCTTCACGAACCCTCGGCCATATATCAGCACATCTGCCTGTCTGCCGTCCCAGTTTTCCAGCATCGAGCTGTTATCCCAGTTGTTAAACAGCAAAACAGTGTTAGCGTTCCAGTTGCTCAGACCAGAAATGTGCAGCTCATGGTCATCGGTGATGTTCACTCGTCCGGTGCCGTAAGGGGATTTATTTTCGAGCATACTGTAGATCATATCCCGGATTGGATTCATTCCTGAGACACCCATGTTTGCGGCAAGGGTAAAGTTCTCATCAAGTTCCGCTTTAGTTGCCGCAGCCGTCTCACTTATTTCCTCATTACCCTCTGCATTCTCAATAAAAGCGTCAGCAATCAGCTTAGCAAGCTTCTCACTGTAATTCAAACGAGAATAGGCAATATACAGGATTTTATTAAGCTTCTCCTTAGCCATATTGTCAATCTTATTGTAAGCCACATTTTTAATGCTTGCCCACAAACGGGACTTTGCCTCATCCACGAAATCATCCACGCCCTCAAGCTCTGTGATATGCCGAGTTGAGACACTCATGCCACTCCAGTCGTCCGCCATCGTCACCACATGATAGTCGCACGGATAGGAAATAATAGATCCTGTGGAGATGTCGTATATCGCATTGCCTGTCGAGTCCTCGCTGTCATAGTCCGTCGCATTGTCCGACACATGGAAATGCCCGGTGAAAATCACACGGATACCCGCCTCGACAAACCGTTTTTTGATTTCCTCATAGCTCTGATCACCACTATAGTCCTGATTCACCACAAACGTGGAGACAAACGCATCGGCATTGGTAACATGCGGCACGAGGGCATGATGCATCATAGCTATGGGTGTAAGCCCTCGGTTGCAAGCGTCAGCCGCCTGCTGACACACCCAGTCAATGGTGGATTCCTGCAACACACCATTCACCCCCGAGTCTATGCCGATAAGACACAATCCCTCAAACGGCTCACAGACATACGAGAGCGAGGCGTCATCCTGCAGTTCAGAATTGTAGCCATAGTCCTGATAAAACGACTTGAACTCCGCATTGCTCAATGTCGGCACAGGAGTTGACTTACTGCCGTTGAACGACAACGCCAGCGATTGTTCCCCACGGTCATGGTTGCCGGGAATCACGTATGAGGGAATACCTGCTGCTTTCAGCTGGTCGAGGCGGTCTCTCACATACTGGTGGCTTGCCACCTCTCCGTCTTTCGTCAGGTCGCCGGTGATAAGCACCATATCAGGTTTCAAGTCAAGAATCTCATCCATCACCCCGTCAAACAGCTGTGCGCTGTAGTCAATCAGCTTACGTTGTCCTGCCAGATGCCTCTGCCATGCCGTCCCGTCGCTCACAAGGAGCGAAGGAGCCATCACATGGGCATCAGAAAGAACATAGATGGATTTCTGAGAATATGCTGTCAGACCCGTAAAAACCATGACGAATGTCGTCAGCAGCTTTATTCTCCATAATTTCAATTTCATTTTGTTATATAGTTTCAGTTGTTCGTATTATCGTTTAATTGGTAAAAAGCGGCTCTTTTGTAGTTAACACTCAGCACGCTCTATGATGCAAGTATGTGTCTTGCTTTTACGGTCGTAATTGATGCCCACAAGCAGTATATCCCTCGTGTACTCCCTCACTTTATCGATATAATTGCGGCCTTTTATCTGCCGGATAGCATCTTCCGCAGTTCGCCCGCCACCTCATAGTTCGGCACAAAACATTCGTTGGTCTCACGGTCATACGAAAGATAGCCCAGATGAATCAGTACCGTCAGCACATCATCCCGGTTTCTGACAGCTGCCATATCGTTGCCGAATTTCGTCGTGTTCACCTTGGCTTTGCTTCCCGACAACAATGCTATCACATCGTCCTTCAGCCCCTTATAATTCATCTTTATATAGTCTGAGACGGTATCGAATGCACCCGTGGAGGACCAGTAGCTTTGACAGAAATTGTCATGCAGCGCCGACATCACGGAGTTCGGGTTGAAAATCGAAGGCTCATCACCCATCTGATAGCCATCATACCACTTCTCCAAGTCACTGAAATTCATGCCGTATTTAGCGGCCAGCATCTGAGTTTCTGCTTTGGTAAAACCGAAAAAAGAAGACATCCTCCCAGGATTGATCATTGTATATTCCGTGAAGTTGTTCAGAGCCGACTGCGTGTTATATTTCTTGATAGGCAGGATGCCCGTCATATACACTCCAGCAAAAACCTGTGAAGAATTACTCCCCTTAAACAAGCGCCGCAATAAATTCACGTATTTATCCATTGCATCGCTGTTGCCATTCGTTTCCCGGCATATAGCGTCCCATTCGTCGATAATCATGATGAACTTCACTTTGTAATGGTCAGCAGTTTTCGTCAACACAGCCATCAAATCATCATCAGGGGAGGTTATAACATCAGGATAGAAAAAGGAAATCTCTTCCTTCACTTCTTTTTGAATCAGCATCACAATTTCAGTCTGATTGATATCGCGAGTGGTAAAATTGGTGATATCCAGATATATCACAGGATATTGATTCAGATGCTGCTCATACGAGGGGGATTGGGAGATTTCCAGATCCTCGAACAGCTTGCGGGAATCGCACGACTGGTCATAGTAAGCACAAAGCATCTTTGCCGCCATCGACTTACCGAAGCGGCGGCAACGGGTGACGCAACTGAAACTGCGCTCTGTGTTGAGAGTTTGATTCACAACAGCTATAAGTCCTGACTTGTCAACATATTCACTGTTGCGGGCCCGTTGAAAGCTGGAATTACCGATATTGATATACATTCCCATCTATATAGTTGAGAGTTTGGAATATTTTGATGTTTATCAATGCAAAATTACAATTATTTATCTATAAAAACAAATAATTTCTATGTTTATCGCAAAACGGCATTGGAAACTGCACTAAACAGTTATAGGGTTAGCCAATCTTTTGATTTTATAAAAAATCGGGCTTAACCTACTTTATGGCTTATAAGTATCTGATTAATCAATGATATAATTTTCGGAAGTAAAAAAGGAAGTTATATTCTAAGCCACATTGATATGCGTCCGGATGGTTTTTGTTTAACGAAGTGTTCTTTGTGCGAAACAAAGTTGAGCTTTTTGTGGTTTTGTCTTTCACCCACGTTTCTGTCTGTGAAATACCAAACTGAATAATTCAAGACTTCAGCCATAGTATGACCCAATCCTCAAAGACCAAACCTTTTTTTATTTGATTTGCCAATCTACGACTCAGAAAACCTTTTACTGCTCGACGTATGAAAACGTCAGCTCCTAAAACCATACCGGCTGAGACATCTGACGAGGAAGGAAGCTGCAAGCAGACGGTGGGCGGTGATTATCTGAGTGGTGATTATGGGCGTAACACAGATGAACAGCAGGAGAATGACCGCATAAAACGCATATACTTTGCGGGATCCATTCCGCTTGCGGAAAAACAGCCACAAAAGAAAGGGCAGCGGATTGAGCATGAGCAGACACCAGTTCCAATGGAGCCCGAACATGCATGTGACGACGGTCATGTAGAGTAGCAGCAGACCCGACATGGTTTGAAAGAGCAAAAGCAGAATATCGAGCACTTTTGCCGGCATCCGCCATTTAAGCCACCACTCTAAAGCAGTCATGATGCAAACCAGTGCCAACAGTATCGTGAAAGCCCAAATCGGTGTAACGGGAGCAGGCTGAGGGAAAAAGGTCTGCTCAGAGAGCACTTTGTGATTGCCTGTCAACGCCGGCCGCTCCGAACCTTCCTCGCTCTGTATCACAGCATTGCTCAGAGCCTCGATAATCAGCTCAGGAGAGATACGGTGCTCCTCATCCCAAAAGACATCAGCTTCTGTGCCCACTATTGTCATCATAGCCAGTTGTAACCATGGAGCATTACGGGAAAGATAGAAAATCAATTCTCCGTTATTCATCCGATGCTGTTCCGGCCATTTTTTTACGACAATCGGCTCCATCCACATCTTCATTTGAATGGCAATCATCGCCATCGAGGCGCAGTTGTTCCGGATGAAATCGAACTTACGGTGCTGACCCGCCACCATGTCCTCATCCAGATAACGCCAAAGCTCCTGTTTCTGATGGGTGGTGAGGTTCAGTTCATATTGCTGAATACCACGCCCTTCTGCTTTATAATTGTTAACATAATCAGCCGTTTCAATGGCACGGAATCCTGCAGGGGTCTGTCCTGAGAAGAAAGAAAGATAGTTGAACCACGGCGAGTCTGTCCCCATCTCAAACGAGAAGCAATAGTCGAGCTTATGCATGGGACATTCCATGCGGATGGCACAATGTCCCAAGGCAGAATATGCCTCCTCACCAGGGGTCGTCACCAGCAGGCTGGCATACACAAAATTGCTGCTGTCTGGCTGTAAGACATACGTTGAGTACGTCTGGGCACCCCCATTTACTTTGAAGCACAATATCAGAATAAAAAGGAGTATCTTATTTATTTGATTCATTAGATATATATCAGATTATCAAGGAATTGTATTATCAACTAAAATCAGTGTCATACAGTAAAGCATGACACTGATTCTTCTATTTTGAAAAATGTTTATTTTATCAGAACTTTTTTGCCATTGATGATATACAGCCCTTTGACCGGATTTTCAACTTTTCTTCCTTGCAGGTCGTAGATTCCCTGCATTGGTGTTGTCATGTCATCTGAGTTCCTGACATTTATTATTCCTGTTGCGTCCCCCTCATTCACAAAAGACAAAGAGAGGTCTTTCGTGCCAGCAAAAGAAGGCAAGCAAAGATAAGCCTTGTTTGATGTCATATAGGTGGTATTCGAAGATAACTTATAAAAACCCAATTTGCCTTGAGAATTCACATTCAGTACACGCATATTGTTCTGGTCATTTGCTGTTCTGTATGTTGATTCTGCCCCATTATTATTATATGCATCAATATTATATATATCAATAATGCCTTTCAGCAAATTATCATCTTCCGAAACCACTGGATCAACGTTATAAATATATGGTATCAATCGGTTTTCTTTTGGATCAGTACTACTACATTCCAAAATAACGGCAGTAAATGCAGGAACAATATTTTCAATCTCCACACATTCCACTTTGTTAGACTCATCGATACCTTTCACATAATAAGCCTTAACCCCATCTTTCAGTTGATAAGGAAAAGATGTGTACATCGTGGTATAATAATATCCATCTACAGTTATTTTTGAAAGCGGGTTAGCACCAAAATATGAACTTTCCATTGATGCTTCTGTAAGAGGCTCCAAAATCCACGTTGTTTTGTCATCAGCAGAAATTGTCTCGTTATATTTCGCTACGACTACTCCTGCAGATGATTCACACAAATAACCAGACATAGAATGGCTCCCTACATAATTAGCCGTCATAGTTATTAGTGCATGTTTACCATCTGAACTCTGAGAAGACTGCTCCATAGTCACACCATCACATGTAACAGGAACATCACCGGCTTTATTGCCATGAAAAACTCCTTGAGCTATTTTTTTTAGATAAACTCCCTGAGCAACCACATCACAATTTGAAGCCGTATTATTTCCCTTAATAGAGAAAACTGTAGAGGGATTAGATAAATAATCATTTACTAAAACAAGATCTTTCTTTAAATAATTACTTGTACGTGAGAATATTCCTTCTATACCAGTAGTAGATGTGGCGTTAGAAGCAGAGCCTATCATAGATTGCATGTTAATAGCATCGCCCTTCATACTCATATATTTACCCGATGTTGCACTTTTAATTCTATAGTATTGGTTATAAGAATTTTGCTGATTGCCGAATACAGCGTAAATAGTCTGTTGAGAACTGGAAGTAGATCTGTTAATTGGGATATCTGCGGGATTCATATCATCTAAGAAATTCCCACTGGCATCCTGCCAATACTGAAAAAAATAGCCGTTTGACGGTAAAGCATAGCAATAGTAATAACGTTTTCTGTCTCCATCTGCATCAGTAAACGATCCATCATCCAAGCTCATTGAAGATTTAAATTTACTTTCTTCCACATTTGTCTCTTTAGTCTTGGAAATATAAACCTTTCCACTACCAGTTTTCACTCCTACACCGGTTTTAAAGTAAAAACTACCGCCGGCCATGACAGTAATATTAGAGAAAAAAAAGAAAACTGAAAGAAACAAAAGTTTTTTTATATTGTTGTAAACGAAACTCATTTTATTTATAATTTATAATAATACTTAACATATCCTCTAATAGAACATGAAATATTTCAACTTGAGTATGGATAACTTCAAAATAATCTCATCTTTAGAAAACTAAATTGCATTAATTATATCTACCAAAGATTACCGAATCTAAAATCATTCTCCTCCAATGCTATAAAATCCTCAAGTTCTTCAAGTTCTTTTACACCCTGTTCACCAACTTCCTCATCATCAACAATCACACTTTGTATCATTAAATTCGTCTGAAAAATATTTGCTGTTTTGAACAAAAGAGGTGATTCATAATTCTTTTTCATAATTCAATGTCTTAAAACATGAGCGGAAAAACCGCCCATGTTTTGTTTAAAATCATATGTGTTTAAAATTATCACCAAAGATTACCAAATCCAATGCCATGACTCTCCTCATACTCCATACGTTCTCTCGCATTCTGTTCTTCTGTCCATTCATCATCATCGTCTGGGTCGCCTGTGTTTTCTTGATTTCCAATTAGTGAATCGGTAATCATATAATTCTCAAGCATCATATCCGTTGCTTCCGCAAGGGGCTGTATATAACTTTTCTTATTCATAATTATGTCCATTTCTTCTTACTTCATTAATACTTTTTTACCATTAATTATAACTATTCCGCTGAACGGCTTTGTAACAGGACGAGCTTGAAGGTCATAAGCAGGAGCATCTGTATCTATGTTGTCAGTCTCTGTAAGTCTGATTGAGGTTGCTTCATCAAGAGCTCCTTCATCAAAGACTATGTCAATCACAGATTTCACATCACCGCCATCTTCAGATTCAAAGAAGAGGAACGCCTTATTACCATTAAGAGAAGTGCCCTTGTACTTCCAGAATCCAAGTTTATCTTTGCTGCTCTTTGCCAGGGTTCGGATACATCCAGCTTCTGCCGCTTCTTTTATCTCATCACCTGAAAGAGTAAAGAAGAACTTGTTGTTGATGGTGCCGGAGTTTTTCTTCAGCAGATAAGTGTAATCCTCCAAATCTGAGATACCCAAATCATCTATGAGGCCAAGTACATCCTCGCCTGTTATGGTAATTGTCTCTCCATCCAAGCTGACATTCACTTGAGTCATAATGTTATATTTGTTAATGAGGAAATCATTACCTTTCAAGAGATTCTCATCTGCAGAGATTGCTGTCCCTTTTGCTGTAGTCGGTTTTACGGTTGCTGTAGTAGTGGCAGATTCTATGATGACCGGAGTCTGAGCAGGAACCACACCTGTGATTTCGGTTGCCTTTGCAAATCCGGTCTCCGAACTGATATCACCGTCTTTAATGTAGTATGCCTTTACTCCGTCACTAAGCTCGTATGCGAAATCAGTATAAAGCGTAGAGTAATAATAGCTGTTGCCATCCTTAGGATCTTCTGTAAGAGTAGATTCATTGAAACTCAGCGTCAGTCCTTCAACCGGTTCAAGCATCCAGCGGTCAATCGTTCCGTGGTTCACATTCAAGCCGTTGATGATGCCAAACTCACCGTTATTGTC
>OCTX012259878.1_pt1 | contig 26507 bp, 20 predicted proteins | sample 1539691 | NCBI WGS metagenome assembly OCTX01 (sample SAMN02144231, study PRJEB22623) | gut metagenome | biome: sheep rumen | host: Ovis aries | place: New Zealand
GCCGTTGGTGTTTCCGTTGGTGCTGATGTTGGTGTTTCCGTTGGCTCAGCTGTTGGCGTTTCCGTTGGCGCTGCCGTTGGTGTTTCCGTTGGCTCAGCTGTTGGTGTTTCCGTTGGCATTGCCGTTGGTGTTTCCGTTGGTTCAGCTGTTGGTGTTTCCGTTGGCATTGCCGTTGGTGTTTCCGTTGGTTCAGCTGTTGGTGTTTCCGTTGGCTCAGCTGTTGGTGTTGCTGTCGGTGTACTAGTTGGCGTTGCCGTTGGTGTAGGTGTTGGATCTAAAACAGGATCATCAATAAATCTTTTAAATCCATCTCTTTGGGAACTGTAATAAATCTTTACAGTTAACGCTTCTCCACCATTGTAACAGAACTTTGCGCTTTCAGCAGAATTCAAAGTACTATGTCTTCCAACATACGGAGTTCCACCATTTACACCAGTAGGATAAACATACATTTTATTACCATCATTAAAAAATTCAAACCCATTCCAATGGTTATCTGACTTTGCATATTTTTCATTTGCATAACAATTCGTTAGAAAATTTATACTGCTTTCACAAGTAACAACAGCAACCCAGCTTTGTATATCAGTATTACTATCATTCCTTATTGTTATTCCATATTCATAATAAGGCCCATTAATATCAGGATTGCTTTCATTATATGAATATGTCCTTCTTATAAGTGTCGCAGTCACACTAGTATCACTCTGACCACACTCTTCCAAAGTAGCTGCATTTACCCCTATCGAACTATTTATAGCCAACATAACAATAATGGCGAATGAAATTATAATACTTATATTTTTCATATGATTTTTCATAACAATCTCAACATCCTTTGATTCGAATATTCCCAAGCATGCTTAATTCAAACCGCTATTTATATTATAGCATTAAATCATGCATAACTATATATGAAAATCCTATATTTTTTTATACATTTTTACCATTTTGTAGCACAATTCTGTGGATTGATAGCTACAGCAATTATTTTTCTGATTAATAGAAAAAAAGAAGGAGTTTCTTTATTAAGTTTCCTTCTCTTTTGTTTAGACAATTTTTTTATAGCATTGCGACTTCGATTTCACCCTTAAGAAGCTTTTCAGCAAGACTCTTAAATTTTGTATCTCCACCTTCTGCATATGCAACCTGCAGATACTCTTTTGCTCTCTCCGTTTCCCCCTTAAGCATAAGGAGTCTTCCAATTGCATATGAACAACTGACTTTTGTGATCGGATAAAGCGGTGATGATTTATTTATAATCCCAGTATAGAACTCTTCGGCTCCTTCAAAATCACCATTTTTAATCTTTATTACATATTCAGCATCCTTGATATACGTCTCAAGCGAATTAATATATGATTTATTCTTTAGCTGCATAATTAACAATTTTAGCTGATTCATCTCATCCATCGCCAGATTAAGCTGATCTTTTTTTATGTAATATTGCAGCATATATTTATGATATTCACCTTTATATCCTTTTGTTGTAATATTCTGACAGCATGAATAAACAGAATCAAAATCATCAAGTACCGCATAGCCTCTGACAAGAAATGAGTTGTAAATCGTAGAAACAGCACGTGAAAGCTTTTTATCACCAAAGAGTCTTTTGATCTCATCAAGATACTGATTAGCGCGACACTCATTATAGTGAATCACAACTTCCCTTTCAATCCTCGTTATTGTTAGTCTTGTAAAAATACCAGCAACAACAAAAACAAGTATCATTACAACGATTAAAAGAAGCAGATAAGTAAAAATCCCCATATGAAATTTTAGTGCCAAGACAGCAAAACCAATTAAGAGAAATAAACTAATCAAATTATATGCAACATTATATTCCTTATATAAGTAAATCATTTGTTATCTTCTTTTCTATGAGCAACTTCTTTCATCTGATACATAGCATCATCTGCCATACGGAAGCACTCTTCTATACTTAGATTGTTATCAGATGTCACATTTACATAGCCTATGCTTACACTGAGTTTAAATGGAAGCTCATATTCAGCAACCTGACGTTCTATCTCCTGAATAACATCTTTCTTTAGCTGATTAATGTTTTCACAAAGAGAAGCTTCGCCTATGATTACATACTCATCACCACCATATCTGACAGCTTTCCACTCTTTAGGAATAGCCTTTTGTATAGCATGCGCTGTAATCTTTATGGCCATATCTCCATGTAGATGTCCATACTGATCATTTATCAGCTTCATACGGTTAATATCAGCAACAAGTATAATTGCCTTCTTTTTGTTTTCACGAAGCTTTTCCAGATATGGAATAGCAAGTTTCTCATATCCGAGACGATTAAGAAGCCCTGTAAGTTCATCCCTTACTGATATATCCTCAAGCTTCTTATACATATTTTCAAGCTTTATATTCTGTCTTCCTCTATCAAGACTTGAACTTATATGACTTATAAGAGAATTCAAATAAAAATCTTTGATAACTTTATGATTATTCTTGATTACAAAGTATCCCACGCAATACTGTCTGATATGAAGTGGAATAAATAAATACAGACCTGTCTCTTCTGATGCTGAATTATAATAAGGAACCATATCCTTTGTATAAATGCTTCCCTGAGGCATACATTTTCCATCGACCATACAGAAGACAACATCCATTTTTTCGCTGTAACCATCTGTAAGAAGCGGCGTATCATCTTCCATAGATTTCATAAAAGCATGATCTACGCAAAGGGCAAAATTCTCGCCTTCATACATGTGATTTTTCTTCCACAATGCACTATAGTTTTCATGCAATTCATCTACAGCCTCAACCTGTGAAGTACAATCATCTATATCAATCAGGTGCCAGTCAAATACCGTCCTTTCGAGAGGAAGACTATAGGTTCTTCTTCCTCCTTCTTTTTGAATCGGTATTTCTTCTTCTTTTATAGGACACCCGCAACTCTCACCCGGATCAAATGTAGAATCATATATCGTATCATGCTTTCTCGGACCGCCATTCATAAGATCAATCAGGTGTTCTGTAGCCTGACGACTTCTCTTTCCCCAGCCTCTGTCTACTGATGCTATCGTTGGCGAGAAATAACATCCACTAACCAGATTATCAAAACCTGTTACTCTAACATCATCGGGAACCTTATAGCCAGCTTTATCAAGGGACAGACATACACCCATAGCCATTACATCATTAGCACAAACAAATGCATCAGGAAGTTTATCCATTTTATTAATTATTCCCGGCATAAGATCCTGAATAATAGAGAAGCTCCAGCTACCATCAACCTGTTTTTCAGGATCAAGCTTAAGGCCATGCTTTTCAACAACCTCTTTCATAGCATTATATCGATCTATATTCTCTACATTATCACTAGGACCGCCAACCCAGAATATATCCTTTACTCCGTGCTCAACTATCAGATGTTCTGTCAGCTCCTTCATTCCTTTGATATTTTCTGTTCTGATACAGTCTATACCATCAACAAGAGATTCAATACATACAGCAGGAACTCCAGACCTCGCTATCTTTTCTTTCAGAATATCCATTTCTCCAGCAACATATAATGTATTTCCAAGAAGGAGAACTCCATCAAACAGATTAAGATCAGGTAGATTAAGTATATTCAGCTCACCAAGTTGATTTTCTTCTGTTTTGTCATAAGATGTATAGTCAAGAAATGCAAATACATCAACATTATGTTCTGAAGCTGTTTCCTTTATCTCTTCCAGAACAAAATCCAGATATTCATCATTCCAACCATTTGTAAATACCGCAATTTTTCTTTTCATCATTTGACCTCTTACACTGCCTGAAAAAACTATTTAACCTTTATTCTAATCTTAGCCATAACGCCATCCTGGGCATAAACATAGATATATGCAGTTCCTTTCCCAATAGCTTCGGCTTTTCCGCTTTTCGAAACTGTTACCACATTTTCGTCACTGGATTCAAACGATAATGCTCTATGTTTTTTTACTTTTATCTTACTTGATTCAGCTTTCTGTTTGGCTTTTATCTTGTATTTTTTACCTTTCTTGATTGTAGCTTTTTTCTTATTTAAAACTACTTTCTTTGTGTTTCCGTTTTTTCCACCTTTGGTAGCTATATGAATAGACTTTGAAGCAGATGCTACTTTTCCATCCTTAACAGCTACAATTATATATTTATAATAGGTATTCTTCTTAAGCTTCTTATGTGTAAATGAATTCTTGCTTATAGTGGCAATCTTCTTGTATCCATTCTTCTTTCCACACTTATTGCCATATATAACATACTTAGCCCCCGACACCTTTTTCCACGAAAGCGTAATCGAGTTTTTTGACGCCTTCTTTAGCTTAGCCTGAAGCTTACCATATACCGTTCCAACAGGACCTTCATCAGAATCAGAACTAATTATCGCTGATTCTGCCACCTCTATAGAAACCCCTTCTGCCAGAGGAATGTCATCAATAACAATATCCTTATTATCATCCAAAATCGGAGCACTTGTTGGTGTACTCGTTGGTGTACTCGTCGGTTCTGACGTTGATGTACTCGTCGGCGCACTTGTCGGTTCTGATGTTGGTGTACCTGTCGGTGTACTCGTCGGTGTACTCGTTGGTGTACTCGTCGGCGCACTTGTCGGTTCCGACGTTGGTGCTACATCAGATAATCCATATGTCTTTCTAAGTTCTACTCCTTTAATATCATCCTTCGTCATAAGGGATTTAGCTATACCCTCATCATCCTTATGTAATAAATACAGTGCCGCCGCTGCTCCAACCAAACAAGCATTATAATCAAGGGCCACTTCATTTCCCACATAATCATCCTGCTTATCTGAATAAGTTCCATTAGCATCACTAGGTCCTCCGACCAATGCCCCCATAAGGTTATGGTGTTTATCAGACAACTGGCCTGCATCACTGGATGCAGAAGCTGCTCTATGATGCGGATACTTTGACGAAAAATCATTATATCCTACTATAAAACACTGCTTCATAGCATTATTGCCCATAAGATAATTCATCTGATTTGTAGACCATACACCATATTTATTATTCTTTGATAATTTATCATATAAAAGCCCCAGAAACTGAGTATTACAATTATATCTTGCGCTTCCCCACGCTAAAAGGCAGCTGTATCCTGTATCCGATGCTTTCATGTTGTTCGCCGCTACATTTAATGCATATGGATCAGACTTTCCATAATAATCTGCAATAGCACTAACATCATCCCAGGATAACCACGAATATATACTATACTCTCCAATCTTATTATCACTTATATTCTTAAATGCAGTTTTATATTTATCATCTTTTTCTGCTTCGTATAAAAGAGCTGCAGCTAAAGCATAGTCATCTCCCCATGACTTCGATGGATACATATCAGCGCCATTACTGTCCTTGGCAACCACATCCAAATCGCACTGACTCTTATTTTCAAAAGAATCGGCATAGGCAAATAATTTTTTTGCATAGTCCAGAGATACTTTATCTCCAAAATTAATATAATGTAAAGCCAGAGCAGCCGCTGAAAGGGATACCTGATCAGTTGCAGGATTATCCGCTGATGTAGCATATGCTTTTCTGGAATCAGTTTGATTTTCCGGCTTACCCCAATAATTATGATCATCTCCATCTCCTACCTGATAGATGAAGTAATCAACCTTATCTCCTTTCAGAACCGTACACTTCTTTAAATAATCAGCAAAATAATCAGCTATAACTTTGTAATGCTCTGATGAATCAGTCTCATCAAATGCACTGCCAAACTCTTTATATGCTATGCCAAGCATAACCGAAGCATAGGCATTAGTTATAGAAAACTTTATATGGTCACCCGCGTCATGGAATCCGCCACTTACATCTATAGTCTCTCCTGTATACTGACCTGTATTTCTACTACCAACCCATACTTCTGCATTTTTATCCTGAAGATGACAATCATCTCTCCAGCTAAATGCTGACTTAGACGTCACGTCTCCTCCGCACATATTTGCGTCATAGAAATATAATGACTTCTGAAGCAGCTTCGCATAATTATATTCTATCTCTTTATTAATTATTTCTTCTGAACCCTCACTCTCTGATTCAGAAGCAGACTTTTTATAATCAGCAAATGCATCCGGCTGTTCACTATAGTAAATCTTAACAGACATAACACCGCTTCCGCTATAACATATTTTTTCCAATTCACCAGATGACGCACCATTTGCTATCACATTATTATTTTTTGAATAAGCATATATTATATTTCCTTCGTAAAAATACGAAAGAGCATTCCAATCGGAATTCTGATTGGATAAACTGGAAATTTTATTTCCGGTATCTATTACAGCTATCCAGTCATTAATTGTTTTTCCGCTATTATTTGATACATTGATTTTTATTTCATGATAACCTTCACCTGAACCATTCATTGTAATCGTTCCTGTTACCGTGCTATCACATTTGCCATAATCATCAAGTGTTTTTGCAGAAACACGTACAGGATTTACTATTATCATCGAAATAATCATTGCAAATGTCAATACAATGCTAACAATTCTTTTACATTTTATTTTTCCATTTTTCATATCAAAACACCAAATAAAATTTACTCTTCAAAAACTAATACTCGAGTATCGATTTACATAGTCAAATCGATAACTATTTTACCATATTTATATAAAAATGTTAATTATTTATACTTTTTCTCAGCCCTAAGTACCACTGTAACTTTGAACATATTATCTGCTATATCCGCAATTATTGTCCCACCGTAATTTTCTACTATTCTTTTACTAATATAAAGCCCCAGTCCGTTTCCTCCTTTATCTCCGACATACTCTCTATGAAACGGTTCGAAAACTCTGTTTATATCTATTTCAGTACCATCCTCAAGGTCATTCTGCATGGAAAATGTTATCTCATTATCTGTCTTTCTAAGTTCAGTACTTAACATACTTTTCGAGTACTTTTTAGCATTGGAGTATAAATTCATCAAAAGTCTGGTCAGATCGACCTCTGCTGCATTAACTATGCAGGAATCATCGACCATATCAGCGCTAAACTTGATACCTGAACTTTCAACCCATTCATATAGATCAAGAGTTACATTTTCTATAACTTTCTTAAACGATATGTCTGTATAATCCTCTTTTGTTCTATTTTCCATAAGAGAAAGCGCAAAAAACTCATCAGATAATTCTTTTAAATATATAGTCTTATCATAAGCCTTTCGAAGATTATCCAAATTCTCTTCAGACAGATTCCCATCCTTTTCCACCAGTTGAATATACCCCATTGCAGTAGTAAGTGGTGTTCTGAAATCATGGGAAATACCGGCAACCATATTTTTCACTGATTGCCGGTCCTTTTCAGACTGATCTATTAATTTCTGTTCTTCATCTACAAATTGCTGAAGTCCTGTTGCCAGAGCTATATATTCCTTACCGAAGCTTTCAACATTTATCAGGCCTTTTCTTTTCTCTTTTCTAAAAGAATTTACCTGTTCTGTAAATGATTGAAGTTGTTTCTTATAAAGATGGATTCTTAAAAATAGTCCAATCGTTGTCATCATGAGTACTACTATAAGAAACCACAAAACCCAAGTATCCATTGTCAAACCTTTTTTATTATTCGTATCTTCTCTTCTTGATTCCTCTGTATACAATTATATACCAGAAAACAAATTCTCCTATAAATCCAAGCACTATATGTAAAATTAATGTAGGAGTAATCTTATCCATGGCAGCCATCTCCATCTGATTAAATACAATCATACGCTGAATATGTTCACCCAGTTTATTAAATCCAAGCTTTGAAGCAAGTAAATATAATGCCGGCATTCCTGCTATATCAAAAACCATAAATCTTACATAAGCCATAATTGTTGCAGATGCGGCTTTCTTTGTTGCCATCATTATCATAATGCTACTTACAACCATGTGTGTTATAACTATTGCAAAAAGCAAAAGCCTCAGCAGCGGATGTTCTATTGTACCAACCCCATTTTTTATTCCAAGATATACATAAAATGCAGAAATACATACTGTATAATATATAGAGAAGAAGACTCCATCAGAACATAGCTTACTCATTATAATACTTGAGGGCGAATTACCTGCCATAACTTCGTAGTAGCCAATACGTCCTTTGTTATATAGCTGTCCTGAGATACCTGCTGCCAGAGCCGGCAGAAAATTATAAACAAGTACACATATAGTACCCAGAGATTCTATTGACGCATCAAGCGGTTTATCAATATATTCCATACAAATAATATATGGCATTATCACAAATGCAAGCGGTAAAAGGATTGCATACCAGAAAAGATGTCCCGTATGACGAAATCTATACAATTCAGCTTTTAATAGTCTATTCATTCTGATCACCCACCTTTCCGATATAATAATCTTCAAGGCTTTCACCCTCTACAGTGAGTTTTGTGATGATCAATCCATTCCCTGTAACTGTACCTGATATATTCTGAATCTCATCAAGTCTCTCAAATATCATGATTTCATTATCGTGATTAACCTTATATTCCCTGATTCCCAGACTATCCTCTAAAACTGTGCATGTTCTTCCTATATCATTTGTACGTAAGTTTATAAATGTTTTGGTTTTCTCCAGCAGCTCTTTATGAGACAGTTTCTCAATTAATTGTCCGTGATTAACGATTGCATAATCAGTGCAAAGCTCTGAAAGCTCCTTAAGAATATGACTGGATATAAGAATACTGATTTTCTCCTCCTGCGCCAGTTTAAGCAGCATTTTTCTTATATCTATAATACCTTCCGGATCAAGACCATTTATCGGTTCATCCAAAACCATAATCTCAGGTTTTGAAATAAGTGACATAGCAATCCCCAGTCTCTGTCTCATACCTAATGAGAATTGATCAACTTTCTTTTTTCCAACATCTTCAAGCCCCACAAACTCCAACAGACTGTCAATTCTTGATTCATCTGCAACTCCACGTACATATCTGAGATACTGCATATTCTCATGAGCCGTCATACTTCTTTCCATATAAGGCTCTTCGATTATAAAGCTCATTCTTTTTCTAGCAGCGTCCAGATCTGTAGAGCCGAAAAATTTCATATCTCCCGAATCAGGCTCTGTGAGAGCAGCCATCATTCTCATTATAGTTGTTTTACCGGCACCATTAGGTCCGATAAGTCCGCAGATATGACCCTTTTCAACTTTAAGCGAAAAGTTATCAACTGCTTTTTTCTTCTTGAAGGACTTTGTAAGTCCGTCAAGTTCCATGATATAATCCATAATTCTTCCTTTCTTAATAAGATGTTTCAAGTAAATATTCAGCTGTATCAACTGTATGAATATATATTAAAAATCATCTCTTAAGAAAAACTTAAATTCATTCTTTAACTTTATAAATCTTTATAATATGCCTTAATCTTACTTTGCCAGACGGTATCCCATTCCCCATATAGTTTCAATATATTCCTCTGTATCATATTCTTTAAGCTTATTTCTAAGGTTACTAATATGAACCATCAGAGTATTGTCGTCGTATATATAAGCATCATCCCACACAGATTCATAGATATTGGACTTTGAAAACATTTTATCAGGATGCGAAAGAAGAAGTTCTAATATAGCAAACTCTTTAGATGTAAGTATCAGCTCCTTCCCATTCACATATACTCTTGCAGAATCCTGATTCAATTCTATATTCTTATGCCTGATTACTTTTTCATCAGCATTTGTATTACCGCGTGCATTCGTATATCCTGTTGAACGTCTTAAGACAGCCTCTATTCTGACCAGAACCTCATCTAGATCAAATGGTTTGGTTATATAGTCATCAGCACCCATTCGCATCACATCGATTTTAGTCTGAATCATATCCTTGGCTGATATAATTATTACCGGAATCGTACAGGATTCTCTGATGCTTTTGAGAACCTGATCACCACTTTTAAAAGGAAGCATAATATCAAGAAGAACCAGCGAATATTCATTTTGTTCTATCTTACTTAAGGCTTCCAGACCATTAAATGCCCTATCTACCGAGTATTCATTTTTAGTAAGAAATTTATCAAGAATATCTCCAATTTCATTATCATCCTCAACTATTAACAGTTTTACATTTTCTTTTTCTATAGACATATTACCCACCTGTTCAATATCATCTTATTTTTGACACCTACGTCATGATATTAAATAATAAATCCGCTTACCTGCATCAGATAAGCGGATAAAACACTTTACCATTCTAAGTAATTACGATATTTCACCGTTCATCTTCTTCTGAACGAATGTTCTATGATCTTCCAAAGCACTTTGCTCCAAAAGCACATCTTCAAGATCAAGCTTATAGTTATCAACTGATATACCAGCCGAAGACGCAGCTGTTTTTAACAGTTCCTCAGTAAACCATGGATTTTTTGCAAGCACTGGTCCAAGAAGATGTGTAAAGATAACATTATTCTTTCTTGCCCCTTCCTGTCCTTTGCCGGAATTTCCACGACCATATATAGTCTTTCCAAGAGGCTTCTGTTCATCTCTGAGAATAACATCCGCTAACTGTATCTGCGTTCCCAGAAGTTCCTTCCCTTCTGATACTTCTATCCAGAGATCATCACCATGAACTTTCTCCCGCTGTTTCATTCCCATTCCGAGAAGTCCAAGCCCGGAAAAACTGTGACCATCCAGAAAAACTGTTTTCTCAGCCAATACCGCACCGGTACTTCCTGTAGCAAGTATGACTTTTCCTTTTTCTGCAAAATTAATGAATTTATCTTTCTGGGCAGTAAGAACCTTACACACATCCGCCATAGAGCTTAAATCTCCACTTGGAAAAAATATCATATCCGCCCATTCAAAAGGTATCTCATCATGAAGTCTGTTAATTCTTCTGATAGTGCATGGTAGTTTCATAAGATTAGAGAAATGAAGAAGCGCCATAGCATCTCCTCTTCCGCCATGCATATTAAGGACATCCGGAAACATCCACGCTATGTGAACACCTCTGGTCTCTGATGAAACATTAAGTGCCTTATGATTATTTATCTCTATATCCTTATTCTGACTTTTATCCCGAATCTCATTAAAGAGAGCAAAATTACCCAATTCTACATTCCTCATTTCTTCCAATATGGAATCTCTTCTACCAGATAAACAGGCTCATCTCCGGGTATTTCAGATAAAGCCTTTTCTATGGTCTCTTCCTTACTGTCCGGAAGCACTATAAGATCCTTCTCATCAAAACCATCATATAAGAATCTAAGTGCAACCGCATGTCCCATAGCGGTAGACATACATATCCATTTTTTTACGCCTGAATGAAGTATCCCTCTCGGATCGTAATCAAATGGATAAAATGATATTACAAGAGGTGGAAAGAAATCCAGATATTCATCATATCCTATCATAAAGATCTTCTTATTCTTGTCTCTTGCTATAAGATTTAGAGAAGACTGTGTTGTTTCAGAGTTTTCCTGCTTCATCTTGATATAATGAAGAGTCTTTCCGGCTATCTTCCTCGTCTCAAGTCTTCCTCTTATATTCTTAAACGCTGTTAATGCAGCGGCTATTTTCTTCTTTGGAATACCTATTTCCTCACTTACAGCTATTGCTAATATATAACAATAAAGGAAATAAGCTGTATTAAAATTAAAATCATATTTATATCCATCTACCTCAAATGTCTTACCTTCAAAATCAACATTTTCAGCCAGATAGTCTGTTTTTACATCGCCTCCGAAGCCACATTCAGGGCACTCAAAGGGACCGATATTTTCAATATTATAAGTTTTAAAATGTAATGGATTATGGCAGCATGGACAAGGCTGGCTTACCGAGAAGAAATCGTCACCTTTGTTATAAGAATGACTATTCTCAGCGACTCCATAACTGATTACATTTTTTGTCATAGTACTAAGTGAATAAGAATTCGGATCATTCTTATTTACAAAAAGAGTTACATCTGAACTAACAACTCTCTTAAGCTTATCAAGTATATAAGAAGGCTCACCATTCCTTTGAGCCTGATCCTTCTGAACATTAGTTATGCATACATATTTTGCCGGAAGCTGCTGTCTTATAAGGGAAACATATCTTTCATCAGTCTCCATAACTATTGCATCTGTAGTTATCTTTCCGGAAAGGGATATATCTCCCAGAAGTGCTGTAGTCACTCCTGTCAGCATATTAGCTCCTTTCAGATTTGAGGAAACCTTCAGACCGGAATGTGTCAGAACATGATTGATAAGATTAGTAGTAGTACTCTTTCCATTAGTACCTGTAACAAATACTACCTTTTCAGAATTGATTCCTTTTACATGGGACAAAAAATCAGGATCGATTTTCAGTGCAATCATACCTGGAAATATTGTTCCACGCTCTTTTGCAACAAGATGCAAAATCTTAGATATTACCTTAGCTATATACAGTGCAAGATAAAAACGCATGTGACTCTTTCCTTTCAGCGAAAGAAATATAAAATATATAGTAACTTCTTAAATTACAACATATAAACCTGCTGAGATAAACTCAGCAGGTTTAATCATTCTACAAATAAATCTAAAATTAGAATTTACCTGCCTTTGCAGCCTCTTCAATAGAAACTGCTGTTGAAACTGTCATACCAACCATAGGGTTGTTTCCGGCACCGATAAGTCCCATCATTTCAACGTGTGCAGGAACTGATGAAGAACCAGCAAACTGTGCATCACTGTGCATACGTCCCATAGTATCTGTCATACCGTATGAAGCAGGACCTGCTGCCATGTTATCTGGATGAAGTGTACGTCCTGTACCACCACCTGATGCTACTGAGAAGTACTTCTTACCAGCTTCAATTCTTTCCTTCTTATATGTACCAGCTACTGGATGCTGGAATCTTGTAGGATTTGTTGAGTTACCTGTTATAGATACATCAACATTCTCCTTCCACATAATTGCAACACCTTCCTGAACATCGTTAGCGCCGTAGCAGTTAACCTTTGCTCTAGGTGACTCTGGATCCTTTGAGTAGCACTTTCTAAATACTTCCTCAACCTCTCCTGTAAAGTAGTTATACTTTGTCTCAACATATGTGAAACCATTTATACGGGAAATGATCTGAGCAGCATCCTTGCCGAGACCATTAAGGATAACTCTAAGTGGCTTCTGGCGAACTTTGTTAGCCTTTTCAGCGATACCTATAGCGCCTTCAGCAGCTGCAAATGACTCATGTCCTGCAAGGAATGCGAAGCACTCTGTATCCTCTTCAAGAAGCATCTTACCAAGGTTACCATGTCCAAGACCAACCTTACGTCTGTCAGCAACTGATCCAGGAATACAGAAAGCCTGAAGTCCTATACCAATAGCTGCTGCAGCATCAGCTGCTTTTCTGCAACCTTTCTTTATAGCTATAGCAGCACCTACTGTGTAAGCCCACTTAGCATTTTCAAAACAGATAGGCTGGATTCCTTCTATAAGGTGATATACATCAATACCAGCCGCTTCTGTTATTTCTTTACACTCTTCTATAGATGAGATGCCATACTCCTTAAGTGCAGCAAGGATCTGAGGCTCTCTTCTTTCATATGATTCAAATAATGCCATATTTTTATTCCTCCTTATCCTTACTCTTTTCTTGGATCAATAAGTCTGACTGCATCAGCAACACGACCATACTGTCCAGAAGCTTTCTCTAAAGCTGTATTAGCATCATCACCAGCCTTGATGAAGTCCATCATTTTACCAAAGTTAACATACTTGTAACCAATGATTTCATCATCCTCATCAAGTGCTATTTCAGTAATATATCCATCTGTAAGTTCAAGGTAACGAGGTCCCTTTTCAAGTGTACCATAAGTAGTACCTATCATAGAACGTCCGCCCTTACCAAGATCCTCAAGACCAGCACCGATCTGAAGTCCATCCTCTGAGAATGCACTCTGAGTTCTTCCGTAAACGATCTGAAGGAAAAGCTCTCTCATAGCTGTATTGATAGCATCACATACAAGGTCTGTATTAAGAGCTTCAAGAACTGTAAGTCCTGGAAGAATTTCTGAAGCCATAGCTGCAGAATGTGTCATACCTGAACATCCAACTGTCTCTACAAGAGCCTCCTGGATGATACCATCTTTAACATTAAGTGAAAGCTTACAGCATCCCTGCTGAGGTGCACACCAACCAATACCATGTGTATAGCCTGATATGTCTTTTACTTCTTTTGCCTGTACCCATTTAGCTTCCTCCGGAATAGGAGCAGCGCCATGATGTACTCCCTGAGTAACAGGGCACATGTTTTTAACTTCTGTTGAGTAAATCATATGATCCTCCTTATTTAATTATTGTGGTAGGGATTTTTTCGTCCGCAACCTACATAATATCAGAAAATCACTCAAACAAAAAGCACTTTTTTCATTTATTTAAAAAGAAATATACCAGAGAGTCAACTCTCTGGTATATTTCTCATATTAATATGAAGCTATCATTAAATAATTAGATAGAAATGTTCTCTCCAACAAGACCTACATAAGCTCCATCAGCAGCCTCTGATGCTTCAGGATGAGCTATAAGCCACTTATTTCTTGCCCAGAGCATTTTATCCTCAGGATCCTTCTCAGCAACCTTCTCAAGATCTGTATTTGTGTTTCTTGGAAGAACAACAGCTACTCTGAATCCATCATCAGTAACCATGCAAGGTGCATAGTGAAGTGATGTAGCATAAACCTCTACAACCGCACCGGCAGGTGCCTTGAATGCAACAACCTCTGATGTATCAAGCTTACCGTCAATGATCTTATCCTGCTTTGCAAGAAGAAGAACAAAATCAGTTGCACCGATATTAATCTCACTGTTTCTGTGATACTCAAGACAATTAAGAGCCTTGTTATGTCCCCAGCACATTCCAAGCTGAATAGGCATTCCACCAAAAGCATTCTCGCCAAGCTCACCCATTATAGCACAAGCCTCAAGAGAATCAATCCATGGCTCGTATGCCACGCCTTCAGCCGGCATCTCTACAGCATTCATTGCTGATATAAGTTCAGCAGTGTCATATCCTGTGAGTACTTTTCCATACTCTTTAAATTCAGGATCAAATACAGAATAAATAGTCATTATATATACCTCCCGTAAATACTTTAGTCATTATTCTACTTCATAAATACAAAGCTTTCAAGTTCAAAAAGACTTCTTCCTTTGAAGTAATCAGCCATCCAGCCTGTATAGTCAGTTTCTATTGTAAAATACAGCGCATGACGACCTGTCACTGCCTCTACTACTGTAGTAATAACCTCATCGTCGTGCCCTATCTCTATACTTCCTATCTTCCTGCCAACATTCCTACATGTCTCTAGCTTATCAGCCGAATCAACACCATCTATATAAATGTTCATTCTGCAGTCTGCTCCCATACCACGAAGCTTTGCAGCGAACTCCATAGTCTTACTTCCGAAATCCTCACCGAAGTCAAAATATCTGTAACCGATAACTGTTTCAGAAGTTATATTTCTGATAAATCTTGAGAATACATTTCTCTCTGATATGAACGCACCGCCTGTAAGTACACAGGCTATATCAGCATCAGTTATCTGGTATGGATTCAGCGACTCTTCGAAACCAAGAGAGGTCGTCTCTACAAATGGTATACTTCCGTCAGGAAGTATTTCTATCTTCTCTACACATCCACGTCTTGACATTATACTGCCATTAGTCATTCTGTGATAGAAAATATACCACTGCTCTCCAACCTTCATTATAGAACCATGATCATTTCCACCCGGATAATCAGTTCCACTATCGATTATAAAACCTCTAAATCTGAATGGACCTGTAGGACTGTCCGATGTTGCATATGCAAGTTTAGGGCAATCATTAGGTGAATAAATCATATAGTATGTATTTCCAACCTTACGCATGGATGCAGCTTCAAAGAACAGCTTATCTTCGGTATCAAACCCATCTTCCGGTCTCAGCTTACTAGGTATAAAATCCTCGATAAGTGTACCATCAAGAACCTCATACATATTGTCCGAATTAAGCTCGGCAAGCTCCGATTTGAGATAGCCACAGTATATATACGCTCTTCCATCATCATCGACGAAAACCGCAGGATCTATGAAGATTCCACCATTAAAGGCGTCTCCCGGAAGCGTACATTTATACTGGGACAGATACTTGAAAGGGCCTTCAGGTCTGTCACTTACAGCAACACATCCTTTCTGTCCTTCTATGTAAGCATACAGATAGTATTTTCCATCCTTCTCAACTACATCAGGTGCGAAAAGCTTTGAATTATCTGTCGTATAATCAGTATCTGAATCATAATCTCTTGTACTGCCCACTCTAAATATATCACCATGACATACCCACTGATTAGGATTACTTACAGGAGCAGACCAGCATTTCAGTACACAGTCACAGAACTGTGAATTACCAGCCTTATCATGTGAACCGTATATATATACTCTGTCTCCGAAAACCCTTGGTTCTCCATCAGGTATATATTCCCATTTTGGTAAATATGGATTAGACATTTCTAAGTCCCCCTTAAAAACTAACTTTATAACACTATGTCATTCTACCAAATCTTTGATCATAATTCATCTACTTTTTACATCATAATGCAGGTGTTATACCATACTTTTAGATGCCTCAAGCGCATTAATAACCTTATCACACCATTTATCAAATTCAGGATCTTCTACCTGACACTCCGGATGTGACATCACGTAATCAAGCGCTATCCTTACTCCCTGATCAAATCTTACTGTTGTTCTCATATCCGGAACCACTCTTTTCAGTTTACTGTTATCAAAAACAACTGAAACCGCCTTATCTCCAGTCAGACTTCCTTCAAAATCAAAGCCAAGTTTATCCCCAACAGCACTTAAATAATCAGATGATATATGATAAGCATTTAACTCTACCCCTAGTGCATCTGCAATAGTCTGATAGATCTGATTCCAGGTAAGTGTTTCATCTCCTGTTATCTGAAACGCTTCTCCAATAGCATGCCTGTTACCCATAAGTCCTGTATAACCTATGGCAAAGTCTTTATTAAATGTAACAGTCCAAAGCGAGGTTCCGTCTCCCTGAATAATAACCGGTTTACCATCAATCATACGTTTGATAACCTGATAGAATCCTTTCTTACCATGAACCCCCAGAGGGACATTCCTCTCATCGTATGTATGACTTGGTCTTACTATTGTAACAGGAAAACCTTCATCTCTATATTTGTGCATCAGGAATTCCTCGCACTTTATCTTATTTCTTGAATACTCCCAATGAGGATTAGCAAGACTGGTTCCTTCTGTAATAACATAGTTTGCAGCAGGTTTGTTATATGCAGAAGCTGAGCTTATATACATATACTGTTTTGTTTTACCTTTAAATAGTCTGTAATCTCTTTCCACCTGATCCAGAGTGAATCCTATAAATTCACTTACGACATCAAATTCCATTCCTTCCAACGCTTTTGCAGCAGCTTCTTCATCTGATATATCACATATAATCTGATGAACTCCATCCGGAATAACATCAGTTCTATTTCCGCGATTCAGTAACCACACTTCCCATAACGGATCTTCAGCAAGTCTCTTTACTATTGCAGTACTAATGGTACCCGTTCCACCTATAAATAACGCCTTCATACCATACTCCTTTCAGTTTTACTCAGGATTTACCATCATTTTATAAATATTTGTACAATCCTCTTCATTCAGTGTAACGAATCCTGAAATAGTACCTTCACGTCCGTCACCTCTGCAAAGAACTTCAACAAGCTTAGGTATGTCTTCTTCTTTTGCTCCCAGCTCTTCAAAATTATTTGGCATACCCAGCGATATAAGAAAGCTTCTAAAGCACTCTATTCCTTCTAACGCAGTTACCTCAGGATGATCAAAATCCATCTGACATCCCCACACACGAACTGCAACTTTAGCAAATCTCATTACATCGTGATTCATTACATATTTGAAAACTGCTGGCATCGTAACAGCCAGTCCTGCTCCATGAGCACAGTCATATAATGCTGAAAGCTCATGCTCAATATTATGACTGTTCCAATCCTGACTACGTCCTACGCCACAGGTATTATTATGTGCAACCATTCCTGCCCACATAATATTTGCTCTGGCTTCATAACAATCAGGATCAGCTATCACTCTCTTACCCTCATGCTTCATCGTAAGAAGAAGTGCTTCAATCAGTCTGTCTGTAACTTCAACATCCTTTGTATTTGTCAGATATCTTTCATATAAATGTGCCATTATATCTGTTATACCTGCAGCAGTCTGATATGGTGGAAGTGTCTGGGTAAGGGCAGGATTCAGTATACTAAACTTAGGACGAATGGCATCTCCGCTTGCTCCACGCTTAAACATTCCTTCTTCCTTTGTAATAACAGAATCAGGACTTCCTTCACTTCCTGCGGCAGCAATTGTAAGAATTGTTCCTACAGGGAGAGCCTCTTCAATCACTTTTCCAGTATAAAAATCCCAGAAATCTCCATCATACAGAACTCCTGCAGCTATAGCCTTTGATGAATCAATAACGCTTCCTCCACCTACTGCAAGGATAAAGTCAACGCCTTCTTTTTTACATAATTCAATTCCTTCATATACAAGACCACTTCTTGGATTAGGCTTAACACCTCCAAGCATTACATAATCAAGTCCTTCCTCTTTTAAGGAAGCTTCTACTCTATCAAGAAGGCCTGACTTCTTAGCGCTATTTCCTCCATAATGAATGAGCACTTTTGTTCCTCCAAAGCGCTTAACATACTTTCCAGCTTCTTTTTCTGTATCCTTGCCAAAAGCAAAATATGTAGGTGAGTAAAATGTAAAATTATCCATTCCAAATAACTCCTTTCAATCTTCATTGCTCTGATAATTAATATGACATAAGTGTCAAAAGTCAAACTGCGTTCCTGCTTGCAGGAAAAGCAGCTTGACCTTATGACACCTACGTCATAATATACCTTCTAATAACATAAGATAAAACTGAAACAAATAACAGAATATAATTATTGTTTTTTGACCGTTTTTTGTTATGATTAATCTAAATGAATAAATATTTTTAATAAGGATATTACACATATGAATAAAGAAATAATTGATTATTCTTACATACATGGCATAGCTTTTGCTGAAAAAAATATACCAACCTCCTTTCATTCCCACTGGCATAACTCCGCAGAATTTACTCTTATTTTAAAGGAAGGATGTGTATATAAGATAGGTGATGATATATATAATCCAAAACCGGGAGATATACTGTTTGTCTGGCCAAGAGAGCTTCACGAGATAAGGAAAGCTCCTAAGGACGGATACCTTCTTATGCAGTTTTCTTCCACTCTCATAGAAAACAGTACTGATATATCTACTGCACTCCGATTTCTCAGTAAGCTCCACCACTTATCCAAAAATAAAGACCCTAAACTTACTAAGAAAATCACTGAACAGTTTTTTGAATTCAAAAAAGTATATAACAGTAGTCAGCATTTTATAGAAACACGAGGCAAAATTATAATATATAATATACTGCTCCTGATCGGCGAATACATACTTGAGGAACATAGAGAGCTAATAGGCAATGACCTTTTTTCAGATACGACCTGGGAATACATTCGCACAGCCTGCAGCTATATAGCCGAACATTCTTCCGAAGATATATCACAGTCTGAAGTTGCCTCTATAACCGGACTAAGTCCATTTTATTTTTCAAAGATATTTAAAGAATATACTAAAATGACATTCCCGGTATACTTGGCAAATATCCGGGTTCAGAACGCCATTAATCTTCTGACAAACGAAAAACTGACAATAACTGAATGCGCTTTTATGGCCGGATTTCAGTCAACCACTACATTCAATAAGCTATTTCGTGACACCACAGGCTGCACTCCCCGCGAATACCGAAAGCTGCATTCTAATGCCAAGATTTAATAAAATCATACAGCGTTCTCAAAAATATAAAGCTTTTAGAAACCTCAAAAATCGGTCAAAACATGATAGAAAACTGCTTTTATTTATATATAAAAGACATTAAAATAACGTAAGCTAAAAAGATGTATTTTATATAGGTAAGAAGTGAGTATAATATGAACGCTAAAAAAACAATTGACTTTACAAAAGGAAATCCAAGAAAGCTTATACTTCAGTTTTACTGGCCTCTTCTTATGACCAGCATGCTGCAGCAGCTGTATAATTTTGTTGACGCCATGATAGTTGGAAAAGGACTGGGTGATAACGCATTTGCCTCTGTTGGTAATATGAGTTCACTCTTCTTTCTGATAGTCGGTTTTACTTTTGGTCTGTCGAATGGATTCGGCGTGCTTATCGCCCAGAGCTATGGAGCTAAGGATGGTGAGCAGCTAAGACATAGACTTGCCGGAACCATACAGCTTGCTGTTATACTTGCTATTGTCCTTACAGGAGCAAGCCTTATATCTCTTCCTTTTCTGCTCCGAATTCTAAATACGAAACCGGTTCTCATGGATAACTGTCTCAAATACGGATATATAATATTTGGATGCACTTTTATGAACATTTCTTATAATGTAAGCGCATCTGTACTTAGATCTCTGGGTGACAGCAGAACTCCGCTTCGCGCAATCATTATATCTTCAATAGTTAATCTGTCACTTGATTCATTATTCATCTTTGTATTCCATATGGGTGTCGAAGCTGCTGCGATAGCAACTGTAATATCACAGCTTGTTTCAGCTATCATATGTATAAGTAAGCTTCGTCAGATAGAAATAATAAAGCTTAAAGCATCTGATTTCAAAAATGACAGCAGAATCTATCTGGATTTAATCAGTAATGGTCTTCCAATGGCATTTATGAATTCCATCACAGCAATCGGATGTATGGTAGTTCAGCATCATATAAATGGTCTCGGAACAGACTACACTACTGCTTATTCAGCATGCAGTAAATATCTGAATCTATTCATGAATCCTGCAAGTACAGCAGGAAATGCCATGAGTGCATATACAAGCCAGAACTATGGTGCAAAGGAATATGACCGCATAAAAAGCGGACTTAAGGTCTGCCTGGGAATATCTTTTATAGCTTATGTAGTGCTCGGATCAATTATGACCTTCTTCCCCGGAGTACTTGCCCGTATCCTGATTCAGGGTGATTCTCCGGTTAGTCTGGTATGCGAATATCTGCCTATCTGCGGTATGACTATCATCGCTGTTGACTGCCTCTTTGTAATAAGAAGCGGCGTACAGGGAATGGGTCATCCTCTGCCGCCGCTTATATCCGGTATCCTGGAAATGATTCTCAGGATATCTGTTATTACTTTATTTGTTGGCAATATCGGCTTTAAAGCCGCTGCTTTTGCAGAAGTAAGTGCATGGACCGGAGCGCTTATAATAAATGTATTTGCTTTCTGCCGGATACTTATAAACCTTTATGAGCCTTCTTCTCTTTGTACATCTCTGCGTCAGCGTACTTAAGATACTCTTCAGATATGTCATTTACTGACTTATCTGAAGCTTCTGGCTTTGATATACAAGCACCTATACTTACTTCCAGCTTATAAGGCTTTTTATCACGTTTAGTTCTTCTATTAAGATTCTCTCTTAACAGCTTTATGTAATTTTCAGCCTTATCTTCAGAATAATCTCCGGCCAAAACTATAAATTCATCTCCTCCTGACCTGATGCATATCTCCTTATGATTAGCCGCAACCATCATAGATTCTGCAATAGCTGAAAGGCAATAATCTCCTTCATTATGGCCAAAATTATCATTAACATATTTCAGATTATCCATATCGATAACCATTACTGACAGGTTCTCGCCACGAGATAAACATCCACTGTATATATCCCCAAAAAACTGAATATAACCACGTCTGTTATACAGTCCTGTAAGCATGTCTCTGTTATATAGATTCTCCAGTCTGTCTACAGTATCATTAAGCTTTTCCCTTATCCTCCAGTTCTCAAGCATAGCTCCCAGATTTACCAGCCAGGACTTGACAACTATCTGATTAAATGATTTCAGAGTAGGTGCTACAATTGCATATCCCATGTAATACTGTAAATGATGGATAGAACATATATAATATGGATACGGATCTTCAAGAAGCTCCTTTGGAAGAATCATTCTTCTGTTAAAGGTCTGCGGCTTGATTGATTTATCTCCATTAAATCCGCAAACAACAGTCATTTCCTCATCAGGCATATCTGAATCATCATTTATAACCCTTTGCTGATCCCAATCAGGAGCAAGACAAAGTGCAAATGTATTGAATCCGGTATCTGATCTTGAGTTAATCTCTATCTCTTTAAATACTTCCTCCAGCGAATTAGAATTAGAAATACTAAGAATCATATTTGTTGTCGATTGGGTAAGATATTCCATCTTATCCATTCTCTTAGAATATACCTGACGTATCTCATCTCCATTATAATCATCCAATGGAACACATCCGCAGGACTGTCCAGGAATCATAATACCTTTAAGCTGAATCTGTTTGTCGACCTTTTCACCACGCCACAGCTTCTGGAACGTATATATACTATTTTTACCAACATCTAAAAACGGCTGCTCTAGTGTTGTTATAGTCGGATGTCCCATCTTAGCATTTTCAATTCCATCATAGCCTGTCACTATAATATCTCCAGGAACATCTATCCCTCTTCTCCTGCATGCATCTATTATTCCTATAGCCGAATAATCATTTACACATACAATAGCATCAGGATATTTTCGACCCTTTTCTTCACACTTATTCAATATATATTCAAGTGCAGGTTCGCCACAGTCACGCCAAAGTGTACCAAAATATATCCTGTCATCACTATATTCAAGTCCGTGTCTATCAAGTATATTCTTAAATGCGTCTATTCTTTCATATGTAAAGTGTTCTTCTTTTCTTCCTGCAACATGATATATATCTTTACATCCATGTTTCTCTATAACATGTTCTACCATCGAACTGAACGAAGTTTCTTCATCATTTATCAGGTTATAATATCTGGTATCCTCACCACCGATCAGTACTACAGGAATATCAGCATTTTTAAGTATCTTATCAATCCTATCCTGATATTTCTGGGTAAAAGAAGCCGCTATAATAATGGCTCCATCAAAATCAGACAGATCAGGAAGCTTAAATGCTACTATATCTCCTTCATCATACCTTTCGTACTTATCGTAAAATAAGCTGCTGAAGCCATCAGTGAAACCGGCAAAATAAATCAGCTTTATACCTTGCTCGAGAGCTGCTTCATTAAGTCCCTCCTGCATCTCTCTAATCATGGCTCCATACATATTTAGAACAAAAACTGCTATTTTTTTTCTATTCATACAATCATCCCTATAGATTTGTTTTCCTGCAAACAGGAGCTCACCTTGACTTTTGACTTATATGTTTATTATATCGTGATAATACTGCTGTGTCATTATGATTTTTTTGGTTTTATTAGCATTTTTTAGTTTTGCAATACTCGTAATCTTTTTAGTTTATTCAGACTTTTTTCCTGTCAGATAATAAACTGCCAGAGCCGTTCTATGGGACAAGTTTTCTTTTGAAAGTATAGCTGTTATATAGTTCTTTACAGTCCCTTCAGATATAAAGAGCTTCGCTGCTATCTCTTTATTAGACAGACCTTCAGCCACTGCCTTTACTATATCCAGTTCTCTTTCTGAATAATCCGATGCATCAAACCCATTTTCTGATTCTCTTGAAATCTCATCACCTGCTTTACCTGACAACGTTGTCAGATTTTCGAGAATACTCTCTTCCATAACTCCTGTTCCGTTATACACGGACTTTATCATTTGCTTCAGATGCTCCGGCGTATGATTCTTTATAAGATATCCCTTGGCACCACTTTTAAGTGCCTGCTGAACCAGCACATCATCATCAAATGTAGTCAGTATCAGAACCTTTCCAAGATTATTCTCCACTATGTATTTGGTTGCTTCTATACCATCCATTTCCGGCATCTGAATATCCATAAGAAATACATCCGGTTTTGTTTTTTTTGCAATTTCAATAGCTTCACGGCCATTTTGCGCAGAGCCAAGCACTTCAAAGTCATCATCAACATCCAGGATTATTTTCATTCCATCTCTTACGAAATCACTGTCATCTGCAATTATAACCTTTATCTTATCCATATTACTGATCTTCCTTTTTCCCTATGTAAATGTCACAAGTGCCCTTAAATATACCTATAACGGAAGAAGTACATTAACCTTGAAACCGTTACTGCTTTCAGATTCAAAATCAATAGTTCCTCCCACTATACGTACTCTTTTTCTCATACCTGAAAGTCCCATTCCATCAACTATATCAGAGCATCCAACTCCATTATCCGAGATGGTGCATCTTACCATTTTATTCATTACAACTATCGCGATATCTATATGATCACACCTCGCATATTTCATGGAATTACTAACCGCTTCAAATGCGTTATCCAGAATTATCTCCCACATATCAGATGGAATTCTTGATAAATCGCCTTCGGTCTCCATTTCAGTTTCTACACCTTTTCTATTACAATCCTCACATAATTCATACAGCTGAAGAAGCGCCATCTGCTTTTTCTCAGGTCTTTCCTTTCTGAGAATAGCTCTGATTTCATCCATCCCCGTCCTAAGCTGGTCTATTACGGCCTGAAGTATATTTCTGGCTTTATCAGGATCTTTATCCATTATTACCTTTGCAGCTTCCAACTGATAGATAGAACCATTAATATTATGTCCGAGCTTATCATGAAGAGTTTGTGACAGTTCAGCCCGCTCCTCAAGTATCCTGTTTTCAGACATAATGATATTCTTTTTCATCTGTTCCCTGACTTCAGTAGCCTGACTCTGCATATCTCTTTTCATTCCCTGCTGAGTTATGGTATCCTCCATCATCTGCCTCTCGTAACTGGTCACTACAAATTCATGCTGCATGTAAAAAAGAAGCATAAAAGTCACAATGATTATCTGAACATGTTCTTCAAGTGATATTTCTCCAAATAATCTGTTTAAGAAATTATTCTCAAATATAACCAGCAGATAAATCATACAGTACCATATTTTACCGGCTTTTAAGTAAATAAGAATCTCATAATACAGAAATGCTCCAAGAAAAATAAAGCTTATACCTCCTGTATTTAAAAGGATTATGAATATAAGAGCCTCTGCCAGCAGAAAAAAAATACGTTTCTTTCCATCAAAAAACTCACAAATACAGACACTAAAGATAAATAACGAAATAAGCAGGAGTACCCCGGCAGATACTCCTGTTTCCTTATTTATATCCAGTAATCCGTATATAGAAAAGAGAATCAGTATTATTATTCGGACTATCAGAAAATAATCATTTTTGAAAGTTTTTTCATTTAAGAAACTCCCCACTCTGTACTCCTTCTTACTTTAAGTCCTACGCTTCCAAGACTTAAGATTAATAACAGATATGCCACTGTAATACATATTACCATACTGAATGCTTTATTGTCTCCAACAAATATCATTTCAGCACCATCTATAAACCATTTCTGTGGCATTAAACTTGATAATACCTGTATGCCCTTTGATGCCGAATCAAGCGGAAAGTACAGGCCGCTGAATAGCGATGATACACACCATAATGTAAAGGATGCGACACTTGCACCAAACACATCATTCATTATAATTCCCATAAACATACTGAATGTGCAGAATATAAGTCCCATCAGAAAGATGAGAATCAGGAATACAGGTCTATTCATTCCCAGATCATCCATATTCAGAGTAAGACTGCAGACACCAACAATGCCTGTCATAACCAGAGATATAATGAGTGCCGCTACAAACTTCGATGTAAAGTATATAAATGAATTTACTTTTGTAAGATTAATTCTTGTAAACACACCATTCTTCTGCTCCTGAATGGCTCCATTTGCTATAAAGAATCCGGCAAATACAAATCCAAGTGTCAGGAATGAAAATGCATATCCAAGTACTGTCTTTTGATTAACCTGTGTTGCTGTAAGTTTTCTTTCATTATTGCTGGAGATTGTGATTACTTCCTTTTCCGGACTCATATCATCAACCTTTTTAAGACCATCAACCAGTTCACTTTCATTTCCTGCATACGCTGAACCGGAATCTAATCTTGAGAGCTGCAATGTAAGTTCATTTTCCAGGGCATCTGTTCTGGCATCGTCAGATAGAACATACATTTTAAGGGCTTCGGATGAACTGCCTTCAAATATCTTTTCATTAAAATCAGCCGGAATATATATCGCCGCTCCCATTCGGTCTTCATGTCCATCAAAATCTATATGTTTATTAATTATCTTTTCATCTATGCTTTTTTCTGAAAGATCAGCTCTGCAAATTATAAAGAGCCCACTCTTTGAAAGCCTGTCCAGTAAATAATCCGAAAGTAATGTTCCTGATGCATCATATACCTTAACTACATATTCTCCGTTCGAGCCATTATATACAACCTTTTCGTCAGCATCCTTTAGTTCAACCAAGGTCTGGGCATGCTCCTGAAATGAAGTATAGTTTACTTTGCTTCTTAATATCAGAGTAGATAATAGCGGCATAAGAACAATAAACAGCCATACAATCTTTGTTCTGA